>Ga0207700_10002358_pt1 | contig 10846 bp, 5 predicted proteins | sample LARL82metaG_FD_184348 | JGI IMG/M metagenome (GOLD analysis project Ga0207700, IMG submission 184348) | Corn, switchgrass and miscanthus rhizosphere microbial communities from Kellogg Biological Station, Michigan, USA - LAR L8-2 metaG... | ecosystem: Host-associated > Plants > Roots >...
GACCCTATCGTCAGCTGACGACTGTGAGCTTTGATTTTGACGAGATTTTTTGAGTGAATGAGATGCATTTTTCTATCGCTCCCTTACTTCCCGAGCATTGGCCTGCGGTCCGCGATATTTACCGCCAGGGCATTGAAACTGGAAGTGCGACATTCGAGACGCAACTTCCTGACTGGGAAAGATGGGATGCGGCCCATCGCAAAGATTGCCGTCTCATCGCCATCCAGGATGAAGTACTGGGCTGGGCCGCTTTGAGTCCGGTATCCACTCGCCACGTGTACCGCGGTGTCGCGGAAGTCTCAGTCTATGTGACTGGTTCCGCACGCGGATGCGGCATCGGCAAGGCATTACTCACATCTCTAATACAAGCATCCGAGGCCAAAGGCACGTGGACCCTTCAAGCCGGCATCTTTCCCGAAAATGCCGCCAGTATCGCACTGCACAAATCATGTGGTTTTCGCGAAGTTGGAGTGAGAAAGAAAATTGGGGCGCTAAAAGGCATCTGGAGAGATGTCCTTCTGCTTGAACGGCGGAGCACAACACTCAACGAAAACCTCTGACAGTTTCCCTCACCACCGTTGACGCTTTGCGTCTGTCTCCGTCTCTAGTACTGACCCACTTGTTTCGTGGCGGTCGTAGACCTATGTCAAAAACACGACACTCTCTCGCTCTGCTCCTCTATCTTTTGGCTCTCACCGCATTTGCTGAGCAAAAAACGCCGAAGAACAAACAAAGCCTCCCTTCATCGGAAGGTAGTGTCCCCGGCTCAGCCGCCTTGCATGTGAAGATTGAAGGCGGATCCATCCGTCTTGAAGGATATTCTGGCGATCGCATCTCGTATCTTGTCCGTTCAATTTCTCCCGCGTCACCGCATCGATCAGAAGAGGGCTTACCCCAATACAAAGTCGCTAGCTATGTTCGCGGAACCACATCCTGGCTGGTCGCGACTCCACAGAATGAACGTTCGCGTCTTCGCGCGATTGAGTTCATAGTTCGGGTTCCTCAGAGGGTTCGATCCGTGTCTTTAGATACTTCAGGCGGCGACGTAAATGTCCACAATGTTGGAGGTCGAGTGTCGATTGTTTCAGGCGGGGGAAGTCTCTATATCGATGACGTCGACGGCATGGTGAGCGCCGCGACAGGCGGACAAGATATCGACGTCGGCACCGTCGAAGGTGACGCACGATTTCGAAGCGGGGGCGGCAAGATTTCCATTCGCAAGATTAAGGGAAACCTCGATGCGTTCACGGGGGGAGGACCCATTTTTTTAGAAACGGGCATGCGCAATGCTTCCCTGGAATCCGGCGCTGGCGACATTCACGTGAGCTTTTGCGGAGGCGAACTCAGAGTCCAAAGCGGCGGAGGCAATCTGATCCTCGGCGATGTGCAGGGGCCAGCGGACATCAGAACGAACGGAGGAAACTTGCAACTGCGTTCCGCCAAGGGTTTTGTTCAAGCGCACACCACAGCCGGCAATATCGAACTCGACGGCGTTCCTGGCGCTGATGCGTCCAGTGGGGTCGGTTCAATTGTGGTTAAGTTCGAATCTTCTTCGCGGAGGAATCTCAACTCGCTTCTCAAAACTGCCATCGGAGACATCACAGTTTTTCTTCCCGCCAATCTTTCCATTACGATCCGAGCCAGCGTTGCACTTGGAAAGAATCATGCGATCAATTCCGACATTCCGGGCATCACTATTGCAGCCGCAGGCACTGACTGGAATTCATCTCTCACTGCCGAGGGTAAGCTCAACGGTGGTGGCCCAGTCCTCGAAGTTCACACCGGCGACGGCAGCATCAACTTCAGAAGGCTAGAACGTTAGCAGCCTACCCGCGTTTCATTCCGATCCGGGAGCGCAGCGACGGGCGGAGGAATCTCTCAATGCTCCTATGGATCTCCGTGGGGGGAGTGAAGCAATTCCGACGAGCGGCTGCTTGTGTGGCGGAATCCAATACACCTCTTCTTTCACCGCGCCCTTTTCAATAAACCCGCGTCTCTTTAGAATCGCCTTGCTGTTCTTGACCATTTCTGGATGTCCGCATAGATACGCGACCGTATTGCTTGGCTCAAGTTCCCACTGATCAGCGTACTTCCGCAGGACGTCTTCGGCCCGCCCGATCTCGCCCCACCAATCCGCATGGTCCCAGGGACGGCTCACCGTTGGCACATACTTGAACCACGGCAGCTCCCTTTCAAATTGCACGAGCTCCTCTCGATATCCGAATTCCAACGGCTGGCTGGCTCCATTCAGCAGATAGAGCTTCTGTGATTCATCGAACTTGCCTTCCTTCCATTCTTTCGCCAATGTGCGAACGTAGCTGACAAACGGAGCGACTCCCGTAACCGTTGAAATCAACAAGTGGTTTTTTTTGCCCCCAATCCTGTCCAGAGAGAATTTCCCCTTCGCAATTTTCCGCATCAGCAACTCGTCTCCGACCTGAAGCTTGTACAAGTGGGGCGTCAACGCACCCTGCGGCACCAACTCCAGAAAAAATTCCACATCATTCTCGGATGGCGCCGAAGCGATCGAATACGGCCGCTCGATCCGCTTCCCGTCGATTTCCAGGCCAAGACTTACGAACTGGCCCGGAATGAAGCTGAACTCACCATCCGTACGCACCCGCACCATCCAGAGTTCAGCCGCAAAATCCACACGGTCTGTGATCTTCGCCCGGAAAAATCGGTCGTCGGGTTTGTTTGGATCTCTTGGTTTCAGAAATGACATTTGTACGCACCCAGCAAATAGACAAGATCTTGCGAACTCACTGGATAACTATTAGATGAAGCGGCGCCGGGGATTGACTCTGGGACGCGCGCAGCGGTCGGAAACCCAGCCGCGAGACGGCGTGATGTGAAAGCCCGACACGCTAGTGCCGCGAGGGTGATTACATCAAGGGCCCAAGTCCTATAGAGACGACACAATCACCGAGCTCTAGTTCGGTTTCGCCGACGTCTCTTCTGCCGCGAGCTGCCCCAGCGTATAGCGCAGCGATTGAAGAACCTCGTCCGCGGCACTGGCCTTTAGAGTAAACTTCAACATTCCGTCTGGCGTGAACTGCGTCCCGCGCTGCGATGCCACAAAGCGCGCCAAATGCTCCGGATCCACGTCCGCATTCTGCCTGAACTTGAACGTCACCGACTCTCGCTTGCGATCGATCGCATTCACGCCCACTCGCATGCACAGCAACTTCAGGGATGCGTAGTCCAGCAAGTTGCGGACCGCCTGCGGCGGTTCGCCATACCGATCCTGTAACTCAGACCCAACATCAGACAATTGCGATTCCGTCTCCACTCCCGCAACTCGCTTGTACATCCGCAAACGCTGATTCTCCTCAGGGATGTACTCGGCCGGAATCCGAATGTTGAGGCCAAGATTGAGTTGCGTCTCCGCCTCTTCCGTCCCAACCTCGCCCTTCATCTCACGTATCGCCCGGTCCAGCATCTGTGTATAGAGCTCGAACCCGATCGCTTCGATGTGCCCGCTCTGCTCCCCGCCAAGCAGGTTGCCTGCACCACGCAGCTCGAGGTCGAGTGCCGCAATCTTGAATCCCGCGCCAAGGTCCGAGAATTCTTTCAGCGCCGCCAGCCGCCGCCGCGCAATCGGAGTGAGTTCCACCTCGCGCGGGATCATCAAATACGCATAAGCGCGGCGATTCGAGCGGCCCACGCGCCCGCGAAGCTGGTAAAGCTCGGAAAGTCCCAGCCGGTCCGCGCGATTAATCAGAATCGTATTGCACAGTGGAATGTCGAGCCCATTCTCAATGATCGTAGTCGCAACCAGAATGTCCGCTTCGTGATGCATGAATTTCAGCATCACATTTTCCAGTTCGCCTTCTGACATCTGCCCGTGCCCAACTATAACGCGCGCTTTCGGCACGAGCTCTTGCAACTTTGCGGCGATCTCCCAGATGCTTTCAACGCGGTTGTGGACGAAATAAACCTGCCCTCCACGTTCCAACTCCTGCTCGATCGCCGACTGGATCAGCTTGTCGTCCCAACTCGCCACGACCGTCTGAATCGCCATGCGGTCTTTGGGCGGCGTTTCGATCACGCTCATATCGCGGAGTCCCACGAGTGACATATGCAATGTGCGGGGAATCGGCGTCGCCGACATCGTCAGCACATCTACCTGCTTGCGCATCTGCTTGATGCGTTCTTTATGCCGTACTCCGAACCGCTGCTCCTCGTCCACGATCAGCAATCCCAGATCGGTGAACTTGATGTCCTTCGACAAAATCCGATGCGTCCCGATCAGAATGTCGATCTTCCCGGCTTCCGCCTTTTGCAAAATTTCCTTCTGCTGCTTCGCATTCCGGAACCGGCTGATCATCTCAACAGTCACTGGAAATGGCGCAAAGCGCTGCTTGAATGTTTCGTAGTGCTGAAATGCAAGCACAGTCGTCGGCGCGAGCACAGCAACTTGCTTGTTATCGCTCACCGCCTTGAATGCCGCGCGCATGGCGACTTCAGTCTTCCCATAGCCCACGTCGCCACAGAGCAATCGATCCATCGGCTGTGACGATTCCATGTCATGGATCACGTCTGCAATTGCCTGCGCCTGATCTTCCGTCTCATTGAACTCAAACGAATCTTCGAACTCACGGATGAATTCATCTCCGGCTGGAAAAGCATGGCCCTCCGCCATCTTGCGCTGCGCATAGAGCTTCAACAGCTCTTCGGTCATATCTTTCATGGCCTTGCGCACGCGAGCCTTGGTCTTGGCCCACGCCTGCGTGCCCAGATGGCTCAGCGCAGGCTTCGCACCTTCTGACGACCGATATTTCTGAATCAGATCAAGCCGCGTGAGCGGAACATAGAGCCGAGCTCCTTCTGCGTACTCGAGCAACATGAATTCCGCATTGCCGTCGCCCTGATTGATCTCCTTCAATCCCTGATATTGCCCAATGCCATGCTCGACATGGACGACGTAATCTCCAACCTGCAGATCGCGGAAATCCGACAGAAACGCGGATACTTTTGACTTCGCACGCTGCGGACGCGCCGCCACTGCCTCTGATTCATCAAACAGATCGCGTGACCCAAAAATCGCCAGATTCGCATCTGGAAAAACGACGCCATCCGGCACATACGCTTTTGCGAGAGTAGTGGTGTTCACCTCGCCGGCGAAGTAGCTGGTCTCGTCGGCATAACTCTCGCCCCCGCGCGTTCGGCTACCTAGACGGAAGCTGACGTTGTACTCGGTGAAGATGTCGGCCAACCGCTCCACTTCGCCAGTGTTTGGAACAGAGAAAAGAACCTGATTTCCCGCCGCGGTCAGTTTTTGCACTTCCTCAAGCATCGAAGGCACTGCACCGTGAAATCGAGAAGTAGGCTGTGTCAGGATCGTCACTGAATGATCCTCAGCACTCTGCGTGATCCCGAGGTGCTCGATATCCGCGCCAGTCAAAGTTGCGACCTTCTGCCACCAGCCCTCCGGAGGCAAATAAAGATCCTCAGGCCGCACCAGATTCCCGACGCCGCTCCGCTCGTGCATCTCGCCGACACGCGACCAGAAGCGATCGAACTCCCCGCGCAGTTGATCCGGCTCATCAAGCAGCACAGTTGCGCGTGGGAGTAGATCGAATACAGTTCGGTCTGCCCCCGCAACCGGCGCATAAAACTCCCATCCAGGAAAGACGGTGACTCCGCCCGATCGAACTGCCGCCTCGACGATTTCCTCGCTCGATCCTGCAATCCTCTTGCCCGAGAGCCGCGTATGAATTGCCCCCAGCAGTTGGTCGGTTACGGGAGTCTCGGTCAGCGGAAGCAGCAATGCCTCATCAATGGGATTTGAAGACCGTTGCGACGTCGGATCAAATCGCCGAATCGAATCGACCTCATCCCCAAAGAACTCGATGCGCACCGGGCGCTCCGCCTCCGGCGAATAAACGTCCAGAATGCCCCCGCGCAACGCATACTGCCCGGGCATCTCCACCACGTCTGCCGAGGCATAACCGACGGTATTCAAGTGCGCCAGCAGGTTATCCAGATCAAACGACTCGCCGCGCCGAAGCGTGCGCGCAAGGTCCGTGTAATATTCCGCCGACCGTTGCAGGATCGCCGTCGCCGCAATCGGCGACACCACAATCGACGCGCGCCCGGTCGCGATTTTCCACAAAGCGGTCGCCCGCTCCTCCTGCAGTTCTGTATGTGGAGATAAATTCTGGAAAGGCAGCACATCTCGCGCTGGAAGCGAGACCACAGAATCTGGATCAGCGGCTGCAGTCAGCTCGCAAAAGCCGCGCAGGAGGGGAACGAACTCCTCAACCGCGCGGTTGTCGTTGACCACGAAGATGAGGGGTCGCTCCGCCGCCCGATGCCACAAAACCAGCAGCAGCGCCTTAGCGGTCGGGGATAATCCGGAGACACGAAACCGCCCCGTGCCCTCTTTCAGGTGGGAGGCAACACGCAAGGAGCCGGGAAGCGATTCAACGTCCGCGAAGAGTTCGCGAACGAAGGGAAGCAGCATGCCATTTCAATTTTAACAGGAACCGGCGGCTGCCAATGGCGATGCGTTCTTGTCATTCCGAACGGCGAAGCCGTGAGGAATCCGTCGTATGCCAGCAGCGTGGAGCGGTGGACGGCAGAAAATGACAGACGACGGCAATCTACTGGGCCGACTTCCCCCGCACCGTCAACTCCGTCTCCGCCGCCTGGTCCGCCAACGTGATGTGCAGCGCGTGCTGCTTCAAATCATAGGTGGTCTTGAGCGGATACGCGCTGCCTGAGACTTTGGCCTCCGCCCGCGCGGACGGCCAGTCATAGACCACCACTTCGATAATCTTCCACCACGCCGGATACGTTCCTTCGCGGGCGTGAAACTTCAGGCGCATTCCCTTCGCGTCTGATTCGCACGTCATACTCTGCCGCAGATACTTCCCCTGCTGATACGCGAACGTATGACCGTCATCGAAATAAAGGGATCCGCTGCAGTGATCGCCGGGATACACGCGCAACTCCAGCGGTCCACCGGGAATTTCATCTGTGCTCTGGATCAGAGGCTGCATCGGCAACACGGTCCCACCGCGCACATACACCGGCAGCGAATCAAGTTTCGGATGCGTCATGCGCAAACCCGGAAACTTCGTCCCAGGCTTCGCCGTAACGACATCCACGATCGAAGGTACACCGGTTTGGTGCGGCATCTTTTCGCCCGTCCAAAAATCGAACCAACTTCCATCCGGGAACGAAACAAAATAGTCATCGAGTTTCTCCCCGAACGGCGCGGGAGCAACCAGCAGGCTCGGCCCCAATAGGAACTCGGTGTCCCAATGATCGAAGTTTGCATTCGGAGCGAATATCTCAGGAAACTCCAGAAACAGCGGCCGCATCATCGGCAGCCCGGTGCGCGAGGTCTCCTCGGCAAGCGAATAAATGTAAGGCAGCAGCCTGTAGCGCGTTTCGATGTAGCGCCGACGGACCGCTTCCTGTTCGGGGCCATTCGCCCAAACTTCGTGCGGCCCGCTGCCCTTATCGGAGTGATCGCGGAAGAAAGGCGAGAACGCCGCCAACTCCACCCAGCGCGTGAGCAGCTCAGACGTCGGAGTTCCATTGAACCCGCCCACATCCGCTCCCACAAACGAAATTCCGCTCAACCCTAGATTGAGTACCATCTGCGTTGCGAGCCGCAGATGGTTCCAGGTGGCAGAGTTGTCACCAGTCCATGTGAATCCGTAACGTTGCCCGCCGGCGTATGTAGCGCGTGTGATCACAAACGGCCGCTCATCCGGACGCAGCTTTAACAATCCCTCGTACGTCGCGCGCGCATTCTCCAGTCCCACGATATTGTGAATCTCTGCGTGAGTCGCCGTCCTCCTGGTGAAGCCGGGCTCCTCGATCCGGTGAACTGTATTCAAGGGCATGGTCTTTCCCGGCCCGTTGAATACCGAAGGTTCATTCATGTCGTTCCAGAATCCCGCGACGCCCTCTTTCACGAACTCCTGGTAAAGGGTGCCCCACCATTCCCGCGTCTGCGCCCGTGTGAAATCCGGAAACACCGCTGGCCCGGGCCACACAATCCCGACAAACTCGCTGCCATCCGGATTCTTCACAAATTGATCGGACGCATGCCCCGAATCGTAAGGCGCGTATCCCTGATTCAGTGCGTGGGCGATGTGCAAGTCCGTAATATTGACGAGATGAAAATGCTGGTTCCGGAGATCAGACACGAGTCCGGGAAAATTAGGGAATGTTTTCTCGTCCACCGTGAATGGCCGCTTGCGATCCTGATAATCAATGTCGAGGTAGACAGCGTCCGACGGAATCCGGTCAGTCCGCAGCCTCGTAGCAATCTCTCGCAGCTTCGATTCGGGAGTGTACGTGTAGTGCGATTGCTGGAATCCCAGCGACCACAACGGCGGCAGCGGAGGCTTCCCCGTCAAGTAGGCATAGCCCTCTACGACCTGTTTCGGACTAGGACCATAAATAAAGTAATAGTCGAGAGGTCCTCCATCGGCCCCGAATGCAATCGAATCTCGCGACCGCTTGCCGAAGTCGAACCATGTACGCCATGTGTTATCGAGAAAAATCCCACAGCTGCGCGTGCCGTCGATCGCGAGAAAAAAAGGAATTGCCTTGTACAGTGGGTCCACGCTCTCCTGCGGCCCCACGTCCGTATTCCACAGCGTATAAGCCTGCTCGCGCCGGTCAAATTGTCCCGTCTTGTCTCCGAGGCCGAAATAATGTTCCGGCCCAGGCATCTCTTTGTAGACACTGAATCCGCCTACGTGGAATTTCGTGGATCGTCCTACGGCGTCGGCGGAGAGGACGTTCCCCGAGAGATCGCGAATGATGAGACGCAGAGGGTTTCGCTCCACGCGCACATCCAGGGCGCTAGTTCGAAATCCGACGGTCGTGCTGTCCTGCATCGGCTGAACACCGACCGACTTCGTTCGGGCATCTGCCAACACGGCCCAGGACGCATCTTCGGGCAAAGTCGAATCTGGAGAAACACGAATGCGGATGATGTCGTCGCGAAGCGCCGTGATCCTCATGGTGGCCGACCCGGCCTGGATCTGAATGCCATCGTGCAACGGATCAAAGCCGGTAACCGAGTCGAGCGAAACCGCGGGTGATGTAGCGGTCTGCCCGAACGCAGTTGCTACGGCTACTACTCCAAGCACGCAAAATAAGAAGCCACGGACCACAAGGCGCATCAGCACACTCACTCGATGGATGTTTGTTCTTGCGAACAAACATCATACCAACCGCTGCCCGCGAGCAGATGGCGAGGCCCGTAAGTTTTGGTGCAAGAGCCTCGAACGGACGGATTGATAAAAGACGGTTCGTATCAGGGCACGGCTTAAGAGCCGTGCCGCCAATGACGGAAAATGGAACATGCGCTTTAGCGCCTGCGATTGTCCTTGGGATCTTTGAATCCCGCCTTGGCAGACGCGATCGAAGACTGCCCGACCTTCCCAACGCCGGGCCTACCGGGTACTGGGTGCAAGGTACCGGGTACTGGTTTCACTCCTTCACACTCTCCAGCAGTTTCTTCTCCGCATCGGAAGGCACCTCAAACCGTCCCCCTAAATACTTCGCCAGAAATTCCTCGGACGCCGCGTTAAAAGCCGTCCGATTCTCAGGCCGTGCGAAACCGTGGCCTTCATCAGGGAACACGTAGTAGACAACTGGCTTGCCATTCTTCCGCATCGCCGCGACGATCTGATCGCTCTCCGCTTTATTCACCCGCGGATCGTTCTTGCCTTGCCCGATCAGTAAGGGAACCTTGATCTCGTCCGCTTTGAACAGGGGCGATTGTGATTTCAAGAACGCCTCGTCCTCTCCCATCCGCTTGTGAAAGATCGCAAGGAATGTTGACCAGTACGGCGGAATCGTCTTCAAGAGGGTATTCAGGTTCGAAGGCCCAACTATATCCACTCCGCAAGCGTATGCATCCGGCGAGAACGCCACTCCGGCAAGGGTCGCATATCCGCCATAGCTCCCGCCCATGATGCAGACTTTCTTCGCGTCGGCAATCCCTTGCTGCACGGCCCAATCCTTGCCGTCAAGCAGATCCGTGTGCATTGCCCCAGCCCACTGCCGGTCGCCCGCATTCAGATACTGCTTCCCGTATCCTGTCGAAGCGCGGAAGTTCGGCTGCAACACGGCATATCCGCGATTCGCCAGCCATTGCGCATACGGATCGTACCCCCAAAGATCGCGCCCCCACGGACCGCCGTGCGGGAATACGACCATAGCCAGGTTCTTGGCTTCCACTCCCGCCGGCGTCGTGAGGTACCCATAAATCTTCATCCCATCGCGCGCCGTGTACTCAACGGGTTTTACCTTTGCAAGCTTGTATTTCTCGAGATCGGGACGGTTGCTGAAGAGCATCGTGGCCTGCTTCGCCGCCCGGTCATACAGGTAGTAGTAGACCGGCGAGTCGTCGCCCTCAAAGGTCACGATCCATTTATCGTCTTTCAGGTCACGGCTGATGTTGCTGATATCGGCATCCCGCACCTTGTGGAGCGCGTCAAAATCCGCCTGGATGCTACTATCCACAACCTGGAAATCCCGCCGCTCGCGCAAAAACACCACAGCCTGCAGCTTGTGATTTTTCGGCTGCTCCACGGTGAACGACACATCGAACTGCGGGTCTTCCGCAATCACCGTTCGTTTGCCGCTCGCAATGTCCACTGAGATGAGCCGCGCTGCGTTCGCATCCAGCGAAGTAATAATCCACAGCGACTTATTGTCAGGCGTGAAGTTCACGATGTTCCCGAGAGTCTCTTCCGGCCCCCACTTGATCAACTCCCGCCATGGAGACTTCACGTCATCGCGCACGCGGATCAGCGTTCCGCCATCTTCGGTCGTGATCTGGGCTGCGCGCGTCTGCAGATTGTGA
>Ga0207700_10002359_pt1 | contig 10846 bp, 6 predicted proteins | sample LARL82metaG_FD_184348 | JGI IMG/M metagenome (GOLD analysis project Ga0207700, IMG submission 184348) | Corn, switchgrass and miscanthus rhizosphere microbial communities from Kellogg Biological Station, Michigan, USA - LAR L8-2 metaG... | ecosystem: Host-associated > Plants > Roots >...
CCGTCACAGACGCGCGGGCACAGCACACAGAAACGCCGCGCCCGCGCGCCCGCACCGCCGCTGTCGGGGATGCCGCCCCGCTGGAAGAGACGCACGGGGAGCCTGGCGGCGCACGTGAGGAGCCCGGCAGCGCGCGCGGCCAGCTCGAGCGGGCCTGCACCCAGCTCGGCGAGTACTTCGCCGGCCAGCGCCGCGCCTTCGACCTGCCGGTGGACTGGTCGGGGATGTCCGCGTCCCAGCGCCAGGTGCTGCCGGTGCTGCTGGCGTCGGCCGCCTACGGCGAGACGGTGACCTACGGCACCCTCGCCCGCCGGGCCGGCCTGGCGGACCAGGGCAAGGTCCCGGCGGCGCGGGTGACCGGCCAGATCATGGGATCGAACCCCTGCCCGATCATCGTGCCGTGCCACCGGGTGGTCGCCGGGGACGGGCTGGGCGGCTACAGCGGCGGCACCGGGATCGAGATCAAGCGCTGGCTGCTGATCTTCGAGGGCGCGCTGCCGCCCACCCTGGACTGGGATCCGGCCGGGCCCGGCGCCGGCTGAGCCCGGCGGCCGCCACCCGGCCCGCGGCTCCCGGTCAGGACCTCAGGCTGTGCTGCTCGGCCGAGATGAGTCTCCCGTCGGCCACGTGCAGGACCCGGAAGGCGCCCTTGCGCAGGGCCGTACCGGCCGGCACCGGCGCCCCGAGGCTCTCGCAGATCCACCGCAGCGTGGCGGGCAGATTCTCCCGGTGGCCGCAGATCACGACCGGCTCCCCCGCCGTGACCAGCCCGGTGACCAGCTCGTGGGCGGCGGCCACCGTGGCCGGGTCGGCCTCCTCCAGCACCTGATCACCCGGCGGGGGCGCGAGGGCGAGGGCGGGCTCCACCACCCCCCCGGTCAGCGCCGCGTAAGGCTCGATGGTCGCCAGGCAGCGCTCCGCCGGGGAGCTGATGACCCGGGCCGGCCCGAAACAGGACAGGATCTGGCCCAGGAGCTTCGCCTGGACGTGCCCGAGCGGGGTCAGCGGCCGGGTGAGATCGTCGGGATGCCCGGCGTTCTGCCAGGCCTTCTTGTTCCGCGCGGAGGCGTGCCGGACCAGGATGATGGCCGTGGTGGCGGCCGGCGCGGACGCGAACTCGCTGAGCACCTCCGTATCGTGCCGGTAGGTGAGCTGGTCACCGGCCGCGGTGAGCGGGAGCCAGGCCAGCTCGTCGACCTCGTCGTTGGGGGTGAACGGGGGCGGTTCGGCGGGCTCATCCGCCTCGCCCAGGGCTTGCGCCGCCCGGCGGCCCGCCCAGTAGTCCACCTGCTTGGGCCGGCCGTCGCTGAGGTACCGGACCGTCCGCAGCCTCCGGCCGAGGACGATCTCGATCTCGGTCTCCTCGGCCACCTCCCGGACGGCCGTGATCAGCACGTGCTCCCCGGGCATGCACTTGCCCTTGGGGAAGCTCCAGTCGTCGTACCGGGGCCGGTGGACGAGTACCACCTCCGGCCCCTGCTCGCCGGGACGCCACAGCAGCGCTCCGGCGGCGGGAATCTTGGGCGGCTTGTCCCGGTCAGCCATCAAGCGCCCTGCCGCGCGTGCTGGCGAGCAGATACTGCTGCAGGTCGCGCAGGGGCAGGCCCGAGGAGCTCAGGTGATGCCGGGTCCACAAGCCATCGGCATCCAGCCACCACGAGGCGGTGGCCTCGTCCATGGCCAGGGCGATGAGGTTGCGCAGGGTCACCTGCTGAGCCGGGTCCTTCACCCGGACCAGCGCCTCGACCCGCCGGTTCAGGTTGCGGTGCATCAGGTCGGCGGAGCCGATCCACACCTCGCTGTCCTCGTCCTCACCGGTGCCGAACGCGTAGATCCGGGAGTGCTCGAGGAACCGGCCCAGGATGCTGCGGACGCGGATCGTCTCCGACAGGCCCGGCATGCCGGGCCGGATCGAGCAGATGCCGCGCACCCACAGGTCGACCGGCACGCCGGCCATCGAGGCCGCGTAGAGCGCGTCGATGATCCCCTCGTCGACGATCGAGTTGACCTTGATCTGGATCCGCGCCGGCTGGCCCGCCCGGTGCCGTTCCACCTGCCGCTCGATCCGTTCGACCAGGCCCGCACGCAGGCCGGCCGGGGCGACCAGGAACCGCTGGTAGGCGTTCTTCCGGCTGTAGCCGGTCAGGTAGTTGAACAGGTCGGTGACGTCGGCGCCGACCGCGGGATCGGCGGTCAGCAGGCCGAAATCCTCATACATCCGGGCGGTCTTGGGGTGGTAGTTGCCGGTCCCGATGTGGCAGTAGCGGCGCAGCGAGCCGTCCGGCTCCTCCCTCACCACCAGCACCAGCTTGCAGTGCGTCTTCAGGCCGACGATTCCCCACACGACGTGGCAGCCCGCTTCCTCCAGCTTGCGCGCCCAGGTGATGTTGGCCCGCTCGTCGAACCTGGCCTTCAGCTCGACGACCACCACCACCTGCTTGCCCGCCTCGGCCGCGTCGACGAGCGCGTCCACGATCGAGGACGAGTCGCTGGTCCGGTACAGCGTCTGCTTGATCGCGAGCACCCTGGGATCGGCGGCGGCCTCCTCGATCAGGCGCTCCACCGTGGTGGTGAACGAGTCGTAGGGGAGGTGCACGAGGACGTCCTGCTTGTCCAGGGCGGTGAAGACGTCGGTGTCCAGCGGCAGGGCCGACTCCGAGGGGACGAAGGCGGGGTACTTGAGCTGGGGCAGGTCCAGATCGGCGATGACGCTCAGGCCGGACAGGTCGAGCGGGCCGGGCAGATGGAAGACGGCACGCTGATCGATCCCGAGCTCGGTCACCAGCCGGTCGAGCACGTCGCTGGAGATGGTGTCCTCGACCTCCAGCCGGACCGCGGGCTCGAACCGCCGCCGCTGCAGCTCCCGCTCCAGCGACTGGAGGAGGTTCTCGGTGACGTCCTCGTCCACCTCGAGGTCACGCGTGCGGGTGACCCGGAAGGCATGGTGCTCGAGTATCTCCAGGCCCGCGAAGAGCTCGGTCAGGTGGGCGGCGATCACGTCTTCCAGCGGCACGAAACGGTACTGCGAGACGCTGAGGAACCGGGGCAGCAGCGGGGGCACCTTCACCCGGGCGAACATGGTGGCGCCGGTGCGCGGGTCGGCGACCATCACCGCCAGGCTGAGCGACAGGCCCGAGATGTACGGGAACGGGTGGGCCGGGTCGACGACGAGCGGGGTCAGCACCGGGTAGATCCGCTCGCGGAACAGCCGCTGCAGATCCGCCTGCTCGTCCGCGGACAGCTCCTTCCACCGCAGCACCTCGATGCCTTCCTCGGCGAGGGCGGGCTGGATCGAGCGGGCGTAGTCCTCGGCGTGGCGGGCGCTGAGCTCGCGGGCCAGGCCCAGGGTGCGGGACAGGACCTCCTCGGGCGGCCGGCCGGTCATGCTCTCCACCGGCAGGCCGGTCGCCATCCGGCGCATCCGGCCCGCCACCCGGACCATGAAGAACTCATCCAGGTTGCTCGCGAAGATCGACAGGAACCTGACCCGTTCCAGCAGCGGGAGGGACTCGTCCTCGGCCAGCTCGAGCACCCGCTGGTTGAACCGCAGCCAGCTTTCCTCGCGGTCGAAGTAGCGGCCGGGCGGAAGGTCGGCACGCTGCCCGTCCACGCCCCCGGCCGGGCCGACCGGCCGCACCGCGGACACGTCCTCCTGGGCTCTCATGCCTTCCCGGCTTTCTCCCAGCGGCGGCGCCGCCACGCCGGCGAAGCCCGCCTGCTCACCCGTCAGCCCTTCAGCCGATACCCGCTGGCCCGGTATCCGCTCGCCCGGGACCGGCTCCTCGGGCGCCGCCCCGTGCGGCGGAAAGCCGGCCTGCATATTGCCCATGCGGTCATTGTCCCCAATGCGGGTCAAATCAAGACGTCCGGGATCGGACAGGCCGGCCTGCCGCCAGATCCGGCTGACCGCCGACTGGCTCATGCCCGTCTCCGCCGCCATCAGGCGGGTCGACCACCGGCGCCGGCCGGCCGGGGGCGCCTCGAGGAGCAGCCGGGCGATGACGGCCGCCGCCTGCTCGTCGGTGATCGTCCGGGGGGCTCCCGGGCGGGGCGCGTCCCGCAGCCCGGCCAGCCGCATGGCCAGGAACCGTGACCGCCACTTGCGGACGGTGTCGCGGGAGAGCCCGAGCTCGGCCGCCACCCGGGCGACCGGCCGGCCCGCGGTCAGGCCGGGCGCCCCGGCCGCGCACGCGAGGACGATCCGCGCCCGCAGGGCCAGCGGCCCGGCCGACGCGTCATGGGCCCATGCGGCCAGCCTGGCCCGCTCGCCGTCGGTCAGCACCAGCGGCGCCGGTCTCGGATTGATCATGGTTCACTCTACTCACTGCATACGAACTTGTGACTCGCCGGGGTGCGGGCGGCGGCATCGCGGCCCGGGGCAGGCGCTTGGCCCACCGACGGCGGCGTGCGGAGCGGCGAGGTGCGAGGCAGCGGGGTGCGGGGCGGCATGGGGGCGGCCGGGCGGGCGGCTGCGCGTGCGGGCGGGCGGCGGCTAGCCGCGCGGCGGGCGGCAGGCGGCCTCGATCTCCTCGCGGCTGGCGAGCTTCACCCGCGCACCGCGGCCCAGCGACGTGGCCAGCTCCATCTCGGCCCGCTCGACCCGCAGCCAGTCGTCGTAACTGACCGGCAGCACCCCGCGGGCGGACAGCACCCCGCTCAGGTGCTCCGGCTCGGGCGGGACGTGCCCGTTCCCGTCCGGGCTCTGGCCCGGGGCACAGTCGGCCAGCAGCGACTTGACGGTGTCGGCCGCATCGGACTTGTTGGTCCCGATCACCCCGGTCGGGCCGCGCTTGAGCCAGCCGACCACGTACTCCCGCGGCAGCGGGGCGCCGTCGGGCCCGGTCACCCGGCCCGCCTCGTTCGGCACCGTGTAGGTCCGCTCGTCGAACGGGACGCCGGGCAGCGGCACGCTCTGGTAGCCCACGCTGCGCAGGACCATCTGCACGTCCATCCGCTCGAACTCGCCCGTCCCGATGAGCTTGCCGTTCTCATCGAGCCGGGTGCGCTCGACGACCAGCCCCGACACCCGGCCGTTGCCCTCGATCCTCACCGGCCGCAGCCAGAACCGGACGTTGAGCCAGCGGTCGTTGAGCTGCCGTGCGCTCCAGTCCGGGCAGCGGGCGGCCCAGTCGTCGATGACCGCGAGGTTGCCGCGGACCCGGCGGTCGGACTCCACCAGTTTGCCGCCCTCCCCGCACGCGTCGAACGCGGCCAGGTCCGCCTCGGGCCCCGGCACCGCGATGTCGACCCCGGTGAGCTGGCCGAGCTCACGCAGTTCCTTGGTGGTGAACTTGGCCTGGGCCGGCCCGCGGCGGCCGATCACGTGCACCTCGCGGACGTTGCTGGCCAGCAGCGCGTCGAGGACCGGCTGCGAGATGTCGGTCCGGGCCAGCTCCTCCGGGTCCCTGATCAGGATGCGGGCCACGTCCACGGCGACGTTGCCGACCCCGATGACCGCCACCGACTCGGCGTCCAGCTTGAAGGCGCCCGGGTCCATGTCGGGGTGGCCGCTGTACCAGTTGACGAACTCGGTGGCGGCGTGGCTGCCCGCCAGCTCCTCACCCTCGATGCCCATCCGCCGGTCCCGCATCGCGCCGGTCGCGTAGATCACGGCGTCGTAGCTGGCCAGCAGGTCCTCGCGGGTCACGTGGTCACCCAGGTGCACGCCGCCGAGGAACCGCACCTGCGGGTGCTCGAGGACCTTGCGCAGGACCTCGGCGATCGACTTGATCGACGGGTGGTCGGGGGCGACGCCGTACCGGACCAGGCCGTACGGGGTGGGCAGCCGGTCGATCACGTCCACCTGGACCGCCACCGGCGGGTCCAGCTTGGCTGCCTGCTTAACGAGCGCATCCGCGGCGTACAGCCCGGACGGGCCAGAACCTACGACTGCGACGTTCAGATCTGCCATGGCGAGCGGGCTCCTGTTTATGACGGGGTGTGGTGTTCGAGCTCGGGCGTCAGCCGGGCCACCGCCTCGGTGATCCCGCGGGCGAGGTGCTGCGGCACCAGCCCGGCGTCGGCCAGGATCTCTTCCCGCTTCCCATGCTCCAAGAACTCCTGCGGCAGGCCGAACGTGCGCGCCGGGGTAGCCACCCCCGCGTCGCGCAGCAGCCGGCAGACCGCGTCGCCGAATCCCCCGGTGCGGCCGTTGTCCTCGACGGTCACCACCAGCCGGTGGCCCGCCGCCGCCTCCGCCAGCGCCTCGTCTACCGGCTTCACCCAGCGCGGGTCGACGACCGTCACGCCGATTCCCTGGTCGGCCAGCCGGACCGCCGTCTCCAGGCAGGTGACCGCCATCGGGCCGGCGCCGACCAGCAGCACGTCTGGCGCCGCGTCCTGGGCCGGGCGGTGCAGCACGTCCATGCCGCCGAGCTTGCCGACGGCCTCCGCCTCGCCGCCGATGGTGCCCTTCGGGTAGCGGACCACGGTCGGGCCGTCGCCCACCGCGACCGCCTCGTTCAGCAACTCGGCGAGCCGGACCGCATCCCGTGGCGCGGCGATCCGCAGCCCCGGGATCACCTGCAGGATCGACCCGTCCCACATCCCGTTATGACTGGCCCCGTCCGGCCCGGTTACCCCGGCCCGGTCCAGCGCGAACGTGACCGGCAGCCGGTGCAGCGCGACGTCCATCAGCAGCTGGTCGAAGGCGCGGTTCAGGAATGTCGCGTAGATCGCGACCACCGGGTGCAGCCCGCCCATGGCCAGCCCGGCGGCGCTGGTCACGGCGTGCTGCTCGGCGATGCCGACGTCGTAGACCCGGTCCGGGTACGCCTCCGCGAACGGTGCCAGGCCGGTCGGGTAGAGCATGGCGGCGGTGATCGCGACCACGTCGGAGCGCCGCGCGCCGATGGCGACCATCTCGTCGCCGAAGACCCGGCTCCAGGTGCCCGGCGCCGCTCCCGCCGCGGGGACCTGGTGCAGGCAGTCCACCTCGTTCTGCTCGGCCTCGGCGTAGCCGAACCCCTTCCTGGTGATCACGTGCACGAGCACCGGGCCGCCGAATTCGCGGGCCCGCCGCAGCGCCTGCTCGAGCAGCCTCTCGTCATGCCCGTCGATCGGGCCGACGTATTTCAGGCCGAGGTCCTCGAAGAGCACCTGCGGCTGCAGCACGTCCTTGATGCCCTTCTTGAGGCCGTGCAGGGTGTCGTACAGCGGCGGGCCGAGCAGCGGGGCGCGCGGCAGGGAGGTCTTGATGTACTCCAGCACGTGCTCGTAGCGCTGCGACATCCGGACCGAGGCCAGGTGCGCGGCGAGGCCGCCGATCGTCGGCTGATAGGACCAGCCGTTGTCGTTGACGACCATGACCAGCCGCAGGTCCTTGCTCGCGGCGATGTTGTTCAGCGCCTCCCAGGCCATGCCGCCGGTCAGCGCGCCGTCGCCGACCACCGCCACGACGGTGCGGTCCGTCTCACCCCGCACCTTGTACGCCTTGGCCAGCCCATCGGCGTAGGACAGGCCGGTGGAGGCGTGGGAGTTCTCGACCAGGTCGTGCTCGGACTCGGCCCGGGACGGGTAGCCGGACAGCCCGCCGCGCTGCCGCAGCGTGCCGAACCGGGCGTACCGGCCGGTGAGCAGCTTGTGCACGTAGGCCTGGTGCCCGGTGTCGAACACGATCCGGTCGGTGGGAGAGTCGAAGACCCGGTGCAGCGCGATGGTCAGCTCCACCACGCCGAGGTTGGGCCCCAGATGGCCACTGGTCCGGGAGACGGTCTCGATCAGCAGGTCACGGATTTCGCTGGCCAGCGCGGGGAGCTCACTGGGGCTGAGCGCCTTGAGATCCCGGGGACCGGAGATGGACTCCAGCAGAGTCACCTGGTGCTCCTTCTCGTCGGCGGCTTGGCCGGGCCCCGCGGTCAGCCCATGCGAACACCCCAGCGGGCGGGGCTGGGGCCGGCACGAAGCGAGAGCCCTAGGCGAGTCTATTTCGCCCGGTGCACGTGATGCACCCGTGACCGTGATGTTGGGTCACGACCCCGCCATCACCCGCGAGGTGTCCTGGCCCGAATCCCGTCCTGAGCTGGGCGTCTCTCCCGGGCCGGGCGCCTCCCCCGGCTCCAGCGCCTCCGGCCCGGATACCTCCCCCGGCGCGGGTGCCTGGTCGGACCGCAGCGAGCGGACCTGGCGCGGCGCCAGCGCGAGCAGCGATGCCACCAGGATGAGGACGGCGGCGCCGTACTCGGTCAGGGGAACCCCGATGCTGGCCGCGAGCGGGCCGACCACGAGCGCGCCGACCGGCATCGCCAGGACCGAGCCCAGCACGTCGTAGGAGGAGACGCGGGCGAGCCGGTCCGCCGGGATGCGCCGGGCCATCGTCACGGTCCACTGCACCATCATGATCTCCAGCGCGATGCCCAGCGCGAGGGCGGCCGCGCAGACCGCCGGGAGCGGCCACGGGCCCGCCAGCGCCAGCGGCGAGATCGCGCTGGCCCCGCCGATGAGCACCACGAAACGGATCGGCCGGCGCGGGGTGAAGCGCAGCGCGACCAGGCCGCCGATGATCAGGCCGATCGCGTCCGCGGCCATGATCGCGCCCCACGCCGCCGGGCCGCCCAGGTCATGGCGGGCGACGGCCGGCCCGAGCACGTCGAACGCTCCGTACCAGGCGGCCAGGACCACGCAGAACTGGGCGGTGGTCGCCCACAGCCAGGTGTGGGAGGCGAACTCCGCCCAGCCCTCGCGCAGGTCGCGGAACAGGCTGGTGTGCCCGGTGCGCTCCGCCCCCGGCGCCCGGATGGCCAGCAGCAGCGGCACCGTGCCCAGCATGCCGATCCCGCAGATGGCCAGGGCCCAGCCGGGCCCGGCCACGGCCACGAACACCCCGGCCAGCGCGGCGCCGCCCATTTGCGCCCCGTTCATCGCCAGCCGGCTGAGCGCGCTGGCCTCCTGCAGCAACGGGGCCGGGACCAGCCGGGGCAGCAGGGCCTGCGAGGCCGGGTAGAACACCGCCATGCCCGCGCCGGTCAGCGTCTCCAGGGCGATCATCTGCCACAGCTGTGGATGGCCGGTGAGGACGAGCAGGCCGAACCCGCCCTCGCCGACCGCGATCATCAGGTTGGCGGCCACGATCACCCGCTGCGGCGCGATCCGGTCCGCGACCACCCCGCCGGCCAGCGCGAACACCAGCGCCGGGAGGATCTGCGCGGCCAGCACGTAGGACAGGTCGGCGGTGGACCCGGTTACGTCCAGGACCGCGAAAGCCACCCCGACCAGCGAGAAGGCCGCCGCCGCCGGGGCCAGTACCCGGTCGGCCAGCAGCAGCCGGAAGTCGCGGATCTCCAGCACCGGGAACCTGCGGGCCAGGCCAGGCCACAGCATTGTGACGTCCGATCTATGTGTATCTCTGTGAATGCCGGACGGGTGCGTGTTGGCCGCCGGGCTGAATGGGACCGCTCTCGACGCTAGCCGGGCGGTCGCCACCGGCGCAAAGCCTTTTCCGGCCCCGCCCGCGTCCCTGGCATCACTGTCTCAACCACCCGCCAGCGGCGCCTGTACTGTCTCAACCACCCGCCAGCGGCGCCTGTTCCCCAGCCTCTTCTCGCCACCCCTCCGGCGTTCCCACCCTGTTCTCCCGCCCCTCCGGCCCTCCAGCTTCTCCCCATCCCTCCGGCCCTCCAGCGAAATCCACCCATATGTCCCTTTACCGCCGCCGCAACGGACACTGCTTCGCCGCAGCCCGGCCACTCTGCACTGATTTGGTCATGATCCCGTCCGTTTCGTCCTGGCATGTGCGACGAAAATCCGTGAGAAGTCACGGATGATCATGGAATCAAGCTGTGGGCGATCAGGATGATCGCGGAGACCGACGCGGTCACCAGCACGGCCGGCCGGATCCGGCCCGCGTCGAGGAACCGCCGGAACCTGGTCGCGGCCGCGAGCCCGACGGCCGCACAGGCCAGGAAGATCAGGCCGGCCTCGACGTCGCGGGCGGTCATGCGCCCGGCGACGGCTAACGCGGCTATGGCGAGCGAGTTCCCCACGCACAGGAAGAGCGACAGGGTGGCCCGCACCCGCGCGCCGTGCTCGCGCTGGTAAAGAAGGGCGACCGGCGGCCCGCCGATGGAGGTGGCGGTGCCCGTTGTCCCGGACACCACGCCCGCGCCGACCAGCGTCCAGCGGTTGCGGGGCAGCTCGCGCCCCAGGCCGCCGGCGGCGATCACCGCCAGTACCGCCCCGCCGACCAGGATGCCGAGGGCCTGCACGGAGACGGCGGTCACCAGCCAGACGCCGGCCGCGGTGCCGGCGACGCGGCCGGCCAGTGCCCAGGACACTCCGGGCCAGTCGGTGTGCCTGACCTCCCTGGCCAGAATGAGCACGGGCAGGACGGCGCCGGCCAGCAGCATCGACCCCGGCATCAGGGCCGGGTCGAGCAGCGTCACCACCGGCGCGGCGACCACGCCGAGCCCGAGCCCGATGCCGCTCTGCACCAGCGCGCCCAGCACGACAGCGATCCCGCTGATGAGGAGGATTGTGGTGGGGGGCATCTCGGAGGTTGACGCTACTCGCGCCGCCGGGCAACGGCACCGTGGCGCTGCTCACACTCGTCTCCCCCGGCATGCCGAGACGTCTTAGCGGGGGCTGCTCTTAGTCTCTTCTTAACCCGGAGGCCCTGAGCCGAGAGCGTCCCTGCGTGCCGGGGCGTCTTAGCGGGGGGCTTCTCTGAGCCGGAGGCCCTGAGCCGGAAGCCTGAGCCGGAAGTCTGAGCCGGAGGCCCTGAGCCGAAAGCGCTTAGCCGGAGGCCTCCGGCAGGGTGGCCGGCCGCCCGGCGGGCCAGCCCACGACGAGCTCGGCGGCCAGGATGGCGAGCAGGACCACGACCGGGATGGTCCAGCTGCCGGTCGCGGTG
>Ga0207700_10002360_pt1 | contig 10844 bp, 8 predicted proteins | sample LARL82metaG_FD_184348 | JGI IMG/M metagenome (GOLD analysis project Ga0207700, IMG submission 184348) | Corn, switchgrass and miscanthus rhizosphere microbial communities from Kellogg Biological Station, Michigan, USA - LAR L8-2 metaG... | ecosystem: Host-associated > Plants > Roots >...
CGGACTTCCGGCAAATCGCTTCACGGCAATCCGCCGCCAGAGTTTCTTCTCGAAATGGTGCAAGCCGGCGGCCTGATTCCGCTCCTCAAATCCGGCTCGCGTTTCTTTTTGGGCGCGCAATGAGCCTGCTGCTGAGCAACCAGGACGTCGAGCACGCGCTCACCGCGGAAGACGCCATCACCGCCACGGAGGCCATCTATCGCGAACTGGCCGAAGGCAAGGCGATTAACCGGCCGCGCAGCCAGACCTACATGCCGGTCGAATCGAAAGAACACCCGGGCTTCCGCTACCGGTTCAAATCCCAGGAAGGCAGCGGGGTCTCGAGCGGCGTATGGGCTTTGCGCATTACTTCCGACATGGCCGGCTTCTCGTACACTGCCGGCATCAAGCGCCGCCGCATTCTGCCGGTCGGCAGTGGGAATCGCTACTGCGGGCTGGTGATTCTCTTCGACATCGAGAAGATCGAGCCGGTGGCGATTTTGCCAGACGGCGTGATTCAGAAGCTGCGCGTGGCCGCCCTCAGCGCGGTCGGCGCCAAGTATCTCGCGCCCGAAAATCCCAAGGTCCTCGGTCTTTTCGGCAGCGGCTGGCAGGCCGACGCCCACATCGATTTCCTTTGCCATCTTTTCCCGTTCGAGCGCGTTCGCGTGTTCAGTCCGAATCAGGAACACTGCCGCGAGTTCTGCCGCAAAAAGAGCGCGCAGCTTAACCGAGCCGTCGATGCGGTTGACGAGCCCGGCAAAGCTGTCACCGGGTGCGACGTCATTCAAGCCGCCACTGCTGCCTGGGACGCGGTCTTCGACGGCCACCTGGTGGAAAAGGGTATGTACGTGTGTTCCATCGGCGGCTCCGATGCCAGCAACAAACGCCGCGAGATCGACGATGAAACCATCCGGCGCGCCGATCTCTACGTCGTCCATTCGAAAGAAGTCGCGCGTCTCGACCAATCCCCCGACGTTTGGGAGGTCGCTCAGAAAGGCATCAAATCCTGGGAATCTATTCAGGAGGTGCAAGACCTCGTCGCCGGCAAGATCGAAGGCCGCACGTCGCCGGGCCAGGTCACCGTCTTCAACAACAATACCGGCGCCGGCACGCAGTTCGCCGCATTAGGCGCGGCCGTACTGCGCCGTGCCCGCCAGATGGGTTTGGGACGCGAAATCCCCACTGAATGGTTTCTGGAGGACGTGTCGCCGTAAAACGCGCGAATCCGCATGTTGAACCAAGACCGCTTCACTCAACTCACCGACTTGATGGCCGACCGTGGCTGGGATTACCTGCTGCTGTATGGCCATACATGGCGCAAAGATTTTTTCCGTTGTCTGTTGAATCTGAATTTCTCGGGCCCTCACGCCGTTGCCGCGCTGACCCGCTCGGGCGAATTGCAAGCACTGCTATCCGATCCATGGGATGCCGAATCCGTAACGGTTTGCCCGGCCAGCACCGATTTTCACGCCGATCTCTCGGCGTTCTCCCGTCGTGGCGGCAGAGTAGCCATCGCCGGCATGGAGATGATGGAAGCCCGTGACGTCCAGTTGTTTCCGGGCGCGGTCTCCGCCACTTTCGACGTCGAAGAGATCCGCCGCCCGAAGACGCCGCGCGAGCTGGAACTGATCCGCCGGGCCGCCGAGCTTGCCGATCGGGGCTATCAATATTTCGCCGAAGTCATCGAAGTCGGTATGAAGGAATACGAGCTCGTCGCCGAAGTCGAAGCCTTCCTCAAAACCAAGGGCGCGGAAGACAACTTCATGCTGATCGCGTCGGGCGGCGTCGAAGTAACCGGCATGAAGCCACCCACCGATCGCGCCTTTCAGCGGGGCGATTCCGTCACCACTGAACTGACTCCGCAAGTGGACGGGTATTGGGCGCAGATCTGCCGAACGCTGGTGCTCGGCGAGCCGAATGCCAAGCAGCGCGAATCGTTCGCCATCTTCGACGAATCACAAAAAGCCGCGGAAGATTTTCTCAAGCCTGGAGTGGACATCGCCGATGTCGCGCGCGTCCAGAACGATGTCTTTCGAAAATACGGCTTTGGCGAATACACCGGATCGAAGTACACGCGAGTCCGCGGTCACGGCCTCGGGCTGCACTGCGACGAGAACCCCTATGTGTTGGAAGATGTGCACTACCCGGTGAAACAGAACATGACGCTCATCGCCCACCCCAACACCTACCTGCCTCTTTCCGGCTACATGGTGTTCGGCAACTCGCTGCTGGTCACGGCGAACGGCTGCGAAGTTCTTAACCGCACCGAAAGGAAGCTTTTTCAGAAATGAAACGCGGCTGGATCAATTGGGATCAAACCGAACTCCCGCGCACCGCTTTTGATGCGCGCCTTGCCGCGGCGCGCCGGCCCGATCTCCCGGCAGTCGTGGTTTACACCGATATCTGGCGTTCTAATCGCGTAAGGCATTTTTCCAATTTCATGCCGTATTGGAACCGGGCGTTTCTGGTGATCCCGCGCGACGAGCCGCCCACTCTGCTCTGCGGGCTGTCGCCGCGCGTCTACCCCTGGATCCGCTCCGTCACCATTCTCGAAAATATTCTGCCCAGTCCCAGCCTCACTGGCCGGCTGCTCCAACTGTGCTCCGAACGCGGCTGGACACGTATCGGCGCGCTCGACTTTACTCGCTTCCCCCACGATCTCCACTCTTCACTGACTGGCATCGAAGTCGTCGATTTATCCCTGGAAATTCCTCCCGACGATGCCGAGCTCGCCATGCATCGTCACGCCGCGGAGATGGCGCGCGGCATTCTAGCCGAAGAAGTGCCCAACGGGGTTGGCCGAAGCGATCACGAATTTACCGGCCGCCTGGAGCGCCGCTTCCGCCGTGCCGGCGCCGAAGACCTGGTCATTCTCCTTACGATCGGCGCCACACCACCGCTGCCGCCGCGAGGCGTCACGCTGAGCGGGAATTTCTCCATCTCTCTAGCGCTGGAATACCGAGGCCACTGGGTGAAGGTGGTACGCAACGCCGCCGGTCAAGTGCAACCCCTTCCCGCGGGCGCCTATAAAGAGACTCTCGCCGGCCCTTATCCCTACGAATCCGGAACTGGTCCCCTCTTCGCCGCGCGCTGGGAAATGGCTAATCAGGGAAGCCGCGTATTCTACGGCGATACCTATCGCGCCACGCCGGCGGGAGCGGAGCTGCTATGAACATGGTCGAAAAAATCCTGGCCCGTGCCAGCGGTCACAAGCAGGTCGCGCCCGGCGATGTGGTGATCGCCAATGTAGACCGGATGGTGATGCACGACCTCAGCTCCAACTTCGTCATGAAGGTGCTGGAAACCGAAATGGAGAACGCCTCCATCCACGACCCTTCCCGCATCGCTTTCGTTTTCGATCACAACTTTTCCCCCGCTACACAGCTTGCCGCCGAAACCCTCGCCGCCGTCCGTCGCTTTGCGGCGCGCCATGGCATCCAGCATGTTTTCGATGGTGGAACTGGCAGCGTGCACCACTGCATCATCGAAAACGGCTTGTGGGCGCCCGGCCAGGTGATCATCGGTTGCGATTCCCACACCCCGATCTACGGCGCGCTCGGGGTCTTTGCCACCGGTGTGGGCAACAATTCCATGGCGGCGCTTGGCTTCGCTCACAGCAAAGCCTGGTTCCGCATTCCCGAGACGATGCGGGTTCTGTTCCACGGCGAAACCAAACCCGGTGTGGGGCCGCGAGATGTCGCGCAGTACATGGTGAGCCAGATTGGCGAAGACGGCGCCGTCTACCAGGCCGTCGAATATGCCGGCCCCTACATGGAATCGCTCTCCATCGAAGACCGCACTCTTTATCCGCTGATGTCCATCGACATCGGCGCCAAGTGCGGCTTCATCAATCCCGACGAGAAGACCGCGGCCTTCGCCGGAAAATCAATCGAACACTTGCGCAATGACCCGGGAACGGATTACAAGCACACCCTCGAAATCGACGTGAGCCGCCTGGAGCCTCAAGTCGCCTGTCCGCCCACCGTCGGCAACGTCAAACCGGTCGAAGAGGTCGCCGGCATTCCGGTCAACGTGGCGGAAGTGGGCGGCAGCACCGGCGGCCGCCTCTGTGATATTCGCCAGATCGCCGCCATCTTCCGAAATCGAAAAGTGCACCCGGGCGTGCGCCTGCAAGTAGTCCCCGCCTCGCGCAGTATTTACCGGACCGCGCTGCAGGAAGGCCTGATCGAAATCCTGTTCGACGCCGGCGCCAACATTTTTCCACCGAGCGCTGGTTCCAACCAGGCATTTAACATGGGCGCTTTAGCCGAAGACGAAGTCATGATTTCCAACCAGGCGCGAAATTTTCCCGGCCGCAACGGCCACCCCAAAGCGCGTCACTATTTGGGCTCGGCCTTGACCGTCGCCGCCAGCGCCCTGACCGGCCGCCTCACCGACCCCCGTTCTATTTAGGGGACAGGCTACGAAATCCCCAAATAAGCTCGGCCGGATCCGCCGTGTTCAGCGACGGCCCTCGCGCGAACTGTCCTTCCGTCCGATCGATCAGCCGCTTCCAAAGCCTGTTCGGCTCGGCATCGAATATGTACCGTTCGCCGTGGTCGAAGATGTACCAGCTCCCGAGCGAAATTTCGTGCTTAAGTTGTGGAATCTCCCAGCCGCAATACCCGAGGTAAATGCGGAAATCGCTGGGCCCTTTCGATCTCTTCAGTCCTGCCTCCAGCCCCTTTTTGCTCTGAACCGCGTAGATGTCCGCCGTGACAGGAACCGCATCCAGCGGTGCGCTGGCCGCTCGAATCAACCCCGTGATCGCCTCGACCTCCACTGGTCCGCCCGCATATGCCGGTTCGAAGCGCTTCTTGGTCCCGCTGATTTCCCGGATCTCCGACAGAGGAATATTGGACTTCTGATTCAACATGAGTCCGACTACGCCATCGGAGTCATAGTGAATGAGCAGTATCACGGACTCGGCAAATAGCGGATCGGGTGCATCACGCTGCATGACCAACACCTTGCCGGCCGCCAAGTCGTCCGCCTTGCGGCTTTGCCCGCAAAGCATCGCGGAGACGATCAAGCCTGACGCTAACAGGAAGATCCCGCTCGGTGCCCGCGACATGCCTAAGTCCATTCTCCTCCAGTCCCGGCAATTAGTCCGGCCCGGTGGAATCCGCATACAGCCAGCGCCCGTCCGGCACTTTCACGCGATGCGTCTTCGCCAGTGCGGGAGCGTCTTTTGCCTGATACGCTTCGACCGTTACGCGATCCCCCGCCTTGATGGTCTTCGGCAGCCAGCCTTGTCTCCGCATTCCGTTCGGGCTGGCCGCCTCCAGATACCAGTCGACGAGAGTGCCCTTTCGCTCCTTGACCGCCACATGAAAAAATACATGCGGATTCGACCATTCGACCTTGGTGACGATCGCGTCTAACACGAGCAACCTGGAGGCATCGTATTCCGCAGCCGCGGAATGGTGGGCCGACAACCGAGCACCGGCCAGCACCAGCGCCGCGAGCCCGGCAGCGAATCGCTTCATCTTCGTTTCTATTGTAAGTGGGCCAGTCCGTTAGTGTCCCGGCGCTAAAACCGTAGTCCCATCTAGATCACCCGGCGGCAACGACGAGATCACCGGATAAGCCGCCGTATAGGCTTCTGCATTGATCGACAGGCTCACGATCGGGATCGTCGAAACGATCTGGACCGACCCGGTGAAGCTCTTGTTCAGCCAATCGTGTACGTTCGTGGCGCTGTGCCCGCTCGGCGGCAAGTTCACTGTAGTGCTACCCAGTGCAGCCCCCGTCGCGTCCAACGCCGTGATCGTCACCGATGCTGTCTGGGTCGTCGACGGATTCGCGAGCGCGACTCCCGTGCCGGTCTGGGCGAAGGTCACGAACTTGGTTGTCGGCGTCGTGCTGCCATTGACGCCCGCTTCCGCCAGCGCCACGCCCTGCGCGTTGTACTGGCGAAAAAGTAGGCTGGCCTTGACTGGCAAATCACACTTCCCTTGCGCCCATCCTCCCTGCGCGCTTGGATCCGCAGTGGTCAGCGCATGTACATCCCCGCCTGCCGGTATTTGATCGCGCCGTGTGGGACTTGCCGGGCCGCCGAACGCCACCGGCAATTGCGTGCCGTTATCGGAGAAGAAGGTTGTCTGACAGTCCACCGCCACTCCCTGAGTGTTGGTATAGGTCAACACGGTTTGCCATCCTTGGCCCAACGAGAAATGCGGAAAGTAATAGGAAGCGGAGGAGGAGCTGGAGAATCCTATGTCTCCTGGCGGCAGCGACGAAACCACCGGATCGGCCTGCGTATACGCTTCCGCATTTAAGGACAAGCTCGCGATCGGAAATGTGGACGTGATCTGGACCGAGCCCGTAAAGTTCTGATTCAGCCAGTTCGATACGTTGGAAGCGGTGTGTCCCATGGGCGGCAGCGCCAGGTTGGTACTGCCCAATTTTTTGCCCGTGGCGTCGACCGCCGTCACCCTCACATTCGTGGTCAACGGATACGGATTCGCAAACGCGATTCCGATATTGGTCTGAGCGAAAGTGATGAAACTGGTGGCCGGCGACGTGGTAGCGTTCACCCCCGCCTCCGTCTCCGCTACACCTTGAGCGTTGTACAGCCGGAACAGCATGCTGGCTTTGACCGGCCCCGAGCATTGTCCTTGCGCCCAGCCTCCCACAGCAGTGGGATCGGCGGCCGACAAAGCATGGATCTCGCCGCCCGGCGGCAGCACATCGGTGCGGCCGGCAGCCGCCGCGCCTCCGAACGACACAGCCAACGGCGCTCCGCTGTCCGAGAAAAAACTGGTCTGGCACGTTACCGACTGCGGCGAATAGTTCACGTACGTCAGCGCGGTTTGCCAGCCTTGCCCCAACGAAAAATGGGGGAAGTCGTAGGTGTAAGGGACCGGCTGGCCACTGGCATTCAGGAGCGGCACAACTGCCGATCCTGTGTCCACCGCCAGATCCGGCTTCCCATCACCGTTGAAGTCTTCAGCGGCAATCGCGAAGGGTGTCGCACTTACGTTGAACGGACTGCCGGGCGCTGCGGTGAACGCACCGGTTCCATCACCGAAATAAACCTCGACCGGGCCGTAGTAGTTGTTCAGCCCGGCCCAGTCAAGCTTCCCGTCGCCGTTAAAATCGGCCACCACGACTGCCGTCGGAAAGAAGGGCACGTTGGACGCCTTCGCGGTGAAAGCCGATGCGGCAGCGGACGTATTCCCAGTCCACGATAAGGTTTGGACCTGCGTCGCTCCGCCGTTCGCAAGGAACGTGAGCAGTTCAGCCTTAACGTCTCCATTGAAGTCTCCAGTAGCGGCTACCTGACCGAGCGTCTGCCCAAAAGTCCCAACTGGGCTTTGCACAAAAACGGACTGAAAGTGCCCAGCGCCATCCCCGCTATAGACGTGGATCGTTCCATCGGTGGCATTGATCATGGCGAAGTCCAACTTCCCGTCGCCGTTGAAATCCGCAGTGACCAGCGCCGAAGGCTGACTGTTCCCCACAGGCACTGACATGAATGGACCGAATGCGCCGGTCCCATCACCGAGTGCCAGGAAGATATTGCCGAAATTGCCGATCAGGAGGTCTTCGACTCCGTCACCCGTAAAGTCGCCAACCAGGATCAGTGGACCGGCCACAATGCGGCTGCTCGAACCGAGACCCTTGGCCACGGCAAAATGACCGGCGCCGTCTCCGAGCAAAACCGCTGTGCCGGCTGTACTGCTAAGCACCAGATCCGGATTCCCATCGCGGTTGAAATCTCCCGTCGCAATCGAGGAAACCGCAAAGTACGGCGATGCTACCGGACTCCCCGCCGCTTGGTTGAAATGCCCGGCTCCGTCTCCCAGCAAGATCGTAATTGTGCCGTCGTCCGTATTCGCCGATGCAATATCGGCATAGCCGTCCCGATTGAAGTCGGCGACCACCAGACCGACGGATGCCGCCGCGTTCGCCGATCCAGCGCCGACCGGAAACGAACCGGCAACGGTGAAGATGCTCGATTGGGCCAGCGCCGAAGCAGCGCACGAAATCAGCAACACCAGGGATCGATAGGGAATTTTCACGAGAGCTCTCTGAAGGAATCGCCCTATCTTACCCGATTCTTAGTTTGATTTAAATTACGCCGACGTTAATGCCGGCTAGTGTCCCGTCGACAGCGCTGTCGTTCCGTCCAAGTCCCCCGGCGGCAGCGAAGAGAACGCCGGGTAATATTCCGCATTGATCGACAAGCCGACAATGGGCACCGTCGAAATGGCTTGGACCGACCCTGTGAAACTCTGAAGGTTCAGCAGCGGCCCGATGTTATTCGCCGTATGCTGCCCTGCTGGCAGGTTCACTGTCCCGGTCCCGACCTGCCCGCCGTTAGCGTCCACTGCAATCACCGTCAGCGTGGCGGCGGTTGCGGAAGGGTTGGCAAATGCCAACCCCGTGGACGCGCCGGAGGCCTGCGCGAAGGTTACGAACTTGGTCGTCGGCGCCGTCGAGGCGTTCACTCCCGCCTCCCCGGTCGCCGTCCCATTGCTGAACAGCCGGAATAAGAGGCTGGCCTTCACAGGACCGGTGCACCCACCCGTCGCCCAACCTCCCACTTGCGCTCCGTTCACGTTCGCCTGCGACTGCTGATGAATCTCGCCTCCCGGCGGCAGCACGTCTACCCGGCTGGCCGAGGCCGCTCCACCAAACGAAATCTGCAGTGGGCTCCCGTTGTCGCCGAAGAAGTTGGTCGTGCATGTCACCGTCTGCGGCGAGTAGTTCACGTAGGTCAGCGCCGTTTGCCATCCTCCGCCCAGCGCGAAATGCGGGAAGTAATAGGTATTCGTGACCGTGTTGCCTCCCGCCGCTCCCTGGCCTGTGCCGTTCGCCAGTGCCGTGCCGGCCCCTAGATCTCCTGGCGGCAGCGACGAAAATGCCGGATACGCTTCGGCATTGATCGACAGGCTCACGATCGGTGCGGTCGAGGAGATTTGCACCGACCCATTAAAGTTTTGGATGCCCAGCATCGGGCCCAGGTTGTTGGCCGTGTGCTCCATCGGCGCCAGGTTGATATTCGTGCTGCCCTGCGTCACACCCGATCCATTCAGCGCCGTCACTGTGACCGTAGCAGCGGTGCTGTTCGAGGGGTTGGCGAACGCCAATCCGGTGAGCGTCTGGGCGTAAGTAACAAATAGCGTGGTCGGCGTGGTGGAAGCGTTTACCCCAGCCTCTCCCGTCGCCGTTCCGTTATTGAACAACCGGTACAGCAAGCTTGCTTTCACCGGCCCGGTGCATTGCCCCACTGCCCACCCATTCACCTGCGGCCCGCTCGGATCCACGGTGGACTGCTGGTGCAGTTCGCCGCCCGGGGCCACCCCGTCATTCCGGGTGGAGACCGCCGCGCCGCCGAACGGAACCCCGAGCGGAGTGCCGGAGTCGCCGTAGAAATTCGTCTGGCAGGTCACCGCCTGCTGCGAATAGTTCACATAGGTAAGCGCCGTCTGCCACCCGCCGCCGAGCGCGAAGTGAGGAAAGTAGTAGGTATTGGTGTAAACCGGGTTCGTCACTACCGGAGTCAGCATACGGACCTGGCTGCTTCCATAATCCGCGATATAAATCACGCCGCCCGGCCCCACCGCGACACCCGCGGGATATATGAGCTCGGCACTGGTCGCCGGCCCGCCGTCGCCGATGTTGCCGGAAATACTACTGCCGGCGATCGTATACATCTGCCCTCCGGGGGTGATCATCCGGATCCGGTGGTTGAAGTAATCCGCCACGTACACATTACCCGAAGCGTCCACCGCAACGTCTTTTGGATTGTATAGCTGCGACTTGGTCGCCACCCCGTCGCCGTTGAAGCCGGCAGTACCCGTCCCCGCAATCGTCGTGATCACGCCGTTGCTCACCTTGCGGATCCGGTTGTTCTGCGTGTCGGCGATATACAGATTTCCCGCTGCATCGACCGTCACGGATGCCGGAAAGTATAGGGCGGCATTCACCGCGGGACCATTGTCGCCGCTGAATTTTGCGTTCCCGTTACCAGCAACCGTATTGATATTGCCGTCCGTCCCCACCATGCGAATCCGGTTATTGAGGCTGTCGGCGATAAAGAGATTGCCGGCGGCATCGAAGGCCAGCCCGCCCGGCGCTAAGACCTGAGCAGCCGTCGCCGGTCCGCCATCGCCCGCGAATCCCCCGAAGGCAGGCACTCCGCCGGACGGCGCCGCTACGGGCGTGGTGACATTTCCACCCTTCACCTCCCGGATGGATGAGTAATTTGGGTTCTGTTGTGAAAAAAATAGATTTCCGCTCGCGTCGAAAGCCAAGCCGCACATCTGCAGGATTTCCGCCTGCAGCGCCGGCCCTCCTTCGCCGGCCCAGTTATAGAAGCCGTCGCCCACTATTGTGTTGATCGTGCCGCTCGAATTTACTTGTCGGATCCTGAAATTCGACAGGTCGGCAATGTCCAAATTCCCGGAACTGTCCACCGCCACCTTGCAAGGGCTGTTCAGCTGCGCCTGTTTGGCCGGACCGCCATCGCCGGAATACCCGGCCGCGCCCGTTCCCGCCACCGTCGTGATGGTGTACTGCGGCGCCTGCCCTTGCGCCACTGCCCATGCCCCTAACAGGCCGACTGCCACATAACCCAGAGTTCTTCCCGACAACTTGATACCCATTTGTTTTGACCCGCGGACTAACCGATTACACGTTTGACGGACGCGGCCCATCCTCCGTTTCTTCTTCCTTTGACTGGCATTACAGAAAACCTGGAACTTTCACTGGACGCACGGGAATTCCCAACTGGCGCGCAATGGCCACAAACAACAGCCCGAGGGCGCCAAATGCCAACGCGGTGACGAGCCCGTCTTTGGCTGTCTCCGTCTGCCGCACTGGCAACACGCTGACCACCCGCAACTCGTTCG
>Ga0207700_10002363_pt1 | contig 10843 bp, 14 predicted proteins | sample LARL82metaG_FD_184348 | JGI IMG/M metagenome (GOLD analysis project Ga0207700, IMG submission 184348) | Corn, switchgrass and miscanthus rhizosphere microbial communities from Kellogg Biological Station, Michigan, USA - LAR L8-2 metaG... | ecosystem: Host-associated > Plants > Roots >...
CGCGAACATTTGTGAACGGCAGTGTGGTGGGCCCGGGAGGACTCGAACCTCCAACCAGACCGTTATGAGCGGTCGGCTCTAACCATTGAGCTACGGGCCCTTGCAGAGGTCCTTCTATCAATGCGCACGGCTGATCCGCAATGGCACCCTCTCCTGCCCAGCCAACCCTTGCGCTAGGTTAAAGCCGGTTTCCACGGGAGCGGCACGGCCATGCACGTCTTCAGCCTTGAACGCGAACAGCAATGGGACCCCAGGCATCACGTCGAGAAGATCCTTGGCAAAGTCGCCGATGGCGATGTCACCGTTGCCTGCTGGGAGCCCGGACAGATCAGTCCCAATCATTGCCACCCGGAGGCCACCGAAATCTATTTCTGCTTTTCCGGCGGCGGCACCATGCGGACGCCGACCGAAACCATCGCGGTCACGCCCGGTGCTTTCGTCGTCCACCCGCCCGGTGAAGTGCACGAATACGAGAACGGCTCCGCCCGCACGATGCTGTTTCGCGTGCGCTACGGAAGCGACATGCGCGCACATCACTGCGACTGGCGCGGCAATAAAGACTGGACGCAATCCGCGGAAGACGCCGCGTACTATCGGCGTCACCCCGTGACATCACATCTTTAGAAGCCGCTTCGCGTTGCCGCTCAGTATCTTGACCTTGTCCGAGTCAGATATGGAGACGCTTTCCATCCACTTGACGGCGGGCGGGTTCATCACGAACGGCCAATCGACCGCGAACAGAATGTGGTCGACACCCATTTCGAGCATGCAGCAGATCAGCGCCGGGTCCGAGAAGAAGCCGCTGGTGGTGACATAGAAGTTCTTGCAGAAAATATCGCGGAAACTCATCGCCTTCTGGCCCGGCCGCTTGAGCGATGTATCGATGCGCCAGACGAGAAACGGCAGCGTCTCACCGAAATGGCCGAGAATGACTTTCAGGTTAGGGTGTGCCTCGAAAACCCCTGACAGCACCAGCCGGATGGCCTGCGTCGCAGTCTCCACGGTGTAGCCCCAGGCCGGACGCACCACCAACGGGAAGTCCTTTGCGTAGTCCTGGTAGTAGATCTCCGTCACCTTCGGATGCGGCAGCGAGGGGTGGAAATAGATCGGCACGTCGAGCTTCTCGGCGCGCTCGTAGATCGGCCAGAACTTCTTGAGGTCGAGGAATTCCCCGTTCGACATGCCGTGCAGCATGGCGCCCTTGAAGCCGAGCTTTGTGACAGTGCGCTCGAGCTCGTCCGCCGCGGCCTTTGGGTCGGCGGTGGGGAGCGAGGCAAAGGCGGCAAAGCGCTTGGGGTTGGCCGCGCAAACTTTGGCGAGGCGATCGTTAACCTGACGGGTCAGGTCGGCCGCAATGTCGGCACCCAGTTTCTGGGTGGACGGCGCACCATGCGAGAGGACCTGAACGTCGATCCCGGCTTCGTCCATCTCCTTGAGACGCAGGCTGCCAAGGTCATAGAGCCGCTCGTCCGTCTCGTTGCCTCGCCCGGCTTCGGGCCCGGTAAAATGCTTGGCCAATTCCGGGTCCCAGTAGTGCTCCTCGATGGCAATGACCGGACAATTCGGTTTCTTCATCATGGCGTTTCCCCGCGTACATTATTGGAGCCGCTTCGTAGCAACCGGCCGGTAAGCTGTCACCGGCCTACAAGCCAGTGATATAAAAGCCGCACATCTTCGATTGTGGATCAACGGCTTTGCAAGTGGTGCTTTGGTATTGACGACGACTCAGTTATTCACAGGCAATGCTGCCGATTCTCCGCATTCTTCCAGTGGGCGGCGTACTTCTCGCCATTTTGATTCTGGTGCTGGCGCTGAGCCCGCCTGACGGCTCTCGCGCGCCGCTGTCGAGCGCCATGGCCACCGGCCGGGGGGTTCTGGCCGACCGCGATCGCCAGTCCGAAGTGCGGCAATATCTCATCCACGCCGCCCTCAAACGCGCCGACGAACTGAACCGTCTGCGCGACCTTCCGGACACACCCGCGCGCGCCGAAGAGGCGCCGCCGAAGGTCGCCGGCCTGCCCAGCGACCGGACAGACGCCGATCCGGAAGAAACCGCGACGATCCCCGAGACGCCGGTCGTCACCATCCCGATCGAGATCGGCGAACCCTCCTCGGTCGAATTGCCAGCCGTCGCGCCGCAGACGCCGCCACAGTCGTCGCCACAAGAGGAATCGTCGCCTGCCAAGAAAGCCGAGCAGGCGAAACCGCGGCCGGATGCGCGCCGTCGCGTCTACCGGGCTCGCCCGCAGACAAGAGTCGCCGCTAAGCCGGCCCAGTCTCGCCAGTACAATTTCTTCGAGATGCTTTTCTGGGGACCGCCGGGTCAACAAACGACTTACGGTGCCCAAGCGCAGGTTAGCCAACCCTACCAGCAGCCGGCCTACGCGCAGCAATACCAGCAACCTGCGTATGGCAGCCAGCAGCAGTATTATCAGTGGCCTGTGACGAACGGCGGGCAGACGACCCAGCACACATACTCCACGGGCCCGCGCTCAATTCCCTACTAGGAGATCGCCCGATCAGTAAGAGTCGGGCCTCCTATAGAAATTCGAGGACGAACCGAAGCCATCGGTTTGCCTGCTGGCCTCACGCAGACTTTGCCGTGAACTGAATTTGATGTCGCGGCTCGTCGCTGGAGCATATGTATCGTTCGCCTGCGCAAGTGAATTCACCGACGCCCCTCTGGCTTTGGCCGCGTAGTAATAGCCGGCGGCATAGTAGTGCACTGCGCGGCTGTGATTGCCGTTCGCGAGCCGATAGGCGCCGGCCAGATACCTCACTGCATAGGTCATGTTGGTATTGGCATCGAGCAAGCCGGCGGCGTTGCCCGTGTATCCCATCGAGCGGGCCGTCTGCAGCTTGATCTGCATCAGCCCGTAGTTGCCTGCGCTCACCACGCGCGGATTGCCGCCGCTCTCGCGCTTGATTACCCGGCGCACGAGATCCTCGGGGAGATTATTCGCCGCCGCATGTTGCCGGATCAATGCATCGAGATTGCCGTTGGCGTCGACAACCGAGAGCCGCTGCTTTTGCGCAAACGCCGGCGTTGCGGCCAACGCAACGAGAGTAGTCATCAGGACAAATTTGCGAGTCATAAAGGCTCCCTGCATCTGCAATTTATGGGTGGGGAAACGCGGCTTTTCATGAGAAACTCCGGCAACTTTGTGACGCAACCGGAATCCCTATCCTTGGTTCCATCACGATTTGAATCCGTCTGTGCCGGAATACCGTCCCAACGCCACGGTATTTGATTCGCGCCGCCTTCGTCCCACCTGCCGTTTCGCCATCAACATCGGGAGTTCTGCATGACCAAGCCTGTTACGACGGAGGATCGTCTCCGCGCGGTAGAGGACACCCTCGCGATCTATCATCTCATCGCAAGCCACCCGCCCGCGGCCGATACCGGGACCGACAGTTATTACCGCAATGCGTTCACGACGGACGGCTCGATCGACCTTGGTGGTGGCAAGGGCGCGAACGGCAACGAAGCGATCGCGGCCATCGTGAAGACGCCCGAGCATCAGGCCGCGATCGCCGGCGGCCTCTGTCATTTCGCCGGGCTGCCGCGCGTCGAGCTCGATGGAGACACCGCGGTCGCGACATCGTATTTGCAGATCATCTCGCCCGATCGGCAGGCGGCCCCGCGCGAATTGTCCGGCCACGGCAGCACGACCGGGTTTCGCATCCACCGCGTGGGCGCCAATCGATGGGAGCTCAAGCGCGGCAAGGACGGCTGGAAAGTGACGCGTCGAACCCTGCGCCCACTCGATGGCAGCGATGACGCACAGGCCTTGCTGCGCAAGGCGATCGCGCCATAAGGTCCTAGCGGCGACAAGACCAGCAAAGGAGGAACGTCATGCCGAAGGCCTATTGGGTCGTGACCTATCGGTCGGTGAAAAATCCGGAGGCCTGGAAGGCCTACGCCAAGCTCGCGGTGCCGGCGATCGAAGGGGCCGGCGGCCGCTTTCTTGCGCGCAGCAACCCGGCGAAAATCTACGAGTCGGGCATGAACGAACGTGTGGTACTGGTCGAGTTCGACAGCGTCGACAAAGCTGTCGCCTGCCACGACACGCCCGCCTACAAGGAGGCGCTCATGGCGCTCGGTACCGGCAACGTCGAACGCGACATGCGCGTCGTCGAAGGCGCCGCCTGACCGCACCTCACCAATCGGCGAACGGGTAGCGCTTGTGAGCGGCCGCGGCCTCGCGCTGCGCGTCGAGGAAAACCTCGGCGAACGTCTTGAAAAATGAAACGCGAGCGAAGCCGCCGAGCTGCGGCACCACAGGCGCGTGAACCTGCAAGATCGACATCGTGCGCCTCCTTAGAGGAGCGGCGGCGTTGACAGAAAACGCCGTTCGATCTCGCGCTCGGCTTCGTCGGTGAATTTGCTGTTGAGCAGAAAACGCTCGATCTCGCGATCCGCCTGACGCTGACGCGCCGCCATCATGGCGGTCAGGAAGCGACGGAAGAATCCTGGGCGTTCGCGTGCAGGAGTTTCGGTGGTGAAGCCGCCTTTTGCGACGGCGTAAGGTGCGTAAGCCATGGATCATCTCCCTTAGTTCGGTCAGACGACTCCAAGGCGTTTCCCGTTTCTTATCGTTGTTGAGATGAACATAAGCGCGCTTCGCCGTATTCGCCATGCTCGGCGCAACATACGTTCCATGCGCGCGACTCATGCGCGGTGTCGCGCATGTGTCGCAATGATGTGCATTTGATTCAGAAAGCGGCGCGTATTGCCTTTTGCGACAGCAATTCGATTGTGACGCCACATCTCCGCCGCAAAACAGTAACCATTCGTTAAAAATTTGAGCATCGTCCCGACGATTTGTCGCAGCGACGACAAGCCGATGCAGACAAAAAAAGAAGCCGCCGGCGAAGGCGGCTTCTTCCGAACCAGCCACATGGAGTGTGTTACTTGAGCTGGGTCGAGACCGATTGGAACTTCGCGTTCAAAGTTGTACCGATCGCGTTGACCGTCGCGATGATCACAACCGAAATGCCGGCGGCGATCAGTCCGTATTCAATCGCCGTCGCACCAGACTCGTCTTTGATAAAGGCAGAAACTTTTGACATTGACGTACTCCCTCTTGTTATCGAGGTGCACGTTAGCGCGCGACCAATTAAAGAAAGTTTGAGTGGTGCGACGACGGCCTGTCAGGTTTTTCCCGACCTGTCAGTCACGCGTTTGACCCAGAGTTCCATGATCAAAAGCGCTGAATTTATATGACGGATATAGTTGTCACCCGTTGACTAACGAGCCGGAATTTCCACACGCCGTGTCTTAATAAGTCGGTATCCGTAATAGTCGCCGCAACTCGCCGCTTCCGAGTTCGGTTCTTTCACAATTCTTCGAGCCAGCCCTGCGCCGATGCAAAGCGAACAATCTCGGCACGCGTTCGAAGGTTCAATTTCTCTGCTGCGCGCGACTTGTATGTTTCCACCGTCTTTCCGCTCAGCTCAAGACGCGCGGCAATCTCCTTTGTCGTCAGCCCTCGCGCCAAATATTTGAGGACACTCGCTTCGCGGTCCGTCAAACCGATGCTGCCGGTAGCCTGCGGCGCTCGTTCCGATCGCGTTGCGATACTCTCTTGCAAACTATCGCCAAAAGACGAATCGACGTAGACCTCGCCACGCCGTATGGCACGTATTGCATGCACCAGATTTTCCGCTGCTGAGCGCTTTAGCATGTAACCTCTGACGCCCGCGGCCATCGCCTGTTTGAGGAAGGAGCGCTCCTCATACAACGTCAAAATAAGGATACGCACGCCGGGACATTCTTCTGTCAGGCGACGCGCCAAAACGATGCCGTTGATTTCAGGCATTGAGATATCGACGATCGCAACGTCCGGCAGCTTCTCGCGGATCATTTTCAACGCCGACTGACCACTGGTAGCTTGGCCCACCAGCTCAAGATCGGACTCCGCTTCGATCAGATTGCCCAGGCCGGTGAGGATGATGGGATGATCGTCGGCAAGCGCCACGCGAGTTTTTTCATTCACGCTGCAGCCCTCTCGGAGCGTATGGGAATTCGCGCAAAAATCGTGGTCCCAGTCTCGGGCGACGATTCAATTGCCAGCCGACCGCCGACAAGCAGCAATCGCTCCCGCATGCCGGCAAGACCGAGACGTGTCGACGACGTTGATGGATCGAATCCCTGGCCATTATCCTCGATGGCCAGATGCAATGTGTTCTCTGCCACGCCAATGATGACACTCGCGTTCGTCGCGTTGCCGGCGTGCTTTGCGACGTTCGTGAGACCCTCCTGGATCACGCGATAGACTGTGGTGCGAATTTCATTGGAGCGTTTATCCAGACGTAGGTCGCTGCAATGGAAGTCGGCCTGTATAGCGTGCTTGTGGCCCCACTCCACGACGTAATTTTCGAGCGCCGTGGTCAGGCCTAATTCATCGAGAGATGCCGGGCGCAGTTCCCAAGCAATGCGATGAAGCATTTGGCCCAGCTCGTCCAACAGTGTGCTCAGGTGGCGTACACGATCGCGTCCCTTTTTATCGACAAGACCCTCGATCGCCTTGAGTTCGAGGATCGCCGCGCTCACGCTTTGCCCGGTTTGATCGTGAAGATCGTGAGCGAGCCTGAGCCTTTCTTCCTCCTGCGTGCTCACAATCCGGCGACGGAGCTCGTCGCGCTCGGCCCTGTTTCTTTCGATGAGCTCGTGCGCCGCCAGAAGCGAACGTCCTAATTCGTCCACCTCCTGTATGGCCACCGGAGGCACGACGAGCGGGCCCGGTGTCCCCAGCTCGACGGCCGGACCGCGCAGTGCGCGAATTGTGTCGGCAATTCGCGCACTAATGCGTCGAGCCAGGAAAATTCCTGCCACGAGCAGGATTGCGGCAGCGCCGATGTTCTGCAGAAGTGCCTGCCAGAGAAAACTGAACAGGCCTTTTTTCGGAATTCCGATCGCCACCGTCCACCCCGAGACCGTCGAGCGGCTGAAGCTGCTCAAGACCTCGATGCCTTCGCGTGTTTTACCATCGAAGGTCCCTTCCCCTGCCGTCATAAGTGCGCGCTGAAGGTCGGTGGAAATATTTGTCCCGACAAATTCGCTGGCTCCCACCGTTCTCGCGACGATGATGTCGCTGCTGTCTATTATCGCCGCGACCCAGTCGGGTGGCATTTTCTGCAGGCGCAATATCTCACTCAGGCGTTCAGGAAAAACGCCGGCCGCCAGTGCGTAACGCGGCTTGCCATCAAAGATCACGGGCACTTCCACGCTGATGATGGGCTTTTTGGTGACCGCTCCGATGAAAAGGTCGGAAATCACCGGTTGTCCCGTTTCGATAACACGGCGCAGCTGCTCGCGGCCGCCATGGATCGGAAGTGTTGATCCGAAGGGTTGCAAAGTATTAATAAGTTGTTGCCCGCTAATGTCGCTCAAAACAATATTGTCGACGGGAATCGCGCGGGTTGCTTGCTGCGCCTCATCATAGAATTTCGAAAAATCTTTCGTCGCCAGATAGGGCGACATCGCCAGGACAAGCAGCGCTGATCGAGCGCCTTTCAGCTCAGCGTCGACGGCTTGATTGAGCGCTCGCACGGTTCCAATAACGTCGCGCTCGAGGCCGGCGCGTTCCTTATTAAAGGAGCGAAATATTATGAAACTCGTTACCAAGACGGCAGGAAGAACACACGCAAGCACAAGACAATTCAGCCAAAAACGTATCGTTCGGCGCGGCGCAGTCCGAATGTGCGGTGAATAGGTCCTGTTCACGATTGCCATCGAGTCCGGGCCGCCGTGTCAGGAAAATCCCGACAGAAGCGCCTCGCGCTTTTTTGTATCATTTAGCGAGTCGACGCACGCTCTTTCCGGTTGAGTAATCTGAACCTTCAACAACAAAGACGTTGGTGCTTCGTACGCTTCGAGACAGGTTCTTTTTGAGTGCTGCGACCCATAGTGAGTAGAAGACCGAATTGATGCCTCGTTATTTTTTCCATTTCACGAACGGGCGGCAGACGTTTACCGATTCGACCGGTGTCGAATTCGCAGGCGTTGCGGCTGCGCGACAGCACGCGACCCACCCAGCAAATTCACCAGTTGCGTAACGTGATGCCCGGCGTAAAGCTGCAAAACTGGTTGGGCTGGAAGATCGTTGCGGTCGATAAAGTTGGAAACACCGTTTACGAAGTCGGTTTTGATTTTGCAGCACCCGTAACGCGTGCAAACACTTTCGCTCAAGCGACACGCAGGTAGCGAGCCAATCTCGCTTTGAGCTGGCTTTGGGTTGCGGAGCGGACGTTACGTTTACAATCGGCGCCCCGACGGGCTAACGTCGTTGTCTAACAAACCAACGACAGAGAGCGCCCGTGAGACTTTCAATCTGGACAGGCTGCTTGTTGACAGCCACATCAATGTTCGTCGGCGGCGCCTCCGGTCAATCCGCCAGATGGTGCGCTATCGACAGCGTTGGGGGCGGGACGAACTGTGGGTTTGTGTCCGTCGAACAATGCCGAGCGAGCATCAGTGGTGTCGGTGGAGTCTGCGAACCCCGGCAGGTCGTTCCGGCCAGCCTATCCCCGGCGGCCAAGGCAGCAGCGCCCAAAACCGACTCAAGCGGCGGCCGAGACAAATTGATGGAGTGCGTAACCGACTCCTGCAAAATCAACTGCTCGCCCAATGTGAAGAAAAAGTACCGGCCGAAATGGTGCGTCTACTTCAAGGAGCCCGCCTAATCCGCGACACACTCATCGTCACTTGTTGTGAGTCTTGTGACGGCGGGAAGTCGGCGGGGAATAAGCGTAAGCGGAAGTGCCGCTTGCCGCGCGAGAGGTCGTAGCAGTTCTGGCCGTCGGCGTCTGGACAGTCCCGAAGTATCCGTACGCACCATTCGTCTTCTCGAGAAGCGGCGTGTCGATCAGGTTTCCGGTGCCGTAGCCCGCAGTGTAGGACTGCGCGAGACTTGGCGTCGCGAACGCGAACGCAATGACAGCACCGAGCACTATTTTTTTCATCGATCGCTCCTGATCTGCATATGGAAGCAACGCGAACTACGCGTTTTTGTTTCGAAAATTCGGTCTTGCCGGCATTTTGCGGAACTTTTGACAATCGAAAAATAGCCCCATTTCCGCCGCCAAAACGCGCGCGGCCCCACCTATCAGCCTCGGCGACTGCGGGGCCAATCCAGGAGCTAAGTTGATGATCGTGCGTTTTGCCGCCGCGATTTGCGGCGCACTGATATTTGTTGGGTGTTCGTCCGCCGTCATGGCGCAGTCGGGAATCGCTTCGGTCTATGCCTATGCCGGCGAACGCACCGCAAGCGGAGAGCGCGCAAAACCGAGCGGCTTAACGGCCGCGCACCGCACGCTGCCATTCGGCACGCGAGTACGCGTGACGAATAACAGCAACGGCCGCAGTGTCGTGGTGCGGATCAATGATCGGGGACCTTTCGTGCGTGGCCGCGTCATCGACCTCACTCCGGCAGCGGCCAGCGCTCTCGGTTTCAGCGGACTCGCGCGCGTGACACTGCAGGCGAGCTGACAAAAAAATTCGGAAACGCACCTGGAAAAGACAAAGGGCCGCGCCAGTTGCGCGGTCCTATTTGCTTCATCCCACCGTCGGAGAGATGGGATCAGGAGCTGATGGCGTTGAGCATCAGCATCATAAGAAACAAACCGGATATAGACAGCCCGATCAACTTTGTGGTCGCCCGCTCGCTCATAGTCATCAAAACGAACAAGGCCGCCGAACGTTCCGTCGATAAATGCAATGGTGACATGCCACCATCCTGCGAATTAAAGAACCGGGCGCGGGGCCGCGCCCGGTTCTTTGACTGAAGTGCCCGCGCGTTCGGGGGGATGGGGATACGCGCGGCGCAAGTGGAAAACGCATCGCGGCCCTGCGTGTTCCCGACTTCGTTCTGTTTTTCGAAGCTGCTTTGAACTTCGAAAATGCTTGCGCGTTGACTGCCGGGACCGGTCGCTGCAGCTTGTCACCACGGCTGTAGCGACTCTCCTGGAAAGGCCGCCTCACGGCGGCTTTTCCTTGTCCGCACGCCAACAGTTAAAAACAAAGATTGGTTACGAACTTTCCGCTCTTGTCCTTGATCACGTAAGGACAGTCGACGCGCTTTAGCGCGGTCTTGGCGCTGTCATTTCCGAGCGCCGCCGCTTTCTCGTAGTAGGCCTTGGCGGCCGCGGTATCCTTCGGACCCCCACGCCCGCTCTCGGCAAAATCGCCCATCCGTTCCAATGCGCCCGGATGATCTTGCGCCGCCGCCTTCTCGAACCATGCTCGTGCGGCAACGTCATCCTTCGGGCCGCCCACGCCGTCGGCATTCATTACTCCAAGCTGATACTGGGCTTCCGCCGAATTCGCCTCTGCCGCTTTCGTCAGCAGCGCCCGCGCCTTGCCCGGATCCGATGGAGCACCCCCACTCCCGGACAGAGCCGCGAGGTTGGTGACGCCACGAGGGTTGCCGGCCTCGGCCGCGCGCTCAAAAAGCTTGCGTGCTTCGGCCGGGTCTTTAGTTCCGCCGGACCCGGTGCCCAGCAGCACGCCGAGTTCCACCATAGCCGACGTGCTGCCTTTGTCCGCGGCCTTGCGCCAGGCGGTGACAGCCTCCGGCATCTGTCGATTGGCCGCGTAGGCACGGCCAAGCTCGTACATCGCGCGGCGTGAGGACGCCGAGGCGACTTTGCAGAACTTGATCGCGGTCGCGATGTCGGACTGGGCAATCTCAGCGGTTCCCTTGACGTCTGCCGGCTTGTCCGGATCGCTGGGATCGGCCGCAATTCGATCGCAGAGGACAAGGTCGGCGGATTGTGTGTGCCCCGAAGGGCTGGCCACGCACACCGCGATCAGAACCGAAAAGCCGATACCGAGATGGGC
>Ga0207700_10002364_pt1 | contig 10840 bp, 9 predicted proteins | sample LARL82metaG_FD_184348 | JGI IMG/M metagenome (GOLD analysis project Ga0207700, IMG submission 184348) | Corn, switchgrass and miscanthus rhizosphere microbial communities from Kellogg Biological Station, Michigan, USA - LAR L8-2 metaG... | ecosystem: Host-associated > Plants > Roots >...
CATCACAAAGACGCGGTCAATGGGCAGGCGAGCCAGCGCGTTGGCATCGCGCTGGTGCGTTCCGCCTGCGGCCTGGACCAGTTCCCGCTTCAATTCCTCCAGGCCAGCACCGGTTTTTGAGCTCACTGCCAGAATGGGCGCGCCCTCCAGAAACGAGCCCTGCAGAAAGTCCTCCACCTCCAGTCGCACCACCTCCAGCGTGTCGCGGTCCACCAGGTCGGACTTGGTGAGCACAGTGATGCCGCGTTGGATGCCCAGCAACCGGCAGATATCGAAGTGCTCGCGGGTTTGCGGCTTGATGGATTCGTCAGCGGCGATCACCAGCAGCACCAGGTCAATGCCGCCCACGCCCGCCAGCATGTTGCGCACAAAGCGCTCATGCCCGGGCACGTCCACGAAGCCAAGGCGCAGCATTTCGCCGCCGGGTGAGGGCAGCTCCAGGTGGGCAAAGCCAATGTCAATGGTGATGCCTCGCCGTTTTTCCTCTTCCAGGCGGTCGGGATCGGTGCCCGTCAGAGCCTTCACCAGCGCCGATTTGCCATGATCTATGTGTCCCGCCGTGCCTACAATGACGGACTTCATCGCTGCCATCATAAAGGCCCTGGGCAGGAAATTCGAAGCTCTCCTTCTTGAGCCTGCCCCGCCCCTCGTGGGATAGTAGGCGCTGCATGGCCGACCGCCTGATCACCGTAGCCAGCTTCCGTGACCTGCCTCAGGCTCTGCTGGCCAAAGGGGCGCTCGATTCCACCGGCATCCCCTGCTTCCTGGCCAACGAGAACATCGTGCGGCTGGATTGGCTGCTGGCCAGCGCTGTGGGCGGCATTCGCCTGCAGGTGCCGGAAGGCGATGCGGAGAAGGCGCTGCAGATCTTGAACGACGGCATCCCCGCCGTGTTCTTTTCGGAAGAGGGCGAGCTTTACGAGCAGCCGCAGTGCCCCAGCTGCGACTCGCTCAACATCTCCTACCAGGACCGTAACCGCTGGGTGACGTTTCTTTCCTGGCTCATGCTGAGCATACCCCTGCCGTTTCCAAAGGAACTGCGCTGGGTGTGCCAGAAGTGCGGCTACGAGTGGGAGGCGGATGAACCCGCTGCTTGACCCATTAGGGTGCCCAGGGAACCGCTGGTTGACGGTTCCCTGAGCGTGTCCCGACTAGTATCAGGACATCAGTACTTATCCCTCTTTGATGCGGCCTGGACACGGCTGGTTTGCGACTAGGCCGTGGAGGCTGAAATTATCGTTGCGCACTCCTGGCCCGGCGAAAAGCTCCGAGTTCCTTCGGGACCAGGTTCAGCTTAGGCCGCCTTCCGGCGGCGCCTCGTTTTTGCTTTGCCTGGACTCGCCTTGCGGCGCACGACCCGCGTCTCCACTGCCGCGCCTGGGTATTCGCGCACGATCCGACGGCGGGGAACCACCGCGAGTTCTTCCACAATTTCGCTTTCCCCCGGCTCCTCGCCGAATAGGTTTTTCATGTAATTTTGCCGGCACTGCTCGCAGCAGAAGTGCACCGCCAGGTAGGCCGGCGCCCGGGACTCATCCCAGTGCGGCAGGATGGTCACCTCGCGCCGCGCTGCCGTCACTCCTATGTTCTCGGCCGCAAATCCCAGAATCCAGGCTTCGTCTTGCTGCTTTAGCCGGCGGCAGAAATCGCACTCGTAGCGAACCATAACTTGTTCTCCTGTGAAGTTAGATTCCTCTGCTCCAGAGCCATGATGCCCGTCCTGTGCTGCGCGCCCGCTCTCCTGACTCGACTACCTGTGCGGCGGCAGGTAAGCTAAGTAGTTTGGCCGACGGGGAGGAACAGGCATGCGGGACGCGGTCCGGCGGCTGTGGCCGGAACTTGACTGGATTCAGGACGCCAAGCTGCGCGACCAGGTGGCACAAACCTGGGTTCGCGCCTTCGAGTTGAGTCCGCTGAAGCCGGAAGACTTGGAACGCATCCCCTTCACCCTCTTGGTTCCGAACTGTCCGGTCAGCTTCATGGAGCATAAGCGCTGCGTGGTGCACATTGCGCGCCGGGCCGCTGAATCCATGAAGGATTTCATGGGCCGCGCGCTGCCCATCGATATGGACACGGTCATCGCCGGCGCCATCCTGGCTGACGTGGGCAAGTTGCTGGAGTACGAGAACGTGGATGGGCCGGCGGGAAGGCCGGTAACGCGGCAGAGCGAGCGAGGCGAGTTCCTGCGTCACCCTTTCACCGGCGTCGCCCTGGCTATGGAATCCGGCGTGCCTGACCGCATTTGCCACATCGTTGCCGCTCATGCCGCCGAAGGCGACCTGGTAAAGCGCACCACGGAAGCTTACATCGTGCACCATGCCGATTTCATGGCGTATTTGCCGTTCAAGAATTTGAAGAAGTAGCAATTAGCAATAGCACTTAGCATCTGGCCCGTGAGCAGTGGCACCCAACGCAAGGTCCCTCGACTCGTGCTCCCCTCGCAAGCTCGAGTCGGGCGCGAAGCGATTAGTTCGCGCTCGCTCGGGATGACGGGGATGAAGTGAGGACTTGGACCAGGAAAACTGAGAAGTGAGAACCGGCAACTGAGAACTGTTTTATGGCCACTACTCAAACTGCGTCGAAGACAACCGTCACCGCCGAGATGGCGCGCTGGGCCGCAGAACTGAGGTTTACCCAGCTTTCCAAGGACGCCGTCTATCAGGCCAAGCGCTTCCTGTTGGACTCGCTGGGCTGCGCCCTGGGCGGCTACCAGCAGCATGACGTCAAGATCGCGCTCCAGGTGCTGGGGGAAACTGCCGGCGCCGGCCCTGCCACAATTGTTGGCACGGGCAAGAAGGTGGACGTGGTCTCTGCTTCGCTGGCCAACGCGCTGATGATCCGCTGCATGGATTACAACGACATCTACTGGAAGCAGGACCCGTCGCATCCCTCCGACATCTTCCCGGCGGCGCTGGCCTGTTGTGAGCGAGCCAAAAGTGATGGCCGGGAGCTGATAGTGGGCCTGGTGCTAGGGCATGAATTCGAGTGCCGCTTCTGCGAAGCTGCCTTGCCCGGCATCCGCGAACGCGGCTGGCACCACGCCACACTGACTGCCTTCGTTTCGCCCATCGTGGCGGGGCGCGCCCTGCACCTCGGCTGGGAACAGATTCAGCACGCTATCGGCATTTCTGCCAGCCGCCATGCGACGCTGGGAGCCGTTACCGCCGGCAAGCTGACCATGATGAAGAACACGGTGGACCCAATGGCCACGCAAAGCGGAGTTTTGGCGGCGCTGTTGGCAGAAAAGGGTTACACCGGGCCCGAGCACGTGGTGGACGGCAAGGAAGGATTGGCGCATTGCTTCGGCCCGGAGTGGAAGCTGAGCGTGCTCACCGAGGGCCTGGGCGATTCCTGGCGGATCACGCAATGCGGCATGAAGGCATTCCCCACTGAAGCGCTTACGCACACGCCCATTTCCGCCGTGCTCGACCTGGTGCGCGAGCACGACCTAAAGCCGGAGCAGGTGGAGAAAATTCGCATTCGCTCCCTGGCGCGCGCCGCCGATATTCTTTCCGACCCCAGCAAGTACGACCCGCGCAGCAAGGAGACCGCTGACCACTCGCTGCCCTACGTGATCGCGGCTGCGCTGGTGGACCGCCAGGTCACGCCCCTGCAGTTCGCTCCTGAAAAAATCATGGATTCGGCCATCCGCGCACAACTGCGCAAGGTGGAGGTGGTGGCTGACCCGGAGATTGAAAAGCTATTTCCCGCGCTGCAGCGCGTGATTGTGACTATTCGCGCCACCAGCGGGAAAGAGTTCAGCCAGCAGCTCGATTTTCCCAAGGGCGACCCGCGCAATCCGCTGTCCGACCGGGAAATCGAAGAGAAGTTCGCGGCCCTCGCCGACGCCGTGCTGTCCAAAGCGGCACAGCAAAAGGTGAAGGATGCAGTATGGAGGCTGGAAAAGCTGCGCTCAGTAAGCGAGCTGATGCGACTGCTGAAATCGGATGTACGGCCAGCAAAGCGAGGGCACAAAGGTCCAGCGCAGCAGCGCCGTGGCTGATGTGTCGCCCGTCACAGCAGACAGTTTTTGCTGTATGTCATCCTGAGCGAGCGCGAGCCGAGCTCGCGAGGCGAGCACGAATCGAAGGACCTTGCGTTTTCGTATAGGTCTGAAGCTGAGCTCCTTCGCTGCGCTCAGGATTTCGCCTGCGGGCTCAAACGCCCGCAGAACGGCTCAACTTCGACTCGGACGCGCATTTGTAAGGCGCGTCCTCGCTCAGGATGACAGGGCAATAATGTATTGCCAATACGAGAGTTAGTCATGGCCCAAACGGTAGTTGAAAAAATCGCGCAAGCGCATCTGGCCGAGGGGCCCAACCGTCCACTGCGCGCCGGCGACTTCGTTTCCATTCGCCCGTACCACATCATGACCCACGACAACACTTCCGCGGTCATGAAGAAATTCCAGGGCATCGGCGCCAGGAGAATTCACGATCCGGGCCAGCTCGTGTTCGCTCTCGATCACGACATCCAGAACCAGAGCGAGGATAACCAGAAGAAGTACCGCGCCATTGAGGCGTTCGCGACGCAACACGGTGTGAATTTTTATCCCGCCGGCTCCGGCATCGGCCACCAGATCATGGTGGAAAAGGGATATGTCGTTCCGGGATCATTCGTGGTGGCCAGCGACTCCCATTCCAACATGTATGGCGCACTGGCGGCGGTGGGAACGCCGGTGGTGCGCACCGATGCGGCTGCGGTCTGGGCCACAGGCGAGTTCTGGTGGCAGATTCCGCGCAGCGTGCAAGTGGTGCTGGAGGGCCGGTTGCCCGCCGTTGCCACGGGCAAAGACGTGATCATCGCCCTCTGCGGACTTTACAACCACGACGAGGTGCTGAACGCGGCAGTGGAGTTCACCGGCCCGGGTGTGGCCAGCCTTTCCATGGACGCGCGCTTCACCATTTCCAACATGAGCACGGAGTGGGGCCCGCTGGTGGGCTGGTTTCCCTGCGACCAGGTTACGCTCGCTTACCTGCAGCGAGTGCACGCCGAACTTGCCCGGCAGGGCATTGAGCGTTTCACCGTGCAGGACCTCGAGCACTGGCAAGAGGACCCGCCGCAAGCAGACCCTGGAGCGGCCTACGCCGCGCGCATAACGCTGAACCTCGATGAAGTGACCCCGCATGTTTCTGGTCCGGACACGGTGCAGGTAATGGCCTCACTTACGGAAATGGAACACAAGAAGGTTGCGATCCAAAAAGCTTACCTGCTCTCCTGCGTGAACTCCCGCCTGGAGGACCTGGAAACTGCCGCCCGCGTGGTGAAAGGCAAGAAAGTCGCAGCCGGCGTGAAGTTTTATCTGGGCGCGGCCAGCCGCTGGGTACAGGAGGAAGCCGAGCGCCGGGGAGCTTGGCAGGCGCTGCTGGATGCTGGAGCTATTCCTTTACCCGCCGGTTGTGGGCCATGCATCGGACTGGGAGTCGGGCTGCTGGAGCCCGGCGAGGTGGGAATTTCCGCCACCAATCGAAATTTCAAGGGCCGCATGGGCTCTCGCGACGCCCGCTGCTACCTGGCCAGCCCGGAGGTGGTAGCCGCCTCAGCCGTCGCGGGATACATCAGCAGCGTGGAGGGTTTGTGTGGAGACGGGGCTTTGCCCCTTCTGGCCGGGGCAGAGCCTCGGCCCCACACTGGCATTAGGTCCCACACAATCACGCGCCAGTACAGGGAACTTGCTGTCACTGCAGTTGGCAGTTCTGAGAAGGTCGAAATTCTTCCCGGTTTTCCGGAACGCGTACGCGGGCGGCTGATTTTCCTAGCCGCGGACAATATCAACACCGACCAGATTTACGGCAAGGACTACACCTACCGCGACGATATGACGCCGGAGATGATGGCCAAAGTCATCATGGAAAATTACGATCCGCAACTGTCGGTGCAAACCCAGGGCGGCGACGTGTTGGTGGGCGGCTACAACTTCGGCACCGGCTCCAGCCGGGAGCAGGCGGTCACGTCCCTGCAAGCCAAGGGTATTCCCATGGTCATCGCGGCCAGCTTCTCGCAGACCTACCTGCGCAACGCCTTCAACAATGGATTCCTGTGCATTGAAGCGCCGCAGTTGGTCGGACGGCTGCGCGAGCAGTTTGCGTCCCAGCTTAAAGCTGGGCAAAAAACCGTCATGCCCGGCGACAAGGTAGAGGTGGACTTCACTTCCGGCGTTATCACATACCAGGGTGATAAGTTCCACTTCCCACCCCTGGGCAGCGTGCCACAATCGCTAGTTGTGGCGAAAGGGGTGGAGAACCTGGTGGCGAAAAAGCTGGGGTTTAACAATTGACGATGGAAGGTCTTCTAGAATTGACGATTGAAGATTTACGATTGACGATTGAAGAACCCTCCGCTGCGAGCCCGACGGCAATAGGGGAACGCCATGACCGTAAGCGCGGACGAATTACGGAAACGTACTAAGGCATTTGCAATTCGAATCATACGGCTTTGCCGCTCATTGCCGAACACGTCGGAGGCGCGGATTATTGGCAACCAGTTGTTGCGGTGCGGGTCGTCGGTTGGCGCAAACTACCGTGCAGTATGTCGGGCGCGGTCTCGTGCTGATTTCATTTCGAAGGTCGGCATCGTGGTCGAAGAAGCGGATGAAGCCGTCTTCTGGCTGGAATTGCTGGTTGAAAGTGGCATCGTACCGACATCAGGCGTGACATTGCTTATAAAAGAGGCTAACGAATTGCTCGCAATTTTCGCCGCGTCGCAATTAACGGCAAAACAGCATGCGGCCTAAGATTTTCAATCGTCAATCGTAAATCCACAATCGTCAATCTTCGGAGAACTCATGTCCAAACCTACCATCGTAACCATGCCCGGCGACGGCATCGGTAACCAGGTGTTGCCGGAAGCCATTCGCGTGCTCAATGCCGTCGGCTTTCAAGCGGAATATATTCACGCCGATATTGGCTGGGAGTGCTGGATCAACGAAGGTAACGCCCTGCCGGAGCGCACGGTTGAACTGCTGGCCAAACACAAGCTCGGCCTGTTTGGTGCCATCACTTCCAAGCCGAAGAAAGAGGCGGATGACGAGCTCAAGCCCGCGCTGCGGGGCAAGGGCCACACCTACTACAGCCCAATCGTGACCATGCGCCAGCGCTTTGGCCTGGATATATGCCTGCGCCCCTGCGTCGGCTTTCCTGGCAACCCGCTGAACTTTGTACGCAAAAAGCCGGGCGGCGGGTACGAGGAGCCTCAGGTCAATGTGGTCGTCTTCCGCCAGAATACCGAGGGCCTCTACGCCGGCGTGGAGTGGACCAACCCGCCAGAACAGGTACGCGCCGCTTTCGCCACACATCCCAAGTTCAAGCCGTTTCAAAACGTGAAGGGCGAGGACTTGGCGGTTTCGTTGCGCATCATCACCCGCCCCGCAGCGGAGCGTATTTGCCGCGCCGCCTTCGATTACGCCAGGAAGTTCAGCTACAAGAATGTAACCATCTGCGAAAAGCCCAACGTGTTGCGCGAAACCAGCGGCCTGATGGAAGAGGTAGCCAAACAGGTGGCCAAAGATTATCCCGGCATCCCGCTTTGGTCCACCAACATTGACGCGCAAACCATGTGGCTGACCAAGAATCCCGAGGACTACGGCTGCATTATTGCCAGCAACCTGTTCGGCGACGTGATCTCCGACGCGTTTGCCGGGCTGGTAGGCGGGCTGGGCTTCGCCGCCTCCGGCAACATCGGCAAAGAAGTGGCCGTGTTCGAGCCCACGCACGGCTCGGCGCCGAAATATGCGGAGCTGAACCCGCCCATCGTCAATCCTATCGCCATGATTCTTTCCGCGGCCATGATGCTCGACCACATCGGCCAGCGCGACAAGGCTCAACGGGTGCGGGCGGCGATTGCGGAGGTAGTCCGCGAAGGCAAAGTGCGCACTTACGATATGATGCGCATTCCCGGCGGGCCCAAGGCTATCTCGCAGCGTGCGGCCTCGACCACGCAGATGACGGAGGCGATTCTGGCCAAGCTGGAGCGGGCCAGCGAAACGGCCGGCGCTGCCGACTAGTTGTCCCATGAGCATTGCCGATTCTGAAACTTTGAAACTTAGAAACCTTGAAACTGGTTTTACATGAAAACCAATCAGCGCATGGAGGCTCTTTACCAGCAGGTTCGCCAGGATAACCTTGACGACCCCAAGACGCTGAGCCAGAGGCTGCAGCAGTTGCTGGCTTCTGCCTTTCTGGAAGAAGAAGGGTGTGTGTTTCTTGCTCAGCTCCGGGCCCGTGTTCCTACCGTGAAACTGGCTGATTTCCAGGACCGCACTGCCTACGAATGTTATGTCAACCATATTCACGTGGAGGACTACTCGGAGAACGGCGGCTTCCTGCCGCTTCCCATGCTGGGCTACGGCATGGCGGTCGCCCACTCGCTGCATGACCGCCTGGTAAAAGAGCACTCGGGCAAGCACTTCCACGTGATCGTAAATTTCGATGGCGACCACTGCGACGTGCGCTTCCACATTGTGCGTCCGGACGAGGACTGGCTCAATCCCGATCTTGAGGAATACACGCAGGAGGCGCTGGCCGTTCTGGACACCACGCCCATGCGGGAGCAGATATGAGCGGGCCCGCCAAAGCGGAAATTGCGCGCAGCGCTGAAGCCGGGCACTGGGGCAAGGAGGTGCGCTCCGACGTTCATGTGGCCCTGGAGTTGCGCGCGGAAGGTGGGATTGAGATTGGGCTGGAGTCCCGGGTTGCCGCCTATTACGGCGAGAACATTCTTGCCCAGGCGCGGCAGGTGCTTGCGGAATTGGGCGTGCGCGACGCTCGCCTTACGATTCATGACGAAGGCGCGCTGCCTTTCGTGATTGCCGCCCGGATTGAAGCGGCGGTGCGCCGTGGCGGGCTGGGCCCGGACCGACGCGCGCTGCCGGAGCAGGTTCCTCTGCCTCCGCCTGTGGCCCGTGACCGCCTGCGCCGCTCCCGTCTTTACCTGCCGGGCAGCGAGCCTAAGTATTTCATCAACGCCGGCCTGCACGCGCCCGACGCAGTCATTCTTGATCTGGAAGATTCGGTTCACCCGGCCGAGAAAGATGCCGCCCGCGTTCTGGCGCGCAATGCCCTGCGGGCGGTGGATTTCGCCGGAGCCGAGCGCACCGTGCGCATCAACCAGCTGCCGCTGGGCTTGGCCGACCTGGAGGAAGTGATCCCCGAACAGCCCGATATGGTGCTCATACCCAAGACTGAGCAGGCCGAGCAGGTGGTCGAGGTGGACCGCAAAATCGCTGAACTCAAGCAGCGGCACCGCCTCTCCCGTCCCATCTGGCTCATGCCCATTCTGGAGTCAGCCCTGGGGATTGAAAATGCGTTTGCCGTCGCCGCCGGAAGTCCTAACGTGGCGGCGATCACTATCGGTCTCGAGGATTACACCGCTGACTTGGGCGTGGTGAAAACTTCGGAAGGTGCGGAATCTCTTTACGCCCGCACACGTCTGGTGAACGCCGCCCGCGCCGCCGGCGTGCAGGCCATTGATTCGGTTTACGGCGACGTGGCCGATATGGAAGGCCTGCTGCGCTGGGGGCAGAAGTCGCGCGCGCTCGGCTTCGAAGGCATGGGCTGCGTACACCCGCTGCAAATTGCGGTAGTACACCAGGCCTTTGCGCCTACCCCGGCCGAGATCGAAAAGGCGCAGAAGATTGTCGCCGCTTTTGAGGAGGCGCAGCAGCGCGGCCTGGGCGTGGTCAGCCTGGGCTCGAAGATGATTGATCCCCCGGTGGTGCAGCGCGCGCTCAAGTTGGTGAAGCGGGCCAAGGATATGGGGCTGATTTGGTAGCGCCGGCATCTTGCCGGCTGTCGCGAGGGCGTCCCACCCTCGCAGGTGCGGGCGAGACACCCGCACCCACAGCCGCCGCGACGGCGGGGCTACAGGGCCAACGACCGACATGACCACGACCGCCACACGCGTCGAACTAACTCGCAATGCCGCCGGGCGCCTGGTGCCTATTTCCGTCAACGGCAAGGACCAGCGGCCTTACCAGGGCGCTGAGCAGGATCAACCACAGGGATACAAGGCGGCGCCTCCCATCCGCTCCTGCACGCAATATCCGGAGAATGGCGACAAGCGCGTTCCTGATCTGGAAACTGCGCTGCGCAAATGCGGCCTGCGCAATGGCATGACCATCTCCAGCCATCATCACCTGCGCGATGGCGACCGGGTGGCGGTCATGGCGCTGCAGGCGGCCGCCCGCCTGGGTGCGAAAGACTTGATGTGGTTTCCCAGCGCGTCTTTTCCTTCTCAGGCGGCGGTGGTGGACCTGATGGAGGCCGGCATTGTCCACCACATTGAAGGCAGCATGAACGGCCCGCTGGGCGACTATACCTCGCAGGGAAAAATGCGCGGCGTGGGCGTGCTGCGCTCGCACGGCGGGCGCTGGCAGGCCATCCAGGACGGCGAAGTGCACATTGACATTGCCGTCATCGCCGCGCCTACCGCCGATCCCTTCGGCAACGCCGATGGCTCCCACGGCAAGTCAGCCTGCGGTTCCCTGGGCTTCGCGCTGGCTGATTCCATGTACGCCGACCACGTCATTGTGGTCACCGACAACCTGGTGCCCTTCCCTTGCGTGCCCTGGCAAATTCAGGGCAACACAGTGGACTACGTCGTCGAAGTAGATTCCATCGGCGATCCCGCCAAAATTGTGTCCGGCACTACTCAAATTACGCGCAGCCCCGACCGCTTGCGCATTGCCGAGTTTGTCGCCCGCTTTCTGCGGGACGCCGGCATCATGCGCAACGGCTTTTCCTTCCAGGCGGGCGCCGGCGGCATCGCTTTGGCGTTCGTGGATTACCTGCGGCGCATGATGAAAGAAGACGGAGTCAAGGCCCGCTTTGTGCGCGGCGGTTCC
>Ga0207700_10002365_pt1 | contig 10840 bp, 10 predicted proteins | sample LARL82metaG_FD_184348 | JGI IMG/M metagenome (GOLD analysis project Ga0207700, IMG submission 184348) | Corn, switchgrass and miscanthus rhizosphere microbial communities from Kellogg Biological Station, Michigan, USA - LAR L8-2 metaG... | ecosystem: Host-associated > Plants > Roots >...
CGATCTCTTCGGCAGTCTCACCGGCGCGGATCCGTGCCTGGATCTCCTTGGGTCGCAAGGGACTCTCCACTTCGATCTCGTACTGGGCGAGCCGGGAGGTCTGGCCGAGCGCGACAGCCCTGAGCCGTTCGTCGATCGGCAAGGTATAGCGCGCGCTGCGCCCGGGGACGGCGAGGACAGCGTAACGGCCGTCCTCGCTGACCGCGACGAAGCGCAGTTCCTGCATCGGCGTCCCTTCCCCGAACCACTTCCGTAAGAGTCTCCCGGTCAGCGCCCCATAAGCAAAGCACCCCGCCCGGCATGTCCGGAGATCATGACGACAATTAGTCACGTCCGGGCCGCTCGGTGCTGGCCGGCGACGTCGTGTCGGACACGCCGTCAGGGGATTCCGGCCCGGAATCCGACAGCCCCAGCGCGTCCGCGCTGGCGGTCACCGTGTCCGGTGGCGGGCTGTCGACGGTTATCTTCGACGGCCACCAGTTCCACTTGCCGAGCAGCACCACGGTGCACGGCACCAGTACGGTGCGGACCACGAACGTGTCCATGATGACGCCGACCGCGAGGCCGACGCCGACGTCCACGATCTGCGAACCGCCGGAGCCGCGCCCGCCGACCACGGCGAACACCGCGAACGTCCCGGCGAGGACCAGGCCGGCCGACGTGACCGTAGTGCCGGTCACGGACAGTGCGCGGGATACTGCTTCGCGTAGCGGATAATGGTGAGCTTCCTCCCTGATCCTGGTCATGACCAGGATGTTGTAGTCCTCGCCGAGCGCCAGCAAGAAGATGAACAACAGGAACGGCAGGATGAAGGTGATGCCGCCGGAGTTCCCGAGTTCGATGAACAAGATGACGGCGAGCCCCAGCGCGGCGAAGTACGACAGCGCCACCGACGCGATCAGGTACAGCGGCGCGACCAGCGACCGCATGACCAGCGCCAGCAGGACGCCGATCACGATGATCGCGATCGGGATCACGTGCGCCAGGTCGCTGTTGGAGATCGCGCTGATGTCGTATAGCGCGGGCGCCTCGCCGGCGACGCCGTAATCGGTGGCGTGCAAGATCGGCACCACCGACGCCGCCGCGTCGCGCACCGCGGGCACCGCGTTGAGCGCGGCCGTGGTGGACGGGTCGCCGGCCGCAAGCGAGGTTTCGAACTGGATCGTCTTGCCGTCCGTAGACACGAATTGCTGAGTCGCCCGGTACAGCTGGTACGCCCCGTTCCACTGGTCAGCCGTGACCTTGCCGGCGAGGGCGGCCGGAATGGGCGGCACGGTCGCCGAAAGCGGGGCGGAGCCGAGCACGGCGTGCAGCGCGCTGTACTGGACCGGGGTGAACCCGGTGCCGCCGACCGGGTTGAGCGGCCCGGTCACCCCGGTGAACTCCTTGGACGCCCCGAGCTTCACGGTCGCCGCCTGGATGGCGGGCGCTTCGTCCCAGGCGGGCACCGGCAGCTTGTAGACGAGGTTCGTCGGGTTGGCGGCCGTGGACGGGAAGTACTTGTTGAGCAGAGTGGTGCCGGCGGCGGAGTCGGTTCCGGCGGGCGCCGAGATGGTGCCGCCGAACCCGGCGCTCTGGTACCCGGTGACCGCGGTCGCCAGCGCGCCGAACACGATCACGCCGATGGTCAGCGCGACGGCCGGGCGCTTGACGATGCGCGCGGCGATCCGGCCCCACGCCCCGCTGGTGGCGCCGCCTGGCTTGGGCTTGGACGGCCAGAACGCGGCGCGCCCGAAGATCGCCAGCAGCGCGGGCAGCAGTGTCAGGCCGGCCACCAGCATGACGCCGATGCCGATCGCCAGCGGGATGCCGAGGTTGGAGTAGATCTGGAAGGTCGCGAACAGCAGCGACAGCAGCGCCGCGATGACGGTCAAAGCGGAGAACGTGATCGACTCGCCCACCTTGGTCAGCGCGTTGACCACCGCCTCCTTCGAGGGGTCGCCGAGCCGGATCCGCTCGCGGACCCGGAAGACCAGGAACAGGCCGTAGTCGGTGCCGGCGCCGAGCACGAGCACGATCAGCAGCAGCTGGGAGAGCTGGGAGACCTTGAGCCCGTGGTTGGCGAGCTCGGCGACCAGCGGCCCGGATATCGCCACCGACAGCAGCGCCGGGATCACCGTGATAAACGGCGCGAGCAGCGACCTGAAGATCACCAGCAGCAGCAGCAGGATGAAGATCAGCGCGACGAACTGAACCTGGTTGCCCGTGTTGCCGGACTGCTTCTGCTGGTCGACCTGGATCGCTATCTGGCCGGCCAGGTGCACCTGCATGCCCGGCGGCGGCGATGAGTCCGTGATCGCGGTGCGCAGGTTGCCGACGAGGTCCGTGACCGCCTTGTCGTCGTTGAGGTTCACGGTGGAGAGCACCTGGAGCTGCGCGGCCTGGCCGGCGACGCCGTTCGGGCCAGGCACCTGCGACTCGCCGAGCAAGCGCGCCTTCGTCACGGTCGGCACCTTGCCCAGGTCGGTCGTCAGGGTGGCCAGATAGGCCTGGTCCTGGGCGGTGAACGATCCGGTGGGTACCGCGGCCACCACCGGTATCGGCGTGACGGACAGCGAGATCCCGAGCGGCGCGGCGAGGGTCGTCGCGTGCTCGCTCGGCGCGTTCGCGGGCAGGAACGCGCTGTTGTTGCCTTGTGTCACGCTGGCCAGCGACGGCAGGGCCTTCGGGATGGCCACCGCGGCCACCACCCAGATGGCCAGCACTACCCAGCGGAACTTGACGGCGAACGAACCGATCGCCCGGAAAATGTCGTCAACGTGCACGCGCCTAAGGATAGCGAGGAGCCTGCCGGCCGCTGACTTGGGTCTCAGCCGGTTCTCAGCCAGCGGCATTGCCGCGCTGGCCAGCGCGCCCGCGCCACGCCGGCGGCCAGCGTCGCTGTTTCGCTGCGAACGCGCGCCAGAGACGGCAACATAGGCGGACAGGAGGCGACAAAAATGCGGCATCTAGCGGGACTTGTCCTGGCGATCGTGCTCGCGGTGGCGATTTTCTTCGGCGCGACCTGGGGCTACCTGCGCCTATTGCGCGTCCCGGTGGTGAACGGCGCCGCGGCCACCCTCCCGGCGGCCGGCGGCTCGCTGCTGCACCAGCGGAACGTGCTGCTCGCTTTCGCGGCACTGGCCGGCGTCGGCCTGTTGGTAGGGATCTGCGTGGCGGTGCCGCGGATCTCCCCGCTGGCGGCCGGGCTGCCCGGGCTCGGCCTGCTCGCCTGGACCGTCCTCTACCTGGTGAACGTGGGCCGAGCGGTGCGCTACATCCCGCTGAAGGCGGACGCGTTCGGCGACGGCTTCGAGGCGATGCTAATCAACGGCGTGCTCGCCGCCGCGGGGCTCGCGATGATCGTTCCGCTGTTCATCCCGTCACGCTGGCGAAGGACCGCGCTGCCTGTCTACGTAGAGCCCGGCGAGGACGTGACGACGCAAACGGGGACCGGCAGCAGCGTGCTGCTGACGTCCGACTGGGGAAACCAGACGGCGCCGATCGAGCAGCAGCCGGGCGACCAGCCGCCCGACCCGTGGTCGTGACGGGCGGTCCTGGCCACCCGGCCGCCTAACTTGCTCAGCCTCAGTGGCTCAGCCTCAGTGGAACTGGGCGCTCTCGGTCGAACCCGCGAGCGCGAGGGTCTCCGCGTTCGGCGCCACCGCCTGGGTAACCAGGTCGAAGTAGCCGGTGCCCGCCTCGCGCTGGTGCTTGGTGGCGGTGTAGCCGAGCGGCTCGGCCGCGAACTCCGCCTCCTGCAGCCGCACGTACGCCGACATGTCCTCGCGCGCGTAGCCCTGCGCCAGGTCGAACATCGAGTAGTTGAGCGCGTGGAACCCCGCCAGCGTGATGAACTGGAAGCGGTACCCCATCGCGGCCAGCTCCTTCTGGAACCTGGCGATCGTCGCCTCGTCGAGCTTCGCCCGCCAGTTGAACGACGGCGAGCAGTTGTAGGCGAGCATCTGGTCCGGGTACTCGGCCTTGATCGCCTCGGCGAACTCGCGCGCCTCGGCCAGGTCCGGGGTGGAGGTCTCCATCCACAGCAGGTCGGAGTACGGGGCGTAGGCCAGGCCGCGCGCCACGCACGGCGCCATCCCGTTCGCCACCCGGTAGAAGCCCTCCGCGGTCCGGTCGCCGGTGATGAACTGCCGGTCCCGCTCGTCCACGTCCGAGGTCAGCAGGGTCGCGGCGTGCGCGTCGGTGCGGGCGACGACCAGCGTCGGCACGCCGCACACGTCGGCCGCGAGCCGCGCGGCGGTCAGCGTCTTGATGTGCTGCCCGGTCGGGATGAGCACCTTCCCGCCGAGGTGGCCGCACTTCTTTTCCGACGAGAGCTGGTCCTCGAAGTGCACGCCCGCGGCGCCCGCCTCGATCATCGCCTTCATCAGCTCGAACACGTTCAGCACCCCGCCGAATCCGGCCTCCGCGTCCGCCACGATCGGCGCGAGCCAGTTCTGCCGCGGGGCGGTGCTGTCGGCGGACCGTTCCGACCAGGTGATCTGGTCCGCGCGCAGCAGCGCGTTGTTGATCCGCCGCACCATCTGGGGCACCGAGTTCACCGGGTAGAGCGACTGGTCGGGGTAGGTGTGCCCGGCCAGGTTCCCGTCGGCCGCGACCTGCCACCCGGACAGGTAGATGGCCTGCAGACCGGCCTTGACCATCTGCACCGCCTGGTTGCCGGTGATCGCGCCGAGCGCCCGCACGGCATCCTCGGTGTGCAGCAGCTCCCACAGCCGCTCCGCGCCGCGCCTGGCGAGCGTGTGCTCCTCAGTGATGGAGCCACGCAGCCGGATCACGTCCTCGGCGGTGTAGGTTCGCGCGATGTCGGCCCAGCGGGGGTCGGTCTCCCACTGTTGACGCAGGTTGGCCGCTTGCTGGCTGATCGTGTCCATGGTTATGCCTTTCGGTTTGGTGCCGTACTGCCAGGGTGCCCGTAGCCGGCGCCAGAGCCGAGGGTTATCTCAGTTAAATTCTTTCATTTTTTTCGGAACGGGCCCGTGTTACACTTTTTCGCGATGAAAGAATCGTCAAAATTGGTAGAGACCGAAGGTCTAGACCTCGCAACATTCGGCCAGCGGCTGCGCCACGTGCGCCGCGCGCGGGGCATGACTCTCGCCGATCTCGGCGCCCGCGTGGGCCGCACGCCGTCGGTCCTGTCGCTGATCGAGAACGGCAAGCGCGAGCCAAGGCTGACCCTGGTGGAGCAGCTCGCCACCGCGCTCGGGGTGCCCGTCGGCGAACTGCTGAAGAAGCAGCCGCCGAGCCGCCGCGCCCAGCTGGAGATCGCCCTCGAGCAGGCGCAGCGCGACCCGTCCTACCGGGCGCTCGGCCTGCCGCAGCTGCGGGTCGGCACCCGGGTGCCGACCGAGGTGCTCGAGCACCTCGTGGGCCTCGCCACCGAACTGCGCGCGCAGCGCTCCAAGCCCACCGCGACCCCGGAGGAGGCGCGCGCCGCCAACGCGGCGCTCCGCTCCTCGATGCGCGAGCGCGGCAATTACTTCCCGGACATCGAGCGCGCCGCGGCCGGCGCGCTGGCGCGGGCCAGCTACGCCGGCGGCGCGCTGTCCCAGGGCATGCTGCTGTCCGTCGTCGCGCAGCACGGGTTCTCCGTCCGGTTCGTCCCCGACCTGCCGCGGTCGGTGCGGTCGCTGACCGACCTGCGAGGCAACTGGATCTACGTCAAGCAGGAGCCGGTCGGCGGCCATTCGGCACGCGCCGTGATCCTGCAGGCCCTCGGCCATTTCCTGCTCGGGCACGACACGCCGCGCGACTTCGCCGATTTCCTGCGCCAGCGGGTGGAGGCGAACTACTTCGCGGCGGCGATGCTTATCCCGGAGACGGCCGCGGTCGCGTTCCTGCGCGACGCGATGTCCCGCCGCGACCTAGCCGTGGAGGACCTGGTGGACGTGTACTCCGTGTCGTACGAGATGGCCGCGCACCGGGTGACGAACCTGATCACCCACCACCTGGAGCTGCCCTGCCACTTCGTGAAGAACGACGCGAGCGGCATCATCTACAAGGCCTACCAGAACGACGGCATCCTGTTCCCCGCCGACATCACCGGCGCGATCGAGGGCCAGCGGATGTGCCGCCAGTGGTCCGGACGACGGGTGTTCTCCGCGCCGGACCGGTTCTCGCCGCATTACCAGTACTCCGACACCCCGGCCGGCACCTACTTCTGCGTGGCCCAGGTCGACCCGCGCGCCGACGAGCGCGGCTACGCCATCTCCCTCGGCGTCCCGTTCGAGCACTCCCGCTGGTTCCGCGGCCGGGAGACCACGGACCGCGTCAAGTCCAACTGCCCGGACGGCGAATGCTGCCAGCGCGCCCCGCTCACGCTGGCCGAACGCTGGGACGGCATGGCCTGGCCGTCGGCCAGGGCGCACTCCCACATCCTGTCCGCCCTCCCGGCCGGCTCCTTCCCCGGCGTCGACGACGTCGACATCTACGAGTTCCTGGACCGGCACGCCGCGGACTAGCGGTGATCCGGGCGGCCCGCGATGAGGTCCTGAAACCAGATCCTGAAGCGGTGTGCCGGCTGTGCGTAGCGCTGCTCCCTGGCCCTCGCCCTGGCCATCTTCCGTGACCCCGGCGGGTACCGCCAGCGGGCCCACGGGGAACCGGGCCGCGCCAGCCGGATGGCGCCGATCAGCGCGATCAGGCCGATGTAGACGCCCAGGACGCCGCACCACACCTTTCCCTTCAGCAGGCACACGGCCGTGAACACGAGGTTGACGATGAGGGTCAGGATGATGCCGAGGTAAGCCGCTACGCGCCCGGCCGGACCGGGATCGAAGCCCGGGGAACCCAGCCGAGCACGGCCAGGCCGCACAGCGCGATGGCGACGAAGACGACCTCGACCGAGAGCCGCCCCTGCTCGCTCCAGTAGACGTCCTTCAGGAACAACACGAGGGCGAACTCGTCAAGCAGCAGCGCCATACCGATGCCGAGCAGCGCGGCGGCGACCGCCCCCGGCGTTCACGCGCCTGGCGGTAACGTTCCGGAACAGGGCGGGCGTAGCCGCGATTCCGGGCAGACCTTACCCGAGGAAGTCCGCCACCGCGGCCGCCAGCTTCGGGGACGGGCCGATGTTGTAGTGCGTCATGCCCGGCAGGATCGCCAGCCGCGAGGCCGGCGCCAGCGAGCCGTCCCAGTTTGCGTCCCGCAGGCCGCCGCCGAGCAGCGCGAAGAAGTCCGCCGCGTGCGACGGCGGAATGCTGTCAGCGTCCGCGTAGGCCAGCAGCACCGGCATCGTCAGCCCCTTGACCTCGTCGCTCCAGTCATACGGCCGGCGCAGCAGCTCGCCGGACTTGTCGACCAGCGAGGGGAACGCGTCCGGGTCGGGGGCGACCGCGGCGTACGCGGCGCCGAGCGGCGACTGCCGGAGCAGCGGCGCTAGCGTCGCCGCGGTCATCGAGTCGAACCCGGCCAGCACCTCGGGGAACCACGCGGCGCGGCGGCACGGCGCGGACACCACGACCAGCTTGCGCACCAGGTCCTGATGCTGGATCGCGCAGCGCAGCACGGCCCCGCCGCCCAGCGACCAGCCGAGCAGGTCCGCCTGGCCGAAGCCGAGGTGCCGAACCACGCCGGCCACCTGGTCGCCGAACCTCTCCCAGGTGAACGGCCGGTCGGTGTTCCCTGTGTGGCCGTGCCCCTCCAGTTCGATGGCCACGACCTGCCGGTCGTGCGCGAGCAGCTCAGGTACGGACTCGAATACCGCGGTCGTCCCGTACCCGCCGTGCACCATCAGCAACGGTGTCCTCCCGCTGCCCCGGCTCTCCCAGTACACGTCGACCCCGTCGACTGGGGCATACCCGCTGGTCAGCTCGCCTGTCATGGCTTCCTCCAGGTAACTAGCGACACGGACTGCCTATTGAGACGTCCGGCGGGCAGCCCACTCATCGCCAGGCCCGCCGGCCGGACAGGGTGGCAGGCCGTCCCTAGTCAGCCCTCGCGGTCGGCATCGTGGTTGGCATCCGGGTCCTTGTAGACCATCCCCAGTATCTCCAGATAGAGCCGTTCGGGGTACGGGATGGAATCAACCACCAGGCGCTCTGAGTCAAAGATGAGCGTCCCGTACCCGAAGAGCCGGCCCCCGATACTCCGGATCAGCCGGACGTCCTTGACGTCCGCCAATTGCATCTCCAGCGTTATGCCGGACCCACTCACGAGGAGAATCCTGTGCGAGGTGATCACCAGGTACCTGGACAGCCAGTCGACAGCCGTATAGAGCAGGTTGCCGACAAACACCAGCGTGATCAGCCAGGCCACCACTACCGCCGCACCTCGCAGTACCGTGCTGAGGGCGATGGCCAACGACAGCGCCCCCAGTACGGTGACCACTGGAGGGATAAACTGAGCTGGATGGAATCGCACGGTAATAGCCAACCGCTCGTGCGGCAGCAAGTATTTCCAGACGAGGGAGGGCGGCGAGCTGTCGGCGGAAGCTGATCTCATTCGCACCGCCGCCCGGCCGTCTGACATGGCGCCGTCCCGGTAACCTGACGCGGGTGAAGTGAGCCGCCGGAGCCTTGCGCTGGCGGCAGAACGCACAGCGGCAACTCCGACTGCGTGTTAATCAAGGGGAACAGCGGTCGCTCCGACGCGACCACGGCTATCTGGCACATGTCGCGCGAGGAGACCTGGCTCGTGTGGTACTGGACCACCGTCCGGTTCTCGGCTAGCAGCACCTCGGTCCAGTCCTGGTCACTGTCCAGCACGTATCCTGTCACGCTCTGATGCGTGGTGAGGGTGATCGTTTCCGCTGGCAGCCACGGCTGCGTAAGCAGGTTCGTGTAAAAGACATCGCTGGCCGGCAGCGGATACAGCCGGAACATGACCGGCACGATGGCGACCGTAGCGGCCAGCCCGACGCTGAGGGCGCTAGCCCTGATGCCGAACCCAATCAGTTCAAAGAGGAGCAAGATAGCGGCGATTGCTGCCAGCACAAAGGACAGCACGTCCCAGCCCCCGCCGTGTGCGGCCTGCAAATCGTGCTGTGCGATCGACAGGAAGGCCCCCCAGGTCAGGGCCGCCGGGGAAATCAGCAGCGCGGCGGCGAATGCCAGCAGGCTGGCGACCACCTGGTTAAGCCACAACAGCAGCAGCGCGATCCACGGCATCAGGATCGGCACAAGCGGAATGATGCTGCCGAGCAGGGTATTGACGTAACCAGCCGAGCGCAAAATAGCCAGGGCGGTATTCGAATTATAGTCGGAGACAATCATTAGCCTGGTCGCCGCGAGCAGGATCACCCCGACAGGCGACAAGAGCAGAGCGAGTGTGGTCGAACTCCGGATACGTCTCAGCACATTGTCACACCCCGCAACAAATTACGAACGGCACTGCCGCTCGCTAACAGCCCACCACCGCGCATAATACCGACGCCGTGCGCGCTCGGTTAGGCAATTGGCGTCAATCAATCAAGCGCTGAATACCTTAGCGTGCGGCGCGGCTATTCTGCCGGAGGCGGCTCACTGTACGATCTGGCATACGCGGGCGCCCTGGATTGGCTCGGCGCTGCGGCGTGCCGGTCGTCCCTGCCCGGCCGTGGCAGCGACGGCCTCGATCGCGTCGAGGCGGCCCTGCGCGAGACCTGAAACGGCCCTACTCCGACGGAGGCGCCGTGAAGCCGTCGGCGCCGACCGTGACCTCGGCCGTCTGGGCCAGCTCGAACACCGGCTGCGGCTTGCCGTCCAGGTCCAGGACCAGCGACGCCTCCGAGTACCAGGACGGGATCACCGCGTTGCCCCAGAAGTCGCGGCGCCGCGGGTCGAGCACCGACCAGCGCAGCACCGGGTGGTCCGGGTCGCCGGTGTAGTAGTCGGATGTATAAATCTCGAGACGGTGCCCATCCGGGTCGCGCAGATATACATAAAACGCGTTCGACACGCCGTGCCGCCCGGGCCCGCGCTCGATGCACGATTCAAGCGACAGCGACCCGATGATGTCGCAGATCCGCAGCACCGAATGCGGCTCGTGCGCGAAGAAGCCCAGGTGGTGCAGCCGCGGCCCGGCGCCTCCTGTGAACGCCACGTCGTGCACGGTCTGCTTGCGGTACATCCAGGCGGCGTAGACGGTCTGGTCGTCCTCGATCGTCTCCGACAGCCCGAACCCGAGCGCGGCGTAGTACTCGTAGGCGCGCGGCACGTCGGGCACGCAGATGTTGAAGTGGTCGAGCCGCGCCACCTCGGCCCCGCGCCGCAGGTCGTACCGCTGCTGCAGCCGCTCCGGGTGCGCGGACGAGGCAAAAAAATCCACCAAAAAGCCAAGCGGGTCCTCGACCCGCACGACCTCCCCGACGCCCCGTACCGTACCCGCCGGCAGCCGTGCGGTCCTGCAGCCCAGGGCCGCGTAGTACGCCTCGGCCCTGGCCAGGTCGCGATCCGACCGCACCCGGTACCCGAGCGCGCCGGCCGCGGCCTCCGGCCCGGACCTGACGATCAGGTTGTGGTGCGTGAGCTCGTCGTATCCGCGCAGGTACAGGGCCGACGAATCCTCATGCGTCACGACGAAGCCGAGCAGGTCGACCCAGAAGCGCCGGGCTTCCGCGAGGTCGGTCACGACCAGCGTCGCGTACGCCGACCGCACGATGTCCGGAGGGGGCAGCGAATCAGCCATCGTCACGCTCCAAACCGCGGCACGTGCGTGTCACCGAGCGCCACGTGGACGATTCTCGACGACGTGTAGAAGTCGATCGAGTGCTGCCCGCCCTCACGCCCGAGCCCGCTCGCCTTCACCCCGCCGAACGGGGTGCGCAAATCCCGCACGTTATGCGAGTTCACCCAGGTCATCCCGGCCTCGACCGCGGCGGCGACCCGGTGCGCGCGGCGCAGGTCGCAGGTCCACAGATAGG
>Ga0207700_10002367_pt1 | contig 10836 bp, 9 predicted proteins | sample LARL82metaG_FD_184348 | JGI IMG/M metagenome (GOLD analysis project Ga0207700, IMG submission 184348) | Corn, switchgrass and miscanthus rhizosphere microbial communities from Kellogg Biological Station, Michigan, USA - LAR L8-2 metaG... | ecosystem: Host-associated > Plants > Roots >...
GGCCATGCGAACAGGCAGTGGACGTCATACCGGTGCTCGCGTGAGATGACACTGAGCCGGTTCGCGACCTCGTGCAGGCGCTGCCACGTGCCCGCATCGTCTCCGGGGCTGGTCATGGCGGGCAAGTCCGCTCCGGGACGGCGGGCTCGACGGGCATGCGCCAGAGACTGCCAGGAAGGGTGCGGGCCAGCAGCCTGCCCCGGCCGCTGTCCGAGGCGCTGTCGATCTCCGCGTCGTACGCGATCGAATCCTGCTGCCTTGGGGACAGCGTCAGCCGGTAGGTCCGGGGCGCGGCAAGCCGGAATGATTCCACGTCGGCGTCGCCGCGGGCGGCGAGGTAGCCGGGGACGTCGTAGTCGAGCCTGACGGTGCGGTCCGGGTCCGGCGGATCTTCGAGCACCCCCTCGCAGCGGCCGACATGGTAGGCCACCGCCGCGTGGATGAACTCGCGTATCGCGGCGGTGTCCGCGCCGCCGTCGGCGAGCACCCGCAGGGTGGCTGCCTCGGCTATCGCCACCAGGTCGGCGAAGTTCTCGGTGAAGGCCCGTCCCCGGAACGTGTGCAGGACGTTGTTACCGAGACGGCCGTCGATGTGCTGGGCCATGATGTCGGGCCGCTCGACGAAGGACGTCAGCTCGGCAGCGCTGCCGCGCAGCTGCCCGGCCGTGCTTGCGGTGAAATCGTCGACAAGCGACGCGAACCCCGGCGGCCGGTCTGCCGCCAGGCACGCGCTGATCCACCGCCCGATACGGCAGCCCTTTTCCACGATCACTTTCTCCAGCGCCGCGAACGGCCCGTCGTTGTGGAAGAGATGGACGAATAGGTCGAAAACCCGGCACTCCAGGTAATCGGTGAAGAGCATCGAATCCTGGGCCACGCAGATCTCGTCGATCTCGGCCGCGCGGATGATGTCGCCGTCGATCCATTCGTACGCACCGAAACATCGCGGCAGCACCCGGAACCGCCCGACCATGCCGAACTGCTGCCGTGTCTCGCGACTGGCCACCTCGGTGCCGGGCAAGAAGCACAACTGGTACGGCCGCACGGTGTCGAAGCCGCTCTCCACCAGCCTTTCCATCGTGTCTACGTGGGACGACCTGGTGTCCCCGGGCAGGCCGAGTATTACCTCGCTGTACGTTCCCGTGGCGTTGCCGCGCGCCTTCAGTACCACGTCGACCAGCACGTCGGTGCTGATGTTGGCTCTCTTGATGTTCTTGAGCACCTGCTGGTCGAGCGTCTGCACCGACCCGGTCAGCTCGAGGGCGCCGCGCGCGGTGTCGATGGCCAGCAGCACCTGGTCCTTGCGGTTCTTACCGGTCGTGGCGTTGACGAAGGCCGGCCAGCCATACCGGTCCTGGCATTCCGCGATCGCTTCGCAGACGTCCTGGTCCTGTGCGTACATGCCGAAGTTCGAGTCGGCGAGGATGAGCTCGTTCCTGGCGCGGCCCAACGCGATCAAAGGCGCGAGCCGCTCGCCGATGTAGAGCAGTTCCTCGCGGGTCCGCTCACCCGGCCGCCGGGTGACCCGGTTGTAGTACCTGATGCCCTCCGAGCAGAACGTGCAGCTAAACGGGCATCCGCGATTGGTCTCAAGCAGCGGCACCAGCTCGCCGCTGAAGAACGGATCCATGAGGCCGGACACGTACGGCGAGGGCACCGCCTCGAGGTCGGGAAGCCGCGGGGGCGGCGCGGGAAGGCAGGCGGTACCGTCAGGCGCGATCGAGTGCAGCCCGGGAATCGTGCCGTGCAGCTCGGCCGCGGCCGCCCCGGCCAGCAGGCTGCGTACCAGTGCATCGAGGACCTGCTCGCCCTCGTGCTCCGCGTAGAAGGAGATCTGCGGGTTGGCGCGCAGGAACGCGATGCGCTCGTCCTCGGCCAGCGGGTAGTGCGGGCCGCCGAACACGATCACCGCGTGCGGCCACCGCCGTGCGATGCGCCCCGCGTATGCCAGCGACAGGCGCGAGTTCCACATGTAGTGGCTGAACCCCACGAGCAGGGGAGACTGTCCGGTCGCGGCCAGGGCGGTCAGGTCCGCCGGGAACTTGACGATGCGTATCGCCTGGCGGCCGATCGTACCGGTCGAGATGAGGTATTCCGCGAGGCAGCCGACGCTGTAAGGGAACGCCTCGGAGGCCGGACCCCGCGTGGTGTGCGTGAGGTCCGCGAGCCACACGGCAGGCTGCCTCGTCACGATTCACCCCCGGTCCCGACCAGCTCGTGGAGCAGTTCCTGTGCCTGGCGCCGCATGTCCGGGTCGGGATTGCGCCTGCTTATGGTCACCAGGAACTCCGCGGCGTGCGAATCCCCCTCCCGGGCCAGCGCGAATACTTCGCGGTCACGCCGCTGGTAGTGGGTGTAGTCGTAAGGCTCACCCACGATGCCGAGGTCCTTCCAGTAGTACTGGTAATCCGTACGGCTCCAGCCGGCGTACACCTCCTCCCAGGTGAGGGCGCCGCCGGTGGGCAGGAGCATGTGCGCGGCGAACCGGTCGCGCACGCTCTGGTACCGGAAGTCGGCCGAGAGGCGCAGCCGGTCAGCCGTGCGGTTGGGCAGGGCCCCGTGCACCGTGAGGCTATGGAAGACGAGCACGTCGCCGGTCCGGTAGTCACAGGACAGCCAGCGCACGTCGGGTATCTTGTCCAGGCGGATGCCCAGTCCCCCGACTCCGGGTACGAACCCGTGCTCGACGACGCCGCGGCGATGAGACCCGGCGAAGACCGCGAGCCCGCCGAGTTCACGCGGGCATTCACCCAGCGGTATCCAGGTCGTGTACGCGTTCTCGGCACCCTGCTCGTGCGGGAAGTCCTGATGCGGCGGGGTCGCGCCCACGTTGTCCTGGGGAAAGATCAGGTGCGACCGCTTGGCGGGCCGGGGAATGACATCCGGTGCCTGCATGAGCATCTCGATCAGTGACAGCAGCGATTCCGCATGGGCCAGCTCGTTGAAGGACTGAAGGCTGATCACTTTCCGGTACAACGCGGCGTACTCGGGGTCCGCCGGGGTGCACGCCGCCTCGGGGTTGACCAGGCCGGCCTGCGGGTCCGAGCCAGGACGCAGCCAGCCCTGACGGCGGCACAGGGTCAGGACCTCGGCCCGGACCCGCGCCACCGAATCCGCAGGGAGCAGGCCTCGCATCAGCACGTAGCCGTCCTCAGCCATGCGCGCACGCAGCTGGTCAGGTGAGTCACGCAGCGCCCCGGAATCGGACAATTCTCCCGCCAGTCCGCTGATCATGTCACTTCCTAACCATTCTCCGACGGGGCAACCAGGCGTGCGATGGCGTCCCGCTCGGCCGGGCCAAGCCGTAGTTCCGCCGCTGCCACGGCTTCCCGGACGTGCCCGGGACTGCGGAGGCCGACGATCACGGTGTCCACGGCCGGATGGGTGAGTGCCCAGGCGGTGGCCAGGCGCGCCACCGGCACGCCGAACTCCTCGCGGGCGTGGGCGCTCAGCCGGTCCACGGCGGCGAGCGCGCGACGGTATTCCTCGCCCTGGAACATCGGCGCGTAAGACCGCCAGTCGTCACGAGCCAGCACGGTGCTGGCGTCGAGCGATCCGGAGAGCAGCCCGTTGGCCAGCGGCGAGTAGGCCATCACGCCCAGGTCGTTCTGCTCGGCGTAGGGGATCACGTCGTCCTCGATGTCACGCCGGAAGACGCTGTAAGGCGACTGGATGACCTCGGCTGGCAGCTCCGCGGCGAATGCTGCCGCCTGCTTCTGGTCGAAGTTGGAGACACCTACGTGCCTGATCATGCCCTTGTCTACGTACTCGAGCAGGAACGCGGCGGTGTCCTCGAACGGGGTATCGGGATCCGGCGCGTGAATGAGATAAAGGTCAAGACGGTCCACACCGAGGGCGCGGAGGCTGTTCTCGATGCCCACCCGCAGCCACTCCCGGCTGGAGTCCGGATACGGCATGCCCTGCTCGCTGATCCGCAGGCCGCCCTTGGTCACGATGACCACGTCCTCACGCCGACGGCCCAGGTCCGCCTGGAGGGCCCGCCCGAGGATCTGCTCGGCCCGTCCCCAGCCATAGGCGTGCGCGGTGTCGAATACGTTGACGCCGAGCTCCCGCGCCTCCCGAATCGCTGCGATCGCCACGTCCTCGTCGTAGCTCCCCCAGTGACCGCTCAGCTGCCAGGTGCCGAAGGCGATGGGAGAGACAGCGAGCCCGCTCCTGCCTAGCGTTGTGTCCACGACAACGTCCTCACCGTGATGTGCTGCCTGCAAGTGATCAGGCACCCCGGATGGGGTGCGGCCCGCGGGCCCGGCGGGATGGCGCTGCTTCGAGCGTAACAGCGGGGCCGTCGTCGACCCTGTCACCGAATTCCGTGACGCGACGTCCCGCGGTCATGTGGGCTGGCCCACGGCCCGGTGGATCTCGTACCTGTGCGGTACGACGGCGGTACGCATGCCGGGCACCGCGGCCAGGCAGGCGCTGCGCAGTGCCTGTTCGGTAAGGTCATCCCGGTCCGTGGTCACTTCCGCGATGATCTCGGCCCGGCCGCCCGCTTCCTGCCCGATCGACACCCTGGCGGTGGTTACTCCCGGCACCGTCCGGAGCAGGTGCGCAACGGCGCCAGGCTCGACCCAGCAGCGATCGACCAGTCGGGTGCTTACGCCGCGGGGCTTGGGCACGATACCCGTCAGCTCGCCAATCTGGCTCAGGTCGACTTCGTCCGTCACCGACCTGACCACGAGCGTTTCGACGCCACGCAGCAGCCTCGGCAGGTCGTCGCGGCTCAGGAAGCGCGGGTCGGCCGTGATCACGGCATGCATGGATCCGTCTGCCGCCAAGTCGACGTCGAACTGGAAGTCATGGCGCCGCCCCCAGCTCGCGGTGATCTCCAGCCGGCTGCTGGAGAGCGCTGCCGCAATCTGCTCTGCGCTCGCGGGGCCGGCCGCGGGCGAGCCCGGCGCGGTCTCCCATACGGTCCGCGCGTAGCATTCGAGCTCGAGGTGGATGCCGCGTGCCGCCTCGACCTCGGCGATGACCCGGTCGATGTCCTCGGGCGGGTACCGGGAATAGCGGTACGCGGCCATGACTGAGGCCGCGCTCCGCGTGATCATCTGACCGAACGTCTGCGCGTCGAGGTCGACCGCGAACAGCGCCGACTGGAACAGCGTGCCCACCATCTCGCGCGCTTGCGCGCTGTACCGGTTTGGCGCGAACAGCCGCAGTACCGCGCGTTCGTTGCCGGTACGGATGCCGAGCAGCGTCGCCGCCGCGGCCAGGATCACGACCGAGGGGGATACGCCGTACCGCTCGGACAGAACCGCCGCCGCCATGGGCAGCGCCCGCGAGGCGAGGACAGCGCGGGGGCACCACGGGACCCGGTCGTCCGGCGATGTCCGCACAGGGAACATGGTCTGCGGGACGTCCATCAGCGTCCGCCGCCAGTAGTCGCCGGCGCGGCGGGCGCCGCGCCGGCTCGCTTCCGACGCCTCAGACGCTGCATGGTCGAGTGGCTGGTAGCGGGGCGGCACGGCATCCTCGCCATCAGCGAGCAGCCGGGAAAACCCGGCGGTCAGGATGCGCAGGCCCCACCAGTCGACCGCCAGATGCGAGACCACCAGCACCAGGAAGCGCGGCGAGCCGCGCTCGGTGACCACGGCGACCCGCAGCGGCCACTCGTCGTCGCGGAACGGATGGCCCAGGTACTCTGCGCTTAGCCGTTCGGCCAGGTGGCTGCCGGGGGTGTCACCAGCTTCGTGCACTCGCAGCGCGAACTCCCCCCGCCGGGCGACGCGTTGCTGAGGCCAGCCGTCGTCTAGGCGGTACACCGTAGTGCGCAGCGATTCATGGTGCTCGAGGAGCAGCCTCAGCAGCCGCGCCGCGTCGGGCAGGGTCAGCCCGTCGGGCAGCCTGAGCAACTGCTGCATGTTGTAGTAGGAGTGGTCAGGCCACAGGTGCTCGTGCAGGTTCCACATGCTGCGCTGCGACCAGGTGAGCTCGCCGCAGCCGCCGCGCTGCCCGCAGAAGGAGACGGCAAGTTCGGTCCCGGCGACGAGTTCGCCATCCCCCTGGCGCGGCATCAGGCGCTGCCCTCATCGTCTGCCGCCTCCTCGGACGCCCAGTCGAGCTGCTGCCACTCCTCGTCGCCGGTCCAGCGTTCGGCCGCCGCTACCACCGGCGCCAATTCCCGGGGCGTGGGGTATTCCAGCAGGTCGATCAGCGGGATCTCCTTGTCAAGTTCCGCCCTGATCCGGGAGCGGATGCGCACGGCCGTGAGGGACGTGGCACCGAGGTCGAGCAGGTTGCTGTCGTCGTGGACCTCGATACCGTCAAGGACGCTGGCCAGAATGGCCACGATCCGGCTTCTGATGGCGTCGATGTCGCTAGCGGACGGTGCCTCTTCACCCGCTGTCGTCATCGTCTGGCTCCCCTCGTCCGATGCACTGCGACTTCCGCTACCACTCGATCGGCTCCCGGTTCCGGTAGAAGCCACCGGTGCATCCGTCCGGGGGCAGGGTCGCCAGCCACACCGGGGTGTCGGCTGCCAGGGTGACCGGTACCCCGGCGGACGGACCGCCCATGACCGTCTGCACGTGCCCCGGGCAGCACGCATTGACAAGGATGTTGTCGTCATGCAATTCGTCCGCGAAGATGCGGGTCAGCGCGTTGAGCGCGGCCTTGGAGACACGGTACGCCGGTATCCCGCCCTCCATCCGGTTCAGGCCGCCCACGCCGCTCGACATGTTGACGATCCGCCCGTACCGGCGGGCGCGCATCGCGGGGATCAGCACCTGGGTCAGGTGCCAGGCTCCCATCAGGTTGGTCTCCAGGGTGCGCCTGACCAGTTCCAGGTTGGCGGTGGCCGCGTCCTGCACGCCATCGACGGCGATGGCGGCGTTGTTGATCAGCACATCGCAGCGACGGAAGCGGCCGTGCAGCCAGGCGGCGAAGGCGGTGACGCTGCCCGGATCCGTGATGTCCAGTTCGGCGGCGATGATCTCCGCAGGCGGCTGGCCGAGGCTGTCGGCGGCGGCGAGGCCGGCGGCAAGCGAACGGCTGCCGAGCACGACGCGCAGCCCCCGGTCCGCGAGCTGACGGACTATCTCCAGGCCGAGGCCCCGGTTGCCGCCGCTGACCACGGCCACCCGGGAACTCATCGCGCCACCGCCGGTACACCGCTCGCTTGGTACATGTATCGGCAGTCTCGCCGCTGCGCACGGCGCCCGGCATGTCCCGGGATCGTGTTACACCTCTCGCGGCGAGCTAGCGGCGAGAATGGTCCATATGGTCCGTCCCGTGCTCTTCCTCGACGTTGACGGGGTGATCAACCCGTTCGGCGCCGCCTGCCCGGCCGGATTCACCGAACACCACCTGTTTCCCGGTGAGGAACCCGTCCGGATCAATCCCGAGCATGGCATATGGATCACCGAGCTGACCGGAGCGTTCGACGTCGTCTGGGCGACCGGCTGGAACGACGAGGCCAATCGCCTGCTGGCACCGTTGCTGCAGATCAAGCCCTTGCCTGTGCTCACCATGCCGGCGGCTCCGTTCCAGCCCGGCGACAAGGTTCCGCTCGTAGCGTCGTACGCGGGAGGAAGAGCGGCTGCGTGGATCGATGACGCTCACACTCCCGAGGCCAGGGCCTGGAGCCAAGCCCGCCAGGCTCCGACCAGGCTGATCGCCATCAAACCGGCAGTCGGCCTCACGCGTGCATCTGTCAGGCAGGCCCTCGACTGGGCCCGCGGTGAGGTGCCGGGCGCAGCGACGGGCGAGCGTTAGCCGATGGCGTCGGAGCCAAGGGTATCTGCGGCTGGCGTGGTGTCGTTCGCGCAGGAACGCCGGATCCGGACGGTATGCGCACCGCAGCCCGCGGTCCCGGTCCGCGGACCGCTGGCCAAGACGGTTCCCGCCGTGTGCAGGCTCCCGGGCCCAGTGGACACCGGCGCCTTGGAGCACGCGGTGAACGCCTTGGTACGGCGTCACCCCGGGCTGCACTACCGGTTCGTCAACCTGGACGGCCGGGTCTCGCTGCGCCGGGTGGACGGGGAGGAGCCGGGGGTGCCGCCCGTCGTCCCTGTCTCGCCGGACACGGCGCACCACACTGACGATGCCCGGATGCGCGTCATGCGCACCGAGATCGACCGGCCGTTCGACGTGCTGGGCTGGCCGCTGCTCCGGGCGGGCGTCTTGCAGTGCGACCGGCCCCTGTTCTACCTGTCCGCCGACCACTTGGTCACCGACGGCTGGTCCGCACTGCTGGCGGCACGGGAGGTCGAGGAACTGTATACGGCGGCGTTGGAGGACCGCCAGGCGAACCTGCCTCCGACGGCCGACTTCCTGCGTTACAGCGAGGCTCAGCGGCGCCGCTACGCCTCGGGACCGGCCCTGGATCGCATGGTCGAGGGCCTGCACACCCTGCTCGGCGGCCGCCCGGTGCACCCCGCGTTCCCTGTCGACGCGGCATGGGACCTCAGCCGAGGGCGTTACCTGACCTTGAGCTTGCTCGACGCCGACGAGACGGCCGAACTGGCGAAGCTGTGCCGCAGCTGGCGCGTCACCCTGTTCATGGCCGTGCTCGCCGCAGTCGGCGTGGCGGCGCGGGAACTGTGCCTGCGCACCGAGGTCGGGGTCCTGGTTGCCACGCACAATCGGGATGATCCCGATATCAGGCACGGTATCGGCTGGTACGCGAACATGTTGCCGCTCTATTTCCCCGTCGGCGAGGCACAGCGCTTCGGCGATGCGGTACGGGAGGTGCGCGCGCGGCTGATGGAACTCCTGCCTTACTACGAGCTTCCGCTGGCCAAGGTTCTTGACGCTACGCCGTCAGGCTACTATGACGGCCTGGGCACGCATACGCCGACGTTCTTCATGTCATTCGTGGACCTGCGCGGTGTAGAGCAGGCGGGCCGGTGGCACCAGCTTGACGTCGCACCCGCTTACCGCGTGGGCCACGGGACCTGGATCGTCCTGCGGGACAGCGGGCTCAGCGCCGTGGTGGCCTCGCCGCACCTGCACTCCGGCGAGGAGCGGGTCAGGGAGTTCGAGTCGAGGATCGCGGCCGTGCTGCGCGGCGTGGTGGCGCACTTAGCGGCGGCCGACTGATGCCGGTATTTCCGGTGAGGCCGGCCAGCCGCCGCAGCGTGCTGGTGATCTGGTCGGGGGCGAGCCCGAAGTCAACCAGGCACGCCACCTCGTCCACGCCGATGGCGGCCAGGTATCCTAGCCGCCGGGCGACCGTGCCCGGATCGCCGACAAGGCCGCGCTCCGACGCGTACTTGTAGGCCGCGTAGCGGGCGAGCTCCCGCTTTTCCTCCGCCGTGAGCGGCGCCTGTGCATCACGCGGGTCCGATCCGCGGGCGTGCAGGTCAAGGAATTGCCCCTGGTACGCCGTGAGCGGCTCCTGGACGGCGGCAAACGCCTCGCGCGCAGTCGGTGCCACGCATGCATGCACCATGAGCGTGACGTGCGGAGCGCCATCAGGCGTACGCGGCGTGAACCTCGTCCGGTACTCGCGGACGTTGCGCTCCAGTTCCTCCCGGTCTTGCTGGAGGTAAGCGGTGAGCACGCCGAGCCCGCGGCGGCTCGCCTCAGCGAAGGTGGCCGACCCCGAGGTCGCGGTGAGCCACAAGGGTACCGGCCGCTGCACCGGCACCGGGTAGGTGCGGATGGACTCGGTCCGCTCCCCTACGCTGAACGCGGCCTGCCGGCCCTGCCACAGCGACTCCAGGACATCTACGGTGGCGAGCAGATGGTCGCGCCGCTCGTCGAAATCGCACTGGCCGAGCACGAAGTCGGACCGGTTCCAGCCGCTCGCGAGCGAAACGCCCACCCGCCCGTTGGACAGCGCGTCTACCACGCCCCACTCCTCGGCGACGCGCGCGACGTGGTGCAGCGGGAGCACGACACTGCCCGCACGCAGCGCGATCCGCCGCGTGCGCACCGCGAGCGCCGCGGCCACCACGGCAGGGTTGGGAAACAGGCCGCCGAACGGATGGAAGTGCCGCTCGGGGACCCACACGGCCTGGAAGCCAAGTTCCTCGGCCAGCGCCGCGGTCTCCAGCACGAACGCGTACCGGTCTGGCTCCGGCCCTTCGTCTGAATGGGAGAAGAAGAAGATGCTCAGCGCGGGCATCTCCTGGCTGACACCGGCCACGGGGGACTCCTTCGCAGGCTTAGGGCTCGACCGGCAGGTACGCTCCGCCGTCTACCGTCAGGTTGACGCCCGTGATCCAGGAGGCGGCGTCTGAGCACAGGAACACCGCGGCCGCCGCGACGTCCTCTGGCGTGCCGAGCCGCGCCAGCGGGACCATGCCGAGCTGCTCGGAGAACGTGCCGGCCTCAGCCTCCGGCGGGCGGCCGAGCATGTGCGCGGTAACGCCGGGTGTCGGGATCGGGCCGGGCGCGATCGCGTTGACCCGTATTCCATGCCTGCCCCATTCCCGCGCCCACGAGCCGGTCAGGGAGATGATCGCGGCCTTGGCGGCACCAGCATGGGAAAAACCGGGGAACCCGCGTTCCGCGCCGGCCACCACAATGGACAGCACCGCCCCGCCACCGGACGATATCAGGTCGGGAAGGAACTCTCGCGTGGCGGTCACCGTGCCGAACAGGTCTGTCTCCACAACCGTTTGCAGCGCACGCCGGGTCATCTTCTCCGCGGGCATGCGGAAGTTCGCGGCCGCGTTGTTAACCAGCACCGTGGCTGGTCCGTACCGGCTGGCGACGAAGTCGTGCAGCGCGGCAACCTGGGCTTCGTCCCGGACATCGGCGGGCAGGCTCGCGCACACGCGCCCGGCCTGCTCGGCGATGGCCAGCTCGGCCAGCGCCAGCCGCTCGGCCGAGCGCGAGGTGATCACGACATCCGCGCCGACCGCAGCG
>Ga0207700_10002368_pt1 | contig 10830 bp, 10 predicted proteins | sample LARL82metaG_FD_184348 | JGI IMG/M metagenome (GOLD analysis project Ga0207700, IMG submission 184348) | Corn, switchgrass and miscanthus rhizosphere microbial communities from Kellogg Biological Station, Michigan, USA - LAR L8-2 metaG... | ecosystem: Host-associated > Plants > Roots >...
GATCAAAGCGCAGATTGGATTCCTTCCCGAACAGCCCTATTTCTACGACTACCTGACCGCGCACGAACTGCTCGACTACTACGGACAACTGTCGGGAGTTCCGGCCAAGGGCCGCAAACAGCGCGTGGAAGAAGTGCTGCAGCGTGTTGGACTCACGGATATCAAGGGCGTGCAGTTGCGCAAGTTCTCCAAAGGAATGCTGCAGAGGGCCGGGATCGCGCAAGCCATTCTGCATAATCCGAAGCTGGTGTTCTTCGACGAGCCGATGTCGGGACTGGATCCACTGGGGCGGCGCGAAGTGCGCGACCTGATGGAGCAATTGAAGCACGAAGGCAAGACGGTATTTTTCTCGACCCACATTCTTTCCGACGCCGAAGCGCTTTGCGACCGGGTCGCCATTATTCACAAGGGCGAGTTGCGCGGCGTGGGTGCGGTGGAGGATTTGACCTCGACGGTGCAGGGCAAGGTGGAGGTCATCTGGCAAGGCTCGCTGATTCCGGCGTCGTTGAAGGCGCTCGGCGCGGAATGCCATGTGACCGGGGATACCGTCCGCGCGGTTCTGCCCGAGAAACAGCAGGATGCCGCAATTGACGCGCTGCGCCGCGAGCGCATTCGATTGATCGCGATAACGCCGCTGCGCACTTCGCTGGAAGCCTATTTCGTGGAGAAGTTGCAGCACTCCCAAACCACTGCGGGGGTGACGTCATGATTCCGCGGATTGCTTACATTGCGTCGAACACGTTTCGCGAGGCGGTGCGCGATCGCGTGCTTTACAACCTGATTGCGTTCGCGCTGCTGCTTTCGGGCGCAGCCATTTTTGTGGGACAGATTTCCATCGAGATCGAGCGGCTGGTGGTGATCAACCTGGGACTTACCGCGGTCTCGATGTTTGGTGTGGTCATTGCAATCTTCATTGGGATCGGCCTGGTCTCGAAGGAAATTGAAAAACGTACGCTCTACACGGTGCTGTCGCGGCCGGTACGGCGGTGGGAATTCATTATCGGCAAGTTCTTTGGCCTGGCCGGAACCTTGGTCGTGAATACGTTTTTCATGGCGATCGGAGTCTTCGGAGCGCTGCTGTATGTGGCGCACAAGTTTTCCAAGCCGGATGCGCTGATCCTGGTGGCGCTGTACTTCATCGTTCTGGAATTTCTGATTATCTGTTCGCTGGCGCTGCTGTTTTCCTCGTTCTCGTCGCCGCTGCTATCCGCGGTGTTTGCATTTTCGCTGTTTGTGATTGGCAGCTTCGCCGATGATCTGCGAGGGTTTGCCGCGATGGCGCACGGGATGACACGGTGGTTCGCTACGGCAGCGGCGTACCTGGTTCCGAATTTCTCGGCGCTGAACGTGATCAACCTGGTGGCGCACCAGCAGTCGATCGGCTCGCCATTGATTCTGCAAAATACGCTCTATGCATTGTTCTATGCAGTGATGGCGTTGAGTGGCGCAATCCTGATTTTTGAGCGCAGGAATTTGAAATGATTTGGCTGAGCGTGTTGGCCTTCGGCCAACTTTCATTTTCTTGGTGGCATTGGCACCGAAGGACCTTGTCGAGCTTCGCTCGACTGGACAGCCGGGAGCCTGCCCTGAGCCTGTCGAAGCGGCGGCTGTCCCCACATCAACCTGACTACCCCGAGCGAGGATTTGGCCGATGATCGCCCGACGGCGCACCACTGCAATTGCGGCGGCTTGCCTGGTGTTGTCGTTGGTGGCGTGCATTCTGCTGTTGCGGCGACTGGATCAGATCCGCCCGAAGGGCAGCATCGAGGACGCGCTCTATATCAATTCCCCAAAAATGGTGAAGCGCGCAAGTTTGGGATTTGATGGCTTGATGGCTTGCATTTACTGGACACGCACGGTGCAGTATTTCGGGCACCGCCACTTCGATATGGCGCACACTTACAACGAACTGGCGCCGCTATTGGAGATCACGACCGCGCTCGATCCACATTTGATACCTGCCTACGAATTCGGTGCGAGTTTCCTGGCGCCGAAACCGCCGAACGGCGCCGGCGAACCGGCGCGAGCAATTCAACTGATGGAGTATGGGATCGAACACAATCCCGACAACTGGCGTCTCTATTACGACCTCGGCTTCGTCTACTACACCGAGCTGAAAGATTATCGGAGCGCCTCTGCTGCATTTGAGCGAGGCTCGAAGGTACCAAACGCGCATCCGTTTATGCAGATCATGGCAGCGCAGATGGCCATGCACGCCGGCGATTTCTCTACTTCGCGCATGCTGTGGAGCGCCACGTACGAGTCCAGTCAGGAAGCCAACATCCGGCAGAACGCGATCGAACACTTGCGCGCCCTGCGGGTGGACGAAGATGTGACTAACCTGCAGGCGCTGGTCACACAGTTCGGAACGCGAACCGGACGGCTGCCCAGCAGCATTTCGGAGATCGTAGCGGCCGAACACTTGCGTGGCATACCGGTGGATCCGGACGGCCATGCCTACAAATTGAGTGCGGACGGGCACGTTCTCGTTGAAAATCCCGACGACTTCCCTTTCATCACGCTGGGGACGCCTCCGGGGTATAAACCGGGGCCACCGAAGTTCCACGCGAAGAGCGTGCAGTAATCGCAATCGCTTTTTACGACCCCTAGATCCCTTCGGCTGCGCTCAGGGCAAGCTCTTCTCTTCGCCCGAAAAACAGCTCCGCTCCGGATGACGCACTGGAATTGAAGCCGTGACGTCTTGATTCCCTTATCATGAGCTGTTCAGCTCAAAATGGATTCCCCTGCGCAAATCAGTGTGCTGCGAACGGTCTGGCAGTGGTGGACGTACGCTGCGAGTTATGAAGGAAGGATCGCTGCCACGCGGCGGCTGGCTGCGGTCTTGTGGGAATACGCGCGAGACTCAACGCCCGAACGTTTGCGACAGCGTTACGGCGACGCCGAGTATGACTGGGATTACCGCGTCAACACGACTAGCGGCGCGGTGGGTTGGCGCGACCGGTTGATCGGGATGTTTCATTCCGCTTACCAGCCTACCGAACCGGTAGCCTTTCACGAGATGCTCGACGCAGTGCAACAGACACCCGGGCCCCGGCAGACAACTCTTAACTTCCGCGATTACACGTTCATCGATCTGGGCTCGGGAAAAGGGCGAACGCTGCTGATGGCGTCGGATTATCCGTTTCGGAGAATTATTGGCGTGGAGCTGCTGCCGTCTCTGCATGCAATTGCGCAGGAGAATCTGCGGAAATATAAAAGCGAATCACAGAAATGCTTCACACTGGAAGCCATCTGCGCCGACGCCACCACTTTTGCGTTTCCCAGTGAACCGCTGGTGATCTTTCTTTTCAATCCCTTCCCGGAATCGGGGATGCGTCGGGTGGTCGAGAACCTGGGGGAGTCCTTGCTGAAGCATCCCAGGCCGGTGTATGTGCTCTATCATAATCCGCTGCTGGAGCACACGCTGACCGAGAACGGACGGCTGAAGAAGATCGCGGGAGCGGCGCAGTACTCGTTGTTCAGCAGCCAAAGGTGAACGGCCGGGAATTCGTTCGAAGGCTAGCATGACAAGTGCCGTGTCCCGGCTTACAATCCTTGCAGGAGTCCCCCAGTTGGAGCCTGCCCCATGTTCCCTCCCGAGTTCGCGTGAGGGGCTGACATGTTGGCGGGGTACCCGGTGACAACTTATTGATGCGATCTCTTCGGCTTCGCTTTGCAATCGTGGTGTCTATGGCAGCGAGCGTTCTGTGCTCGGCTGGCCTCGCTGCCGACGTTAAGAGTTTGGCGGCGGCGGTGGATACCCACTACAACCATCTGCGTTCCCTCGAGACGGAGTTTACCGAGGTCTATCGCGGGTCGGGGATGGAGCGCACCGAGACGGGGACGCTCTGGCTGAAAAAACCCGGCAAGATGCGGTGGGAGTACCGTTCTCCGAGGGAGAAGCTGTTTGTCAGCGATGGGAAAGATGCGTGGTTTTACGTTCCAGCCGACCGGCAGGCTCGGAAGACGCAGGCGAAGAAGCTGGAAGACCTTCGATCTCCGCTGGCATTCTTGTTGGGTAAAACCAAATTAGAGAAAGAGTTGCGGGGATTATCTCTAGCTCCAGATGTAGCACCGCTGGCATCAGGCAATGTGGTCTTGCGCGGGGTGCCGCAGGCTTTGGCCGATCGGGTCAGCGAGGTTCTCGTCGAGGTGACCCCAGATCATCGCATTGCGCGGATCGTGATCCAGGAAGTGGACGGGGCGGCTACGGAATACCGGTTCGGCGACATGAAGGAAGACGTGGCCATCGCGGACGGCCAGTTTGATTTCAAGCCTCCGGCCGGGACTGAGACCGTGGAAGGTGGGCTAGAGCCTTAAAGTCGTAAATTTTGGAACGAGTTGGGGCTGCAATGCACTATCCATTAAGGTTACTTGCGGTACTTGGAGGTGGCTGTATCCGGGTGGGCAGCGGCTTAGAATGGTAAGTGGAATGTTAGACTGAGCGCTAGGGCGACCCTCCAGAAAACGAGGGGAAAAGTCGGCAAATGGCGGAATTTGTAGTCAAAATCGCGGACGATCGCGGACGAGTCCAGCAGCACATCGAGCAGGGATACTCGGAAGCCGAGGTGCGCGACCGTTTTTCGCAGCAGGGCTATCTCGTCTACTGGGTGAAGCCCCAGGGAATGCTGACCTCGGGCATTTCTCTGAGCCGGCGTCGCAAGCTCAAGCAGAACACGTTTCTGGTGTTTAACCAGCAGTTTTTGACGCTGATTCGGGCCGGACTGCCGATCCTGAATTCGTTGGAACTGCTGATCAAGCGGCAGAAGGACGCTCAGCTGCGGCAGATTCTGGAGAATGTCAGGGACCGGGTGAAGGGCGGAGAGTTGCTCTCCGATGCGTTCGCGGCGCAGGGGATCGTGCCCAAGATTTATACGACCACGCTGATGGCCGGAGAGAAGAGCGGCAACGTCGACGAAGTGCTGACGCGTTACATCATGTTTCAGCGGCTGGCGATGACCTTCCGCAAGAAGTTGTTTGTATCGCTGATCTATCCGACGCTGCTGGTGACCGTCGTCCTGATCATGGTGACGTTCCTGTTCACCTACGTGGTGCCGAAATTTGCAGACCTGTTCAATAGTCTGGATGCGAAGCTGCCTTCGATTACGGTGTTCATGCTGGACGTGGGAATGAATGCCCAGAAGTACGCTCCGTATGTGGCGGTTGCGCTGGTGGTCTTCGGGTTCCTGGTATGGCGGTGGAAAGAAACAGATCGTGGAGCGGACCGCATTGATCGGGTGATCTTGAGCGTGCCGTTGCTGGGCGATATCCGGTTAAAGCACCAGGTGGCCAGTTTCTCGAGGATGCTTTCCACGCTCCTGCAAGGCGGACTGCCGCTGGTACCGGCGATGGAAACCGCAGGTTCCTCCATGAGCAGCCGGCGCATCTTAAAAGGTGTGATGCGGGCGGGCGTTCGGGTGCGCGAGGGACAGGGACTGGCGGGCAGCCTGGAAGAGCAGAAGATTTTTCCGGAGCTCGCGGTGGAGATGATCGAAGTCGGCGAATCCACCGGAGCGCTGCCGGCCATGTTGAATTCGGTGGCGGAGTTTTACGAGGAAGATGTGCAGACGGCGCTGGGAGCATCGATGGCGCTGATTGAGCCGTTAATTCTGATTGTGATGGCAATTTTCGTGGGTGGTGTGTTGATCTCGCTGTATTTGCCGATCTTCACGCTGGGCGTGCACTGAAGAAGGGATTTGCGACGCGGCCGCAGGTAAACGAATGGCAACTGCTGACAAGAAATCATTATTTGTAAACGGTGGGAACGGCGGGCCGATCAGCCCGACGGGCAATCCCATCACCGACCTGGAACGCGCGCAGGATGTGGCGCGGCGGTATCGCTGCGAATTCGTCGACCTCTCCGGCTTCGAACTGCATCACGAGCTGTTCAAGAAGATCCCCGTCGAGTTGATGTTCCGGTACAACTTCGTTCCGCTGGAAGAAACGCAGGACGGCAAGCTGGCGATCGCGATCGCCGATCCCAGCCAGCTGATGATGATCGACGAGATCAGCCTGCTGCTGAAGCAGCGCATCATCACAAAAGTTTCCACGCTGAAGCAGATTTCCGACATTCTCAAGAAGACCGAGCAGTCGCAGCGCGTGCTGGAAGAGGCCAGCGAAGGCTTCCAGATCATCCGCGAGGACGAGAATACCGGCGCGGAAGAAACTCTCAGCATCGATAAGCTGACAGCGGCGGGCGATACCAGCCCGATTATCCGCCTGGTCGATACTACGATCTTTACGGCACTGCAGCGGCGCGCGTCTGATATTCACATTGAGACTCGCGACGACTCGGTGGTCATCAAGTTCCGTATTGATGGCGTGCTCACACAAGCCATGCCGCCCATCGGCAAAGAGCATCACTCGACGGTGATTTCGCGTATCAAGGTCATGAGCGAACTCGATATTTCCGAGCGCCGCGTGCCCCAGGATGGCCGCTTTCGTGTGAAGTACAACGGGCGCGCGATTGACTTCCGCGTCTCGATCATGCCCTCGATTCACGGCGAAGACGCCGTACTCCGCGTGCTCGACAAAGAGTCGATGAGCGAGAAGTTCCGCACCCTGACTTTGGATGTTGTCGGTTTCGACGAAGAGGATCTGCGCAAGTTCCGGCGCTATATCAAAGAACCCTACGGCATGGTGCTGGTGACTGGGCCGACCGGGAGCGGTAAGACGACCACGCTGTACGCCGCAGTCAACGAGATCAAGACTGACGAAGACAAGATCATCACCATTGAAGATCCGGTTGAGTATCAACTGCGCGGCATCACGCAGATTCCGGTGAACGAGAAAAAAGGACTGACCTTCGCCCGCGGGTTGCGGTCGATTTTGCGTCATGACCCGGACAAGATCATGGTCGGCGAAATTCGCGACACCGAGACGGCGCAGATCGCCATCCAATCGGCGCTGACCGGACACCTCGTCTTCACGACGGTCCACGCCAACAACGTAGTCGACGTGATCGGGCGCTTCCTGAACATGGGCGTCGAGCCCTACAACTTTGTTTCGGCGTTGAACTGCATTCTGGCGCAACGGTTGGTGCGGTTGATTTGCGAATCGTGCCGCACCGAGGTGCACTATGCGCCCGATGTGCTGGAAGCCAGCGGACTGGATCCCGCGCAGTGGGGGAAGGTTCCACTGTATGAAGGGCCGGGCTGCATTGAGTGCGCGGGCACTGGCTTCCGCGGACGAACCGCGATCCACGAGTTGCTGGATTTGAGCGACCGCATTCGCGAAATGATTTTGGCCAAGAAGCCGACGTCGGAAATCCGGCGCGCTGCCCGTGACGAGGGCATGCGCTTCCTGCGCGAGTCGGCGCTCGACAAGGTCCGGCTGGGGATGACCACGCTGAAAGAGATCAACAAGGTCACCTTCATCGAGGCGATGCGCTAGTTCAAGGAAGAAAATAAAATGTCTGGGCACTCGGCCGGAAACGTGCCGGCGGGACGCGCCCGCGACCGCCGAGACGGCGGCGCGACGATTTCTCCAGTGCCCTTTCAGCTATTGCATTTGTGGGTGATTCGGGTTCTGATTTATTGAAGGTTTTTCTCAGGGGCGTTTGTCAGGAATGAGTCCGACTTCAAATACACCGAAGCCTAAGTTGGCTTGCGAAATCGCGGTGGACCGGGTGCTGGCAGGGCGCTTCTCCGAACACGGAGGCGGCCTGGAAGCTTCGGCAGCGCGCGAACTCGCCCCAGGCAGCGTGATTCCCGACCTGGTGGAAAATAACTTGCGCCAGCGGGCCTCGGTGCGAACCGGCATTGAAGAAGCCCTAGGCAGCGTGGCAGGACGCGCAAGGGACGTGATTGCGATTGTTCCCGACGCGGCGGTGCGCGTGATGCTGGTGGAATTCGATACCCTGCCCTCCGATCACGAAGAGGCTCTTGGCGTGGTGCGATTCCGGTTGAAAAAGTCTTTGCCGTTCGATGTGGACAAGGCGAAGGTTTCTTATCACGCGCAGAAGGTAAAGGATGAATTGAAGGTGGTGGCGGCGGTGGCGATGGCGGGCGTGCTTGAGGATTACGAGAACGCGTTCCGCGAAGCCGGATTCAATCCCGGCGTGGTGCTGCCCTCAACGCTGGCGGCTATCGGAGCGGCCGACGGCAAAGTGCCCACACTCGTGATCAAGGTGGATGCGCACACGACCAGTATTGCGATCCTGAATGAACATCAGTTGCAGCTGTTCCGCACGCTGGAAAATACGCGTGGAGTTACGATTACGGGAGAGCAATTGGCGGAGGAAGTTTATCCCTCGGTGGTGTTTTTTCAGGACACGTATCACCTGAACATTGAGCGGATTTATGTTGCCGGGCTTCCGGAGTCGGGTGGCGCGGCGCCTGCGCTGCGCGCGCAGACGGGAGCGGAAGTGCAGGAACTGGTATCGTCCGCGCAACTGGGGGCGAGCACCGGCGGAACCGTACCGCGCTGGAGAATGGCCGGGGTAGTGGGAGCGTTGATTGCGTAATTAAGGAAGCGAGCCAGACGCGCGATTTGCGTCGCAAACAACGCGACCTTTCGACTTCGCTCCGGGCAGGCTAATCGCGCGGCTCGCCTGGGTCCTTCGGGCGCAAATTGCGCGCCGCTCAGGATGACAAATTTACTATGCGTTTGGACATCAATCTCGCGAGCCAGCCGTATGAAGATGCGCGGCAGTTTTGGATGCGCTGGGGTACGGCTGTGGGCGCGCTCGGACTGCTGACGCTGGTGCTGCTGGCGCTGGATGTAACCGGCTGGGTCAATGCCCGGCGGGACCGACAGGCCATCGCGGAAAAGCGGGCGCTGATTGCCGAACGCGACGAATTGCGTGCCAACGCCGAAAGAATTCTCAATCTTCCGGAAAACCGCAGCACTCGCGATCAGTCACAGTTTCTCAATGAACTGATCGAGCGCAAGGCATTCTCATGGACGCGCGTGCTGGAAAATCTGGAAAAAGTAATGCCTCCGCGCGTGCACCTGGAATCGATCAGCCCGCAACTGGATGAGGACAATCAACTGGGGCTGAAGATGATGGTGGCGGGCGATTCGCGGGAGCGGGCGCTGGAACTGGCCCGGCGCATGGAAGAATCTCGGCGCTTCGCGCAGACCCAGATTATTTCCGAACACTTTTTGCAGGGCACGACTGGCGATACCGAGCAGTTCGAAATTGCGGCGGTTTACATTCCTGAGCCGCTGTCGGCTGGGGCTTCGGCTCCAAAGACCGACACAAAACCGAAGACGGAATCGAAACCGAAGACAACGGACACGAAATCCCAGGGTGGAACGCAGCCGAGGACGGCGCCCGCGAAAGGTAAGCACTAATGCCCGATCTGCGGCGAACCCGGAAGAATCTGAAGACCGCGCTGGCGATTATGGCGGGCATCGATCTACTGGCGGCCATTATTTATTTTTCGCCGCTGGTCGGCTCGGCTGAGACGCGCCGGCAGGAGATGAACACGCTGCAGGCCGAACTCATCACCAAGACGCGCGAGGTCGCGCCCCTGAAAGATTTACCGAAGAAGGTTGTGGTGGCGGGGCATCAGATCACCGATTTTTATAAGAAGCGCTTCCCTACCCAAGAATCGCAAATTCTGACGGAATTTGGAAAGGTCGCCGCAGCCAACGGCGTGAAAATCGATCAGGGAAAATACAAGTTGAAAGAAGCCGAAGAGGGCGGCCTGCAACCGGTGGAGATGGAATGGAACCTGGCGGGCAACTATGGCTCGCTGGCTCATTTCATCAATGCATTGGAACGCGATGACATGTTCTTCATCATCGACAGCGTCACTCTCGGCGGGCAACCGCAAGGCATGGTGCGGCTCGACATGAAGGTGGAGACGTATTTGAAGGCGGGATCGTAAGTGCAACTGGGATTCGAAAATAAGAAACAGACGACGTGGGCGATCGTGCTCGGCGTGCTGGCGGTAATCGCCGTAGCGTATGAGTTCATCCCGATGTTTACGGGATCGTCCACGCCGGGCTCGAACGCACAGGCTGCGGCTCCGGTGGCAGCGGTTAAAACGCCGTCTCGTCTGGGACCGAAATCAAAGAAGAAGCCGCGCGTGGAAAATCTCGATCCGACGCTACGGCTTGATCTGCTGGCGTTGAGCGAGCAGACGATCTATGCCGGCAACAATCGAAATATCTTTGTATCACAGGCGGAAGAGGTATTCATTCCCAAGCCCGGCTCAAGCGGTGCGACTGACGTAAAGCCGGTAGACCCGGGGTACCAGAAGCCTACGATTCCTCCGCCGCCGCCGATTCCGCTGAAGTTTTATGGTTTTGCCAGTTCTCCGGGCGAGCCGAAAAAAATCTTCCTGAAGCAAGGGGAGGATGTTTTCGTGGCGGGTGAGGGAGAGATCGTGAACCGACGGTATAAAGTGATTCGCATTTCGCCCACCTCGGTGGAGATTCAGGACATGGTGTATAGCGGTCCGCCGCAAAATATCCCGCTCACGCAGGGATGAAACCGAAGTCAGGTTTTAAGGTTTCGTTGTTTCAAGGTTCGGGCCGTCGGCCGACTGCACTTCGAAACCTTGAACCGATGAGACTTTGAAACCTGTGTTCTTATGAAGTGGAATTCACAAATTCGACGAAATCCTGCCCGGCGAGACGATCACGGCTACATCATGCTGACGCTGCTGTTGGCGATGGCGGTGATGGCCATCTTTGCCGGAGTGATTGCGTCCTCCATCGCCTTCGACATCAAGCGCGACCGCGAAGAGGAACTCATTCATCGGGGAGTGCAATACTCGCGAGCCATTCGCGCCTATTACAAGAAATTCGGACGCTATCCAACAAAGATCGAAGACCTGGAAAACACCAGCAGCCTGCGATTTCTGCGCAAGCGCTATA
>Ga0207700_10002371_pt1 | contig 10827 bp, 9 predicted proteins | sample LARL82metaG_FD_184348 | JGI IMG/M metagenome (GOLD analysis project Ga0207700, IMG submission 184348) | Corn, switchgrass and miscanthus rhizosphere microbial communities from Kellogg Biological Station, Michigan, USA - LAR L8-2 metaG... | ecosystem: Host-associated > Plants > Roots >...
AATGACGGCGTGAACTTCATCGCGTCCACCTCCGCGGCGAGGGCGCTCGCTTTTGCCTTGAGCGAGTCGGGAACCGCGGTCATCGACATCGCATCGAAGTTGGTCTGTCGCGTCCCGGTCGTCGTGAACAGCGCGCCGCCTGGGCGGAAGAACATCTCGTTCGTGTTCCAGCGGAAGGTGTTCACGAAGTTCTGAATCGTCGCGCCGACGGAGAGGGGGCCGCTCGACCACGCGGCGCCGAAGTCCACGCCAACGCCATGTCCGCGCTGCGGCATGCCACCGAACGACGTGTCCGACTGAATGATCGGGAACTGCACGTCGAGCGCGAGTGGATTCGCGTCCAGCTGCGAACCGGCGTCCTCACCCAGCAGCAGCGCGTTGCCGATGATGTATTTCGCGGTCACGCCAAAGGCGAGGTGCTGATCGATCGGGCCGACGCCGAAATCCACGCCCTGACCAAAGCTCACCGCGGCGGTCGTCGTCACCGCAGCCTCCGTCCGTGAGCCTTTGAGGCTCATGGTGCGCGGCGTGCCGCTCTGGCCTGCGTTGCCGTAGAGCAGGACCTCGACCGCGTCCGGACTGAGCTTTCCGCGCTCATATGCGTTCGTCGCAAGTTGGAACGCGAGCGGCCCGATGCTCATCGCGAAGGAGCCGGAGCCGTCGGCCTCGAGCGATTGTCCACCCTGCGCCTTCACTCGCGACAGCCAGGCGGCGAGCACGGAGCTCGGCACCGTCACGCCGCTGTACTGATGCAGGTCGCTGAGCGAGATCGGATCGGTGCCGCCAGCGCCGCGTCCGGCAACGCCGAACGAGAACAGGGGATTTCCCGGCATGCCGAGATTGGCGGGATTCCAGTTCACTGCACTGAAGCCGCGCGCGAGCGCGGTGTAGTTGTCGCCGAGCGCAAGCGACGCGGCGCTGGCGCTCACGAGCTGTGCCGAAGAAGGGCGAGCGGCCGCAGCAGAGACTCCGACGGACAGCGCCGAGCTGAGTGCTACTCTAGTTAGGCGGTTCATGGCTCAGCTCTCCGTCGTGCTGAGGATTATTTCGAACGTGCTGGTCACGTCCAGCGCTTGTGTTGGCGTCAACGTCACCGCACCCGAGGGCGAGCTCACTGTTCCCGTCACTGTGAGCGTCGCGGTCTGGCCGAGCAGGGAGCGCATCTCCGTAGCGGTGAGAGCGATGTTCGGCGACTGCTGCGCGGCCGTCGTCAGCTGAACCGTTTTTACGATAGGCGCAGCTCCAGGAGTGGAGAGCGTCGCCGTCAACGTGCCTTGCACGCCGAAGGGACTCGCGATCTTCAAATGGATCGTACCGCCCTGAACGCGGTTGATGAGCGCCTGATCGCTCACTGAGCTGAGGTCCACACTCGTTTGCGCGGCGCTGATCGACTGATTCGCGACGTTCACCTGCGCCTGGCTCAGTGCGATCGCGTTCGGCTGGATGGCGACGGTGAAGCTCTGATTGGTGTTGATCGTCGTCGGGTCGCCCTGCGGCGAGTCGAGCGAAAGATGTATCTCGACGGGCGACGCATTCGTTATGGCGAGCGCTCCGCCGCCGACATTCATCGCGACGGTGCGCTGAAGCGTCGCGCCATTCTTGCCGATCGCGACCGCCGAGCCATCGACTGAGTCGAGCGCGACGAGCGTCGAGCCGTTTGTCACGCGAATGACGAAGTAGCCATAGGGCGCGCCGGCCGCGCTCGGCCGAATGGGATCGAAAGAGAAGTTGTTGGTGATCGTGTACGTGAATCCGCCGCTCACGATCGTCGCCGCGAGAAGATCCGTCGGCATCGCGACACCGGTGGAATCGCTGATCGTGAACGCGGGCTTGGGAACCGTAGTGCCATTGGCCACCGAGCACGGCGCGCACACCTGACCAAGGGTGCGACTGATCGGCGTGGGTGCGGCGAGACTCAGCGCGAAGACCGGCTGGCCGCCGGCGGTCGATACCGTGATCTCACCCGTCTTGGGGAGCAGCTCGGAGACCGCGAAGCGCGTGCTGTCACCGGGAATCAACCACGTCTGATCCCACGTTGGCAGTTTCGTCGGTACCTCGCAGGCGGCGAGACCGACGAGCAGAAGTACGCCGAGCCGCGCGGTTGGCCGCGCCGCTCTCGTAATGTTTGTGCGGTGCATGCAGGGAGGCTCCCAATCGTTCGAGAGATCGCGAGACGTCACGTCGCGTAATCCATAGAAGACGCGGTAAGTGCCGGGCTGTCACCGCCGATGGCTGGGGCGAATCAGCCGAGGACGGGTTGAATCACGATGGGCCCGTGACGACAGTTGAGACATGCGTATTTCGTCACAGGCGTTCGCTTTCGCCGTCGCGTTCACCCTCTGCCCACTGCCCTCCGCCATCTGCCAGGAGGCGCCGCCGGTGCGACGAGAATTCCGCGCGGCCTGGGTGGCGACCGTCGGGAACATCGATTGGCCGTCCCGCCCTGACCTCGACAGCTGGTCGCAGCAGGCGGAGCTGCTCGCGATCCTGAACAAGGCGGTCCAGCTCCACCTGAACGCGATCATCTTTCAGATCCGTCCCGGTACAGATGCCTTGTACGAATCGCATCTCGAGCCCTGGTCGGAGTATCTGACGGGTCGGCAGGGCCGGCCGCCCGAGCCGGCGTGGGATCCGCTCGCCTTTGCCGTTGCCGAAGCGCACAAGCGCGGCATCGAGCTACACGCGTGGTTCAACCCGTATCGCGCGCGTTATGCCAAGCCGTTGAGCGAGGCGGCGCGGAACCACGTCAGCAACACCAACCCGTCGCTCGTTAGGCAATACGGCAGCTATCTATGGATGGACCCTGGCGACCCCGCGGTGCGCGCGAAATCGGTCCAGGTGGTGCTCGACGTCGTGAAGCGCTACGACATCGACGGCGTGCATATCGACGACTACTTCTATCCCTACCGCGAGAGCGACCCCTCCGGCCGCTCGATCGACTTCCCCGACTCGGGGACGTACGCGCGATATCGAAAGGGAGGCGGCACGCTGCCACGTGACGACTGGCGCCGGCGTAACGTCGATCTCCTCGTCGAAGCGCTGTACCATGGCGTCCATCGGACGAAGCCATGGGTACGCTTTGGCGTCAGTCCCATTGGCATCTGGAGGCCGGGCAATCCTCCGAGCGTGACGCCGGGCTTCGACGCGTATCAGGAGATCTTTGCCGACACGCGGAAGTGGCTGCGCAATGGTTGGGTCGATTACTGGGTCCCGCAGCTCTACTGGGCGATCGACTCGCCGCAGAGTTATCCCGTGCTGCTCGACTGGTGGGCGCAGCAGAATGTACAACAGCGCAATCTGTGGATTGGAAATGGCCTGCATCGCGTCGGAGACGCGATCCAGGGGTCCAACAGCAATCGCGCCACGAGCTGGCGAGCCGACGAGATCATTCAGCAGGTGAACCTGACGAGAACGAGTGTCACGACGACGCCCAATGGCGGTGCGACGGGAAATGTCTTCTTCAGCATGAAAGGGTTGATGCAGAATGTGGACAGCATCGACGCGAAGCTTGCGCCGCTCTACGCGGACCAGGCGCTCGTCCCCGCGTCGTCGTGGCTCGACCGCACGCCTCCGCCGCGGCCGATGGCGGTGCTGGTGACATTGCCCGCGACAGGCGAGCCGTACGTGCGCATCACGCCGGCGAAGGGTGAGGCCGCCTGGCTGTGGGTGGTGCGCACGTCACGCGGCGGCCAGTGGACCACGGAGATTTTGCCTAACGCGGTGCACCTGCACCGCCTCGCGGGCGCGGAGCCGATTGACCGCGTCGTCGTGAATGCCGTGGATCGCGTCGGCAACATGAGCGCATCGGTAATCGCGCGGCCCGCGCGAGCGACGACCGCGGTAGTTACCGATCGATGAAGCGCGAATCGGTGAGATTCCTCTCATCGGTGAGATCGGTACGCCATGGCCTTTTGCTTCTGACTCTTCTCATCGAACCAATCGCGTGTGCTCCGGCAATCGCCGGCAGCAACGCACCCGATCCGCGCGCCGTGCAGCCGGAGCGACCGAGTGTGGCGACGCACGCCGGAACCGTCGCGCCCAAGTATCTCGAGATCGAGACGGGAATCGAGAGCGATCGCAATCCGGACCGGACGCGCAACTTTCAGATCCCGACGGAGCTCAAGCTCGGCCTCGCACCCCGAGCCCAGCTATCGGTGTTCCTCCCGGCGTCACAGCAAACGGCGACGGCCTTCGGCGTCGGCGACGTGGGCGCCGGCGTGAAGTGGCGTCTCGTCGATGGTGATGGCCCACTTCAACGGTTCGCGGTCCTGCCCACGATCACCTGGCCGACCGGGGGCGATCGCGGCGGACACAACACTGCGCTTGGTTTTCTGTTGATCGACAGCCGCACGATTGGGCCCGTGAGCCTCGACCTCAACGTCGGCATCGCTCGGCACAGCGGATCCGAGGAGCTCACCCCGCGCACGACGACACTGTGGACGGCATCGAGCGGAATTCCGGTCGCTGGTCCGGTTGGTTGGCAGCTCGAGTGCTTCGGCTTTCCGGGCACGCACGGTCCGGCGGGCTCGCCACCGACGGTGGCGATTCTCACCGGACCGACGTTAGGCGCGTGGAGGACGCTCGCGCTGGATGCGGGCATGATCATTCCCGTATCCGGCCCACAGGCGCGGTCCTTTTACGCGGGGCTCGTGACGAATGTCGGGCGCGTGATTCCATAGCGTCGGACGCCCCGTCTCCGTTCATAGGTTGCACGCCCTCGGACCCTCCTTACATTCGCAATCGTCCCGTTCCCGAGCGTTCTGTCGTCATGAGAATCTCGTCTCCGCTATTCGTCTTCGTCGCCCTGGCGTGCGCGACGCCTCTCGCGGCCCAGCAGCAGCAGCAGAGAGGTCAAAGTCGGCGTCCTCGCCAGGTCGTGCACATGGACTCGGCGCGCGCCGAGGAGCTGTACGTCAGCAACCGGCCCGAAGATCAGCCCCAGGCTGATTTCACCCGGCAGGTCGTGGAGAAGCTGCGCACGGACAGCATCCTCGCGGCGCGAGCGGTGGGGTCGTACGAGCTCAAGAAGATCACCTACAAGAGCATCGCCGACGGAATGGAGATTCCGGCGTATCTCTTCACCCCCCTCACCAAGCGTGGTGCACGCGGTCACGCGGCAATGGTGTGGGTGCATGGTGGCGTGCACGGCGACTGGAACGAGTTGATGCTCCCGTTCGTTAAAGAGGCAGTCGCGCGCGGTTACGTCATCATTACGCCCGACTATCGGGGCAGCACCGGGCACGGCGCGGCGCATTACAACGCGATCGATTACGGTGGCAGGGAGCTCGACGACGTGCTGACGGCCGTGGATTACTTGCACAGCCTGTCCTACGTCGATCCGGATCGCATCGGCATCATGGGCTGGAGCCACGGCGGTTTCATAACTGCTCATCTCGCGATGCGGAAGGAAACGCCCTTCAAAGCCGCGGCGGCGATCGTGCCGGTGACGAATCTCGTCTTTCGACTTTCCTACAAGGGGCCGGGCTATCAGCGCAGCTACGCAACGCAGTCGACGATCGGCGGTCTGCCGTTCGAGAAGCCGGAGGAGTACATCAATCGCTCGCCGCTCTATCACGTCGAGGATCTGCACATCCCGATTCTCGTGCACGTCGCGACGAACGACGAAGACGTGAACTACGTCGAGGATCAACAGCTCGTCTGGAAGTTGCGCGCGTTGAAGCCCGATCTCGCCGAAACGAAGATCTACGTCGATCCCGCGCCCTGGGGATCGTCGGTCGGTCACGCGTTCAGCCGGCGGGTCGATCCGAAGACGCTCGAGCGCGTCGATTCGCCGGAGCAGATCGACTCATGGAATCGAACGTGGGTGTTCTTCGAGTGGTGGCTGCGGCCTTACGAGGATCGATCGAGGCCCGCGCCGAAGGTTGCTACTGGGCCGTAGGCGACGGGCGACGGGCGCCGCCCGTCGCCTGCCGCCCGTGCTCACATGCGCGCTTCCGGATTCTGGCTCGCGCGCGCGGCTTCCCGCTGGCCCTCGTGGATTCCCTCACCGAATTCCTCGATCATCTTCTTACTGAACGCAGGGATGTCGTCGGGTTTGCGGCTCGTGACGAGACCTTCGTCCGTCATCACCTCACGATCGACCCAATCGGCGCCGGCGTTGCGTAGATCGGTCTGAAGCGACGGCCAGCTCGTCACGCTGCGCCCGCGTACCACGTCCGCTTCCACGAGCAGCCACGGCCCGTGACAGATCGCCGCCACCGGTTTGCCAGCCTCGAAGAAGCTCTTCACGAATTGCACGGCCTTCTTGTTCATGCGCAGGTGGTCGGGATTCATCACCCCGCCCGGTAGCATCAACGCGTCGAAAGTGTCCGCGCTCGCACTGTCCAGATTCTGATCCACGGGGATCTCGTCTCCCCAGTGATCGTGCTGCCAGCCCTTGATCTTTCCACTCTTCGGCGACACGACGACGGTCTTTGCGCCAGCCTGATCGAGTGCTTTGCGCGGCTCCGTGAGCTCGACCTGCTCGACACCATCGGTCGCGAGAATCGCGACGCGTTTTCCATGGAGATCGCTCGATGCCATTTCCATCCTCCATCACCAGTGAATGGCCGGAGGAACGTGCAACGACCGCGCCGACGAGCTACGCCTGAGCGCGCTCGGTTTCACCTCTGCCCAGCGCACCGGCAATTCAGTGAAGGTCTTCCGAGATGAGCTTTTGCTCCGCGCCCTCTGTCCTCTGCGCGAGCAGCTTCGTCTGAAAGCGTTGTGCTTCGGAGATTCGCTCGACCTCGATTGCGATCGCGTCGATCGCTTCCTCGAGACGCTGCAAGCGGTCGTCCTCGAGCTTCGGCCGTGGGTCCGCGCCCCTCTGCGCTCGCGTCAACAACAGGCGCGCACCGACGCCGATCGCGACGAAACATCCCACGGAAGCGACGATCGTCGCGCAGACCACGGCAAAGGTGATGACATCTGGGTCCATGATCGGCCGCGAAAAAAGATGAGTAACCGAGGTTATTGATGACTCTGGCGCAGTTCACGCATAGGCACCAGCCCTGGAAAGCCCACCTCGCCATGATCATCGAACGAAAGCTGGTGCAGCGTACGTTATTGAAAGTGCCGAGTTTCTGCGCACTGGTCGCGCTCCTGGCCGGCGGGCCACGCGTCGCGGCCGGTCAGTTCCGCGCCGACTCCGCGCGTCGCCAGCTCGAGCGTCTCGTCGGGGACGTCTGGAGCAATTGGACCGCACCTACCCATACGACTGGACAGGACGCCGCTGGTGTCGTCGCCGTCGCAGGACTCACTGGCGCCGCCGCGATGGCGGACGAGCCTCTTCAGAACTGGCTCAACAACAATCCCAATGCATTTCCTGTCGCCATTCTCAGACCTCTGCGCGAGAAGGCTCGCTATCCCGCATACGAGCTGGGGAGCGGCCAGTTCCTGCTTCCAATATCCGCCGCGCTCTACATCGCCGGCACCGTCAGCAAGTCACAGGGTCTGCGCGACGCGGGACTCGGCTGCGCCACCGCGCACCTAACGGCAGCCGGCGTGCGTGGCCTCGTGTTCCTCTTCCTCCAACGCGACCGTCCGCGAGAATCACCCGACGACCCTTTTCAGATTCGACTCGGTGGAACGCGCGATTGGAACAAGCACTCCTTCTTCAGTGGTCACATCGCGAACTCGATGGGATGCGCCAGCTTCCTGGCGCATCGCTTCGACCTGGGTGTCGCCGAGCCACTGATCTACGGGTACGTGATCGCGATCGGAGCGGGCCGGGTGGCGGACGGACGACACTGGCTGTCCGACACGGTGTTCGGGGCGTTGTTCGGGTATGCGGTGGGCCGCGCTATCAGCACGCGCATGCTGGCTCGAGAGGAAGGGACAGCAGCCCCCAGCTCGACCTCACCGCCAGTGGCAATCAGCTTCTCCGTCCCCTTTTAGTCGCTCGGCCAGTTGAACGCTTTCCGCGCCTCAGGCCTCTAGCCCCTTCGGTTCCGCTCCCCTAAGCTTGGCCCGCCATGCGGACCATCGCGTTCCTCACGCTTTTCCTGCTCACCGCAAGCTGCAGGAGCGGCCAACCGGACGACCATCGCATTGTCGTCACCTTCTCCGGCAGCGCGCTGGGAGCCGAGGGCGAACTGCTCGCTCGGCACATCGCGCGATTCGAGCAGGCGAATCCTGGCATCCATGTCCGCGTCCAGCACACTCCCGATGACGCGTCGCAGCGTCACCAGCTGTTCGTCCAATGGCTGAACGCGCGCGCCGGAGAGCCGGACATCCTGCAGCTCGATGTCGTGTGGACGCCGGAGTTCGCCGCCGCGGGATGGCTGCTGCCGCTCGACCGCTGGAAGCCTAACGCGAGCGACTTCTTTCCATCGACGATAACCGCAAATACGTGGGCGGGTTCACAGTTCGCGATGCCCTGGTTCATGGATGTCGGCATGCTGTACTGGCGCACCGATCTCCTTCACGCTGCGCCGGCGACGATGGACGAGCTGGCCGCGGATGCAAAGGCGGCACGGGCGCGCGGGATACCGTACGGCATTGTGTGGCAGAGCGCGCGCTACGAGGGCCTGGTGACATCGTTCGTCGAGTTTCTCGGCGCCTTCGGCGGACGCATACTCTCGGACGATGGCCGTGTCGTTGTCGATTCGCCCGAAGGAATCAGGGCGCTCACCTTCATGCGCGATCTCATAACGAGTGGCGAGGCGCCGACTGACATCCTCACCTGGCACGAGGAGGAGTCGCGCTTCGCGTTCCAGAATGGCGCGGCCGCGATGATGCGGAACTGGCCGTACGCCGTCACGCTGCTCAAGCAGCCATCGGACTCCCGCGTCGCGGGAAAGTTCGCGGTCGCACCGATGCCCGGCGCCGCTGGCGGCGCACCGTCGGCCACGTTAGGCGGCTCGGCACTCGGCATCAATGCATTCACCGCCCACGCCGATGCGGCCTGGAGAGTGGTGGATTTTCTCACGCAGCCCGAGCAGATGCTCGACCGTTCACGACTCAGTGGCTATCCGCCGCGGCCGGCGCTCTACGACGATCCGCGCCTCGCGGAGATCCTGCCTATCCCGATCACTCTCGCTCGCTCGATCGTCGAGCACTCGGTAGCACGTCCAGCGACGCCGATCTACTCGCAGTTGTCCGAGCTCCTGCAGATCGATTTGCATCGGGCGCTATCAGGGCAGGTACCACCTGATCGGGCGCTGCATGACGCGGCGGGGGCGATGACGAAACTCATCGAGCGCACGCATGTTCGAGAGCTCGTTGCAGGACGTGGGGCGCGGGACGCGGGACGAGTGGCGCGATGAGTCGCGAGGAGTCAGAGCGCCCCGCGCCCCGCGTCCCGCAGGACACGGAAGCCCGCGCTGGCTGGCTCCTCACGGCGCCGGCACTCGCGTGCATTCTGTTCATCGCGCTCTTCCCGCTCGCGTGGACGCTGTGGGAGTCGTTGCACGAGCATGATCTCCGCATGCCCTGGCTCGGCCGTCCGTTCGTTGGGCTCGGGAACTACCTGACCATTCTCCAGGACGCGCGCTTCTGGCAGTCGCTCGCGCACACCGCGCTCTTCGCGGTCGTCAGCGTCGCCGTCGAGCTCACGTTGGGCCTCGCGCTCGCGCTGGCGATGAATCGCGGCTTTCGCGGACGGGGTGTGGTTCGCGCGGCGGTCCTCGTACCGTGGGCGATCCCGACCGTCGTCGCCGCGCTGCTCTGGCGTTTCATATTCGACTCGCAGGCGGGCATTGCGAATGTCGTACTCATGAACGTCGGGCTGCTGCGCCATCCACTCGTCTGGTTCGTTCAGGCAACGACGGCGTGGGTGCCCGTCATTCTCGCCGACGTCTGGAAGACGACCCCCTTCGTCGCGCTGCTGCTGCTCGCCGGGCTGCAGAGCATCGACGGAGAGCTGTACGAGGCCGCGGCAACCGACGGCGCGAGCGCGTGGTGGCAGCTCACGCGCATAACGATTCCACTGCTCAAGCCGGCGATTCTCGTCGCCCTCATCTTCCGCACACTCGATGCGTTCCGCGTCTTCGACCTGATCTACGTCATGACAGGCGGGGGCCCGGGGACATCAACCGAGCCCGTTGCGCTCTACACGTTCAACACGCTGTTGCAGAACCTCGAGTTCGGCTACGGCGCGGCGCTGTCCGTGGTCATCTTTCTGGTGACCTTCGGCCTGGCGATGCTCTACATCCGCGGACTCGGCGTCGATCTCGGCGGCGGAGGAAATCGACGATGAAAGGCCGAATCGTCGCGCGCGTCGGACTCATACTGCTGGTTCTCTTCGCCGCGTTCCCCTTTTACTGGGCCCTGGTCGCGTCGTTTACGCCCGAAGCGACTCTCTTTCGCGAGCCGTCGCTCTGGCCGCGCACCCTGATCCTCGACCACTATCGCGCGCTCTTCACCGAGCGCGATTTCTGGACGCCAATCAAGAACTCGCTCATCGTCGCCGGATTCACGACGGCGTTCTGCGTAACCATCGGCGCCTTTGCCGCGTACGCGCTCGCCCGCATCGAGTTCGCCGGCAAGCGTGCGGTGCTCGCGTTCATCCTCGCGGTGACCATGTTCCCGCAGATCTCGATCGTCAGCCCGCTCTACATGTTGCTGCGCCGTCTGCACCTGATCAACACGTACCCGGGTCTGGTGCTGCCGTACATGACCTTCGCGATGCCCCTCGCCGTCTGGCTGCTCGTCGGATTCTTTCGCCAGCTGCCGCGCGACCTCGAGGAAGCCGCGATGGTCGATGGCGCCTCGCGATGGCAAAGTTTCACGCGCGTGATTCTGCCGCTGACGGGCCCCGGTCTCGCGACGACGGCGATTCTCACCTTCATCTACTGCTGGAACGAGTTTCTGTTCGCATTGTCG
>Ga0207700_10002373_pt1 | contig 10824 bp, 8 predicted proteins | sample LARL82metaG_FD_184348 | JGI IMG/M metagenome (GOLD analysis project Ga0207700, IMG submission 184348) | Corn, switchgrass and miscanthus rhizosphere microbial communities from Kellogg Biological Station, Michigan, USA - LAR L8-2 metaG... | ecosystem: Host-associated > Plants > Roots >...
AGGGACACCTCGCCCATCCGCTCAGCGAGCCGGATCCGGCAGTGCCGGGCGCGGGAGTGGCGGATCACGTTGGTGACGGCCTCGCGCAGGCACCAGGCCAGCACCGCCTCGGCGTCCGGGTCGAAAGTGCCCGACCGCAGGGTAAGCCCGGCGTCGTCCTCGAGCGCGATGCCGGCCGCCTCCAGCGCGTTCCGCGCCGTGATGACCTCGATGGCGAGCGTCGGCCTGCGGTAGCCGCTGACCGCCTCCCTGATGTCGTGCAGCGTCTGCCGGCTGACCCGGCCGATGTCACCGAGCTCGGTGAGCACCGCGTCGCGTTCGGCTGAGGACGGCAGCTTGGCCAGGCGCTTGGCGGCCAGTTCGGATTTCAGCGTGATCATCGACAGGGACTGGCCGGTCAGGTCGTGCATGTCCCGGGCCAGCCGGAGCCTTTCCTCGTTGGTGGCCAGCTTGGCGACCGTCTCGCGGGCCTGGGCCAGCTCGCGCATCAAGGTGAGCTGCATCCGGAACCCGATCATAGCCAGGCCGATGAGCAGGACGGGGATCAAGACGGCCAGGGTGCTGGCCAGGTCGAGGTGGGTGATCCGGCAGCACACCAGGTAACAGGCGGTGATGACGAAGACGCCGATGGCGGCCACGCGGCTGCCGAAGACCGACGTGAGCACCATGCCACCCGCGGAGGCCACGTAGATCCACAGCGGCGTCCAGTTCTTGCCGTACACCACGCAGGCCACCGCGGCCAGCACGGCGAGGACGCCGAGCCCGTATACCGCCAGCCGCGGCCGCGTGTCGCTGAACATCAGCACGAACAGGTAGAGGCCGCAGAACGCGAGCGTGATGACCAGGCCGCCGACGATCCACACCACGTCGTGGCGATGGAACAGCTGCGCGACCGGCTGGATCAGGTAGACGAGCCAGATGCCGGAGAAGAACCAGCGCCACGGGCTGCCGGTGCCGGGGACGTGACGGACGCGGGCCCCGGTGAGCAGGCCGGATCCAGTCCAGTCCTGGCTGGTGCCGCCGACCTGACCCGGCTGGCACGCCTCGTTCGGCACGGCTTCGGTGGATCTTGTCGCCATGGCACGTTCACCTCTCTTTCATGCTGCCATGTTTCCGCCGGAATGACCTCCGGCGGTGCCCGGCCGGGCCCCCGATGGCCGGCCGGGCACCGCCCGCGGAATCAGGGTTTTCAGACGGACTCGGCGGTGGACCGCACCGCGACCGTGGCCAGGGCGACGAAGATGCCGAGCCAGACCACCAGGCCGATGGCCAGGCCGGCCGGCACCGCGGCACCGGCGATCACGTCGCTGCCGATCTTCACGGCCTCGTAGGTGGGCGTGAACTTGCCGATCTTCGCGAGGAACCCGGACAGCGGGAACCACAGGCCGCCGAGGATGGCGAAGAAGAAGTACACGATGAGCGTGATCGGCTGGACCTGGTCCGGCGGGAACCGGTAGCCGACGGCCACGGCCAGCGCGGCGAAGATGGTCGAGCCGAACCAGATGGTGACCGCGATGACCGGCCACTGCCAGGCGGGCAGGTGGACGTTGCCGTAGAAGCGGCCGAGCAGGAGCACGATGACGATGGCCGGAATGGTCGTCGCCAGCGAGACGAGGATCTTGGTGACCACGTAGGCGTTGGCCGGCAGCGGGGTGAGCCTGAGCTGGCGGATCCAGCCGTCCTTCTTTTCCTGCGAGATCCGCTGCGCATTGCCATTCAGCGCGCCGCTGAACGCGCCGAACGTGGCCATCGCAATCATGTAGTAGGCCCCGAACGCGATGCCGTAGGCCTGCGCGCTGACCTGTCGGCCGATGAGCAGGTAGAGGATCACCGGGAAGCCCACGGTGAAGATGAAGTACCGCTTGTTGTGCATGAGCCGCCTGAGTTCGGCCTTGGTGAGGGCCAGTGTGCCGGCCATGTCAGTTCGTCTCCCCTACGTACGTGGTTCCGTTGGTCTGGTCGTCTTCCGCGGTGATGGCGAGGAAGGCCTGCTCGAGGCCGAGGCTCGTGACCTCGATCTCGCTCGGCCGGTAGCCCGCGTCGAGGACGGCGTAGAGCGTGGCGTCCGAGTCGCTCGACTGGATCTGCACCACGTCGTGCCTGACCTCGAGGTTCACCAGCCCGGGCAGGCCGAGCAGGAAGGGCTCGTCCACGTGGCCCAGGCGGAAGGAGAGCCGCCTGGCCCCGGCCCGCGCCTTGATCTCGGCGGGCGTGCCGTCGGCGAGCAGCCGGCCCCGGTTGATGACCAGGATCCGGTCCGCCGCCTGGTCGGCCTCCTCCAGGTAGTGCGTGGCGAACAGGAGCGTGCGCCCCGCGGCCACCTCTTCCTTCATGCTGTTCCAGAACAGCCGGCGGGTCTCCACGTCCATGGCCGCGGTCGGCTCGTCCAGCACGATCAGCTCGGACTTGCCGCAGATGGCCAGCGCGAACCGGACCCGCTGGGTCTGACCTCCGGACAGCCGGTCCACCCGCTGGTCGGCGAACTGGGCGATGCCGGCCCGCTTGAGGGTGGTCGCTACCGGCTCCGGGTTCGGGTGCAGCTTGGTCACGAGCTCGACCAGCTCGCGCACCGTCACCTCGGGCATCAGCCCGCCGGACTGGAGCATGGCGCCGACCCGGCCGGACTTCACCGCGTGGTACGGGTCATCGCCGAACATCCTGATGCGCCCGCTGGTGGGCTTGCGCAGCGCGAGCAGCATGTCGAGCGAGGTGGACTTGCCCGCCCCGTTCGGCCCGAGCAGGGCGACGGTCTCGCCGGCGCGCAGGTCGAGGGTCAGCCCGTCGACGGCCCGCAGCCGTCCGTAGACCTTGGACACGTTCTCGAACGAGACCACCGAACCGCTGTGGCGGCTACCCCGGTGGCCGCTGTCGTCCGCGGTCGCGGTCACGGCCCCGTGACCCGTCTCGTACTGGCTCATGTAATTCCCCTGTTTGTCAGCTTCGTCTGGCCGCTTCCCCGGCCCTGCCCCCCCAGCGCTCCCAATACCACCATCTGGGCGGGTCGGCTAGGTAGTGCCGTCCCTCAGGAACCTCCCATGACATGCGTCATCCCTGATGTGGTGACACGGCCGGTGCGCGGCGTGGTGCGCGGGCAGATGGCCAGCGCGGCATCATCGCGGATATCTGCACCCCTCATCGGGGGTGCAGATATCCGCAATCCTTGCGGCCAGGGGGACGGGCTGCCTCGACAGCTGCTAGCGGCCTACGGCGTAGCCCTGCATGCCGCGGGGGTTGGCGGCGGCGTACAGGATGCCGTCGCGGCGGGCTACCGCGCTGATCCGGCCCAGGGACCAGGCCGGGCGGACGTTGACCAGGTGGCCGCGGCGGCGGAGGTCCTCGATCACCGGGTCGCCGATCCGCGACTCGACGTCCAGGGCCAGGGGCTGGGCCTGGCGCGGGTAGAACGACGACGGCATGTGCGCGGAGTGGAACGAGGGGAAGTCGATCGCCTGCTGCAGGTTCATGCCGAACGTGAGGTGGTTGAGGAAGAACAGCAGGGACCACTGATCCTGCTGGTCGCCGCCTGGCGTGCCGAACGCGAGGTACGGCTCGCGGTCCCGCAGCGCCAGGCTCGGGCTGAGCGTGGTGCGCGGCCGCTGGCCCGGCGCGAGGGTGGCGGGCAGGCCGGGGGTGAGGGTGAACATCTGTGCCCGGGTGCCGAGGCAGAAGCCGAGGCCGGGGATGACCGGCGAGGACTGCAGCCAGCCGCCGCTGGGCGTGGCGGACACCATGTTGCCGAACCGGTCGGCCACGTCGAGGTGGCAGGTGTCCCCGGCCCGGTGGCTCGACGCGGTCTTCGGGTCCGGCCCGCTGGTCCGCATGGTCGGCTCCCCGGTGCCCGGGTCCAGCACCCGCGCCGGCGGCTCCACGTCCATGACCGGCGACACGCTTCCGTCGTCGCCGGCGCCCCTGAACGCGCCGGTGACGAAGTCCGGCAGCCGGGGCGGCCGGCCGTCCGGGGCGCCGGGGCGCAGCCCGGCCGACGCCTCCGGTCCCACCAGGCGGCGCCGCTCGTCGGCGTACCCGGCGGACAACAGCGCCTTGACCGGCACGTCGGCGACGTCGGGGTCTCCGTACCAGGCTTCCCGGTCGGCGAACGCGAGCTTGCCGCATTCGGTCACCGTGTGCACGAAGTCCGCGGTGCCCGGGCCCATGGCCGCCAGGTCGAAGCCGTCGAGCAGCGCGAGTTGCTGCAGGAACACCGGGCCCTGCCCCCACGGCCTGGTCTTGCACACGGTCAGCCCGCCGAACTCGTAGGTCAGCGGCTCTTCGAGCCGAGGGTGCCAGCCGGCCAGGTCGGCGTAGGACAGCAGCCCGCGGTGCGGCTGGCCGGTCACGTCCATGACCTCGGCGGACGCGAGGTAGACCGCGATGGCCTCGGCCACGAAACCCTCGTAGTAGGCCCGCCTGGCCGCCTCGATCTGCTCGTCGCGGTCCTGGCTGGCCGCTTCGGCCTCGTCGAGGATGCGCTGGTAGGTGCCGGCCAGCGCGGGGTTGGCGAACCGCGAGCCGGGCGCGGGGACACCTCCGCCGGGCAGGTAGACCTCGGCCGAGCTAGGCCAGTGATCACGGAACAGTTCGGCCACGCTGGCGATCCCCCAGCTGATCGCCGGCACCAGCGGGTATCCGCTGGCCGCGTAGCCGATCGCGTAGCCCATCACGTCCCGCAGCCGGAGCGAGCCGAACTCCCTCAGCATCAGCATCCACGCCCCGAACGAGCCGGGCACGCAGGCGGCGAGCAGCCCGCTGCCGGGCACCAGGTCGAGCCCGAGGCCGGCGAAGGCCTCCAGCGTGGCGGCGGCGGGGGCGGTCCCCTGGCCGCAGAGCACGAAGGTCTCGCCGCGGCCGGCGTGGTGGGCGATGACCGGGACCTCGCCGCCCGGGCCGTTCAGGTGCGGCTCGACCACCTGGAGCACGAGCCCCGCGGCGACAGCCGCGTCGAACGCGTTGCCGCCGTGCTCCAGCACCGCCATCCCGGCCGCCGAGGCGAGCCAGTGCGTCGAGGCCACCATGCCGAACGTGCCCGCGAGTTCCGGCCTGGTCGTGAATCCGGGAGTGTCGGCCATGACCCGATCCTCTCATCTGGCACCGGCGGGGCCGGCCCAGTGTGCTGGCCGCCGCCGGTCCGTTCCGGCCAGGGAATCCAGGGCACCACGCCCTGATAGCGTCTCCCGCATGGACCTTTCCCCGCGGGTGCGCGCCGTCTGCGACCTCGACGTGTCCGAGGCCCGCGAGTTCGCGGGCCGGCACGAGTACGACGGCAAGCCGCAGGACCTGTCCCCCGCCGGGGTCCGCGCCGGGCTAGCCCGGCTGGAGGAGGCCCGGTCCGGCAGCGGGCCGCTGCCGGATCCGCACGACGAGGCGCACCTGTCCGCGGCCGAGGGGCTGAAGCGGGTCACCTTCGCCCGGCTCGAACTACACCGCAAGAACCCGCTCTTCCACCTCGGCGAGCTGGACCTGTCCTGCTACGACCGGGACTATGCCCCGCAGCAGGAGCGGGACGCCGCGCGGGCCGCGCACCTCGCCGCCTGGCCGCAGGCCGCGGACGCGGCCGTCGAGTCGCTCGACCAGGTCGCTGCCCCGGTGGCGGAGGCGCTGCTCGGCGGCATCCGCGGCCTGGCGGCCGGGCTCACCGCGGGAACGAGCGGCGGTCCCGGGGAGGAGACCCTGGCCGCGGCGCGGGCCGCGCACGCACGGCTCGTCGCGCACGTCGAACGCGCGGCGGCGCAGGGCGACCCCGACCCGGCGCTCGGCGGTCCGGCGCTCGCCGCCCTGATGGGCGAGGCCGAGGCGCTGCCGGTCGACCTGGGCCGGCTGGCGGAGCAGGCCGACGCCGAACGGGACCGGCTGCACGCCCTGCTGGCCGACTGGTGCGCCCGGATCGACGCGGGTCGGCCAGCGCTCGAGGTGGCCCGCGAACTGGTCCGGGATCACCCGGACGGGGACGGCGTGATCGAGTCGGCCAGGATATGGACCGAACGGGCCATCGCGTTCACCCGCGACCATGACCTGGTGCCTTACCACGACGGGGTGTGCCTGGTCGGGCCCGCGCCCGAGTCACGGCGATGGGCCACGGCGATGCTGTCGTGGGCCGCGCCCGGCGAGCCGGACGGCCCGTCGTGGTACCACATCACGCCGCCGGATTCGTCCTGGCCTCGGCGCGATCAGGAGGAATGGCTGGAGATGTTCAGCCACACCACGCTGCCCGGCATCACGGTGCACGAGGTGGCGCCCGGGCACTTCTCCCACGGCCGTGCGCTGCGGCACGTGACGTCGGAGGTCAGGCGGACCCTGCAGTCCAGCGCGTTCATCGAGGGCTGGGCCCATTACGGCGAGGAACTGTGCGTGGAAGAAGGGTTCGGCGCCGACGACCCGCGGATCCCGGTCGGGGTCTGGCTGGAGGCGCTGGTCCGGGTGACCCGGCTAGCGTGCGCCATCGGCGTGCACACGGCCGGGATGACGGTCGGTGACGCGGCGCGCCGGTTCGAGGCCGACACCCACCTATCCGGGCCCGGGGCGCTGTCCGAGGCCCGGCGGGCCGCCTTCGACCCGACCTACGGCCGGTACACCTGGGGCAAGCTGGAGATCCTCAAGCTGCGCGAGCGGGCCAGGAAGGACTGGGGCGCCGGCTTCACCCTGCAGCGCTTCCACAAGGCCATGCTCGACCTCGGCTCCCCGCCGATCGGCCTGCTCTCTACTGCCCTCGACCGGGGCTAACATGTGATCGTGCGCAGACTGACGCCGGTGCTCCGGATCGCGGGCGCGGCCCTGCTGGCGGCGCTCCTGGTGACCGGGTGCGCCTCGGCCGGGGCCAGTTCGTCGATCGCCATCGCCAGCGCGTACGTGCCGCAGCCGACGACGCCGGGCACGACGGTGGCGTACCTGGAGATCCGCAACAACGGCCCGGCGGACAAGCTGCTCTCGGCGCAGGTCAGCGTGGGCGGCACGGTGCAGTTGCGGGCTCCGGCGGGACGGCATGCGGGAGCCATGACCATGCGCACGGTGCGGGACATCCCCATCGCGGCCAACGCGATGACCCGGCTCAACCCGATCTCCTACCATCTGCTGATCACCGGGGCCGGGACGATGCACGATGGCAAGGACATCATGCTGCGGCTGACCTTCGCCAACGCCGGCACGGTCACGGTCATCGCGATGGTCACCAACCCGCAGACGGGCGGCAGCAGCTACTTCCTCAACTGACCGGGCCGGCTCCGGCCACCGGGGCGGCGGGTGCGGCCCGGCGGGTCAGCGGCATCTTCTCCCGGGTCTGGTCGTCCTGCGGCGTGTAGACGACGATGCGCGCCTCGGGCATGGCCGGCACCTGGAGCTCGCTCACGGCCAGGCACAGCGTCCCGGCCTGCGGGTGCAGGTAGGTGAGGGTGCGCGGCTCGGGGTCGGCCACCTCGTGCCGGGCCCACAGGTCGGCGAACTCGCGGCTCAGGCTGGCCAGCCGGCGGATGTCCTCTTCCCAGTCCGGGTCGCCGATGTGCCGGCTGTACGCGGAGCGCATCCGGGCCACCAGGTAACGGACGTGAGCCTCGTACTCGGGGAATTTGCCCCGGGCGGTGGGCTCGGTGATGCAGCACCACAGGGTGTTCTTGTGCACGCACGGCATCGTGTGCCATTCCCAGAACAGCTCCTCGGAGGCGCTATTCGATATCAGCATGTCGTGCCGGCCGTTGAGCAGCGACGCCGGGAGCGGGTCCAGCGAATTGACGATCTCGCGGATGGCGTCCGGGACCGCCCGGCCCACGCACTCGCTGCGCAGCGGTGTCGCCTCGGCCAGCCGGTACAGGTGTTCCCGCTCCGCCCGGTCCAGCCGCAGCGTGCTGGCCACCGCGTCGAGCACCTGGGTGCTGGCGTTGATCTGACGTCCCTGTTCCAGCCAGGTGTACCAGGTGACGCCGACGCCAGCCAGCAGCGCCACTTCCTCGCGCCGCAGGCCCGGCGTACGGCGCCGGGAACCGGGCGCCATGCCGAAATCGCCCGGGCTGAGCCGGGCCCGCCGCGCCTTCAGGAACTCGCCGAGCTCGGCCCGCCGTCGCTCACCTACCCGCCGGCGTTCGCCTGGCCGCCGCTCCTCGCCCGCCCGGCGTGCCCCGTCCTGCCGCGCTGGCCCGTTCTTCGTCTCGTACGTGACCAAGGCCTCTTCCCATCACAAAATCTGCCCCTGTTCAACTTAGCGGTCACCACTGACATTCCGGTGATGACATCGGGCGGGAGCTTGTGATGGGGCGCGAGGGAAACGGCGGACCCCCGGGGGAAAACGGCGGGCCCCGGGAAAACGGCGGGCCCCGGGGGGAATGGTCTCGGGAACCGGGGCCCGCCCATGAAGCGACTGTGCCAGGCCGTCTTTGAACGATGCTGCAACGGTGCTGGAACGGCCGGCCGCGCCGCTGGTCAGGCGGTCCAGGCCAGGGGCAGGCGCTTGACGCCGCGCTGGAAGTTGGACCGCAGGTAGGACGGCGGCCCGGCCGCTTCGAGCCGGGACGTGCGGGCCAGCACCTCGGCGAACAGGGCGCGCATCTGGGTGCGGGCCAGGTGAGCGCCGAGGCAGAAGTGCGGTCCGTGCCCGAACACCAGGTGCGGGTTGGGCTGGCGGCGGATGTCGAACCGCCCGGGATCGGCGAAGACGGCCTCGTCACGGTTGGCCGAGGTAAAGGAGACCACGACCTTGTCTCCCGAACGGACGGGCTGGCTGCCGATCTGACAGTCTTCCGCCGCCGTCCGGCGGAAGGTCATCACCGGCGTCCACCAGCGCAGCATCTCGTCGGCCGCCACCGGCAGCAGGTCCGGGTCGGCGCGCAGCTTGTCCTGGGCGGCCGGGTGCTCCAGCAGCGCGATGCACGCGCCGGGCAGCCCGTTGCGCAGGGTCTCGTTGCCGGCCACGGCGAACAGCCAGAACATGTTCTCGAACTCGGCCACCGTGACCCGGGCGCCGCCCTCGTCCGACTGGGCCAGCAGGATCGACATCACGTCGTCGCCCGGCCGGCGGCGTTTCTCCTCGGCGAGCAGGTGGGCGTAGGCGTACAGGTCCGGCATCCCCTCCCGGGTGCGCGGGTCGGGCATCCGCCCGCCGGGGCCGGGGGCGGGGCGCTGGGCGAGGGCCTCGCGGGCCATGGCCGTGCCGGCGGCCGGGTCGAATTCGGCCGAGGAGGCGTAGTCGGGATCCTGGTAGCCGATCACCCGGTTGGACCAGTCGAACAGCAGCCAGCGGTCCTGCTCGGGCACGCCCAATACGTCGGCCAGGGCGAGCAGCGGCAGGTCGGCGGCCACGTCCTTGGCGAAGTCGCATTCGCCGCGCGGACCGGTGAACACGCGGTCGCAGATGGCCCTGGCGTGACCGCGGATGCGGTCCTCGAGCCTGGCGACCGCCCGCGGCGTGAACGACCGGCTGAGCAGCCGCCGCAGCCGGGAGTGATCCGGCGGGTCCATGTTGAGCATCATCCGGCGGACGTAGCTCAGCGCCCCTGGCGTGGCCGGATCCCGGATCTGGGTCGCGCCCAGCGCGGAGGAGAACAGGTCCGGCCGCCGCAGCACCGATTCCACGTCGGCGTGCCTGAGCACCAGCCAGAACCCCGGTCCCTCCGGCCAGCCGAGCACCGGGATCTCGGGGACCCACGCCACCGGGGTGTGGCGCCGCAGCCGGGCCAGCGCCTCGAACGGCACGCCGCCGGTGTAGGTGGCGGGATCGAAGACGACCTCGGTGTCGGGGCGGGCCCGGCCGGTCGATGGCGCCATCAATCGCGTCCCAGGAACTCCTCGATCGAGGTGGCGAGCGACACCGGCGACTCGAACATCGGGTAGTGCCCGGCGTCCGGGAGGATGGTCATCTCGGCCTCGGGGAAGCAGACCAGCCAGGTCTTCTCCATCACGTCGGCGGACAGGGCCGGGTCGTTCACCCCCACGATCACCTTGACCGGCGTACTGGTATCCGGCTGGACCTTGCCTGAGAAATCCGTCTTGGCCCAGGCGTGCAGGTACGCGGCGAACGCCGCCTGGTTCGAGTTCTCCAGCGAGTGCCGGACCACGTGGTTGATGAAGGTCGCGGTCAGCTTGCTGCCGGTGGTGAAGTCGATGATCGCCGCCCGGTTGCCGGCGTTGGCGGCCGCGCCGGAGAACAGTTCCCAGCCCTGCTCGTCCATTGGCACCGCGCCGGGGGGTACCGGGTTGAGGCCGACCAGCTTGTCCAGCCGGTCCGGGGCCTGCAGGAGCACCTGGTGGGCTACCTTCGCGCCCATCGAGTGCCCGATCACCGAGAACCGGTCCCAGCCGAGCTCGCCGGCCAGTGTGATCGCATCGGCCGCGGCCTCTTCCATGGTGAACTCGCCGGCGACCTCCTGGCGGCCGCCGTAGCCGCGCAGGTCCATGAAGGCGTAGGTATAGGTCGAGCGGTCGAGGAAGTCCGGCAGCGAGCCCCAGCCCCGGGCCGAGCCGAACCAGCCGTGCACGGCCAGCACGTGGCGGTCACCCGACCCGATGCTTACGAGAGAACTCGTCATGCCGACCTCCGGTTGTCATCCTCGGTTGCTTAGCGACCGACTCTAGCGAGCAGGTACCGCGTCCGCCATGGCTAGCTGCGATGCAGGGCCGGCGGTCGCGTTGTCGGCGCCGCGGATGACCAGCAGCGCGTAGCCCAGCACCGTGCCGCCCACTGCGATCAGGGCGCCGGAGGCGCCGAGCAGCGCGGCGAGCCCGGGGGCGATGACCGAGCCGACGACGATCCCCGCGATTGCGGCGGGAAACGCGATGCCGTAGGCGCGGCCGAACACGTCCTCGTCGAGTTCGCGCTGCAAGGTGGTGTCGGTGAGGATCTCGACC
>Ga0207700_10002376_pt1 | contig 10823 bp, 8 predicted proteins | sample LARL82metaG_FD_184348 | JGI IMG/M metagenome (GOLD analysis project Ga0207700, IMG submission 184348) | Corn, switchgrass and miscanthus rhizosphere microbial communities from Kellogg Biological Station, Michigan, USA - LAR L8-2 metaG... | ecosystem: Host-associated > Plants > Roots >...
GTTCGGTAACAACACGCACTTGGTGCTCTCCCAGCCAGATCATCTGGGCACCGCGCTCCCGCTGCTGCTGATGTTCTTGATGCTGGACCGCGCGCCGCGGCGCTGGTACGTCCCGGTCGCGGTCGGCGCGGTGCTCACCTGGGTGGTGATCGCGGACCGGGTGGCCCTGCTCACCGCGGCCGTGCCGCTCGCCGTCGTATGCGCTGCCCGCGTCCTGTTCGCGATGCTCAGGCACCGCAAGCCGCTGGCCTCCCAGTGGTACGAACTGTCCCTGGTGGCGGCGAGTGTCTTGTCGTTCGCGGTGGCAGAGCTCGGCGTGCGGCTGATCAGCGTCCTGCACGGGTACCGGGTCACTCCGGTGGCATCGGCGAAGCTGGCACCGGCGCACCACCTTCCGCACGCCATCAAGGTGGCAGTCCAGGGAATCGTCAACATGTACGGCGCCGACTTCGTGCACCTGACGAACAACGCTCCGTTCGGTCCCCAGCTGGGGGGCCTGCCGGTGGTCGTCGGGGTCGCCCTGGCGGCGGTGCACCTGGTCGGCCTGGCGCTGGCGGTGTTTGGCTTCTTCCGCGCGTTCCGGTACTTCTTCGACCCCGGCGACCTGGTCTCCCCGGTCCTGGCCACGGCGATCGTCGTCAACGTCGCCGCCTACGTGCCCAGCATCATTTCCGCTGGGATATGGGACGCCAGGGAGATCGTGGCCGTGCTGCCGTTCGGCGCTGTCCTGGCGGGGCGCATGGTGCCGTCACAGCTCGCAAGGCTGCCGCGGCGGATCAAGCCGGCCCTTGCGTGCGCGGCGGTGGGCGTGCTGGCCTGCTACCTGGCCGGACTTGGCTACGGCGCCGCGCAGTCCCCGGTGGCGGACAACGAGCAGGCGGTCATTCCCTGGCTCGAGGCACATCACCTCACCAGCGGGCTGGGCACCTACGTCGAGGCCAACCTCATCACGATGGACAGCGGGGGCCGCGTCGCGATCAGGGAAGTAGCATGGCGGTCTTTCGGGGATACCCAGCGGTCCTTCGAGTCGAAGGCATCCTGGTACGACCCCCGGCAAAGCTATGCCAACTTCGTCCTGACCAACAGCGCCGAGCACTGGGGCATGGACGGCGGCTTTGGTCGCCAGATCGGCCAGATCCCGCGTAGTGCCATCGCGGCGCTGCACGCCGGGCCGCCCGCGCATGTCTACCACTACAAGACGTTCACCATCATGGTCTGGAACCACAATCTCCTGGAGAACCTCGGCAAGACCCCGTCAGTCCAGCCAGGCCAGGTTCCCTGCACCCGCGACTGCGCGTAGTCATTCGGTTCTGCTAACGTCTGTGCGTGCTTAAAGGTTTCGCCGGTACGTCGGGGGAGAGTTCCGCCGAGGACCTTCGAGTTGGCGGTCCCGCTCGGGAGATGGCCGAGGACGAGTCCAGGCGGCGGCGTGCCCGGTGGGCGTGGGTCGGCGGGCTGGCCGCGCTGGCCCTCGTCTTGTTCTTCATCTACCTGCGGTTGTCCAGGACGTATGCGGCTACCTCAGATGGCGCGGACCAGGCGCTGCAGGGCTGGGACATGCTGCACGGGAACTGGCTGCTGCGCGGCTGGACCATCGCGGACGTCACGTATTACACGACCGAGGTTCCCGAATACGCGATCATCGAGGCGTTCCGCGGCCTGCGCGCGGATGACGTGCACATCGCGGGTGCCGCCACCTATACGCTGCTGGTGCTGGCGGCCGGCCTGCTGGCCAGGGGCCGTTCGACGGGGCGGGAAGGGCTGATCCGCTTCGCGCTGGCCGCCGGGATCATGATCGCCCCGCAGTTCGGCAACGCCACGCACCTGCTGCTGTCGCAGCCCGACCACCTGGGCACCTCGCTGCCAGTGCTGCTGGTGTTCTTGATGCTGGACCGCGCGCCGCGGCGCTGGTATATCCCGGTGGCGGCCGGGGTGGCGCTGACCTGGATAGTGATCGGCGACCGGGTTGCCCTGCTGACCGCGGCCGCGCCGCTCGCCGTCGTGTGCGCCGCCCGTGTCCTGTTCGCGATGCTCAGGTATGGCAAGTCGCTGGCCTCCCAGTGGTACGAACTGTCCCTGGTGGCGGCGAGTGTCTTGTCGTTCGCCGCAGCCGAGCTAGCCGTGCGGCTGATCGGCGCCCTGCACGGATACCAGATCACCCCGGTGCTGTCGGCCAGGATGGCCATGCTGCAGTTTCTCCCGGTTCACGTCCAGGCGACGGTCGGGGGCATCCGGAACATGTACGGCGCCGACTTCATCCACATCTCGCAGAACTCGCTGTTCGGTCCGCAGCTGGGGGGCCTGCCGCTGTCCGTCGGGGTCGCCCTCGCCGCGTTGCACTTCGTCGGCCTGGCGCTGGCGGTGTTTGGCTTCTTCCGCGCGTTCCGGTACTTCTTCGACCCCGCCGACCTGGTCTCCCCGGTCCTGGCCACGGGGATCGTCATCAACGTCGCCGCCTACGTGCCCAGCATCGTGTCCCTCAGGATATGGGACGCCAGGGAGATCGTGGCCGTACTGCCGTTCGGCGCTGTCCTGGCGGGGCGCATGGTTCCCGGGACGCTGGCCAGGCTGCCGCGGCCGGTCAAGCCAGCGCTGGCGTGCGCGGCGGCGGCCGTCCTTGCCTGCTATCTGGCCGGGCTTGGCTTCGGGGCCGCCCAGTCGCCGCAGGCGGACCACGTGCAGGCGGCCATTCCCTGGCTGGAGGCACACCACCTCACCAGCGGGCTGGGCCTCTACCCCGAGGCGAACCTCATCGTGATGGACAGCGGGGGCCGGGTCGCGATCAGGGATGTGGTGTGGCAGTCCACCGGCAATCATGCGCGCGCTTTCGAATCAAAGACGTCCTGGTATGACCCTCGGCAAAGCTACGCCAACTTCGTCCTCACCAACAGCGCCGACCAGTATGGCATGGACGGCGGCGGCCCCGGTCGCCTGGCCTCTATGATCCCGCGCAGCGCCATCGCGGCGCTGCACGCCGGGCCGCCCGCGCACGTCTACCACTACAAGTGGTTCACCATCATGGTCTGGAACCACAATCTGCTCAACGACCTGACCGGTAAGCCGACTAGCCAGTCCGGCAAGATCTGCGCTAGCGACTGCGTATAGCCACTGGTTCACAGCTTGATGCGGCTGCAGGGGATCCACTCGTACGTGGGAAACCCTGTCTCAAAGCCTCCGTCAGTGGGCCCGTGCAGCCTGAACATGCCCGACGGGGAGTTCAGGCATCCAGTCCGGAGCTGCTTTACATGCAGAGCCCACCGGCCGCCCTCGGGCACCGTGCGGATTCCCTGATACCGGAAATCCACCGCCCAGCTGGTCGCCAGGATGACGACCAGGGCGGTGACGGCCAGTGCCGGCCGCAGCCCGGCCCGCGCGTACCAGCGGCGCGGCCCGTTCCGCTCGCGGACACCGCGCTTGCCAGCACCGCGCTCGCCAGCACCGCGCTGCTCGCGGACGCCGCGCCGCTTCCGGAGAGCGCAATCCACCCCGACGATGACCGCGGCCTCGACCAGGAAGATGGGAAGCGCGGTGTAGCGGGCAGCGGACTCCTGCTGGGGCGTAACCGGAGAGACTGTCACCCACGGGGTCAGGATCGTGGAGACCATGGAGAAGACGAAGCCCGTGAGCAGGGCGACAACAACGAACGGCCGGGCTCGTGGCTGGGTAGCCATGATCACCACGAAGACCGCGACCAAGACGATGGCGACGATCGCTGTGGCCCAGTCTCTTCCGGTGAGCGACTCCAGCCGCCACGATGGGTGCCAGCCGATCGCTCGCAGGACCACGTTGTGGGCGTAGAAAGTGAGCGAGTTGCCTAGCCGGTTGTCGCTGCCGTCGGTCGGGCCGTAGCCTCCCAGCCGGGACTGCCCCTGCACGTAGGACATGATGATGATGGGCAGTTGGACCAGGCAGCCCGCTAGCCAGCCCGCTGTCACCGCGTGCTCCCTGAAGCGGCGCAGCGTCAGAACACGTATCGCAAGCAGTGGCGCGAACAAGACGACGATGCTGATAGAAGCCGTGGTGATAAAGGCGACGATCGCGGCGGCGGCCATGCCCCCAGCAGTTCGAGGGCGCCACAGTACGGCCCAGAACATCGCGAGCAGCAGGTAGAACGAGACGGCGACGGTGCTGTCGGCGATCTCCATCGGCGCGCTCGACAGCAGGATGACGCCCACGGCGAGCAAGACCCGCAGCGGCACTGACCGGATGTGCCCGGAGCTGGCGTGGAAAATGAACAGCGCGCATCCCGCCGTGATGAGCGCCGCGACACCCGCGAATGCGTGAGCGGCCTGGCTCGCTGGCAGGTAGCTCACGAATTGCGCGACTACGCGCTGCAGGAGTTGTTCGTATCCGCCGAACGGGACGAACAGCCGCCAGGGGTGCTGATACGCCCCCACGAGGAATTCCCACCAGTCCTCGGCGTAGACAGCGTCCCAGGACGGAAGCCCGGGGATGCGCAGCAGGAGCACCAACGCGCCGAGGCCGACGGCCGCGATCTGCACAGCCGCGGCCACGCCGCGGCGAACCCATGTCCTGGGCGCCGGCTCCGGCGCGAGGGGGAACAACGCGCGGAGCGCCCCATGGATGCCTTCGGCGCTCGCCTTCTCCGCCTTGGCGGCCTCGGCGACCTGGTCAAGGTCCCTCGTCTCCGGGATCACCTCATGTTGCCTTTCCTACCCCGGGACGGATCATCGTCCCCATTCAGAATGCCGCTAGACAGTACCACTCATCGCCATTGGTTTCGGGTACTTGCGGATGGTTTCGGGTACTTGCGGACCCGAGTGTCCCCACGGCGCCCTCGATGGCCGGCGCGGTGTCGCCGGCCACGAGCCCGCCATCGGTGATCCCGGCGCCGGCAATCGCCGTGATCGGGCGCAGCCGCCTCCGCGTTCCCAAGCAGCCACCCGGCGACCCGAGAGGTCCGTATACTGCCTGCGTGATTAATTCCCGCAGGATAAGCGTCGTGCTACCCGCCTACAATGCGGAGGCTACGCTTTCGCGCACGCTAGCGGAGATTGACCGCGACGTCATTGACGAGGTGGTGCTTGTCGATGACGCCAGCAGCGACCAGACGGTCTCGCTCGCTCGCGAACTCGGCTTGGAGCCGATCTGCCATGAAAGCAACAAGGGCTACGGCGCTAACCAGAAGACCTGCTACCGGCAGGCGCTCGAGCTGGGCGCGGACGTCATCGTCATGGTGCACCCGGACTACCAGTACTCGCCGCTGCTCGTCCCCGCGATGGCGTCGATGATCGCCTACGGCGAATACGACATGGTGCTCGGTTCGCGCATCCTGGCGCAGAACTCCGTGGCGCGCGGTATGCCCCGTTACAAATACATATCGAACCGATTTCTCACATTCGTCGAGAACATCGCGCTTAGCCAGAAGCTGTCGGAGTATCACACCGGCCTTCGCGCCTTCAGCAGCGCGCTGCTCAGCAGCTTGCCCATGGAGCGCAACTCGGATGATTTTGTTTTCGATAACCAGATTATTGCCCAGGCCGTCGCCGCGGGGGCACGGATCGGCGAGGTCTCTTGCCCCACGCGCTATGCGGCCGATTCGTCATCGATCAACCTGCGCCGCAGCATCCGCTACGGGCTCGGTGTGCTGCACACATCCCTGGACTACCGGCTGCACAGGCACGGGCTCCGGCACTGCGGCTACCTCGATTTCAAGCCAGGGCAGCTGCGCGACCGTCTTCCTGAGCCCGGCCCCGTGGAGGATCCTGGGCCGCGGGTCAGCGAGCAGTCCCGGTAGGTTGTGAGTAAGACGTGAGCCTGAGGGAGCAGCGGCGAATGCGCAAGTCGCTTGACCTGGAAGCCCCCGTCATTCCGGAACAGAGGCATCGCATGACCATAGGCAGTCTGGCGCTCGTGTTGTTTGCCGTCATCGCGGCGTCCGGCGGGCAGCTGATGCTCAAGCACGGCATGCAGGTAGCCACGGCACGGACGCGTGGCGGCGGGTCACTCGTGATCGCCGCGGCCAGCACGCCGTGGGTGTTGCTCGGACTGCTGGTCTTCGCGGTCTCCGCCGTAGCATGGCTGGCGGCCTTGTCCCGGGTCCCGCTCAGCCTCGCCTATCCCTTCAATGCTCTTGGCTATCTTGTCATCCTGACCACGAGCATCGTTGTGCTGCACGAACGTGCCAACCTGATGACCTGGGCAGGCACTGTCCTTGTCGTGTCGGGCCTTGTCATCGTGGTGCTGTCGAAGCCTTAGCCAGGCCGCCGGCGAGCGGCGCCGGCCAGGGGCGTCGGCCGGTAACGCGCTTCACACGTGAACCAGCTGCCCGAATGGTATCTTGCACACTGGCTTGTGAACCCGTGATCTAAGCACCGTGCCCAACCGTCATTGAGGGGCTGATCGATTTGTCATTTGCGGACCCGGCTTCGACAGTCCGGGCAAGGCGGACTGCGTCGAGGGAAAGCAACGCCGCCGTTGCCTATTCGCTGACCGAGGCGCCTGCTGCCACGGAATGTGCGTGGTGCGGGCACCAGTTCGGCGGTGATGACGAGTTCCGTCCCGGCAGGATCCGGTGCGCGCGCTGCGGAGTCGCCACCACGTCGCCGTGGCCTAGCGACGAGCAGCTGGGCGACGCTTACGCGGTCTGGTACCGCCCCGCGGCAGGCCGGTTCTCCGGTGTGGGCGACACGGTACTGCGGCGTACCCGGTCAGCCCTGGCCAGCCGTCTGCACCGGGTCTTGCCGCAAGGGCCGATCCTCGATGTCGGGGCCGGTGACGGGACACTGGTCGCGGCCTTCCGGCGGCACGCCAGAGACGCGGTCGGGGTCGATCCGTACGCTGCCGAATCCCACCCCAACGTGCGTGACGTCCAGCTCGAGGAAATGACCGGGGCTTGGTCCGCGGTCATCTTCTGGCACTCGCTTGAACACCTTCGCCAGCCGGTCCGTGCGTTGCGCCACGCGGCGGGCCTCGTCGTCCCCGGCGGGGTGCTCGTCGTTGCCGTGCCGAACGCGGCGAGCCTGCAGGCCCGGTTGTTCGGGGACCGCTGGCTTGCCCTGGACCTGCCCCGTCATCTCGTCCACATCAGTCCCCCGGCGCTGCTGTCGCAGATTGAGTCGCTGGGGTTCAATGTCGAGCGAGTGAGCTATCTGCGTGGCGGTCAGGTTCTCTTCGGCTGGCTGCACGGACTCGTCGGCTGGCTCCCCGGGCACCCCGATCTGTACGATGCGATCCGCCGTAACGAAGCGCGCCAGGAAGCACAGAGCGGTGCTTTCCGGCTTTACGCCCTGGCCGCCGCCGTGGCCGCGCTGCCGGCGGCCCTGGCCGGGACCGCGATCGAGGTTGCGACGCGGTCCGGGGGCACTATTTACGTCGAAGCCCGGCGCCAGCCGGATGAGGTGGCCGGATAGCCCACCTAGACCCCCTCGCCGGCGGTACGCTCAGCCGGGTTAGCAGGTTGCAGTCGAAGACGATGGCCCTGGTAACCGGGGCGCGGGCGGCTGGAGAAGGAGCGCGGCCGTGCATCGCCCCGGACACACGGCGTCACCCCGATCGGGCGTAGCGCTAGTATCAGCCTGAGGCCACCTGCTGCGCGATGAAGTCGGCGCGAACAGGATCAGTAACACTGCACCCGAATACGGATAGTGATCCCGGTAACGTCGTAATCCAAGCTGCATTGACGGGTAGACGTTACCCAATCAGGTGGAGGTTGGGAGCAAATGGCGGCAGCGCCTGGAGGAGACCAGTTCGGCTTGGACGTTGTCGTCATCGGCGGATGCGGCCATGTCGGCCTGCCGTTGGCGATCGCGTTCGCCGCCCGGGGCGCCCGGGTGGGCATCTATGACGTGAGCGAGGCCGCCGTCGCCACGGTGAACGCGGGCCAGCTTCCGTTCGACGAGCCAGGCGCGGCCGAGGTGCTCGCGGGCGTGGTCGCCGACGGGCGGCTCCAAGCATCCGCCGACCCGTCGATCGTCGGTTCGGCCGAGAATGTCGTGGTAGTCATCGGGACGCCCGTCGATGAGCACCTGAACCCGAACCAGACCGCGATCCCCAGGGCGCTCGGCGGCTGCGCGCCGTTCCTGCGCAATGGCCAGCTGCTCATCCTGCGGTCCACGGTCTTCCCCGGCGTCACCGCGCTCGTGGAGAAGATGGTCGCGGGCCTCGGCGTGTCGATCGAAGTGGCCTTCTGCCCGGAGCGGATCGCCGAGGGCAAGGCGATGACCGAGCTGTTCGAGCTGCCGCAGATCGTGTCCGCGCGCTCGCCGGGGGGCCTGGAGCGCGCCGCGAAGCTCTTCGGCCTGCTGACCGACAGCATCGTCGAACTGTCGCCTGAGGAAGCCGAGCTGGCCAAGCTGTTCACCAACGTGTGGCGGTACATCAAGTTCGCCACGGCGAACCAGTTCTACATGATGGCCAACGACCGCGGCCTCGACTTCGAGCGGATCCGCAAGGGGCTATCCCAGGACTATCCGCGCGCCGCCGACATGCCAGGGGCGGGGTTCGCCGCCGGGCCGTGCCTGTTCAAGGACACGATGCAGCTCGCGGCCTTTAACAACAACAACTTCACGCTCGGGCACACCGCGATGACGATCAACGAGGGGCTGCCGCTCTACCTCGTCCACCGGCTCGAGCAGCGGTTCGACCTGTCCTCGCTGACCGTGGGCATCCTGGGGATGGCCTTCAAAGGCGAGTCCGACGACATCAGGTCCAGCCTGTCGTACAAGCTCAAGCGGATCCTCGAGTTCAAGGCCGACATGGTGCTCTGCGCCGATCCGTACGTCACGGTGGACCCCAGCCTGCTGCCGCAGGAGGAGGTCATCGCGCGATCCGACCTGCTGGTGATCGCCACGCCGCACCGGGAGTACCGCAACCTCGTGACGGACAAGCCGGTGGCCGACATCTGGAACGTCCTCGGGACCGGTGTCCGGGTATGACTGACGCGCCGCGGGTCTCCGTGGTGGTGCCGGCCTACAACGAGGATGAGCACATCGTCCCCGTGCTTGACCGGCTCTTCGAGTCAGTCCGGCTGCCGTGCGAGGTCCTCGTGATCGTCGATTCCGAGGACGACACCACCATTCCGGTGGTGACCGAGTACTCGCTGAAGGAGCCTAGGATCCGGTGCCTGGTCAACACCTACGGCCGGGGTCCCGCCAACGCGATCAGGTACGGCATCGACGCGGCCGCGGCGCCGGTGGCGGTCGTGACGATGGCTGACGGCTGCGACGACCCCCGGCAGATCGACGACCTCGCGCGGCTCGTGGACCGCGGGGTGGCGGTCGCCGCCGCCTCCCGGTACATGCCGGGCGGCCAGCAGGTCGGCGGACCCGTGCTCAAGGGGCTGATGTCAAGGCTGGCGGGCCGGTCGCTGAGGGTGCTCGCGCACACCGGCACGCGGGACGCCACCAACTCGTTCAAGGCCTACTCCACGGCCTTCGTCCGCGCGGTCGGCATCGACTCCCGGGGCGGGTTCGAGATCGGCATCGAGCTCACCGCGAAGGCCAAGCGGATGCGGATGCCAGTGGCGGAGATCCCCACGATCTGGCTGGACCGCCAGGCGGGGATGTCGAACTTCAAAGTCGCCAAGTGGATACCGGGCTACCTGCGGTGGTACCGGTTCGCCTTCGGGCGGCGGCTCACGCCCGAGCAGATCAGGGCCTACGGGCAGGAGACGCGAAAGGACCAGGACCAGTAATGCAGAAGGTTCTGATCAGCGGGTCGGCCGGATTCATCGGCGGCTACGTGGTCGAGGAACTGCTCGCCAAGGGGTACGCCGTCGTCGGCGTCGACAACTTCTCCAAGTACGGAAAGGTCGCGAAGTCCTACGACGGCAACCCGGACTACGAGCTGGTCGAGGGTGACTGCCGGGACGTCGGGCTGATGACGGACCTGCTGAAGGACTGCGACCACTTCATCGCGGGCGCCGCCATGATTGGCGGCATCTCCTATTTCCACACGTACGCCTACGACCTGCTCGCCACCAACGAGCGGATCATCGCGGCATCCTGCGACGCCGCGATCAAGGCCCGCAAGGACGGGAAGCTCCAGAAGGTGACGTACCTGTCCTCCTCGATGGTCTTCGAGTCGACCACCGAGTGGCCGTCTTATGAGGGCCAGGAGCGCGAGGTGCCGCCGCCGCTGTCCTCCTACGGCTTCCAGAAGCTGGCCGTCGAGTACTTCGCGCGCGCCGCCTGGGACCAGTACAAGCTGCCGTACACGATCGTCCGGCCGTTCAACTGCGTCGGCATCGGCGAGTCCCGCGCGCTGGGCGACGAGGAGATCCTGTCAGGCAACGTCAAGCTGGCGATGAGCCACGTGGTGCCTGACCTCGTGCAGAAGGTGCTCAAGGGCCAGGACCCGCTGCACATCCTCGGCTCCGGCGAGCAGGTCCGGCACTACACTCACGGCGCCGACCTGGCCCGCGGCGTGGTCCTGGCGATGGAGTGCCCCGAGGCGAGGAACGAGGACTTCAACATCTCCACGACGGAGTCCACCACGGTCCTCGAACTCGCCGAGGCCATCTGGCGGAAGATCAAGGGCCCGGACGAGCCGCTGCGGGTCGTCAGCGACGACCCGTTCGAATACGACGTGCAGCGCCGTGTCCCGTCAACCGAGAAAGCCAAGCGGATGCTCGGCTTCGAGGCGACCACCTCGCTGAACGAGATGCTCGACGAGGTCATCCCGTGGATCGACGCGGCGGTCAAGACCGGAATGATCTGACCGGTGGGCCTGTGCAGGTCGTGGTCATGCTTCGCCGGGCCATAGTGACTCCCACGCCATCGGGCACGTAGCCTAGTGACGTGGACCGGCGAATATTCGGACTTGAGAACGAGTACGGCGTTACGTGCACCTTCCGCGGGCAG
>Ga0207700_10002377_pt1 | contig 10820 bp, 8 predicted proteins | sample LARL82metaG_FD_184348 | JGI IMG/M metagenome (GOLD analysis project Ga0207700, IMG submission 184348) | Corn, switchgrass and miscanthus rhizosphere microbial communities from Kellogg Biological Station, Michigan, USA - LAR L8-2 metaG... | ecosystem: Host-associated > Plants > Roots >...
GATCGCCGCGGCGAACGCATCGGGGTAGCGGCACAGGGCGGCTACCGCGTTGAACGCGCCGATCGACGCTCCGGTGGTGATCACGTCCATGGGCTGGCCGCCGAGGTCCGCGTGGATGGCCGGCACCACCTCCCACCGGACGCATTCGTGGAACTGGTTGAGCAGCCCCAGCCGGTGCCCGGCCGGGCTGGTCTTCGCCATCATCGCGCGCCCGGCCACGCTGTCGACCGAGTACAGCTTGACCCGGCCCTCGGCGAGCAGTGGCCCGCACGCGTCGACCAGGCCAAACCGCTCGATCTCCTCGGCGTCGCCGCCGGCCGAGGGGAACACGAGCACCGGCCGGCCGTATGTGCCCCACCGGGCGACGGTGACCTCCTGACCGAGGCGGCCGGAGAACCACCGCTGCACGGTCTTCACGCGGTCACTCGTAGAAGAACTTCTGTGGGCCGGGGAATATCCATGACAGCCCTTCCCTTAGCCGGTCGCGCCAGTTTTCCCAACTGTGCCCGTCCCGTGCTTCGACGTAACGCACGGCCATGCCGGCCGCCTCGAACGTGGGAACCATGGACCGGTTCCGTATGATGAGCGGCTCGTACACGCCGCAGCTCACGAACACCCGGTCGGCGACCCTGCGCGGCGCGGCACGGTACCTGTTGACGAACCGCACCACCGGCTCGAACGCTGGCCCGCCGCCGTGGTCGTTCCCGATGTCGGTGAACACGAACGAGCCGGACTGCAGCAGCAGCGAGCCGTAGAGCCCGGGGTAGCGGTACGCGGCGGACAGCGCCGCGACCGCGCCGAAGCTCGCGCCCATCAGGCACCGTGCCGACGGGCCGCCCGCGAGCGGGAACTCCTCCTCCAGCCGTGGCACCAGTTCGGCGGTCAGGTAGCGCGCGTGCGCCGCGGAGTTCGCGTACTCGGTCAGCCGGTCGCCCGGGTGCACGAACGCCACGATGGTCTCCGCCATGTCCAGCCGGTGAATGAGGTTGTCGAGCACCGTCTGGGCCGCGGCGTACCGCAGGTAGTCGCCGCCGTCGTGGACGATCAGCAGCGGGTAGCGGGCGGTCCGCCGGAACCGGGCCGGCCGGTAGAGCGTCACCTGGCAAGCACGCCGCAGTGCGCGGCTGGGCACGGTGAGGTCGATCAGGGAGCCGGGGCGCGATTCCGGATCCGGCCTGGTCCACTCGGGCACCTCATATCCCCGGGCGTAGCAGACCGATGAACTGCCCAGCGGGCTGTGCGCCAGGCGGGGGTTCAGCGGGTCGTTGATGCGCTCGCTGCGCCCGTCGCGGGAGATCTCGAGCTGGTACTCGACCCTGGAGCCGTCGGGCAGTTCCAGCACCAGGTACCACAGGTCGGTGCCGCGCAGCCGGCGCAGCGGGATCCGCTCGGGCAGCCCGAAGATCCGGTGCACCAGGTGGACCGCGCCGGCCTCGCCCTGGTACAGGAACGTGCACCGCGCACCCTCGACGATGGGCACCTGATAGCGCGCGAGGAACCGGCTCACGGTGGCCGGATCGAGGGGCCTGCGCTCCCTGAGCCTGTTGATCGCGAGCTTGCGGCGGACGGCGGGCGGGCCGCCGACGGTGGTCAGGCTGCCTCCCCGGTGGTCACGCGCCCGTCCGGTGCGAGCACCCGCATGCCCGGCGGCCAGATGCCGTCGCTGCTGGTGTCGATCCTGGTTCCGTTCTCCAGCGGGACGCAGCGGTCCGGGGCGAACCGGCGGGCGAACACCGACATCCGCGGCGCGTCGTCGAGCAGCAGCCTGGCCCGGGCATGGGGCAGTGGCACGACGCCCCGCAGCACCGACAGTCCGCTGCCGTGGATCTCCGGGTGGCCGGGCCCGTGCGCGGAGCGGTCGTGGAACAGCACGATCCGCTCGGCCAGCGCCATTGCCCCCGCGGACCAGGCGATCACCGGCGCGCGCAGCGCTGCCGCGACGTTGAACAAGTGCAGCACGTCGGCCAGCACGCCCACGTGCCCACCGGCCACCACCACGGCGGCGGCGTCGCCCAGCAGCGCGGCCACCTCGGCACGGTGCTCGGCGACCACCGTGCGCTCGTGCGGCGGCAGTTCAGCGTAGAACTCGCCACGAACCGCGCCGACCCGGCGCAGGTGCGCGGCGTCCAGGTCGCGAACCGCGCCGATCGCCTCGGCCAGGATGCCGGCGCGGAGCGGGCCGCTGCCGCCGCGGCGCTGCACCGCATAGACCGCCCGCAGCGCGTGGTCCAGGCGGATCAGGTAACTGCCGGCGACCTCGTCGAGCACCTCGGCCAGCCTGCGCTCGCCCGCGGCGAACAGCGGATCCCGCTCGGTCACGTCGAGCCAGCGCCGGTACAGGCCAAGGTTGACATCGCGGGCGCCGAGCAGCTTGCTCAGTTCACCGTCGTCGCTCTCGCGTTCCTGCCAGCCGGCGGTGATCGTGGCGATCGGCCCCTCCGGGTACAGCGACCAGGCGACCGCCTCCAGCGTGGGCCTGCGCTGGGGGCCCAGCAAGGTAACCCTCACTGGGCGTACACGCGCAGCGTGCGGCCCACCGTGTCGAGCATCCCGCGCAGCGTGTCGTAGTCCGGGTGCCGCATCCGCACGTAGGCGTTGGCCATGTACCCGGCCGCCACCGGCTGCGTCGGGGTGCCCGGCGGGGGCAGGTGCGCGTCGATCACCCACTCGCCGAACTGCTGCTGCAGTTCCTCGGCGCCCGAATATCCGGTGATGCTGCCGTCTTGCCCGGGGCGCAGCGCGACCATCCCGCTGGCGTACCGCCGCGACGGTGCCGCGCCGGTCTCGCCGCGGATGATCGCGTTCGCCCACGCGGTGTAGATGTCCATGTCGTTGCCCGCGGAGTACAGGTCCCACGCGCCCACGCCCGGCGGCCTGCAGCCGATCTCGGAGAACTTCAGCCCCTTCGGGCCGAAGAACCACTCCATGTGCGTGGCCGACGTCCCGATCCCGAGGGCGGCGATGACCCGCCGGCCCATGTCCCGCAGTTCCGCGTACTCGCCGACGGTGTCGATCCGGTTGGTGGAGATGAACTGCGGAGAGATCCACCGGGTCCGCATCGCCTCGAGCACGTTCGGGTAGTAGTGCGAGACGAAGTCCGCGGCCACCTGGCCGTCGATTGTGATCGTGTCGTAGAAGCCCTCGTGGCCCTCCACGAACTCCTCCACGGCGATCGACTCCACGCCCTGGCCGCCGAACACGCCCAGGGCCTGCTCCAGGCTGGCCCGGTCGTCGGCCCGCATGGTGTCCAGCGCGCCGGCCCCGCTGCGTGGCTTGAGTATGACCGGATAGCCCATCTGCTCGGCGAACGCGACCACCTCGGCTGCGGTGCTCGCCCCGGCCGAGGCGGCCGTGGGCACGCCTGCCTCGCGCAGCACCTGCTTCATCGATGGCTTGTCCCGGCACAGCCAGGCCGTCCGCACCGACGTCCCCGGGATCGTGCAGGCCTCCCTGACCTGCGCGGTGGGCATGGTGTGCGCCTCGATCGTGGCTTCGAGCCTGTCCACCCACAGCTTGTCCTGCACCCAGCGGACCGCCGCCGTCATGGCCGCCACGTCGGTGACGGAGCGCACCTGCTCGTAGTGGTGCAGCCAGCCCTTCAGTTCGCCGTCCAGCGCGTCGGCGGGATATTCGCCGATGCCGATCACGGTCGCCCCGGCCCCGGCCAGCGCACGGGCGAACTGCCGCTGGTTGTTCGGGAAGAACGGCTCGACGAAGACCACGTTCATGGGGAAAAGCCTAGCCGGGGCCGGTCTGGTACCAGGCCAACCCTGGTCCACTTCCCGGACCTCCGTGCGTGGTCAGCGTGATGGCGAAGGTTAGCCCCGGCCGTGCTTGACTGGGGTATGACGGTTGTCGCCTTTGCCGCGCCCTACCTGCTCGACGCGACGACGCGGTTCGCCGAGGCCGCCGCCCGGCTGCCCGGCGTGGAGCTTGTGCTGATCACCTGCGAGCCTGCCGAGCGCGTCCCCGAGGCGCTGCGCGGCCCGCTGGCGGCGCACTGGCGGATCGATGATCCGCTGGACACCGGGCAGATCGCCCGCGCCGTCGCGGCGGTGAGCGAGCACGTCGGCCCGGTGCAGCGGCTCATCGGGGTGTTCGAGCACCTGCAGGTGCCGCTCGCCAAGGTGCGGGAGCAGTTCGGCATCCCCGGCATGGACGCGGCAACCGCGCGCAACTTCAGGGACAAGGCGCAGATGAAGTCGGTGCTGCGCGCCGCAGGGGTGCCGTGCGCCAGGTACCGGCTGGCGCAGTCCGCGACCGAGGCGGCCGGGTTCGCCGACGAGGCCGGCTACCCGCTGGTGGTCAAGCCGCCCGCCGGTGCGGGTGCAAAGAGCACGTTCCGGCTCGACGACGCCGGCGATCTCAAGGTGTGGCTGGACGCCGCCCCGCCGACGCCGGGCAGCCCCGCGCTGCTCGAGGAGTTCCTCACCGGCGACGAGGGCTCCTACGACAGCGTGATGACCGACGGGCAGCTCGTCTGGGACTCGGTGTCCCGCTACCTGCCCACGCCGCTCGAGGTGCTGCGCAACCCGTGGATCCAGTGGGCTGTGCTCATGCCCAGGGACATCGGCGGCCCCGAGTACGACGACATCAGGGCGCTCGCGCCGACGGCGCTGCGCGCACTCGGGCTGCGGACCGGCCTGACCCACATGGAATGGTTCCGGCGCCCCGACGGCACCGTCGCCGTCTCCGAGGTCGCGGTGCGGCCACCGGGCGCCCAGATCAGCTCGATGCTGTGCTACGCGCACGACTTCGACCTGTACCGCGCCTGGGCGCAACTCATGGTGTACGGCAGCTTCACGCCGCCCGAGCGTGCCTGGTCGGTCGGCACGGTGTTCCTGCGCGGCCAGGGGAGCGGGCACATCAAGGGGGTACATGGCCTTGGTGAGCTGCCGCCGGAGATCCGTGCCCTCGTCGTTGAGTCCCACCTGCCGCAGCCCGGTCAGCTGTCCTCGGCCGGTTACGAGGGCGACGGGTTCGTGATCGTGCGGCACCCCGACACCGCCGTCGTCACCGACGCGCTGCGGCGGCTGGTCACCACCGTGCGCGTCGAGCTGGGCTGACCACGATGAACATCGTGATGCTCTCCCCGGGATACCCGGCCGAGATGGCCTTCTTCGCCCGCGGGCTCGCCTCCGCCGGGGCCACGGTCATCGGTGTGGGCGATCAGCCGGCCCACGCCGTGCCCGGCCCGGCACGGGAGGCGCTGGCGCACTACGTGCAGGTCGGCTCGCTGGCCGCGGGGGACGAGGTGGCCGTGTCCGTCCGGGACCTTGCCAGGCACGTGAGCCTCGACCGGGTCGAGTGCCTGTGGGAGCCGTACATGATGCTCGCCGCGCGGCTGCGCGAGGAGCTTGGCCTGCCCGGGCTGACCATGCGGCAGACCATGCCGTTCCGGGACAAGGAGCTGATGAAGGCGGTGCTCGACGAGGCAGGCCTGCGCACGCCCGGGCACCAGAGCGCCGAGACGGTCGCGGGCGTGTGGGCGGCCGCGGAGCGCCTCGGGTACCCGCTCGTCGTCAAGCCGATCGCCGGCGCCGGGTCGGCGGACACCTACCGGGCCGACTCACCCGCCGACCTCGACGCGATCCTGCCGATGGTCCGGCACGTGCCGCAGGTCATCGTCGAGGAGTTCGTCGACGGCGAGGAGTTCACCTACGACACCATCTGCGCCGGCGGTGAGGTGCTGTTCGAGAACATCTGCTGGTACCGCCCGCGCCCGCTGCTCACCAAGCTGCACGAGTGGATGAGCCCGGTCATCGTGTCCCTGCGCGACCTGGGCGTGCCGGACCTGCAGGCAGGCCGCGCACTCGGCGCCGCCGCGGTGAAGGTGCTCGGGTTCCGCGACGGGTTCACCCACATGGAGTGGTACCGCAAGGCCGACGGCGAGGCGGTGTTCGGCGAGATCGGTGCCCGGCCACCCGGCGGGCGGATGGTCGACGCGATGAACTACGCCACCGACGCCGACATGTTCGCCGGCTGGGCGCAGGCGATCACGCACGGGCGGATCGCGCAGCCGGTGCAGCGGCGCCACAACGCCGGGATCATCTTCAAGCGCGCCGAGGGCGTGGGGAGGATCACCGGGTACGCGGGCCTGGACCACCTGATGGCGGAGTTCGGCGAGCATGTGGCGGCCATCGACCTGCTGCCCGTCGGCGCGCCCCGGCGGGACTGGCGGGCCGTCACCATCTCCGACGGAATGGTCGTGGTCCGCCACCCGGAACTGGCCAGGACCATCGAGATGACCGAGCGGTTCGCCGCGGAACTGCACCTGTACGCGGGCTGACGGCGATGACCCCGCAGCCGCTCGCCGGGACGGTCCGCCATGTGCTGCCTTCGGTCCGCGCCGACCTGGAGCGGCTGGTCCGGATCCCGTCGGTGTCGGCGGATCCGGCGGCGGCGCCGCACCTGGCGGCCAGCGCCCGGGAGGTGGCGGCGCTGCTGCGCGCCGCCGGGCTGCCCGAGGTCGAGGTGGTCACCGCCGGCGGCAGCCAGCCCGCCGTGCTCGGGCACCGGCCCGGGCCGCCCGGCGCCCCCACGGTGCTGCTCTACGCACACCACGACGTGCAACCGCCCGGCGACGCCGCGGCGTGGGACAGCGACCCGTTCGAGCCGTCCGAACGGGACGGCCGCCTGTACGGCCGCGGCGCTGCCGACGACAAGGCCGGCGTCGCGGTGCACCTGGCCGCGCTGCGCGCCCACGGCGGCCGGCTCCCGGTCGGGGTCACCGTGCTGGTGGAGGGCGAGGAGGAGACCGGCTCGCCCGCGCTGGCCGAGTTCCTCGCCGCCTATTCCGGCCGGCTCCGCGCCGATGTGCTCGTGCTCGCCGACTCGATCAACTGGGCGGCCGGCGTCCCGGCGCTGACGACCTCGCTGCGCGGCGGGGCCAACGTCACGGTGGAGGTGCGCACGCTGCGGCACGGCGTGCACAGCGGGGCGTACGGCGGCCCGGTGCCCGACGCGCTCACCGCCCTGTGCCGGCTGCTGGCGACCCTGCACGACGAGCGCGGCGACGTGGCGGTCGCCGGCCTGGCGCGCGGTCACGCCGATCCGCTCGACCTGACCGAGGAGCGGCTGCGGGCCGACGCCGGGCTGCTGGAGGGTGTGCGCCTGATCGGCACCGGCAGCCTTACCGAACGGCTCTGGGCCCGCCCCGCGATCGCGGTCATCGGCGTCGACGCCCCGGCGGTCGGCGTGGCCTCGAACACGCTCATCCCGGTTGCCCGTGCCAAGGTGAGCCTGCGGGTGGCCCCCGGCGACGACGCGGCCAGGGCACGCGGGGCCCTCGTAGCGCACCTGAAAACGGCGGCGCCGTGGGGCGTGCACGTGACCGCCGAGCCCGGCGGGGCGGTCGCGCCCTACCTCGCCCGCGCCGGGGGGCGGGCATACCGGGCCGCGCACGCGGCCCTGGCCAGCGCGTGGGGGAGGCCCGCCGTGGACATCGGCGTCGGTGGCTCCATCGGGTTCGTCACCGCCTACGCGGCGGCCTTTCCCGGCGCCGAGATCCTCATCACCGGCGTCGAGGACCCCGCTACCCGGGCGCACGCCGCCAACGAGAGCCTGGACCTGGCGGTGTTCGAGCGGGCCTGCCTGGCCGAGGCGCTGCTGCTGCGCAACCTGGCCGGGGACGACTAGCAGCAGCGACGTCCTAGCCCCGGCTACGCCGGCGCACGCGTGCGGCAGGGTGGGGCAGCGTAACGCATGATCGTGCTCAGCCGGCCTGCCACGGGCGTGCGGCGAGGATAGCCAGGTGGAGCGCGACGAGCGTGTCCTCGAGGTCGGGGATGCCACGAATCCGGTGGTGGCGGACCTCGGCGCGCACGAGTTCGGCCGTGGCGCCGGCCAGTGCGAGGTAGGCCTCATACGGCACGGCCGGCCAGGACGGGTTGTCGCGGCGCGCCCGCTCGTGCCACTTGCGGGTCATCCGCGCGAAGCTGTGCCCCGCCGCCTCGAGGCGCTGGACCGCCCGGGGCCCGGCGGCCGGCATCTCGATGTAGAAGGCACGGGCGAACGCGGGCTCGGCCGCGAGAAAGCCGAGGAACGCGGCGATGCTCGCGCGCAGCGCCGCTTCGGCGCTCAGGTGGGCGGGCTGGCGACGGCCGGCGGCGGCCACCCGGTCGGTCATCAGGCGGCCGCCCTCGCGCGTGGCGGCGAGGAAGCAGTCCTCCTTGTCCGCGAAGTGGGCGTAGAACGCGGCCTTCGACACCCGGGCGCCGCGGACGATGTCCGCCACGGTGACGTCGCTGAAGCCGCGCGCCGCCACCGCGGCGATCACCGACCGCAGCAGTCGCTCGCGCTGCGCCGCGCGCACCGTTTCCGGCGGCAGGCCGTTCCTGCCGCGGGGCAGGCCAGGCTCGCCCTCGTGGGTGCGCGCGAGCACGCCCTCTTGTCTGGTGGCAGTCACGCTCCTAAACTAATCTAACGTACTAAAGTACGTCACCGTACTTATGTGACGTGCTTATGTGACGGCATGGGAACCAGGCGGCCAGAGCCGAGCAGAGAAGGCCCGTCCATGAGAGCGCAACGGCCCCGTGTTGTGCCATCCGCTCCTGGCCCTTCGACGCCGCGCCCCGGTTGCCCTGCCGTCTGTCTCGGGGGCGAGGATCCGCTGGCTATTTCCCCGCCGCCGAGGCCTTCGGCGGCGGGCCAACCAGGCGCCCGTGAGATTCCGGGCGCAGGACCGATCACCATTGCGAGGGCCGCATGACTGCGACTGCCACAGATCTGGTTCCTGGCCACCGAAGAGGGTCATGGCTGTGGAACCGCCAGCTCGAGCGCTACCCCGACACCGGCATGCGGATGCTCTACCTCGGCATCACGGTGCTGGCCACCGTCATGCTGTACTACGAGCTCTACGTCGGTGGCTCGGTGGCCACGCTGCTGCTGGCCAACCTGCGGATGACCTTCTCCTTCTACGTGGTGATCCTGGCGTTCGGGAACCTGCTCGGGGCATTCGGGTCGCTCGCAGCCGGGCTCGCCGACCGGTGGGGCCGCGCCAACCTGGTGGTCGGCGGCCTGCTGGTGACCGCCGTCTTCGTCGGGTTCATCATTCCCGCCGCGACCAACAAGTGGGCGTTCGGCATCGAGTTGTTCGCGGTCTCCATCGTTGAGGGCATCTGCCTGGTGGCCACGCCGGCGCTGATCCGCGACTTCTCCCCGCAGGTCGGCCGGGCCACGGCGATGGGCTTTTGGACCAGCGGCCCGGTGCTGGGCAGCCTGATCGTCGCCGTGGTGGGCAGCGCCACGATCCCCGCGGTCGTATCGAGCACCCGGTTCTGGACCCATGAGTTCCTCATCTGCGGCATCGCCGGGCTAGTGGTCTTCGCGATCGCCCTGGTGGCGCTGAAGGAGCTGAGCCCGCAACTGCGCGACCAGCTCATGGTGACGATGCGCGACCGGGCGCTGATCGAGGCCAAGGCCAAGGGAATCGACATCGAGGCGGCGCTGCGCCGCCCGTTCCGCCAGCTGCTCAAGCCTGACGTGCTGATCTCCGCCACCGCCGTGTCGCTGATGCTGCTCGTCTACTACACGGCCGTCGCGTTCAGCGTCATCTACCTGACCACGATCTTCGGTTTCTCGGTGAAGGACGCCAACGGCCTGGGCAACTGGAACTGGGGTTTCAACGTCATCGCGGTCATCCTCATTGGCGTGATCTCCGACCGGGTCCGGGTGCGCAAGCCCTTCATGGTGCTCGGCGGAGTCGGCGCCGCGGTGATGATCGTGGTGTACCTGCTGGAGGCCGGCCACCATCCCACCTACTACACGCTCGCCATCGAACTGGCGCTGCTCTCGTTCGCCCTGGGTGTGGCCTACGCCCCGTGGATGGCCAGCTACACCGAGAGCGTGGAGGCGCGCAACCCGGCGCTCATCGCCACCGGCCTGGCGATCTGGGGCTGGATCATCCGGGTGGTGGTCTTCCTCTCGTTCCTGCTCATCCCGCTCGTGGTCACCTCGGTGACCCCGCTGGTCACCTACGGCACCACGGTGTCCACGCTCGCGGCCAAGTACAAGAGTGAGCTCGCGTTCGCGGCCAGTCACCCGCAGATCGTCGCCACCGCTACCAAGGACCAGGCGCAGATTGCCAACGCGAAGAAGTTCGCGCCCGAGCTGGCGGTGATCCAGGCCAACCCCGCGCTGTTCACCAAGCTCGCCACCTATCCCACTCCGGCCGCGGTCCCCCCGAAGCTCGCCGCACAGGCCGTGGCCGCCGCCGGCGGCGGGGCGACCGGGGTCCATATCCTCACAGTGATCAACACCAACAAGGCCGCGATCAACGGCGTGATCGCGGTAGGGCCACAGCTCCAGTCCATAGCGCCGTTCGCGGCCCAGCTCACCGCGCTGTCCAAGGTGCCGCCGGCGGCGTTCGCCTACTTGAAGGCGCACGGTGCCGCGGTGCAGAACGCGGCGGCTGAGTCTCCTGGCCAGTGGCAAACGTGGTACTGGATCTGTTTCGCCGGGGTGATCATCTTCCTGCTCAGCATCCCGGTCCTGCGTGGGCGCTGGAGGCCGAAGGACGCCCGCAGGGACGAGCAGGAACACGAGGCGATGGTCGAGGCCGAGCTGGCCAAGCTCAGCGCCTGAGCCGGGCGCGCCCTTGTCCCTGGCTGTTCGCGGGCGGTTGTCCGCGAACAGCCAGGGTGCGCTGGAAGACCGGCCCAGGGCACTAGCCTGTTGGCGGGTTCACCGGCGGCGACGGGGAGCGGAGGGCCAGTGACTGCGGCACCTTCCAGCCGAACGGGCATGGGAGCAGTGCCCTACGACGGCGGGACGGCGTTCCGGGTGTGGGCACCGAATGCGCTAGGTGTCGCGGTCACCGG
>Ga0207700_10002379_pt1 | contig 10813 bp, 7 predicted proteins | sample LARL82metaG_FD_184348 | JGI IMG/M metagenome (GOLD analysis project Ga0207700, IMG submission 184348) | Corn, switchgrass and miscanthus rhizosphere microbial communities from Kellogg Biological Station, Michigan, USA - LAR L8-2 metaG... | ecosystem: Host-associated > Plants > Roots >...
CACCCCGCCGGTGAACCACCGGTACAAGGGGGGGCCGGAGCTGTCCAGCACCGTTGCGGGCTCGGTGTACCAGTCGATCAGCCCGGCGGCGGCCCGCCAGTAACGGTCGGGCTCGGTCAGGCTCCGGCGGTACTCCTGCTGGTAGCGGCCCATGACGGTGCTCCCCCTGGTTTTCTTCCGAATTTTGCTGCCCGGCCCGGTAGCTGCGCAAGCGCCGGTCAGCCGGGCAGACGTCACCGGGCCGATCGCTGACGCGGCCCCGCGGTCCGGTGGGTCCCCGGCACCGGGCCGATATCCTCCGGTAGCGGCCGGTGCGGAACCGGGCACGTACGATCGCCGTAATCCGGCGTCCGCAGGCGGGCCGGGACGGGAGAACGGCGTGACGAACGTGGTGGTTACCGGCGGCGCCGGGTTCGTGGGGTCACGCCTCGCCCGGGAGCTGCTGGCCGCGGGCTCGCTCGACCTGGCCGGCGGCGGGGCGAACCCGCTGTCCCGGGTAACGCTCATCGACCGGTCGCCGGCTCCCGCGGATCTCGCCGCCGACGGGCGGGTGGCGGCGATCCGCGGCGACCTCGGCGAACTGCTGGATCCCGGCCGCGCCGGGTGGCAGGCGCTCGCCGGGGCCGACGTCATCTTCCACCTCGCCGCGGCGGTGAGCGCGGAATGCGAGGCGGACTTCGACCTCGGCCTGCGGGCGAACCTCCGCGGCACCGAGTCGCTGCTCGCGGCGTGCCGCGCACTGGGGACGAACCCGGTCGTGGTGTTCGCAAGTTCCCTCGCCGTCTTCGGGGGATCCACCGAGCACCCGCTCCCGGCGGTCGTGGACGATCAGACCCTGCCCAATCCGCAGTCCAGCTACGGGACGCAGAAGTTCATCGGGGAACAGCTGCTGGCCGACTACACCCGCAAGGGATTCCTGCGCGGGCGGGCGGTCCGGCTGATGACCGTCACCGTCCGCCCGGGACGGCCGAACGCGGCGGCGTCGGGCTTCTTGTCCGGCATCATCCGGGAGCCGCTCGCCGGCCAGCGCGCGGTCTGCCCGGTCGGCCCGCAGACCGAGGCGGCGCTCATGTCGCCCGCCCGGGCCATCGACGGGCTGCTCCGCGCGGCCACCTCGTCCGACGAGGCGTGGGGAGGCCGCACCGCGGTCACCCTGCCCGCCCTGACCATGACCGTCGCGGACATGATCGCGGCGCTGGAGCGGGCGGGCGGGCCCGCGGCGAGCGCGCTGATCGACTGGGTTCCCGACCCGCCGGTGGCCAGGCTGGTGGCGAGCTGGCCCGCCCGGGTCCGTGCCGACCGGGCGGAACGGCTGGGCCTGGCCCCGGACCCTGATTTCGACTCCATCATCCGGATGCACCTGGCCGAGTCCCGGTAACGGTGCGAGGCCACCCGGCCGGACCACGATGTGATCACGTCCCGTTCGCCGGCCCGTTAGGCCGGTTTCTGGTCACCCACGGGAGCCAGGCTGAACCTCATGTCGCGGGCGGAGCCGGTGCGCGCGCAGCGGAGGGCCGCCCGTGGGGAGCGGTTTACCGCCGTCATGGCCGCGTGCGTGCGCAGGCTCCCGTTCGGCCTGGCCCGGATCGTCGCCCCGAGCCTGCTCGGGTTCGCGGTCATCAACCTTTTCACCTTCGCCGTCGACCTCCTGTTGCTGACCACTCTTCACGGCGGGCTGCGCTGGGCACTGCCGGTGAGTATCACCGTGGCCTACCTCACCGCGTTCGGGCTGAGCTACGTGCTCAACCGCGCGCTGAACTTCCGCTCCCATGGGGCGGTCGGCCCGCAGGTCGCCGTGTATGCCGCGGTTGTCGTCGTCAACTACCTGGTCTGGATCCTGGGCGTCGGCGACGGCCTGGCCGCCCTGGGCGCCGACTACCGCCTGGCCCGGATCGCCGCGGGCGCCTGCGAGGCCTTGTACATGTATGCGGCCATGCGCTGGCTGGTGTTCCGCGACGTTCACACCCAGGACCGCCCCCTCCGCCGGATGTCCCGTCCGCGGTGAGCCCGGGATCGGCCGTTCCGGGCCATACACTGCCGCTGTGACGCTAGGCGGAGATGGCTCGTTCGAGCTGGGAACCGACGGGCCCACGTCGATCCTGGTCGGCGTCGATGGTTCCACCACCTCGCTGCGCGCCGCGTCGTATGCGGCCGGCCTGGCGCGCCGGCAGCACGCCAGGGTGACCGCCGTCTACGTCGCCCCGGTGGCATCGCTGGGGACGGCGGGACCCGGCGGGGCCGACCTCGTTGCCGCCCGGCACCAGGCCTTCAGCCAGGCCGTGGACGACATGCGCCGGCGGGCCGAGGAGGTGTCGAGGGAGCTGGGGATCTCCGTGACCTTCATCGCCGCCGAGGGCGACCCGTTCACCGAACTCCGCCGCATCGCCGACGAGACCCGCGCCGACGCCGTCGTGGTCGGGGCATCGGCCCACGCCGGCCACCGGCTGGTCGGCTCGCTGGCGGTGCGCCTGGTGCGGGCCGGCCGATGGCCGGTGACCGTGGTGCCCTGATCAGCCCAGCACCCGGGATGCCGTCGGCCATGGACGCCGGCCGACGGACGGCGGTCACGGGTGGCGGTCACTGGCTAGCTGCGGCGATCGGCCGGACGTGGCCTCGCTAATCAGGCGGGGAGCTGGCTGGGGGGACCAGGAACCTCCGGTCCAGGCCGGTGAGCCGCATGATTTTGACCACCGACGGACTCGGTGAAACCAGCCGGAATGGGCGGCCGGCCCGCTCCGCGTAACCAGCCATGCGCACCAGGGCGCTCAAACCCTGGGCATCGCAGAAAACCAGCGCGGTCAGGTCCACAATCACCGGCCCGCGGTGGCTATCGATGATGCGGCTGACGTACCTGACAGCCATTTCGGCAGTGGCGAAATCCAGCTCGCCGCCGATGCCCGCGACGGCCTCGCCGGTCGGCAGGACCCGCTGACTCAGCTCAAGCTGTTCCCCCACCGGTACCTCAGCCATACGAGCGAGCATCACGGCCGCCGTTCCACGCGTGATCATCCGCCGCCGGGACGCCCCTGTGCTCCCGGCGAATGGCGCATGGCGACGGAGCGGCCGTTTGCCCCCTGCGACGCTGCCTAAGATATGACTGCTGGTCCATCCCATGTTCCCGATGTTTCCTTCCGGCGCCTTACAGCTAGCCGTGTGCTGTCGTATCAAGGGTGCTCGCGCGCACTGGATCACGGCCCGCGCCGGGCTCAACGGCGCCCGGCCCCGGCGCAGCCCGACGGAAGTGCATTGCGCGAGGTCAGATCGGTGCGGCGGCCGACGCGACCAGCGAGGTACGGGCACAGTACGGGGCAGGTACGGGCGCCCGAATGCCGGCGCGGAAATCCGCAACGATCACCGGCCATCGCCCGCGGCCGCGCCGAATCGCCCGCGTCCATCCGCTGGAAAGTGTGATGCGGCTATTGCGCCGCCGGATTGATGATACCGGGGGCAATCTCCCGCGAGCATGGCGCAACAGCATCAGTATTGATGCAGGGTGCCGCCGGTTTCCGGCGATCTTGCCGAACTCCGTGGGGTTCGTCCCGGGCTTAGCTGGAAATACTATGCTACCGGCGTACTGCTCAAGAGATCCGTCCGGGGTAAAGGCTCGATTCAAACGGGTCTTGCGGAAGGAACATGCGTGCCGCGTGATCACGACAGCACCCGGCCGGCAGCTGAGAGCGGCGGAATGACAAAACGGCCAGCTGCCGGGCGGGAGGACTGGAGCGCGGACGTCGGCTCGCTGGTACGCATCCGCCGCCGCGCCGCTGGGCTGACTCAGCAGGAACTCGCTGACCTGGCACAGGTCAGCCTGGGCACGGTCCGGGATCTGGAGCAGGGCCGGACCCACCGCCCACGCCCCGGCTCGATGACCAGGCTGGCCGGGGCTCTCGACCTGGACCCCGCCCGGCTGCAGACGCTCACGCGCGGCACGCCGGAGCCCGCCGGGCCCGAGGGCGGGCGGCGCCCGCGGGCCTCTGGCCTGCAGCTCAAGGTCCTTGGCCCGGTGGAGGCATGGCGCGACGGCACGCGTGCCGGCCTCAGCGAGCCCAGGCATCGGGCGGTGCTGGGACTGCTGGCCCTGAACCCGGACGTCCCGGTGCACCGGGAGACGCTGATCGACGCGCTCTGGCCCAGCGACCCGCCGGCCACCGCGGCACACCTGCTGCAGACCTACGTGAGCAGGCTGCGGCGGGTCCTGGATCCGGGCCGACCGCCGCGGGACCCGGAGGGGGTGCTGGTGTCGGCGGGCACCAGCTACCAGCTGCGCGCCACCGCCGACCAGCTCGACCTGCTGGCCTTCCGGCAGCTGGCCGCCGGCGCCCGGGCCGCGGCCGCGGCTGGTGAGCCGGGCGCCGCCTGCGATGCCTATGAACAGGCGCTCGGGCTATGGCGCGGCGAGCCCGCCGCCGACGTGGAGGCGCTGCGCGGCCACCCCGCGGTCGTGCAGCTGAGCCAGGCGCGGGCGGCGGCGGTGCTGCACTACGCCGAGCTGGCCGACCGGGCGGGCCGGGCGGATCGGGTGCTCGGCCACCTGGCGGAGCTGAGCGCCCGGGAGCCGCTGAACGAAAAGGCCTGTGCCCGGCTGATGGTCACCCTGGCCGCCCTCGGCCAGCAGGCGGCAGCGCTGCACGCCTACGAGCAACTGCGGCTGCGGCTCGATGAGCAGCTCGGCGTGCTGCCCGGTCCCGAACTGGCCCGCGCCCACCTGCTGGTGCTCCGCCAGCAGATCCCGGCGGCCGGCGGCCTCGCCCCGGTGCCCGGGCCGTGGCCGGATGCGGCAAACGATGTGGTGGACGAGGGGCCGGACCTGGCCGAGTCGCCGCAGGCGGCCGCGGAAGCGGCGGGCACGGCGGTGAGCGCCGGCCGCGTCGTCCATCCCCCGGCCGATAGCTGGGTGGCCGCTGTTCATGCCTCCGGAGACGACCTCGAACCGATCGGCACGGCCGTCGTTATCGACGCCAGCCGGGTGCTGACCTCTGCGCATGTTGCCGTCACCGCCGATGGGACGGCCCGGGAACCGCTGTGGGTGTCGTTCCCCAAGGCCGACCGGTGGCCGCGGCGGCGCGTTGCCGCGGTTACGGTGGCGTACTCACCACCAGCGAAGGATCTGGCGATGCTGGTGCTGGCCGAGCCGGTGCCGACGGGGGTGGAGGCGGCGCCGCTGCGGTTCCCCCGGCCGGCGGATCTGGCCGGGCAGTCATGGTGGGCGTTCGGGTTCCCCGATCGCGACCCGGTCGGCGGTGCCGTTGACGGTGTTGTCGGGGCCGCGCTGGCCCTCGGTTGGGTCCGGCTGGATACCCAATCCCCCCATCTCGCCCGGCCGGGGTTCAGCGGCGGGGGCCTGTGGTCGCCTGATTACCAGGCGGTCGTCGGGGTGGTAGGCAAGGCGCACGGCAACGGCGAGGGGCGGGCGATCACGCTGCACCAGGCGGACCTGTGCTTCCCCGATCATCAGCTCGCGGCGCTGGCCAGCTGGTCGGCCGAGGCGGCCGGTGAGGTCGGCCTGCAGCAGTGGGGCTGGACCCTGGCGCGGGACCCGGAAGGGGTGCGTCACTGGCGGCCGCGGGCGCGGGGGGTGAGCATCGACAGCGAGCGCGGCTACCGGTTCCGCGGCCGGGCGGCGGCGCTGCACCGGATCGTGGCCTGGCTGGACCGCGGCGAGCCCGATCGGCGGGTGCTGGTGATCACCGGCTCCCCCGGCGTCGGGAAGTCCGCGGTGCTGGGCCGGGTCGTCACCACCGCCGATGCCGCCATCCGCGCCGCGCTCCCGCCTGGCGACCATGCCGTCCGCGCCAGCGTGGGGTCGGTCGGCTGCGCGGTCCACGCCAAGGCCAAGACGGCGCTGGAGGTCGCCGAGGAGATCTGCCGGGCCGCGTCAGCCAGGCTGCCAGGGCAAACCGAAGACCTGGCGCCCGCGGTCCGGGAGGCGCTGGATGAGCGCGGGGGCCGCCGGTTCAACGTGATCATTGACGCCCTCGACGAGGCCGCCAGCCCGGCACAGGCGCGGGCGATCATCGACCAGGTGGTGCTGCCGCTGGCCGAGACCTGCTCCGACGCCGGCGCGCAGGTCGTGGTCGGGACCCGCCGCCGCGACGACGGCGGAGACCTGCTCGGCCGACTCGGCGGCGCGCTGGAGTCAATCGACCTCGATGATCCCATGTACTTCGCCGAGGATGACCTGGCCGCCTACGCACTGGCCTGCCTGCAGCTAGCCGGCGATGAGCGGCCTGGCAACCCCTATCTGGATGACACCCTCGCCGGCCCGGTCGCCAGCGCGATCGCCGCCATGGCGAGCCGGAACTTCCTGATCGCCGGCCTGATCGCCCGGTCGCGCGGCCTGCACGATGAGGAACCTGCCGACCCGGAGCGGCTGGCATTCTCGGCCACCGTGGACTCGGCCCTGGCCGCCTACCTGGAGCGGTTGAGCCCGGTTGCGGGGGCGCCGGCCGATCACGCGCTGACCGCGCTGGCCTTCGCCGAGTCACCGGGCCTGCCCGCCGCGCTGTGGCAGCTGGCCATCGAGGCCATCGACGGGACCCAGGTCAGCGCGGAGGACCTGGCCCGGTTCGCCCGGTCCTCCGCCGCCAACTTCCTGGTCGAAGCGGGCGGCGAGACCACCGCCGGAGATCACGGCCCGCGCGGCAACACCGTGTACCGGCTGTTCCACCAGGGCCTTAACGATGCCCTGCTGCGCAGGCGATCCGAGGTCATGCCGCGGGCCGATGATGAGCGGGCGCTCACGCTGGCCTTCACTAGGCACGGCCGACGGAGCGGATGGAAGGACGCTCCGGAGTACCTGCTCCGTTCGCTGCCGGGCCACGCCGCCGCCGCCGGGCTGGTCGACGACCTGCTCTGCGACGATGCCTACCTGCTGCGCGCCGATCTGCGGCGGCTGATCCAGGCCGCCGACGGGGCCGACTCGGCGCCGGGGCGCCGCCGGACTCAGCTGCTGCGGCTGACCCCGCGGGCCATCACCGCCGGCCCTGCGGATCGCGCCGCCTTGCTCAGCGTCACGGAGGCCCTCGATGACCTGGGCACCAGTTACCGCGACGGCGGCTGGCACGCCCCCTACCGAGCTCTATGGGCCTCGGTCAAGCCCCGCAGCGAGCGCGCCACCCTGGAAGGCCACCAGGGCTGGGTCATCGGCGTGTGCCCGGTCACGGTGGCCGGGAGGCAGCTGCTGGCCAGCGCCGGCACCGACGGCACCGTGCGGATCTGGGACCCCCAGACCAGCGAGCAGCGCACCATGATGGAAGGCCACGAGGGCGGGGTGAACGGCATATGCCCGGTCATGGTGGCCGGGAGGCAGCTGCTGGCCAGCGTCGGCAACGACGGCACGGTGCGGATCTGGGACCCCCAGACCGGCCAGCAGCGGGCCATGATGCAAGGCGACGGGGACGTCCTCTGGTCAGTCTGCCCGGTCACCGTGGCCGGGAGGCAGCTGCTGGCCAGCGCCAGCGAGGACGGCACGGTGCGGATCTGGGACCCCCAGACCGGCCAGCAGCGGATCACCATGGAAGGCCACCAGGGCGGCGTCTGGTTCGTATGCCCGGTCACCGTGGCCGGGGAGGAGCTGCTGGCCAGCGCCAGCGAGGACGGCACGGTGCGGATCTGGGACCCCCAGACCGGCCAGCAGCGGACCACCCTGGAGGGCCACCAGCGTGAGGTGAACGGTGTGTGCATGGTCACCGTGGCCGGGAAGGAGCTGCTGGCCAGCGGCGGCAGCGACCGGACGGTCCGGATCTGGGATCCCGAAACCGGCCAGCAGCGCACCCTGCTGGAAGGCCATCAGGATGGCGTCTGGGCGGTGTGCCCGGTCACCGTGGCCGGGAAGCAACTGCTGGCCAGCGCCGGCAGCGACGGCACGGTCCGGATCTGGGACCCCGAAACCGGCCAGGAACGTATCACGCTGGAAGGCCACCAGGACTGGGTCTGCGCCGTCTGCCCGGTCACCGTGGCCGGGAAGGAGCTGCTGGCCAGCGGCGGGGACGGCGGCACGGTGCGGATCTGGGACCCCGAAACCGGCCAGCAGCGAACTACCCTGGAAGGCCGCCAAGGCGGCGTCTACTCAGTGTGCTCCCTCACCGTAGCCGGGGACGAGCTGCTGGCCAGCGCCGGCAGCGATGGCATAGTGCGGATCTGGGACCCCCATACCGGCGAGGAACGCATCATGCTGGAAGGCCATCAGGACGGCGTCTGGGCGGTGTGCCCGGTCACCGTGGCCGGGAAAGAGCTGCTGGCCAGCGCCGGCACTGACAGTACCGTGCGGATCTGGGACCCCGGAACCGGCCGACAGCGCACCCTGCTGGAGGGCCACCATGGCAGCGTCTGGGCGGTGTGCCCGGTCACCGTAGCCGGGGAGGAGCTGCTGGCCAGCGCCGGCCGCGGCGGCACCGTGCGGATCTGGGACCCCCAGACCGGCCAGCAGCGAACCATGCTGGAGAGCCACCGGGGTGGCGTCCGGGCGCTGTGTTCGGTCACCGTGGCCGGGAAGGAGCTGCTGGCCAGCGCCGACAACGACGGGATGGTGCGGATCTGGCACCCCGCAACCGGCCAGCAGCGAACCCTGTTGGAGGGCCACCATGGCAGCGTCTGGGCGGTGTGCCCGGTCACCGTGGCCGGGGAGGAGCTGCTGGCCAGCGCCGGCCGCGACGGCACCGTGCGGATCTGGGACCCCCAGACCGGGCAGCAGCGGACCGTGCTGGAAGGCCACCGTGTCGATGTCAGCGACGTGTGCCCGGTCACCGTGGCCGGAAGGCAGCTGCTGGCCAGCACCGGTGACGACGGCACGGTGCGGATCTGGGACCCCGAAACCGGCGCGTGCCGTCTTACTGTCCCCACGTACTATCCGGGCGAGGCCATCGCGTGGATGGCAGGGTCGCTTGCCATCGGCCTCGGCGCCGGAATCCTGGTGATCGAGCCACGGACCGCCGGGTGACCAGAACCGCTTCCCAGCACCGGCCGTCCCGGGCAAGGATCGGGCCTATGCAAACGCCTGGCCCCGAGGGCATCAGGGAGGTGCAGCGACGGCTGCGCGCCGCCCAGGGCGCTTTCATACCCAAGCCCCAGCTGCCGGTCATCGACGAGGTCGTGGCGACCGTCCTGTCGCAGCACACCTCGGACGTCAACTCCGGGCGGGCGTTCGCACGGCTGAAGGAGAGGTTCCCCACCTGGGAGCAGGTCGCGGACGCGCCCGCCACCGAGGTGGCCGAGGCGATCCGCTGCGGCGGCATCGCCGACCAGAAGGCGCGCCGTATCCAGCAGATCCTGGCCGCCATCGAGGAACGCGAGGGCCGCATCGACCTCGGCCGCCTGGATGATCTCGATGATGCGGCGGCTGAGGCCTATCTCCTCTCCCTGCCCGGAGTCGGGCCGAAGACGGCCGCGTGCGTGCTCGTCTTCTCCATGGGGCGGGCCGCGTTCCCCATCGACACCCACGTCCATCGCGTCGCCATCAGACTGGGGTGGATCCCGGCGAGCACGACGGCGGACAAGGCGCACCTGCTCCTCGCGCCACGGGTGCCACCCGGCATCCGGTACGACCTGCACCTCGCGATGATCACTCACGGGCGTACGACCTGCCGGGCGCAGCGGCCGCAATGCGGCGCATGCGTCCTGCGCGACCTGTGCGCGTACGGTTCGGCCGCCGGGAACGGCCGCAGCTAGGCCTGGCCGAGCGTATTCCTGGTGGCGGGTAATGGTCTTGTTGCCGCTGACCGCGTATCTGGAGGTGCCGCGTGAGCGTCGATATCCGGGAGGAAGCCCTCACTCTCACCGCGCTGGAGGGGCACGCGGCCATTCCCATTGCCTTCGTGGTCGATCGGATCCTGACAGTGACGCTCATCGATGACGGCCTGGGTGGCATGTTGCTAACCGAGACCGTCGTCGATGATCCGTACGTCAAGGATTATGACGTCACCGACGAGCCGGCCTCCTGGCCCGACCGGTTTGATACCTCGAACTGGGGGCTCGTATGCGCCCGCCAGGACGGCGCGCGGGCCGGCGGTGCCGTGATCGCCTTCGATACCCCGGGCCTTGGCATGGCGCGCGCTAGGAACAATGCCGCAGTGCTCTGGGATATCCGCGTTTCGCCCGGTGAGCGCCGCGCGGGCATCGGGTCGGCGCTCTTCCGGACCGCCTTGAACTGGGCCCGCGCCCGCGGCTGCGAATGGCTCGCGATCGAAACCCAGAACGTCAACGCGGCGGCCTGCCACTTCTACCAGAAGATGGGCTGCACCCTGGGCGCCATCGACCGGTTCGCCTATCCCGGGCTGCCGGGAGAGGTGCAGTTGCTGTGGTGGAAGGCGCTGGCCGGGGACTACTAGGCCCGGGACCCGCGAAATTTGCCAGCTTCCAGAGGAGGCTGTTATTGCTTAGTGTTTTCGGTGACGGCGGCAGGCTGGCCAGTATCACCGAGGCGGAGGCCCGATGATGAAGGGCGCGGACAGCGCGGAGGCCGGCGGCCCCGGCCGCGGCAAAGTGCTCCCCTGGCGCCGGCGCAAGGTATTCCAGGTCATCCGGGAGTATGTGGAGGTCAACGGCTGCTCGCCGAGCAACCGTGAAATCGCCCGGGCGGTGGGCCTGAAAAGCGCATCCAGCGTCAACCATCACCTCAAGCAATTGAAGGCCGACGGCCTGGTGACCTACGACCCGAGATTCCCGCGCACGGTCAGGGTGCTGCAGGCTCGGCGAGCAGCCGGGCCTGCCGAAGAGACGGGCGGGACGCCGGGAGATACACCGCCGACGGCCGGGGCGGCACCCGACGACACCGATGCGCAGAAGGTGGTCTGGGTGCCGATCGTAGGGCAGGTCG
>Ga0207700_10002380_pt1 | contig 10812 bp, 7 predicted proteins | sample LARL82metaG_FD_184348 | JGI IMG/M metagenome (GOLD analysis project Ga0207700, IMG submission 184348) | Corn, switchgrass and miscanthus rhizosphere microbial communities from Kellogg Biological Station, Michigan, USA - LAR L8-2 metaG... | ecosystem: Host-associated > Plants > Roots >...
CTCGTCTTTCTCGTCGCGACTGTTTCCACCGCGGGGGGAACGATGGCCGCGTTCTATCTCGGGCGAAGAGGATCGAATTTCCTCACACGCCGTGCGCATGGTGGCGCGGGAGCGCTGGCGCGGGCGCATCGCTTCTTCGAGCGACATGGCGCCAGCGCGGTGCTCTTCGGACGATTCGTGCCCGTTGTACGAATGCTCATCTCGTTCGTGGCCGGTGTGTCATCGATGGACGCGCGCCGATTTGCGCTGTACAACCTCGCGGGCGCGGCGATCTGGGCGAGCGCATTCTGCGCGATCGGCTACTTCTTCGGCCATCACGCGGCGGCTTTCTATCACCAGATCGTTCGCGCGGCGCTCGTCGCCGGCTTTGGTCTCGCCGCCCTTGTCACGCTCGCTGTGGCGGGCGGCTGGCTCATCGAGGACGTCGATGCCGCGTGGCGAGCGGAAGGCACCATCTGGCATCGCGTCCTCATGTCCGCGCCGGTGCGCTGGCTGGCCCAACGCTCTCCTGCAGCCCAATCCATATTGTTTCGCCGGTTCTCTCCAGCGGACTATCTCGGGCTGAACCTGACGCTCGGTTTGGGGCTGAGCTTCGTATTACTACTCGTCTTTGCTGCGATCGCGCAGAGCGTGCTGTCCCAATCCGCTATCGTTCGCTTCGACCTCGACCTTGCTGAAGCATTGCACACGGGCGCGACGCCCGCTGGCGTCGCCTTCTGGTTTTCGGTGACCCGGCTGGGTACGCTGCCGGCCTGCGCCGCGTTCGGCGTCACATTCGTGCTCTGGTACACATCGCGCCACGGATGGCTGCCATTGGCGGGATGGCTCGCTGCGCTCTCGGGAAGCGAGCTACTCGCGTGGGCGCTCAAGCACGTCGTACATCGTGAGCGGCCGATCTTCCAGGTCGCGTACGCTACCGAGGCCACGTACAGCTTCCCGAGCAGCCACGTGCTCGGGGCGCTGGTGGGCTACGGTATGATCGTGTACTTCATCGTTTGTTTAACGAGGTCGCGGCTCTGGCGGATGCTCGCTGTCATGCTCGCCGCGACGATAGTGCTGGCCGTGGGCTACAGCCGCCTATATCTCGGGCTGCACTTCTTCAGCGACGTAATCGGTGGATTGGCCGCCGGCGCCGTCTGGCTCACCGCCTGTGTCACCGCCCTCGAGGTCGCCAGACGAAGGCAGGAGGTGGAGCCCCTCGGCGCCGCTGCGAGGCACATTCGACACCGACCGGACGAATTGACCTCACAGGCATCAGAAGAGCCATTCGACGCGTCGACGCAACCCGCCGCCCCTTCTCCGCGTAGGCCAAATACCCGATCAGGAGACTGAAGATGGCGACACGCGTCGATGGCGAGTTCCTCGCTCTCCAGGCGGCGCTGGCGGGAGAGTACTCTCTCGAGCGCGAGTTGGGCCGCGGCGGCATGGGGGTGGTGTATCTCGCGCGGGAAGTCCAGCTCAACCGACTCGTCGCGATCAAGGTACTTCCCAGTGTCCTTGCTGAACGCCCAGAGCTACGCGAGCGATTCGTTCGCGAAGCGCGCCTCGCGGCATCGCTCAGTCACCCCAATATCGTTCCAATACACCGGGTGAGCGAAGCGGGCGGGTTCGTTTTCTTCGTGATGGCCTATGTCGATGGTGAGACGCTGGGTGAACGGCTCAGGAGTGGTGGACCGCTCGGTCCAGCCGCCGCCACGCGCATGCTGCGTGAAGTTGCCTGGGCACTCGCTTACGCCCACGGACGCGGTGTGATTCACCGCGACGTCAAGCCAGACAACGTGCTGCTCGAGAAGAACACAGGCCGAGCGCTCGTAACGGACTTTGGCATCGCACTCGCCAAGGACGACGACGCTACGCCTGGCCGCGTGATGGGTACAGCGCAGTTCATGAGCCCTGAGCAGGCGACCGGCAGCACCGTGGATGGACGGAGCGACCTCTATTCGCTAGCGGTCGTCGGCTATCTCGCCGTCTCCGGGCGATTGCCATTCGACGCGGACTCGCTGCCAGCGTTGCTCGCGAAGCAGGTTGCCGAGCCAGCCCCATCCGTCGGCCGCATCGCGCCAGGCTTGCCGCGTCCACTCGCGAACACGATTGACCGATGTCTGCGCAAGAACCCGAGCGAGCGGTTTGCCACGGGCGAAGCGCTCGCCGACGCCCTCGAGGACACATCCGTTGTACGGACACAGTTGCCCGCGCCGCTGCGACTCTGGCTGCGCGCCTCCGACCCGCTTCGCCCGCTCTACCTGATGTGGAGCACGGTTTTCTTTTTCGGCACGCTCAGCGAGCTCCGACGAGGGGATTGGCCGGCGACGTTAGGTTTCATGCTCCTGCCGGTGATCCCGACATTTACCTTCCACGCCCGCAAGCTGCGCAAGGTGCTCGCCGCTGGATACTCGCTGCCGGACGTGCAACACGCGGTGAAGGTATGGCAGGCCGAAAAGCGTGAGGAGCTCGCGTTCGAGAGCGATGGCCCGCTGCCGCGCGCCTTCCAGATTCTTCGCGGCGCAACACTGGCATTGGTGGCGCTCTTTCTCGTCCTCGTGAGCGGGGTCATCGAGCTGGATATTCCGTACGCCCTGTGGCGCTGGATCCCGCTCGGCGTCTCGGCGCATCTGCTCCGGCAATTCATCACCGCCGGGACGGGGTTGCTCGCCGGCGTCACGGCGATCGCCTCGCATGCGTTGGGCGTGCCGTTTCTTCCGCGCGAAATGAAGCGGGACCTGACGGGCGGCATTCGCAGCTGGTTCTGGAACAGCCGCGCGGGAGCCCTGTTGACGAGAGTGCTCACGCCGCGGCGACGTGCGCGCGCCGTCTCCGTGGACTACCGGCCGACCGAAATGGCACTCGGGCTGGCGGTGGATGAACTGTTCGATGCGTTGCCGAAGTCCTACCGCGTTCACCTGGCGGGACTGCCGGCGGTCGTTAGGCGACTGGAGACGGCGGCGAGCGCGAATCGGGTCCATGTCGAACAACTCGAGTCGCTTGGCGCGGACGTCGATGGGCCGCTGTCGGCGCAGCTCGGCGAGGCGCGGAAGATGTTGGCGCAGACCGTCGCGGCGCTCGAAGCGATTCGGCTGGATCTGCTGCGGCTGCACGGCGGGGAGACCGATCTTCGGCCGATCACGTCGGTGCTGGACGCCTCGCAGCAGCTCGGCGCGGAGCTCGATCGCCTAACGAGTGCCAAGAGCGAAGTGGAAAGGATCGCGCCGCGGGTCGTGCCGACGCCAGCGTGATCAACGCACCTGCACCGGCGCGAACTCGCCCTTCTGGTTGAAGGGAATCTGTTTCTCGCCGATTGGCGTGTCCGCCGTCACGGTGCCGACCAGGCGATACGGCACCACTCCGTAGCCAACGACCGAGTTGGCGGCGAGCATGATGCCGCGAAGACTCACGTTCAGCGGCAGCGACACGACGAGCGAATCGTGGCCAGCCACGGTCCGGTGGAGCGTGTCGACACCCGCCGCGACGGCAACGCTGTCGCGGACGAACAACTCGTACGTCATGCCTGACGTCGAAAGGCTATATGGATTCGGATTGCGCACGAGCAGATTGACACGAATCCGGCCGCCAAGCGGCGTGACCGCCTCGAGCGCAACACCTCGGAACGCGACTGTCGGCGCCGTGAAAAGATGCTTCGCCGCCGCGGCACAGGCAGTCATGCCGGCCAAGGCGGCGAGGATGATGATCCGTGGTCGTCCGTGCATGCGCGGAATCTAGCCTCCAGTCACTGGCAACTCTCCCGTCCCGTGGGCATCATACGTCGCTTGGTCGACGCTAATACTCTTCTTCTTCACTCGTGCGTCCCCGGAGTTCCCGTGGTCAACAATCGTTTTCTCGGCGTCGCGGTCGGTGCGATGCTCCTTGCCAGTGCCGCTGGCGCGCAGCAGAGCCGCGCCGACCTCGTCCTTCTTCACGGCGATCTGTTCACGGTTGATTCCCAGCATCCGCGCGCTCAGGCGATCGCGGTGCGCGGTGATCGCATCGCAGCTGTCGGCAGCGATGCCGATATTCAGCGATGGGTGGGGCCGAAGACGCGCGTCGTCGACCTTCAGGGTCGTCTGGCGATTCCTGGCTTCACGGACGGCCATGGCCACTACACAGCGCTCGGTGAGTCGAAGCTGGTACTCGATCTGACAAAGGCGCAGACCTGGGAGGACATCGTCGCCCAAGTGCGTGATGCCGCGAGATCCGCCAAACCCGGCACCCTGATCGAGGGGCGCGGATGGCATCAGGAGAAGTGGATTCGCCCGCCGCAGCCTAACGTGGAAGGCGTTCCCCTGCACGCCTCGCTCGACGCGGTCAGTTCGCGGAATCCGGTCGTTCTCGAGCATGCGAGTGGCCACGCATCGTTCGTGAATGGCGCGGCGCTGCGGCTGGCGGGCGTGACGCGCGAGACGCCCAATCCCGCGGGCGGCGAGATTGTCAAGGATTCGAGCGGTGAGCCGACGGGCCTGCTCAAGGAATCCGCGCAGGAGCTGATGGGCCGCGCGCGGGCCAAGCTGCCGCACCTGACGAAGGCCGAGGAGGAGGCGCGTTTCCGCAGGGTCGTCCAGCTCGCCGGCGATGACGCGCTGTCGAAGGGTGTCACGAGTTTCCACGACGCGGGCTCGGACTTCCACACGATCGACGGATTCAAGCAGCTCGCGCGCGAGGGCAAGCTGCCGGTGCGGCTGTATGCGATGGTACGCTTCGAGACGGATTCCGCGCTCGATGCGAAGCTCGACAGCTATCGAATGATCGATTTTGCGAACGGCATGCTCACCGTTCGGTCGATCAAGCAGCAAATCGACGGCGCGTTAGGCTCTCATGGCGCCTGGCTACTCGAGCCGTACACGGATCTCCCGTCGAGCGCGGGATTGACGCTCAAGCCGGTTCCGGAAATCGAGAAGACAGCACGCGTCGCGCTCAAGCATGACTTCCAGGTGAACATTCACGCGATCGGTGACCGCGCCAATCGCGAAGTACTCGACGTATACGAGCGAATCTTCCGCGACAACCCTGACAAACACGATCTTCGCTGGCGCATCGAGCACGCACAACACATCGATCCAGCCGACATCCCGCGCTTTCACGCGTTAGGCGTCATTGCCTCGATGCAGGGCGTGCACACGATCTCCGATGGGCCCTGGGTCGCGAAGCGACTCGGCGAGGAGCGCGCGCGGCGCACTTCTTATCCGTGGCGATCGTTGTGGGATTCCGGCGCGATCGTTACGAATGGCACGGACACGCCGGTCGAAGACGTCGATCCGATCATGAGCTTCTACGGCAGCGTATCTCGAAAGACCAGGGAGGGCACGGTATTCGTGCCCGAGCAGCGGGTTACCAGGGAGGAGGGCCTGAGCGCCTACACGCTGAACAACGCGTATGCGTCATTCGAGGAGAAGGTCCTGGGATCGCTCACCCCCGGCAAGTACGCCGACATCGTCGTTCTCTCGAAGAACATCATGACCATTCCCGAAGACGAGATTCCCACGGCTCGCGTGGATCTCACCATTCTTGGTGGCAAGGTGCGATACGAGCGGCGCACCACCACTACCGCGGCCCGTGCCGGAGGCAGCGGACGTTGACGCTTGCCTGATTCGCGCGAGGAGGGCATGATAGCAGGCCCTGACTTCATGCCGCACCACCCACCCATGGAGGTGCCGTTATGCTCTCCCCTCGCCTTGCGGTCGTCGCCCTCGCCGGGCTCACCGCATGTACCACTCAGCAGGCCCGACGTACCGACACAACGAGTCCAGCGACGGCGACGCTCGCCGGCGCGCCGGCGACGGATGCCGCAGCCGTTAGGCAGGCGATCGAAGCTCAAAATTCGCGCTTCAGTGCTGCCGCCCTGAAAGGCGACACCGCCACGATAGCCGGTATCTACGCCGACGATGCCATTGTCATGGGGCCGAACGAGCCCGCCTTTCACGGTCATGACGCGATCGCCAAGGGCCTCGCAAAGATGATGTCTGCGATGTCATTGACTGGCCACAAGCTGCAGACGCAAGACGTGATCGTCGCTGGCGATTATGCAATCGAGACCGGCGCCTACGATGTGAGCGCGGCGCCGCCCAAGGCCAAGCCGGTGCACGACGTCGGCAAGTACATCGTCGTCTGGAAGAAGCAGACTGACGGCAGCTATAAGATTCTGCGAGACGTCTTCAATTCGGACGAGCCGATGCCGATAAAGTAGCCGCTGTCGGGCGTTCTCCTCTAGCGCCCGGCGGAAGGGAAGGGCAAATCTCGGGATAGCATTCGCCGTTCGAGGCCTTCATCAGGAGGACGCATGACTCGAATGCTGTCCCACCTCGGCGCGCTGGCTTTCGCCGCGTGCCTAACGATCCCGGCGCTCGCGAGCGCCGGCGCCCAGGAGCCGACCCCGCAAGGCACTCCGGCATTCGTCTCCGCGAAAGCGATCGCGGAGCAGCTCGGCGCCAGAATCCAGCCGCGGGATGAGGACGAATTCCACGTCGGCACGAGCTTCACCGCGGTCCTTGGCGCGCCGGAGAAGCTGAGCGCGTTCGGTCTCAAAGAGATGCACGCCGGCGCCCGAGTGACGGTGGCCCGCATTGCGCCTGACAAGATCCGCGTCGAGATCGACGAGATGGATCCAGTGCCAGCGAATACGGGCGCGACTCTGAAGCTCGACTCGAAAGGAAGTTTGGTGGCGGTGAAGTAGTGGCTGTGGCTGGTGGCTGGTGACTGGTGACTGGTGACTGGTGGAAAGAGAAAAGGCGGCGCGTAGCGCCGCCAATCCGAATTCACCAGGCCCCCCACCATCACTAGTCACCAGCTTGGGCCGCTGGCGCTTTCTTACCTACGGAACGGGCCGAGGCGCGTTCCGCGCGGACATACGTCAGCCAGCCGTGCGGATCGGCCGCTTCACCGCGAACGGTGGATAGAAAGGCGCGTTGCAGATCCTTCGTTATGGGCCCCGGCTTGCCGGCCCCGACGGTGATCTTGTCCACACTTCGGATTGGGGTGATCTCGGAGGCCGTCCCCGACAGAAAGACCTCGTCCGCGACGTAAACCATCTCGCGCGGCAGCGGCTCTTCGCGGATTGGGATGCCGGCGTCAGCCGCCAATGTGAGTACGGTCTCGCGAGTAATGCCAGGGAGCAGAGTGCCGTCGATTGGGGGCGTGTACAGGGTTCCCTTGCGCACGAGGAACAGGTTCTGGCCGGAGCCCTCGCTCAACATTCCGTCGGTCCCGAGAGCGATCGCTTCCGCGAAGCCCTTTGCCAACGCTTCCATCTTGATCAGCTGACCGCCGAGGTAGTTGCCGGCGATCTTCGCCATGGCGGGAATCGTGTTCGGTGCAACGCGGTTCCAGCTCGCAATGCAGGCATCGACGCCATTCTCCAGCGCGCCTTCGCCGAGATAAGCGCCCCAAGGCCAACAAGGGAGATACACCTCCACGGGGCTGGCGAACGGTACCATGCCGGCGGCACCATATCCCCGGACGATCATCGGACGAAGGTAGCAGGAGTCCAACTCGTTCCGCTCCACCAGCTCGCAGCACGCGGCGACGAGCTCGTCGAGGGAGTAATCGAGATCCATCCGGTAGATCTTCGCCGAATCGATCATCCGTTGTAGGTGATCCTGCAGGCGGAAGATGGCCGGACCGCGCGGGGTGTTGTAACAGCGAACGCCCTCGAAGACCGAGGAGCCGAACTGTACGGAATGGGACAGGACGTGAATCTGCGCGTCCGCCCAGCGAATGAATTCGCCGTCGCGCCAGATCCAGTTCGTCTCGCTGAGCTTGTACACGAGGGACGGGGTTGGGGTAGTGGAAAGTAGGGGCCGAATACAGCGTAGCGCCGCCGGCGCCACAAGGCCAGAGCAAATTTAACGACGCTGGGCCGTCGACGGCGGCGTCGGCGCGCGACGACACCCGATTGGACGGAACCATGTCTCGCGCGGAGTGTAGGTAGCCGAGTCGATGTTCCAGTTCACTCAACTTGGGCGACGCCGGAACATCGGCGTCGCCTTGCGCATTCCAACGTGTCCGCGGCCGTGGAAGCGCACTGCGCCATTCAGACGAAAATTTCGAGTTTACTAACTTTTCCGCAGGTGGGTTGACATGTCTGTCTTTCCTTCGGGCGGGCGCCCACGCGCGCTCGCGCTCTCCATCGGCAGCGCCGCCGTCATCGCCTCCGGCGTTTTGACGGCGCTGCACGCTCAATCACATCAACCGCCCAGCGAGAAAGCTGGGGCGCTCACGACCAAGGCGATCGCACCGCTTGTCGAGACGCAGAACGCATTCGCCGCCGTCGCGTCGCAGGTGACGCCGGCAGTGGTCTCCATTCATATCGAAGGCACGCGCCCGCCAGCGCAGCGGATGGACATGCCTGACTTTCCGGATCTTCGGCAGTTCGGCTTTCCAGATATCGGCGGAGCGCCCTTCCGCGGGCGCCAGCGCGGCCAGCGCGGCGAGTCCGACAGTCAGGTGGTCCATGCGTCGGGCTCAGGCTTCATCGCCTCAAAGGATGGTCTGATCCTCACCAACAATCACGTCGTCGCGGATGCGAACAAGGTGACGGTCATTCTTTCGGACCGTCGTGAGTTCGACGCGAAGGTCGTCGGTCGTGATCCAACCACCGACGTAGCGGTTATCAAGATCGATGGTCAGAACCTTCCGACCGTGCCTCTTGGCAACGACGAGACGACTCGCGTCGGAGACTGGGTGCTTGCGATTGGCAACCCGCTCGGCCTCGACTTCACCGTCACGCAGGGCATCGTCAGCGCGAAGGGACGCGGTGGTTTCACTGGTCTCTATGACAGCCCGTACGCCGTCGTCGACTACCTCCAGACGGACGCGCCGATCAATCCCGGCAACTCCGGGGGCCCCCTCGTGAACGTGCGTGGGGAAGTGGTTGGAATGAACGCCGCTATCGCCAGCCCAACTGGCAGCTACGCCGGCTACGGCTTCGCGATTCCTGTGACGCTCGTGCGTGACGTCATGAATCAGATCGTGCAATATGGTCATGTACGGCGTGGTCTTCTCGGTCTTTCGCTCGCCGAAGTGACGCAGAAGGACGCGCAGACGGACAGGCTCGCGCAGGGTGGTGTGGCGCAGATTCGCGGCGCGCTCGTTGCCGACTTCCCGAAGGAAGGCGCAAGCCCTGCACACGATGCTGGAATTCAGAAGGGTGACATCATCGTCACCGCGGATGGCCACGACATCGATCACGTCGCGACGCTCCAGCGCGTGATTCGGGGTCATCGCCCCGGCGACGTGGTCTCGCTGACATTCGTTCGCTCTGGTGCCGAGAAGACGGTGCAGGTGAAGTTGGCGGAACCGCCGAAAGACGACGCACCGAAGCAACTGGCCAGTCGGTGATCGGTGGTCGGTGGTTAGTGCTGTGGTCGAGAAAAAGGCCGGCGAGTTGACTCGCCGGCCTTCCTTTCAGCGATCACCGATCACCGACCACCGTCAACCCATTATCACCGCTTCAGCCGCAGCACCGTACGCGTACTCGCCTGCCCCACCCTATCCACGGCACTCACAGCGACGATATCCGTGCCCCCGCTGGTGTCCGGGATCGTGAACTCGCGCGTCGCGGCGGGCAGGATCGTCGTTTTCCATTTCTCGTCGGCGTCGCGCGTCTGAACGACCCAGAGGGAGACCATCGCACTGTCGCCCGCGGAGATCTTGAGTGTGAGGCGGTCGCCGTCGGTTGTGTTGATCTCGGCGACTGGAGCAGCTGGCGCCTTCCCCTCGAGCCACGTCATCTCTGGTACTACCGCCGGCTCTCGATAGCTGTCGGATTGCAGCCGATCCCCGAGCGACCCGGAGAGCGGCCCCGCATTCACGACGAGAGAGCCGAGACGGAAGTGGACGTGCCCCTTCGATTCCACCGTCCCGTCGCGCGCGTCACGGAGCATCATGATCTGCCGCGGGATCTCGTCGAAGGACCATGCAGGATGTCCCACCGCGCCCGCCGTATAAAGTCCCGGAAAGATGAATCGCCCCTGTGGATTCTGCGTGCGCCACCACGCGTCCAGCGCCCGGAAGCGATTCTCAGGAGCGTCCACCTGCCAATAGAGCTGAGGGGCGATGTAGTCGAGCCATCCTTCTCGCAGCCATTTGCGCGAATCGGCGTAGGTCTCGCGGAAGGAGTCGAGACCATCGATGCCCTCAGGATAACCCGGTCGCCAGATGCCGAAGGGGCTGATGCCGACGGCCATCCACGGCTTCGCCACATGGACGCGCTTGTACAGTTCGGCGACGAAGTCGTCGATGTTGTGCCGGCGCCAATCGTCGCGGTTGGTCCAGTGCTCCTTGCGGCCGTACCTGATCCACGAGGCATGGTCCGGGAACTCGAGCTCGCGTACGATCTTGATCGTGTGGCGATGCCTTCCTCGACCAACGCGGCGATAATGGGTGCGGGTCTCGCGATAAGGGTAGAAGAAGTCATCGAGGTGTACGCCATCGATGTCGTAGCGCTGCACGACGTCGATGATCATCGCGAGCACTGCCTCGCGTGCCTTCGGGATGCCTGGATCGATCCACTGCTGTCGGCCGTAGCGCCGAACCCACTCGGGATGCTGGCGCGTGACGTGGTTCTTCGCCGCACGTATGCCGCCATCGAGCGAGGCCCTGAACGGGTTGAACCACGCATGTACCTGCAGGCCACGCGCGTGCGCTTCCCGGACGGCTAACGCCAGCGGATCGTAGCCAGGATTGACGCCCTGCCGTCCGGTGAGCTTGGCAGACCAGGGCGCGAGCGGTGTCGAGTAGAGGGCGTCGCCGCTGAGCCTGACATGAAAAATGATTGCGTTCAGGCCGATGGTGCGCGCGCGATCCAGCAGAGTGATCAACTCGTGT
>Ga0207700_10002381_pt1 | contig 10812 bp, 8 predicted proteins | sample LARL82metaG_FD_184348 | JGI IMG/M metagenome (GOLD analysis project Ga0207700, IMG submission 184348) | Corn, switchgrass and miscanthus rhizosphere microbial communities from Kellogg Biological Station, Michigan, USA - LAR L8-2 metaG... | ecosystem: Host-associated > Plants > Roots >...
AGAACACCGGCAGCGCGTCGGAGACGACGCCCATCGCCGGCAGCACGATCATGTAGACCCAGGGATGCGCGAACATCCAAAACAGGTGCTGCCAGAGCAGCGGCTGCCCGTCGTTTTGTGCATTGAAAAAGTGGGTCCCGAACTGGCGGTCCATCCACAGCATGAGACAGGCGACGCTGACCGTCGGCACTGCGAGAAGCCCCGCGGCATTGGCGCTCAACGTGCCCCAGATGACGATCGGAAAGCGGTTGACCGACATGCCGGGACAACGTGTCCGCAACGTTGTCACGACAAAGTTGATGCCGCCCGCGGTCAGCGAGATCCCAAAAAAGATCAGCCCGAGTAGGTAGAAATCGATGTTGGGGCCAGGATTGAACTCGCGCGATGCGTAGGGCGGATAGTTGAACCAACCGTCGTTCGGCGCTGTACCGATGAGGAAGCTGCAGTAGACGAAAATGCCAGAGGCGAGAAACACCCAGTAGGAAAAAGCGTTGAGGCGCGGAAACGCCATGTCGCGCGCGCCGAGCAGCAGTGGCCAGAAATAATTGCTGAAACCCGACAATACCGGAAACGCGTACCAGAAGATCATCGTGTTGCCGTGCATCGAGAACAGCTGGTTGTACTGTTCCGGCGTCAGCAGATGCTGGTTCGGCCCGGAGAGCTGAAGGCGCATAAAGACAGCCTCGATGCCGCCCGCGACGAGAAAGGCGAAGGCGGTCACGAGGTACATGATGCCGATCTCTTTGTGATCGACCGTGGAAAACCAGCCGCGGAGCCCCGGCTCGGACTCCCACATGGCATGCAATTTCGCTTCGAGCGCCGGGTTCTGCTCGGTGACTTCGGGGAGGCGTTCGTGCTCGGCAATCGTCACGCGGCGCTCCTCACTTGAGGCTCTCCAGGAATTGTCGGATGTCCGCGAGCTGTGTCCCGGAGAGATCGAGGATCGGCATCAGGTTGCCCGGCTTGATGTGCTGCGGATCGGCGATCCAGCCCGAGAGATAGCCCGGCGTATTCGGCAGGGTACCCGCCGCTATCGTCTGCCGGTTCATCAGATGGCTGAGATCGGGGCCGAGCCGGCCGCCCGCCATCGTGCCGCGCACCGAATGGCAGATGCCGCATTTCGTGATGAAGTTCGCCTCGCCCGCCGCGACGGTTTGCGACTGTGGCGCCGGCGGCGCTTGCAGCTGGCCGTCCCACCAGGACCGGAACTGCGCCGGCGGCTCGGCGATGACGGCGAGCGCCATATGCGCGTGCTGAAGTCCGCAGTATTCACCGCATTGGCCGCGATAAGTGCCGGGCCGATCCGCCTCGATCCAGGTGTCGTTCTGCTGGCCGGGGATCAGGTCGGTTTTGCCGCTGAGCTCGGGCACCCAGAAGGAGTGAATGACGTCGACGCTCGAGAGTTCGATCCGCACGGGCTCGCCGGTCGGGATGTGGATCTCGTTGGCAGTCGTGAAAACGCGGGAGGGCTCATCGCTGTCGTAGCGGACCTCCCACCACCATTGATGACCGATGACGTGGATCTTGACCTTGGCGTCGCGCGGCGGACCGCTGACCGCCGCCAATGTCGAGCAGGTCCAGATCGTCGCGCCGACGAGCACCGCCGCCGAGATCGCCGTGCCGATGTAAATCCAGCCAAGCCCGCGTTCCGGCCGTTCGAGCGGGACGAGGCGCGGGTCGTTTGACAGCGGGACATCGCGCCGCCAGATGAGCCCGCCAACGAGTAGCCCGGTGACAATCAGGATGACCAGCAGCGAGACGATCAGCAAGGCCCAGAGGAGATTGACGACGGGGTAATTCCGCGCGCCGAAACCGACCGTGTAGGCCATCGGCGTATCGGCGTGGGCGAATGCGGGGGCGAAAGGCAGCAGCGCGCAGACAATGGTTGCGACGACACTCGTCGAGCGCGCCGCGCGATCGAGCGTCGGCGCTCGCGCTGCGGCATGCGTGTCCTGGTGAGGCCGGCTACTGGCCTTTGCCGCCCGAGGGTTTTTGTCCATTGCGGAACGGCTCGGTGTAGGCCCAAGGATTTGGTGTCAGTGCAAACTCGGCCGGCACCTGCTCGAGGCTTGGTGACTGGGCCGAGATCGTCGTGCCCCATTGCGGGTGTGGCTCCTTACTGATCTGATGGATGTAAGCGACGAGATCCCAGATCACCGCATCGGGCAGGATGCCGCCCCAGGCCGGCATGCCGTTGGGCCGCCCCTGCGCGATCGTCAGATAGATGTTGGCCGGCTCGCCGCCATACTGAAAGAAGCTGTTGCTGAGCGCCGGACCCATGCCGCCCCCGCCATTGTCGGCATGGCAGCCGATGCAGTTGAATGCCATGAAATAAGCCATGCCGCGTTGCGCCGCGGCCGGATCATTGCCGACCGGGTTGTTGATGTCCGGGCGGGTCGAGATCCCGCCGGGAAAAAGGCCCGAGACAGGCGTCTCGATCAGCGCTCTCGCGCCGCCGACGGAGTGCGCCACGTTTTGCTGGTTGCCGCTCTGATCGCCGAGGCTGTGGAGCGGCGGTCCGGCGCGTTCCTGTTGTGCGACCGCCGCAGGGCCCGCCGGCTTGTCGGATTGAGCAAAGGCGCTGCCCGCAGCCGCCAGCAGAAATGCGGCGCCGCCGATTAATGCGATCCCGAGCGAAGATGTGCGGCGTTCCTTGCGCATTCAACGCGTCCTAATCCGCACGGTCAGCTATGGGCGTCGCTGCGGAAGACAGCTGTTCCGGCTCGATCAGCGGCACGCCAAAACTGGTCAGCAGCGACTTGATCTCGTTCTTGCGGCGCGCGATCACTCCCTCGAGCGTGTCGCGCAGCGCATCGTCTCCTTGGCGCACCGCCATCGCGATTTCGTATTGCAGCCCGAGCAGCTCGAAATGAGTTTTGCGCGCGCTGAACTCGTCGGTGTCGCCGATCATGGTCAGGGTCAACGGCGCCGGGGAGCGCTGCGCGAAATAGCCGGCGAGCGGCCCCCATTGCGCGCCGATATCGATATCGCCGCGCGCCACCGCGGCGACGATATCGCCATTTCGGTTGCCTCGATCGCCGTCAATCCGATAGCCGATGAGATTGTCGGCGAGACCGGACTGCGCCAGCGCATGCGCGGGCGGGGTGTACATCGCATCATCGCCAATGGCGGCGACGCCGATCTTCAGCTGGCGCAACCGCTTGTCCTTCAGCGACGTGATGTCGAGCCCGCGTTCGGCGCGCGAGACCAGCACGTAGCTGGACCAGTAATAGGGGCGGGTGGTTTCAACGCCGCCGAGCTGAAGCGGGACGCCGATGACAAGATCGCATCGCCGTTCGTCCAGCGCCTCGCGGACCGACTCCGAATGGGGCGACCAGACATAAGCGAGAGGTCTGCCGAGCTCACGCGCCACGAGGACCGCGAGCTTGTTCTCGAAGCCTTCGCCCTGGGCGTTGGAGACCGGCAGGTTGTCGGGATCGGCACAGACGCGGATCGGGTTCTGCCCAGCACGCAGAATTGAGCCGGTAAGCAGCAAGAGCATGAGGGCGAGCCACAGCCGCGCAAACAAATCAGCGGCTCGGCGCATTGCTCGGCTCCTTGCTTTGGTCGCCACTTTGATTGCCGCTTGGCGTCGGTGTTCCCGCCCCGGCGGGGAGGGGGGCGCCCGATTGCGGCGTCTCCTGTCGCGGCAACGCGAAGACCATCAGCGTGCTGCCGCCGGCCGTATAAGCAGGCAAATCCTGCATCGCGCCCGTAAAGCCGAGGGCGCCGTTCCGCACCCGCGGATCGATTTCCGCGTTCGCGACAACGCCGGGCCAGCCGCCGATGCCGGACAGAATCGCGATGTATTGCCGACCGTCGTTGCCCTGATACGAGACCGGCTGACCGATGATCCCGGAAGGCGTTCGGATCTGCCACAGCACCTTGCCCGTCTTGGCGTCCACCGCCTTGAACCAGCGATCCATCGTTCCGTAGAACGCGACATCACCCGCAGTCACGACGGCGCCGCTCCACACCGGGAAATTCTCGTGGATCTCCCAAACCTTTTTCCGTTGCACCGGGTCCCAAGCCATGAACTCGCCGCGGTATCCGCCCGGCCCGGCATACATGTCGACGGTCGCGCCGACATAAGGTGTGCCCTTGATGTAGCCGACCTCGGAGCTCTTCCAGTTCATGCAGAGGTGCTGGTGCGGCACGTAGATCAGCTGCGTGCGGGGCGACCAAGCCGAAGGTTGCCAGTCCTTTGCGCCATCGGCGTTCGGGCAGATATCGGTGACGGTCTTGCCGAGCGTCGGCTTTTTGTCCTCGTTTTTGATCGGCCGGCCCGTCGCGAGATCGATGCTTTTTGTCGAGTTGATCGTCTCATAGGGATCGGCCGCGTACACCTCGCCGGTGGCGCGGTCGATCAAGTACATGTAGCCATTGCGGCCGATATGGACGAGCACCTTGCGGGTCTGCCCGTTGACCGGCAGATCCAGAAGGATGCTCTCATTGATCTCGTCGTAATCGAAATCGTCGTGCGGGTTGTACTGGTAGGCCCATTTCGCCGCGCCGGTATCGGGATCGCGCGCGAATTCCGCCGTCGTCCACAAATTGTCGCCAGGCCGCTGGTTCTCGTTCCACGGCGACGGGTTGGCAGTGCCGTAATAGATCAGGTTCAGCTGTGGGTCATACTGGATCCAGCCCCACATCGTGCCGCCGCCGATCTTCCATTTATCGGCGGGCCAGGTGCTGACACCGAGATCTTTGCCTTGCAGGCTCTTGTAAAACGGCTTGAAGTCGCTGCCGATCAGAACGTCCTTGTCAGGGCCGGTGTGATAGGCGCGCCAGACGATCTTGCCGCTGTTCTCGTCGACCGCGGTGACCCAGCCGCGCACGCCGAGCTCGGCGCCGCTGTCGCCGACCAGCACTTTCCCCTTCACAACGAGCGGCGCCATCGTGATCGTCTCGCCATTGGCGATGTCGCCGAGCTGTGTGTGCCAGAGTTCGTTGCCGGTCTTGGCGTCGAGCGCGACGAGATAATTGTCGAGCGTCGCCTGAAAGACCTTGCCGTTGTCGTAGGCAAGGCCGCGCGTGATGACGTCGCAGCATGCGACGCCCTTGGCGGCCGGGTTCTGCTTTGGCGCGTATGACCATTTGAGGTCGCCGGTCGCCGCATCGAGCGCAAACACCTGGTTCGGGTGCACGCCCCAATAGGGGCCGACCACATACATCGTGCCGTCGATAACGAGCGGCGCAGCTTCCTGACCGCGATCGGCGCCGAGCGAGAAGCTCCAGGCGAGGCTCAGCTGGCCGACATTGCCGGCGTTGATCTGATCGAGCGCGCTGTACCGGGTGTTGGCATAATCACGCGGCGCCATCGGCCATTGCTTCGGGTCTTGCGACAACGACTGCAGATCGGTTTCCGCCCGCGCCGTCACGGGCGCAAGCAACAACAGCGCTGCGGCGCTGAGCGCTGTAAACACGTGCCGCATCGTCAGTTGCCCATTACCTGGGCCCATTGCGGGACGGTACCGGAGTGGATCTGGCCGGCGATCTGCGCTTCCGATCCGCCGCACTGCGGGTGCCCGAATCCCGACGCGCTCGTTTTGTCGGGCAGCATGTCGTAGATGATGCCGTCATTGTGCTCGGGGCTGACGCCATTCGGGACTTTGTCGAGCCCGAGCGCGTGCCGCACCCGCCAAGCAACATTGTGATCGGCGCAGGACGTGTCGCCGCTGACGCCGAGCGCACCGATGATGGTGCCGTTGCCGTAGAGCGGCAGTCCGCCGCCAAACACGACCACCCCGCCGAGACGCTTGCCGATAAGCGGGTCGGAGGCGCTCCCATAAGTTTTCGGATCGCCGGCTGTGATCAGCTCGGCGGCCGGCGGGTTCGTCGCCACCAGCCCGAAGAACGGGCCGCCGGGCAGTGCGCCGGCATAGAGGTTGGCCGTCGAGATCGCCATTTGAGCGAGGCTGAGGGCATTCGCGGTATTTGCTTTTTCTGCCGCAATAGCGCGGCTGCCAGGCCATTGATCGTCCGGCTTGCTGCCGCTGAACGTCATTGCGCAGACGGTGCCGTCGCGGCCGACGATGGCCGCCCACTCATTGTTGTCGAAGCCGCCATTGCCAGGGCCGCCGCTCGGCTTGACGCTTTCCTTGAGCGCCTTTGTGAGCTGGTCGTACGAGGCCGGGCAATTCTGCGCGGCGGCAATCGAGATGCTCAGGACGGTGATAGAAATGGCTGCGAGGACCGGCCGGAGGACCGCAATCATGGTGCCGCTCTCAACCGCTTCTCGGCCGAGATGCCGGCCGAAACGGGATCAGCACCAATCCAAGGACAAAAAGGCCGATCGGCACCTCGGGTGGGATGAATTCGATCAAGGACAGGGCGCAAGCCCAGATCAGCGCCCAACCGAGGACCGTTAGGCAGATTGCAGCAATCGTGACTCGGTCAACAACCGCCACCGAGAGCAAGATATTTCCATTCGACGCGATCGCGCCGTTCGCCGATCGGGCCGAGGGAATGAGGGACGGAAGCGGCTCTCGGAGCATGTTCCCCTCTTGGCACCAGCGAACGGAAGCGCGGGGCGGCGGCTCCCGTTTGCGCGCTGAAAACACGAGGTAAAATCGTAAGTTCCGGCAAGGATTGACCGAGAGATTGGTCTTTAACCTGGATCATTTATTGCCTGCGAATACCGGCGCAGCGTGGTTCAGAATTCCATGGCTCAGAATTTGAACGTGAGATTTGTGTCGAGAAACGTCGTCACTCGGCTGCCGGCGGCGCGCAGCGCGCTGCCGGGATAAAAGATGCCGATTTCACCCAGCGCAAGCAGGTGCGGGGTTATCGCCCAAGTCACGCGAAAATCGGATTGCCGGCCGATCGACCGGCCCGGGAGCAATGCCGTCACAGCGTAATTGTTCTGTCCCTGCGCGCCGGGCCAGGGCGCGCCGATATAGATCGCATCGGCCTCGGAATAGCGCCACAGCCAGGAGTAGTAGTATTCGGCGGTAACGGTTGCGGTGGGTGCAACGCTGATGCGCGGGGCGATGTCATAAAAATTGGTCGGGGCGAATTCGTTGTTCGGCACGTAATACTGCGTGTTCGGGTACATCGGCTGATACGTGTGCAGGGTGCCGCCGGTGCGGTCGGCGCCGCCGGAGGCGCTATCAACGTGAATGCCGATGCGCGGTTTCCAGGGCAGCCCGTGAAAGGTGTAGCCGGTATCGGTGTTGAACGCGAAAGCGTCGACCCGCAGCCCGGCATAGCCGCCGGTCTGGTAAGCGCCCTGCCAGTCATAGTCGGCGTCGCCGATCGCGCCGTATGCGCGCAGTCCGAACGTGTCTCGGTGATCCTGACTGGCGATAAAGCCTGTCCCCGTCGCCGCGACGACCCGGCCGCCGGTCAATAGCGCGCGGTCATTGTAGAGGCCGGCGCCCTTGCCCCCGGCGAACGGGCTCGCGCGCCAGCCGAAATAGAATGGCTCGACGGAGGTCCGGGCCTCGAGCCCGACCGGGACCGCCTTCGGCAGATCGTAGCTGCCATAGACGCCCCATAGATTGACGTGCGGATTGTCGCGGTCCTGGAGGACGCCGTCGACGAATTGCACGAGATTGTAGGCAAAGGCGTCGACCCGGGCCGGGCCCCAATCGCGGTAAGCGCGGAAGCCGTCGAATACGGGCGAGGGCAGGTTGGTCGAGACGTTGGCGCGCACCTGGAGATTGTTGCCGAAGAAGATTTCCTGGCGTCCCGCGCTAAACCCGGTTTTGGCATCGTCGAGAATGCCATAGACCTCGCCAAAGCCGTTAACCAAGCCGAGTGCATCCCGCTGGTTTCCCGGGATTGTCGGGCCGACGCGGTGGCCAGTCTGCTGGCCGTGGTAAAGATCGGCGTAGAAGCGAACATTGGGGCCGAGATGCAGGTCGGCGCCGAGCGCGTAGCGCTGCTTATAGAGCTGGTTGGTGCTGACCTCGGTAGCCGGCGTGAGCGTCGGGAGGCCACCAGCCGTTCTTGCGGGGGTAGCCGCGGTGGCGATCGCAAAGTTTCGGTGATCCGTATTGTCGTAGCGAAACCGCGCCTCGCCGTTCAGGGTCAGGTAGACCTCCCCATCGGCGCCCAGGGGGATGAATTTGAGCGGGTCGAAGAAGTCGCTCGACCGCGCCGGATCCCGCAAATAAGTGTAATCTTCTTCGTATCTCTCGACATAAGAATTGCCCCGGCCCGGCCCCTTTCCTTTGTAGAACCGGGTCTGGTTTTCGGTCGTGGGTTCGCCCTCCGTCCTGGCTTTAGACGGCAGCTCCGGGCTCTCCTGCGCCACGGCTGCCCTGCCGGTCATGCCCATCAGAAAGGCGAAGCCGATCGCCAGTGTCCTGCAGTAGAGCGAGCGCATCCCATCACCGCGTCGCGCCGGAAAGGCCCGCAACGCCTTCCAGATGCTTGGTGAATAACAGATCGGAAGCTTGCCAGGTCGCCCGATTGCGAGCGCAGTCAGATGCGCCCGGCACCGCGGCTGGCTGAAGGTCTGGGCCGTATTTGAAATAGAGGCAAAGCAAAGATCCGGCCCAATCCTCCGCCTTAACGAAAAGTTCAACTTCCTCAGCCAGTCTCGTACTGCCGAACTTTGGGAGACTCCTCCGTGCCTTCCGAGATCCGCCATATTGTTTTCTCCGGCGCAGAGATCGCCTCTGCGGTCCGCGAGTATCGTCGCAATGCCGGCCGGCCACTACCGAACGGCTCATTACGACGTGTCGAGGTCGGGACAAATTCGGGAAGCGTGCGCGTCTCGCTCGAGATTGCCCCCGACAACGGGATTTCGACCGCCACCTTTGAGGTCGGCAGTGCCGAGATCACCGAAGCGCTCGTCCTTTATTGCGGCGCCCATAACGTGCCGTTGCCCGCTGCCGGGGCCAAGAGCCTGCAGCGCTTTGGCGACAGCGTGCTGCTGATTGTGGCTCTGAACGTGACCGGCTCAGGTTGGCCGCTATCGGCTGGGTTGGCGCGGGCCACGCAGCCGAAGCAGATGCCGGCAGCCGCCGACTAATTCGCCGATTGAGCAGTCTCGGTTCGGCAGAAAAAAGGGCGCGGGTTCGGGGACCCGCGCCCTTTTCGCTTTTGCCTTAGCTGGGCCGGCTCCGTCGGCCTGCGCCAGAGATCCTATTTCAGGATTTTGGCGACGACGCCGGCGCCGACGGTGCGGCCGCCTTCGCGGATCGCAAAGCGCAGCCCCTCATCCATCGCGATCGGCACGAGAAGCTCCACTTCCATCGTGATGTTGTCGCCCGGCATGACCATCTCGGTCCCCTCGGGCAAGGTCACCGTGCCGGTCACATCGGTCGTGCGGAAATAAAACTGCGGCCGGTAATTGGCGAAAAACGGCGTGTGCCTTCCGCCCTCTTCCTTCGTGAGCACATAGGCCTCGCACTGGAAATGCGTGTGCGGCGTGATCGAGCCCGGCGCCGCCAACACCTGGCCGCGCTCCACCTCTTCGCGCTTGGTGCCGCGCAGCAGGACGCCGATATTGTCGCCCGCCTCGCCCTGGTCGAGGAGCTTCCGGAACATCTCGACACCGGTTGCCACCGTCTTGGTGGTCGGCCGAAGCCCGACAATCTCCACCTCGTCACCGACCTTGACGATGCCACGCTCGACCCGGCCGGTCACCACCGTGCCGCGGCCCGAGATCGTGAACACATCCTCGATCGGCATCAGAAACGGCCGGTCCTTGGCGCGCTCCGGCTGCGGGATGTAGGCGTCGACCGCCTCCATCAATTCCTGGATCGATTTGGCCCCGACCTCCGGGTCCTTGCCCTCCAAGGCGGCCAAGGCCGAACCCTTGACGACCGGGATGTCGTCGCCCGGGAAGCCGTAGGAAGAGAGAAGCTCGCGCACTTCCAACTCGACCAGCTCCAGCAGCTCAGCGTCGTCGACCATGTCGACCTTGTTCATGTAGACGACCAGCGAGGGGACGCCGACCTGGCGGGCCAACAGGATGTGCTCGCGGGTCTGTGGCATCGGCCCGTCGGCGGCCGAGACCACCAGGATCGCGCCATCCATCTGCGCCGCCCCGGTGATCATGTTCTTGATGTAATCGGCATGGCCCGGGCAATCGACATGCGCGTAATGGCGCTTGTCGGTCTCGTATTCGACATGCGCGGTCGAGATCGTGATGCCGCGCGCGCGCTCCTCCGGCGCCTTGTCGATCTGGTCGTAGGCGGTAAACGTCGCCCCGCCCTTCTCCGCCAACACCTTCGTGATCGCCGCCGTCAGCGTCGTCTTGCCGTGATCGATGTGACCGATCGTCCCAATGTTGCAATGCGGCTTCGTCCGCGTAAACTTCGCTTTACCCATCGTTCTCTCCGATTACTCCGGCTTCAGCAGCAGCATCACGCCATCTTGGCGCGGACTTCGTCCGCGACGGCCTGCGGCACCTGCTCATAATGATCGAAATGCATCGTGTACTGGGCCCGCCCCTGGCTCATCGAGCGCAGCGTGTTGACATAGCCGAACATGTTGGCGAGCGGAACCATCGCGTTGACGACCCGCGCATTGCCACGGCTATCCATGCCGGTGACCTGACCGCGCCGGCTGTTCAGATCGCCGATGACGTCGCCCATGTATTCCTCGGGCGTGACGACCTCGACCCGCATGATCGGTTCGAGGAGCTTTGGCGCCGCCTTCATAATGCCTTCCTTGAAGGCCGCGCGCGCGGCGATCTCGAAGGCGAGGACGCTCGAGTCGACATCGTGATAGGCGCCGTCGGTCAGTTCGGCTTTCAGGTCGATGACCGGGAAGCCGGCGAGAACGCCGTTCTCGGTTGAGGAGCGCAGCCCCTTTTCGACACCCGGCACGTATTCCCTTGGGACGGAGCCGCCG
>Ga0207700_10002383_pt1 | contig 10810 bp, 8 predicted proteins | sample LARL82metaG_FD_184348 | JGI IMG/M metagenome (GOLD analysis project Ga0207700, IMG submission 184348) | Corn, switchgrass and miscanthus rhizosphere microbial communities from Kellogg Biological Station, Michigan, USA - LAR L8-2 metaG... | ecosystem: Host-associated > Plants > Roots >...
TCCTTCCTGCTCCAGTTCATGGGCTGCCCGAATTCCTTCCCAAGTGCTCGCGATCTTAATCAAAATCCGCTCGCGGGGCACACCTTTCTTCTGGTAGAGAGAGATGAGCTTACGCGCTTTGGCAACGGTGGCGGCAGTATCGAAACTCAAGCTCGCGGCGACTTCCGTGGAGACACGGCCCGGAACGACTTTAAGAATCTCACTTCCGAATAAAACGAACATCTGATCGATGAACTCTGCCGCCATTTGCTCGTGGCTGCCGCCAAGATCGGATGCCTTTTCAGCGGCCTCCTCCACCAAACGCCGATATGCAGGCATCTGCGCAGCGTGGTAGAGGAGAGACGGATTCGTGGTTGCGTCCTGCGGGCGATGGCGATGGATGGCCTCGATATCGCCGGTGTCGGCTACTACGGTTGTGTACTGTTTCAACGATTCAAGCAAGGTCATTGGCTTCTCCTCTCTTCGCCTGTCGCATGCAACCTTCCAATTCAAGAGCGCCAAAACGCGGTTGCCGATCTTTCTTCTAACGAATGGTTTAGCCCTTTCAGATTTTGCCCATCAGCTCATTTAACGTTCCGCCCTGCGTGGAGAATGACAAGCAATTGGCAGGTGACAGATGCGATTTCAACGCGGCAAGAAGCGGAGCGCTATAGTTTCGCTGTGCTCAGAACCGCCGTCATTGTGTGTTCGTCTCCGGGAGCTAGAGTGATGGATGCACTTAAGATATTGCTCGCCTCGACACAGAGGAATTGCGTCCATTCGCCGTCGCCTAAGTCTGCCAAACGCGCTGCGCCTTCGCTCCACGGATTCCACACAACGGTCGTCCGGGAATTGCCCTTCTTCAGCCCAATGCGACGGCGCAGTCCCGGATCGATCAAATAAACATCGTTCTGAGTGTGAACAAAAGCATTGTCAGTAGGCGAGGCAATCACGACTTCTACGCGCTGCACCTTTTTCGTGTTCGAGTCGGTATTGTCGAGGAATTGCACATCGTCTAGACCCTGCAGCCGCACGTTCGCGACGTCGGACACGCGGTTGTATGTGTGGAGGGCTTCTTCGAAGCGCAAATCCTTCTTGCCGATATTGGTGCAGGTGAGTTCCATGGTGAGTTCGGAGCCAAAGATAACGCGATAGATTAGGTGAAACTCCGAGGGCCACCAGCGCTGAGTTTGTTCGTCACTTTCGGTGGACATGGTTACGCAGACTCCAGATTTGTCTTCAACGATAGACTCGATCTGCCAGCTCTTTGTGCGGGCAAAGCCATGTGCAGGCGCCTTTGGATCGTCCGTCTTAGCGCGAAACCAGGGAAAGCAAATCGGGATTCCTCCCCGGATCGCCTGCCCTTCCTGCCAGCGCGATTTCATGCTCAGAAAGAGAATTTCATCGCTCCCAGCCGGCCTCCAGGAGGTCACCTGTGCGCCATGTAGGTACATCTCGCCTTCAACGTGAGGACTCGTGATCTGGATTCGCGGCAGATTCCCGTAACCTTCGGTGATTCTGGCCACCTGCGGAATTCCGAAGCGGTGATCGAGTTCTTCCACTGCTGTCATGGTCTCCATTTTGCTCCCTAACGCACGCTTTTGATCCCTGTGATCGAGTTGAAGCTTAAGACGCCGCTCACTTCGTCCGCAGCAAGCAGAAGGCCAAGTTCAGTTCACAACCGAGAGAACTTCATGCAGAGGTATGTCCTGAGATCGGAACGTTGGCGATCATTTGGCACTTGACAGACTCCGGCTTGACAATGGCGCAGGAATTTTCACAGCGATCGCCTGGGGAAAGGGTAACTGAGTGGAAGGCATATGGCCCAGAGATTGCACAGACAATTGGCTTTGGCACGAGGTGTGAACGTGATTGAAAATATTGCCCGAACCTATTTCTCCTCGAGACATCGAATCACACGAGAAGGGTTGTAATGGAAAAGCTACCAGTTATTTACATCGCACGGCACGGCAACACCGCTTGGACCCACTCCGGCCAGCATACCGGACTCACCGATCTGCCCTTAACACCCGATGGTGAGCGAAATGCCGTCAGACTTGGAGAGCGGCTTAAAGGAATGAGTTTCGCCAAAGTGTTTACAAGCACATTGCAGCGTGCATCGCGCACTTGCGAACTAGCCGGCTTTGGAACTTGCGCAGAAACCGATCCGGACTTGGTCGAATGGGATTACGGCAAGTATGAGGGGCTGACCTCAGCGCAGATTCTCCAAAGCAACCCTAGCTGGGACCTATTCCGTGATGGTGCCCCGTCGGGCGAGTCTCCGGCTCAAATCGGCGAACGCGCGGACCGTGTCATTGAACGCATCCGTCGTGTTGCGGATGATGTACTTCTATTTTCCAGCGGACATTTTATTCGCGTATTGACCGCCCGCTGGTTAGGCCTGACTCCGGGAGCTGGTGGACGGTACTTTCTACTAAACCCGGCGAGTCTCAGCGCTGTCGGCTATGAGCATAACCTGTCGCGGCCAGTTATCCAACTGTGGAACGACGACCATCACGTCGAACGTACTGCGCCAATCGCACGTCCAGATCAATTGGAAGTAACCACTGCGAAGTAATATCACTCGAAACACGAGGCTTTAGGAATGAGCACAAAGACCGTCACGCAACCAGCTTCTGCGCCAGTTGTTCCAATGGCAAAAAGAACGGGCAGCACTGCAGATCTTCTTCGGCAGTACAGCGTCGATTCGATGGAGTTTTCCGGAACTGCAGATGCGCTCTACGATCGACACCTGATTTTTGATCGCGCGATCGACCCAAAAGTCGCCAGCGCCAGGGAACGATTCGAAGCCTTCGCGCACTCGGTGCGTGACGTTCTGGCGCAGCGCTGGGTCAAGACTAAGGCCACGTATGAGCAACAAAATGCGAAACGGGTTTACTACTTGTCGATGGAATTTCTTCTTGGGCGTTCGCTTGCAAACAACGTTACAAACCTTCTGCTTGACCCGGTGGTCCAACGCGTGGTCAAAGATAAGAGTATCGACTGGCTTGAATTGATCGAGCAGGAACCGGACGCCGGTTTGGGGAATGGAGGCTTGGGGCGCTTGGCGGCATGTTTCCTGGATTCCATGGCTACCATGCAGCTACCCGCTACTGGGTATGGTTTGCGGTACGAATACGGAATGTTTCGACAATCGTTTGTGAACGGCTGGCAGCAGGAGAATCCCGACAACTGGCTGCGTGACGGCGACCCGTGGGAGATCGCTCGCGTGCATGAGAAAGTCGAAATTAAGTTGAATTGCAGCTTCAAGTTGCGAGACGGCAAGCTGGAAGTCGTTCCTAATCAGCCGTCCACTCTGTTCGGAATTCCCTTTGATCGTCCGGTTGTAGGATACGGCGGGAAGACCATCAACACTCTTCGCCTCTGGGCCGCAGCTGCACCAGACTTCTTCGATTTTCAGGAGTTTGGAACTGGCGATTTCGTAGGCGCGCTGGGTGGGACCCTCGAAGCAGAATCGCTGACGCGCGTTCTATATCCTGACGATTCCACCAGCGCCGGCCAGGAGCTCCGCTTCTTGCAGGAATATTTTCTGGTGGCTTGCTCTTTGGCTGACCTGGTTCGGCGTTTTCTCCGGCATAACGAAGATTGGGAACAATTGCCCAATAAGGCTGCGATCCAGCTTAATGATACCCACCCTTCGATGGCAGTCGCTGAATTGATGCGTATCCTGCTGGACGAAGCCCATCTCGGGTGGGATCAGGCGTGGGATCTCACAAGAAAAACGCTAGCCTACACCAATCACACCCTTCTGCCTGAAGCCCTCGAAAAGTGGCCCGCTGCATGGTTTGCACTGCTTCTTCCCCGGCAGCTCGAGATTATCTACGAGATCAACCGAAGACTGGTCGACGAAGTGCACGTTCGCTTTCCGGGAGATTCCGATCGCGTTCAGAATATTAGCGTGGTGGAGGAAGGACCATCCCGAAAGATCCGCATGGCTAATCTCGCGATAGTCGGTTCACACAGCACGAATGGTGTGGCAGCTGTGCATTCGAAATTGCTACGCACGACCACCGTGAAGGATCTGGCTGAAATGTTTCCCGAACGCTTCAGCAACAAAACCAACGGTGTAACTCCACGGCGATGGCTGCTCGAAGCGAATTCCGAATTGTCGCGTGCAATGACCGAAGCGATCGGAGACAAGTGGATCACTGACTTGAACCACTTGAGCCACCTCAAAGGGTTATCCGGCGATGCTGGCCTTCAGAAAACATTTCATGCGGCGAAGCGCTCTGCCAAAGTTCGATTCGCAAACTGGCTCAAGTCCACGACTGGACAGGTCATTGATCCCGATTCGATTTTCGACTCCCAGATCAAGCGTATCCACGAATACAAGCGGCAACTGCTGAATGCGCTGCGAATCATTGTCTGTTACAACCGGCTGCGAGAAAATCCGAACCTCGAGATGATTCCGCGAACCTTCTTCTTCGCTGGTAAAGCCGCGCCAGCATATCGGCTTGCTAAACTCATCATCAAGTTCATCAACAATCTTGCTGGCACAATTGACGGCGATCCCGTTATCCGAGGACGCATGAAGGTGATCTTTCTCCCTGAATACAATGTTTCATTGGCAGAGCGCCTGATCCCCGCAAGCGATGTATCGAACCAGATTTCAACCGCGGGCTACGAGGCCAGTGGTACCAGCAATATGAAATTCATGATGAACGGAGCGCTCACCGTCGGGACTCTTGATGGCGCGACCATTGAGATGGCCGAAGAAGCGGGAAAAGAGAATCTCTTTTTGTTTGGCTTAACGGTTGAGCAGGTGCAAGGCAGCCAAAGCTGGTACAACCCGCATTGGCACTACGAGAACGAGCCGGAAACGAAAGCTGCCTTAGATCTGATTTTCTCTGACCACTTCAGCCGTAATGAACCAGGAGCATTTGAGCCGATACGCGATACATTGCTGACTAACGGAGACCATTACATGCACTTGGCAGACTTGACCTCTTACACCCAAGCGCAGGATCGGTTGGGAGAACTTTACTCGAATCCTAGCGAATGGGCCCGAAAAGCCATTTTGAACGTAGCGAGCTCGGGAAAGTTTTCCAGTGACCGTACCATCCACGAATACGCAACCGAGATCTGGAAGGCGGAACCATGCCCCATACCCTAGAAAAACCGTGTGCGACAAAAGGACCCGCGCTCTCGTCGCTTGCTGGTAAACCTGCACCAAAAGAATTGCTGGTTGACTTAGCCCGATTGGAGAAAGAGTACTTCGAACGCAAGCCCGACTTGAGTGACCGCACTCAGTTGGTCTCTTTTGGAACTAGCGGGCATCGCGGATCTTCACTTCACGGCGCCTTCAATGAATCGCACATCCTGGCGATCACCCAGGCGATCTGTGATTACCGCCGCGGGCAGGGAATCGACGGTCCTTTATATATGGGTAAGGATACCCATGCTCTTTCCGCACCTGCCCAACGGACTGCGCTTGAAGTACTTGCGGCGAATGCTGTCGAGACCATTATCCAAGAAAAGGACGGAGTGACTCCAACTCCAGTGATCTCACGAGCAATTCTTGTTTACAACCAGAATCGCAAAGAGCACCTCGCGGACGGAATTGTGATCACCCCCTCCCACAATCCGCCAGAAGATGGAGGTTTCAAGTACAACCCGCCCAATGGCGGTCCAGCTGATACTGATGTTACGGGTTGGGTGCAAGATCGCGCCAATGATTTGTTGCGGGCAGGGAATAGAGATGTGAAGCGCGTCCCGTTCGAGAGAGCTATAAACGCGCCAGGCACACACCAGGAAGATTTCATTCTCCCCTACGTTCGCGATCTCAAGAATGTTGTGGACACTGATGCCATTCGGAGCGCGAAGCTCAAGCTGGCAGTGGATCCACTGGGTGGTGCTGCGCGGCCGTATTGGGAGCCGATCAATGCGATTTATGGACTGGATGTTGAAGTCGTGAATCCGACAATCGATCCAACCTTTTCATTCATGACGGTCGACCACGACGGCAAGATCCGCATGGATTGTTCCAGTCCTTACGCCATGGCAAGGCTAGTTGGGCTGAAAGATCGATATCAGGTTGCATTCGCCAATGATCCTGACTCGGACCGACATGGAATTGTCACGCCAGTTGCCGGGCTAATGAATCCGAATCACTACCTAGCGGTTGCAATCCAATATCTTCTGACGCACCGCCCCCAGTGGCGCCACGATGTCGTGGTGGGAAAGACCCTGGTGAGCAGCAGCATGATCGACCGCGTCGTGACGAAGCTCAGACGCAAGCTGTCCGAGGTCCCAGTGGGTTTCAAGTGGTTTGTCGCAGGATTGGTTGACGGCTCATTCTGCTTCGGCGGCGAAGAGAGTGCGGGAGCAAGTTTTCTCCGCCGCGACGGCACTGTGTGGACCACCGACAAAGATGGCCCAATCATGGATTTGCTAGCAGCCGAGATTACGGCTCGCACGGGAAAGGATCCCGGACAGCATTACCAGGAATTGACGGCGGAGTTTGGCAATCCTCACTACACACGCATCGACGCGCCGGCCACGCCCGAGCAGAAATCGAAATTGCAAAAACTCTCGCCTGATGCGGTCAAGGAATCGAATCTTGCGGGAGAACCAATCACTGCCAAACTGACGCGGGCTCCCGGGAATAACGCTCCTATTGGTGGGCTGAAGGTGGTCGCAAAGAACGGCTGGTTCGCGGCTCGGCCCTCTGGTACAGAGAACATCTACAAGATCTACGCTGAAAGTTTTGCCAGCGAATCCCATCTACATGCGATTGTGAGCGAAGCGCAGGAGATGGTGAACAATGCACTAGATTCTGGGGTGCGGCAATGAGCACCAGCGGAGAGCCTGCGAGCATCCCTCCATTTCCGCCGGAGTATCGCGCGTCCGGTTTGTTGCTGCACGTTACATCGCTTCCATCGCGATACGGCATCGGCGATCTCGGTTCATCGGCCTTCTCGTGGGTGAATCGCCTCCATGATACAGGCCAGACATGGTGGCAGGCCCTGCCGCTCGGCCCGACCGGATACGGGGATTCGCCGTACCAACCGATGTCGTCCTTTGCTGGCAATGCAATGGTGGTTAGTCCCGAAAACCTGATCGTAGAGGAACTGCTTTCAGCGAAGGATTGTGAGGCCACTTTCCCTGCGGATATAGTTGATTACGACGCCGTGGTCCCCTTTAAAATGCGGCTCCTAGAAACGGCATGGAACAACTTCAAAGCTGGGCGGCGCAAGGATCTGCAGCCGGAATACGACACTTTCTGCGTAGAACAAGAACATTGGCTCGAAGACTACGCACTGTTTCGGGCTGTGAAAGCCAAATATAACGGCGCGTATTACCTGAATTGGCCGGAAGAACTGGTTCAGCGTAAACCCGCAGCGCTAGTCAGGGCGCGTCGAGAATTAGCTGATCAAATCGACCAGATCCGGTTTGCTCAATTTCTGCTGTTCCGTCAGGGTGATCAGCTCAAGACGTACGCGCACTCCAAAGGCGTGAAACTAATTGGCGATTTGCCATTCTTTGTCTCGCCCGATTCGAGCGATGTCTGGTCGAACCCGGAGTTATTTCTGCTTGACGAGCACCGTCGGCCACGCTTCGTTGCCGGTGTTCCCCCTGATTATTTCAGCGCGCAGGGACAGTTGTGGGGCAATCCAGTTTACAACTGGGATGCCCTACGCGCGACGGGTTATCGATGGGCGATTGACAGAGTGCGTGCCCTGCTCGCTCACGTGGATGCGATTCGGTTGGATCACTTCCGGGGCTTCGCGGCCGCATGGCACGTTCCAACAGGTGCACCAACTGCGCAATCAGGACAATGGATAGAAGGTCCGGGCGCTCATTTGTTTGAAGCGATACGGAACGAGCTAGGGCAGTTGCCGTTCATTGTCGAAGATCTAGGAATTATTACTCCGGATGTACACGCCCTGCGCGACCAATTTCGACTGCCGGGTACGCGGGTTTTGCAGTTCGCCTTCGACGGGAATGTGGATAATCCATATCTGCCGAACAACTTTGCCCCAAACACAGTCGCTTATACCGGGACTCATGACAATCCGCCAACTCGGGAATGGTACGAAGAATTACCGGATTACCAGCGACAGAACTTCTGGGGCTATCTCAAGCGCACGCCGGGTGAGAAATCCGAAGCTTCTTCGGCATTGATAAGCCTTGGATGGTCTTCGGTGGCGGCGCTCGTGATTGCTCCGTTGCAGGACGTCCTTAACTTGGGAGCAGAGAGTCGGATGAATGTTCCCGGTCGGGCGAGTGGAAACTGGCGCTGGCGCAGCTCGGAAAACGTGGTGACAGACCGGGCATTTAACTGGTTGCAGGATCTGACAAGAACTTCGAAGCGCTGGGGTGTCTCCGCTGGCCCTCAAACAATCGAACACGAATCGCTGTCAGTTGCGATCTCTGGACATTAGGCCGTATATCTCAGGCCATCGACGAATGTGAGTTGAGTTCCGGCACCTCGCGCTGAATCTGGCTTGTGGCCAAATTCCGTTAGAGAAGACGATTTCCTAGTTGCGCCTCCGATGATCGAGAGATGTTTTCCAATTCGGCTTCTGCGCGTGCGTTCAGAGCCCTTACATCTTCCATTGGTGAAGCGGAAGACTCACGTCCTACTAATTTCGTGGCCAAGGCAACGAGACCACTCACAGAGATACCGCACATCAGCACGCCGGTGACACTCTCAACCGGCCCTAACAGGCGATAAACTCCGGGCAAGACGACGTCACCATAACCGACCGTGGAATAACTAGTGGCGGAGAAGTAAAACGAGGACTCCCACGACGGAAGACAATACCAACGGTAGAACACTGACCAGACGAAAATCTGCAAAAAATGCAGAACAATCACCAGGGTCGAAAATCGGATCATCAGGATAGCGGCGTGCAGTGAGCTGAGGCGGGCGAGCCCGTGCTCAATGGTTCTCGCCCAGCCAATCAGTACCGCAACTCCGGCGCACTGCATCGAGAGCGTAAGGGTAACCAGAAATACTGCTGCACCGGCTTGGTGAGCAAAGCTCATGGTCTCCCTTCCCATGCGGACTGTCTCCGAAGATGCACTTTCCGCTCCAAACGCAAGTAGCTCAACGAAATGCCTCAGAAAACTGCCAAACATCGAGTCGTTTGGCACCTGCCAGACTCTCGTCACGCCCATGCTGATTCTGTGGTTCGGGATAGGTGTACGGCGGATTGCAACTCGCTGTAGTTACAGGATCTCCATCCATTTCGGACCCAGCCCATTGACTGGAACATTGAATGCAGAAACTCCAATGGGAACAGATTCACAGGCGCTCGGTTGAATGTTTCGGGCTCCACGAATTCGTCCCAGGAGGATGAATGCAAGGAAAGTTGGCAAAGCTCTTTCTCTTTGCGATTGCTGTTTCGTCGCTCGCTGCCCTTCAGCCGTTATGGGGCCAGCAATCAGCTGGCCAGGTACGCAAGCTGACCCCCTCGCGCGGAGCCGTTATATCTGAGGACGCGCAATGGGCTCCCGATCAAGATATCCAATTACTGAAAAGCAACATCCGCGCACAAAAGAAACTAATCGTCGCTGCGAATTTGGACTTGACCGATGACGAGGCTGAAAAGTTCTGGCCGATCTACAACCGCTACGCAGCGGACGTGGCGAAAACGTACGACACCAAAATTGCACTCTTAGAGGAATATCTCGAAAACTACGACTCGATGTCTGGGGATCAGGCCGAAAGTTACCTACGCCGGCGCGCCGCGGGGGAAGAAGACATGATGCAAGTTCGACTCAAATATCTGCCGGAGTTTCGCAAGGTGCTTACGGGAAGGGAGACAGCACTTTTCTATCAGATCGATTGGCGGCTAGATCTCATGATCAATCTCCAACTGGCTCAAGCACCCATGATTAACCCTTAAGCGCAATTCTTTCGAACAGTTTCGCTCTGGGCAGTGGTTCCCGTTTACACGTTCTTCAGGAGGAATCGAATGGCGGTAAAGGTTGCCATCATTTACTACAGTGCCACCGGCACCACATATCGATTAGCTCGAGCGATAGAGGAAGGCGCTAGCGAAGCTGGTGCGGATGTGCGGCTCCGGAAAGTGCGTGAACTCGCTCCTGAAGAGGCGATCGCGTCCAATCAAGGATGGTCCGCTCATCGCCTTGAATCGCAACATGTCGTAGAAGCTAGCCTGGACGATCTGGCTTGGGCCGACGCCCTGATCTTTGGAACACCCACGCGGTATGGGCTTCCCACCGCACAGCTAAAACAGTTCCTCGATACTACGGGCCCCTTGTGGGTGAAAGGAGCCTTGCTCGATAAGGTCTGCTCGGCGTTCACCAGTTCGGGGACGGCACATGGCGGTCAGGAGACGACCATCGTCAACGTCAACACCACCTTTTATCACTGGGGCGCAATTATTGTGGGCCCGGGTTATGCCGACCCAATTCAATTCAAAGCGGGTAACCCGTACGGTGCGTCATTTACCAGCAACAATGGCGCGCTCAAACCGGATGAGACCGCGCTCGCGGCAGCGCGCTTTCAGGGTAGGCGTGTGGCGGAATTGGCAGGTCAATTCATCGCCGGGAAGAAGGCCTGACGAGGGGAATGGAAATGCAACGCGTGACAAAAACACTCAAGGCTGCATTGCACTCATTCGCATTTTTACTTTCCTGTATGACTGCGGCTGCTGCTGCTGATCCTGCGTCAACGGGCACAAACGTTTTTGCTCCACAATCTACCCCTGCCAGATCGATTCTTCATTTGTCCACATTTGTTCTGACTATCACCGGACTCATATTCGTTGTTGTCTTTACGCTGCTGGTGTATTCAATCTCAAAGTTCCGCGCGAGATCAGCCGATGCGAACAGTGAG
>Ga0207700_10002384_pt1 | contig 10809 bp, 9 predicted proteins | sample LARL82metaG_FD_184348 | JGI IMG/M metagenome (GOLD analysis project Ga0207700, IMG submission 184348) | Corn, switchgrass and miscanthus rhizosphere microbial communities from Kellogg Biological Station, Michigan, USA - LAR L8-2 metaG... | ecosystem: Host-associated > Plants > Roots >...
GCTGGTCCCAGTTCTGCTCCAGGAACTGCAGCAGCGCCCGGATCAGGCTCCAGGTGTGGCCGTCGAACCGCAGGCCGGCCTGCGCGCCCAGCGAGAGCGCGTCGATCACCTCGCCGTACACGTCGAGCTGGCGCTGGGTGACCGCGGCGTTGCCGATCCGCACCGGGGCCGAGTTCTCGTAACCGGGCAGCCAGTCCGCCTCCCATTCGTCGAGCCTGCGCTCGCCGGCCACGCCGTACATGATCTGGACGTCGCCTGGGTCCCCGGCGATGGCGCGGCCGAGCCACTCCCGCCACTGCGACGCCTCCTCGGTGTAGCCGGTGCGCAGCAGCGCCTCCAGCGTGATCGTGGCGTCACGCAGCCAGCAGTACCGGTAGTCCCAGTTCCTGACCCCGCCGATGTCCTCGGGCAGCGAGGTGGTCGGGGCCGCGACGATGCCGCCGGTCGGGGCGTAGGTGAGCGCCTTGAGCGTGATCAGCGACCGGATCACCGCCTCGCGGTACTTCCCCTGGTAGGTGCACTTGGCCGCCCAGCCGGTCCAGAACTTCCTGGTCGCGTCCAGCGCCTCGGCCGCGTCGACCGGCGGCGGCGCCCCGAGGTGCGACGGGGTCCAGGAGAACACGAACGGCACCCGCTCACCCGCCCGGATCGTGAAGGCCGCCTCGTGGGCCATGTCGTGGCCGATCAGCTTGACCGGGGTGCGCAGCCAGACCGAGTCCGGCCCGGCGACGGCGACGATGCAGTGGTCGATGCGGCGCACCCAGGGGACCACGTGGCCGTAGCCGTACCGCAGCCGCCACACGCACTCCATCTCGACCGCACCGGACACGCCCTCCACGATCCGGACCAGGACCGGGGGCTGGTCGCCGCGGGGCGGCATGAAGTCGATTACCCGCACCACGCCGCCCACCGTCTGCCACTCGGTCTCCAGGATCAGCGTGTTGTCCTGGTAGCGCCGGGTGACCTGGCCGCGCCGGGACGGCGGTCCTTCCACGGCGGTCGGGCTGATCCGCCACTGGCCGTTGCCCTCGTCGCCCAGGAGGGCCGCCAGGCAGGCGGGGGAGTCGAACCGCGGCACGCACAGCCAGTCGACCGAGCCGTCCCGGCTGATCAGCGCCGCCGACTGCATGTCCCCGATCAGCGCGTAGTCCTCGATGAGCGCCGCCATGATCCCTCCCACCGGGCCGCCTGCCCGTGCCGCTAGAGAGTGCCGCCAGAGCGTGCCGCCTGCCGGGGACCAGCCTGGCACGCCCGTCGCCGTCCCGCCCGCCGGGCCGCGGTTCCGCCCGTCGTGGCGCCGGCCGCGGGCCTGGCGGCCGCGGGCCCGGACTAGGCTGGCGACTGTGCCCGACCCCTCTCGGATGCTGCGACCCGCGGCCGCGGCCGCGCTCGCGCTGGCGCTGGCCGGGGGAGTGGCGGGCTGCGCGAAGTTCGACGCCGCGCTCGGCCAGCAGTGGGCCACGGTGAGCTTCAAGCCGGACACGTCGGTGGCGACCCTGCTCAGGGTCAGGTCGGCCTGTTCGCACATCCCGAACGTGCGCGCCGAGGCGCTGCCGAAGAAGCGCACGCCAGAGACCATGATGTACTCGCTGACCTACCGCACCGACCACGCCAGCACGGCCAACCTGGCGCAGCTGCAGCAGTGCCTGCAGAAGTACAGCTCGGTGCAGGGCATCACCTTCCAGGACTCCGGCGACTCCGGCTGATCACGCAGGCCCGGCCCGCCTGGCACCCGACCAAGCGAACCCGCCCCGGCCGCCCAGGCCCAAAGCCCGGCACCCGATCCTGACCGAATTGGGTCCCGCCGCCCGCCCCAGCGGGCCAGCGGCTGCCGCCTTCGTCCCGTCGGCGCCTGGGACGAGGGCCTGGTCAGCGCGCCGGCAGCGGTCCGGGGCTGGCCCAATGAAGAAGAGGAGCCGGACCGGACCGGCGATGGCCGCGGGCTCACTGGCGGCCGACGGGCGGGCCGGGGCCCGGGCTGCGGATGGCCGCGACGTTCCCGCCCGCGGCGTGCATACCCCGAGCCGACTGTGGTATAACCTACTAAACCCATAATACAGATCGAGATTCCATGGACTCTGGGAGCATACGAACTATGAGAAGAGTGCTGATTGCCGCGGGGGTGGCTGCCATCACAGTCCTGGCGGCTGCGTGCGGCTCGTCGGGCTCATCGAGCTCGTCCGGTTCATCGGGATCTTCCTCCTCCGGGTCGGTCACCCTGAAGCTGGGCTTCCTGGCCAACGTCACCCACGCCCCGGCCCTGGTCGGCATCAAGGAGGGCTTCTTCACCAAGAACCTGGGTAACGGGGTGACCCTCAAGCTGACCCCGTTCAGCACCGGGACCGAAGAGTCCACCGCGCTGCTGGCCGGCCAGCTCGACGCGGCCTACGTGGGCCCCAACCCGGCGATCAAGGCCTGGCAGACCTCGAACGGCAAGCTGATCAAGATCATCTCGGGGGCGGCGTCCGGGGGCGCCTCGCTGGTCGTGAAGAAGAGCATCACCAGCCCGGCTCAGCTCAAGGGCCAGTCGCTGGCCACGCCGTCGCTCGGCAACACCCAGGACGTGGCGCTGCGCTACTGGCTGAAGCAGCACAGCCTGACCGCCACCCAGACCGGGGGCGGGGACGTGTCGATCAAGCCGGTCACGCCGAACTCGGCGGCCGTGCTCGAGTTCAAGTCCGGCCAGATCGCGGGCGGCTGGGAGCCTGCGCCCTACGACATCGAGATGACCCAGGACGGCGGGCACGTGCTGGTCAACGAGGCCACCCTGTGGCCGGGCGGCAAGTTCGTCACCACCAACCTGGTCGTGACCCAGGCCTTCCTCGCCGCGCACCCCAGTGCGGTGAACGGGCTGCTCAAGGGCCAGATCGAGGCCAACGACTTCATCCACAACCACCAGTCGCAGGCGGAGGCGGCCGTCAACGCCGAGCTGACCTCGGTGCTGGGCAAGGGCCTGGATCCCAGCGTCCTCTCGGCCTCCTTCAAGGAGATCACGTTCACCAACGACCCGATCGCGTCGTCCCTGACCACGGACGCGCACCACGCCGTGGCGGTCGGCCTGCTCAAGCCGGTCAACAACATCACTGGCCTCTACGACCTCGGCCCGCTGAACAAGCAGCTGACAGCGGCCGGAGAACCACAGGTGAGCCCATGAGTGTGACCCATTGGCAGAAGACGCCCCCGGAGCAGGACCCGGGGGCGTCAGCCCTGTCCAGGCCCGGTCTGGCGTCCGCCGACGAGATCGCGGTCAGCCTGACCGACGTGTCCAAGGTCTACGGCCGGGGCAACTCGGCGCTGCTGGCTCTGGACAAGGTGTCCCTGACCGCGGGCCGGGGCGAGTTCGTCTGCCTGATCGGCGCCTCCGGCTGCGGCAAGAGCACGCTGCTGTCGCTGGTCGCTGGGCTGGACGAGCCGACCGCGGGCACGATCGCCACGCCGGGCGGGCGGGTGACCCTGATGTTCCAGGAGCCGGCCCTGTTCCCCTGGCTGACCGCGTCGCGGAACGTGGAACTGGCCCTGCGGGCCCGGGGTGTGCCCCGGTCGCAGCGGGCCGATCGCGTCGCGGAGCTGCTGGAGACGGTGCACCTGGGCGGGTTCGGCGACAAGCGGCCGCACGAGCTGTCCGGGGGCATGCGGCAGCGCGTGGCGCTGGCCCGGGCCCTGGCCCAGGACGCTGACGTGCTGCTGATGGACGAGCCGTTCGGCGCGCTGGACGCGATGACCCGCGACCTGCTGCACGACGAGCTGGAGCGGATCTGCAGCGGCCGGACGCTCACCGTGCTGTTCGTCACCCACAACGTGCGCGAGGCCGTGCGCCTCGGTGACCGCGTGATCGTGCTGAGCAGCCGGCCCGGCCGGGTGATCGAGGAGTACCAGGTGCCCAGGCGCGGGCCGCGGCGGATCGACTCCGTCGAGGTGGCCGAGCTGGCCAGCCAGATCACCGACCGGCTGCGCGAGGAGATGAGCCGCCATGACAGCTAGGACCCAACCCGCCCGCCCGCAACCGTCGGCGATCGAAGGTCTTGACCGGCTCGAGCTCGGCTCGCTCCCGGTGGGGAGCGATTCCGGGCGGAGGTTGCGTAAGGCCTGGACGGCGGTGTGGCCCAAGCTGCTGGCCATCGCGCTGATCCTGGTCATCTGGCAGATCGTGCACCTCACCGGCTGGAAGTCCTACGTGCTGAAGGGCCCGGGCGCGGTGCTGTCCGACCTGTGGCACCAGATGCAGCACGGGCTGCTGTGGCAGGCCATCGGGATCACGCTGCGCCGCGCGGTCATGGGCTACGCGCTGGCCCTCGTCATCGGCTCGATCGTCGGGGTCCTGGTGGCACGGATCCCGCTGCTGCGCGCGGGGGTCGGCTCGATCATCACCGGCCTGCAGACCATGCCGTCGATCGTCTGGTTCCCGGTCGGGATCGTGCTGTTCGGCCTGTCCACTGCCACGATCCTGTTCGTGATGGTGCTCGGGGCCGCGCCGTCGATCGCGAACGGCCTGATGACCGGCGTGGACTACACGCCGCCGCTGCTGCTGCGGGCGGGCCAGACCATGGGGCTGCGCGGCTTCGCGCTGTACCGGTACCTGATCCTGCCCGCGTCGCTGCCCGCGTACGTGGCCGGGATGAAGCAGGGCTGGGCGTTCGCCTGGCGCAGCCTGATGGCCGGTGAGCTGCTGGTGCTGATCCTCGGCCAGCCGTCGCTCGGCGTGCTGCTCAACAACAACCAGAACCTGCAGGACTTCGCCGGCGTCACGTCGATCATGATCGTGATCCTGGTCATCGGGATCCTGGTGGACATGGTGTTCAACAAAATCGACGCGTTCATCCGCCGCCGCCGCGGGCTGCTGAACCCCGGCACCGCCGGGTGACCCGCGGCCTGCGGCCCGCCCATGAAGGGGGTGGGGGGGCCGCAGGCCAGGCCGCGGTCAGTGCGGGGCGTGGTGGTAGACGCCGAAGATGTTCCCGGCCGGGTCGCGGAACGCGCCGGTCTGCATGTGGTCGTCCACCGCCATCGGCCCGTAGACCCGCGACCCGCCGAGCTCCTCGGCCTTGACCAGCGTGGCCTCGACATCCGGCACGCTGGCGTAGATCGTGGCCCACTGGGCCTGGGCGGCGCCGAGGCCGCCCTGGATGCCGCGGCCCGCGCCGGTGTCGGTCAGGCCGTAGCCCTCGAACCCCTCCTTGACCGTCCAGCCGAAGAGCTCGGCGTAGAACCGCTGGGTGCGCGGCGCGTCCCGGCCGAGGACCTCGAACCAGTCGACCGGCGCGCCCTCGCCCGGCGACGGCACCATAGCCCCGCCCTCGGCCGGGTCCCCGGCCGACTTGACCAGCCCGACCAGCAGCCCGTCCGGGTCGTTGAACATCGCGATCGTGACCATGCCGCCGAAGTCTGTCACCGGCATGACCGTGCGGCCACCGAGCGTCTCCGCCTTGTCCAGCACGTCCTGCAGGTCGTCGGCTTCCACGTAAAACGTTGACCACGGGTCGCCGGTCTGGCTCTTCCCGATGCCCCCGTTGATCCCGCCGCCACCGCGGGTGTCGATCAGGACGTACCCGCCGCCGGGGATCGACTCCAGCCCCCAGCCGAACAGCTGCCCGTAGAACGAGGTCAGCGGCTCGGTATCGGGCCCGCCGATCTCGAAATGCACCACTGCGTGTCCCATTGTCCGGCATCCTCCCCGTGGCCCAAGTTCCCCTGCCTAAGCCGTGTCAGCTGCCATTCTCTCAGTGGTCCCCGGCCGGCGCCCAGCGGCTCCTGGCCAGAATTCTCGCAGGCAGGAACGCCGGGGCGGGCGGTACACTGTTGTCATGGTTACGGCAGGCATGCAGCGATTTGCCCGCCTCCCGGCCCGTCAGGGGCTGCCGGGAGGCGCTGGCGCGCGCTAGCGACGACTCCTGCGGCGGCTGGGCCGGGAGGTCTTCCCCCACCAGCTACCGATACCACCGGGAGTCCCGATGCCTGCCTCTCTCACCGGCGCGCAGCTTGCGCGCGATCTTGCCCTGCCTGACCTGACCGATCCGGCCGACGGGCCGCACGCCATCCAGCAGCTCACCGAGGCGGCGGCGGCCGCCGTGGCCGCGGTCTGGGGGTGCGAAACGCGCTGGTGCCGCGGCCCCAGGCTCGTGACCGTGGCCGACAACTACGACAACCTCGGCTACCAGGCCGCGGCCGTCACCCGCGAAGCCAGGTACACCAGGTACGTCGATGACCGGCGGATGCTGCGCAGCCACTCCAGCGCGCTGGTGCCGGCCGCGCTGCGCGGGCTCGCCGCCCGGCCCGCCGACGACGTGCTCCTGGTGTGCCCCGGCATCGTGTACCGGCGGGACGCGATCGACTGGCAGCACACCGGCACCCCGCACCAGCTTGACCTGTGGCGGATCAGCCGCAGGCCGCTCGGGAGCGACGACCTGGACGAGATGATTGCCGTCCTGCTCGGGGCGCTGGTGCCCGGCCGCCCGGCCCGTCAGGAACCCAGGCAGCACCCGTACACGACCGGGGGGCGCCAGGTCGACGTGGCGCGTGACCCGGTCCCGGCCGCCGCAGGGAACTGGGTCGAGGTCTGGGAGTGCGGTCTGGCCCACCCCGCCGTGCTGGCCCGGGCTGGCCTGGCGGACCGCGCCGGCCTGGCCCTCGGCCTGGGCCTGGACCGGCTGCTGATGCTGCGCAAGGGGATCCCCGACATCAGGCTGCTGCGCTCGGCCGACCCCAGGATCGCCAGCCAGATGGCCGACCTGGCCCCGTACCGGCCGGTATCGGCCATGCCCCCGGTCCGCAGGGACCTGTCCGTGGCCGTGGACGGGGAAGCCGACGACGAGACGCTCGGGGACCGGATCAGGGACGCGCTCGGGGCCGACGCGGACAGCGTCGAGGACGTGACGATCCTGGCCAGCACCCCGGTTGAGGACCTGCCCGCCGCCGCGGCCGCCCGTCTCGGGGCCCGGCCCGGGCAGCGCAACCTGCTGGTGCGCGTCGTGCTCAGGCACCTGGAGCGGACCCTGACCGACGACGAGGCCAACGCGCTGCGGGACCGCATCTACGCGGCGGTCCACGCCGGGGCCCGGCACCAGTGGGCGCTCCACCCGCCCGCCCGGGCAGGTGCCGGGCTGGCCAGCGGTAACGGGACAACCGCCTAGGATCGGAGCTATGTCGGGTTCTGCGGGGATCGTGCTGGCCGGCGGGCGCTCATCGCGGATGGGCACGCCCAAGGCGGCCCTGGAGTGGCACGGCTCGACGCTGCTGCACCGCACGGCCGGCATCATGCTGCGGGCGACCGACGGCCCGGTCGTCGTGGTCCGGGCCCCCGGGCAGGAGCTACCCGACCTGCCGCCGCAGGTTGAGGTCATCGAGGATCCGCGCGAGGGACTGGGGCCCGTGCAGGGCCTGGCCGCCGGGCTGGCCGCGGCCGAGGGCCGGGCCGACATCGCGTTCGTCTGCTCCACCGACATGCCGTTCCTGCACCCGGCGTTCGTGCGCCGGGTGCTGCGGGCGGCCAGCGAGGGAGCCGACGTCGGCCTGCCGGTCGCCCGCGGGTACCCCCAGCCGCTGGCCGCCGCCTACCGCATCGCGCTGGCTCCCATGGCCGGCCGGCTGGTGGCGGAGAACCGGCTCCGGCCCGCGTTCCTGTTCGAGCAGTGCCAGGTCACCCGGCTGGATGAGGCCGCGCTCCGCGAGGACCCGGTGCTGGCCGCGCTGGATCCCGAGCTCGACTCGGTGGTCAACGTCAACGAACCAGGTGACTACGCCGAAGCCAGGGCCCGTCCCGCGCCCGAGGTGACGATCCAGCGGTTCGGCACCCTGGCCGACGGGCACCGCGGGCCCGAGCCGGTCCGCGCGGCCACCGTGGCCGAGGCGGCGGCCGCGGCTGAGGTGGCGCTCGACGGGCACGTGGTGGCCGCGCTGAACGGCGACCAGATCACCAGGGACGGGCAGACCCCGCTGGTGACCGGGGACGTGGTGTTCTTCCTCGCGGCGGACGCGGGCGGCTGATCCCGGTGACCGCAGGCGGATACTTCGGCCGGGCGCTGGTGGTCGACGCGGGAAGCGCGTCGGCCCGCACGCTGCCGCTGCCCGACGAGGTGCTGCGGGCCTACGTCGGCGGCGCCGGGCTCGGCGCCTGGCTGATGCACGAGCTCGGGCCGCCCGGCGTGGACCCGCTGGCCGCCGCGGCCCCGCTGGCCTTCGTGTTCTCCCCGCTGGTGGGCACGCCGCTGACCACCAGCGCCAAGTTCGCCGTGGTGGCCAAGTCCCCGCTGACCGGCCTGCTGAACGACGCGCTGTCCTCGAGCCACTTCGCGATCTCCGGCAAGCTCACCGGCCACGACGCGATCGTGGTGTACGGCGCCTGCGCGGAGCCGTCCGTCCTGCTCATCGACGGCGACGGGGCCCGCCTCATCGGCGCGGGTGACCTGTGGGGACGGCCGGCGGCGGAGACCGAGCGGCTGCTCAGGGAGCGCCTGGGCCGCGGCTGGCGGGCGGCCGTGATCGGGCCCGCGGGCGAGCGCGGGGTGCGGTACGCGACCATCTCCCACGACGGGCGGCACGCCGGCCGCGGCGGCCTGGGCGCGGTCATGGGGGCCAAGCGGCTCAAGGCGGTGGCCGTGCGCGCCGCGGCCAAGGTCGCCCCGGCCGACCCGCAGGCCGTGCTGGCCGCCGCGCGCGACCTGCGCGCCCGCTCGTTCGGCCCGGCCACGGCCAAATACCGTGAGCTGGGCACGCTGGCCAACCTGCTCGCGTTCAACGCGATCAGCACCCTGCCGACCCGCAACTTCCAGGCCGCCGACTTCGCCGGCGCGCCGCGGCTGGCCGCTGAGGACCTGTCCCGGATGCGCAGCGTGGCCCGCAACAGCTGCGCGTCGTGCACGATCGGCTGCGAGCACATCTACTCCGCCCGCGGCGGCAAGCAGATGCGGGTGGAGTACGAGAACGTGTTCGCGCTCGGACCCATGTGCGGGGTGTCCGAGCCCGACGCTGTGCTCGCGGCCAGCGGCCGGTGCGACGAGCTCGGGCTGGACACGATCTCGGCCGGCGGGACCATCGCCTGGGCCATGGAGTGCGCCGAGCGGGGGCTGATCGACGCGCCGTGGCTGCGGTTCGGCGACGCCACCGCCCTGCTGCGGGCGGTGGAGGAGATCGGCGCGCGGGAGGGGCTCGGCGAGCTGCTGGCCGAGGGCTCGCGGCGGGCCGCCGGGCAGGTCGGGGGAGGGTCGGCGGCTTTCGCGCCGCAGGTCAAGGGGCTGGAGCTGCCGGGCTACGAGCCCCGGACCATGCAGGCCATGGCTCTGGGCCTGGCGGTGAACTCCCGGGGAGCCGACCACAACCGGTCGGGCGCCTACGAAGCCGACCTGTCCGGCCAGCACGACCGGCTCGCGGGCGGAGCGGAGCACGTGGCGGCGGCGATCGAGACCGAGGACCGGGCCGCGGTCATGGATTCCCTGATCTTGTGCAAGTTCCTGCGCGGCGTGTTCACCGACCCGTTCGGCGAGTGGGCCGCGCTGCTGTCCGCGGTCACCGGCTGGGACGTCGACGGGGCCGAGCTGCGGGCCACCGCCCGGCGGATCGTGCTGGCCAAGCGCGTGTACAACCTCCGTGAAGGCTGGCGTCCCGAGGATGACTGGCTGCCCGAGCGGCTGCTGTCCGAACCGCTCACGGTCGCGTCCGGCCGGGTGGCCACGCTGACCCCGCAGCGGCTGCGGGGCATGATCGACGGCTACTACGCCGCCCGCGGGCTGGACGGCGAGGGCCGGCCGGAGCCGGCCGCGGTCGCCGACCTGCACCTGAGCCGCGTGAGCTAGCCCGGGTTCAGAACTGCAGCGTCCACTTCAGCGTGAAGTCCAGCACGACCGCGAACATCAGGTAGAACAGCCACAGCCCGGTGCCGAGGTGGAAGAAGCCGAGCGCCCTGTCGCTCAGGTTGCCCAGCCCTCCCGGCAGGCTGGCTTTGATGGTGACGAAGAAGTCGGTCACGTAAACGCAGGTCAGGCCGATGAAAATGCCGCCGACCTGATAGTCGCCGGCCTTGAAGAACACGATGATCCCGAGTACCGAGATGAGCGTGAAGGCCACGGTCATGCCGACCTGGGCCCGGGTGTCGGCCTGCCGCAGCCGGTTCCAGCCGATGGCGAACCAGTGCACGCCGTAAGCCGTGAACGCGAGCGCGGCCATATAGAGCGGCGGCGCCTTGAGGAACACGCCGAACAGGGTCAGCCCGATGAAAAGGATCATGCCGGTGAGGAACTGCAGGAAGCCGGGCATCCAGATGCCCCACATGCCCATGGCGAAATCCACCCGCTCGTCGCGTGGAGGGTAGCCGAACAGCTCCTGTGTGCCGTAGATCATGTAGCCGGTGCCGAGGCCGAAGAAGCCCAGGGCGATCGGCGGGAACGGGGAGGCCGGGAGGCTGAACACAGCCTGCCCTAGCGATAACGACATGAACGACATGGTGATCTCCTCAAGCCGGGCGGATCTGGCTGCTAGTACCGTACAGCGGCATAAATTGGTTGATCAGCGCTTTTAAAGTGATTCGCGAGATTTGATCACCCGTGTCCGCCTCTGATCAGGCTGGCCCGGGCCCGGTGGCGGCGCCCCGCCCGGTGCGGGCAGGCCAAACCGGGTGGATACTGGCGGTTATGGTCCTTCATGCTCCCGCCAAGGTCCGCACGGTCACCCTGACCATCGACGGGACCGAGGTCACCGTCCCTGAGGGAACGACCATCTGGGCCGCGGCCCAGGGCGCGGGCATCGACATCCCCGTGCTCTGTCACGACGAGCGTTACGACCCCGTGGGCGTCTGCCGCATGTGCGTGGTGGACGTCGGGG
>Ga0207700_10002385_pt1 | contig 10806 bp, 12 predicted proteins | sample LARL82metaG_FD_184348 | JGI IMG/M metagenome (GOLD analysis project Ga0207700, IMG submission 184348) | Corn, switchgrass and miscanthus rhizosphere microbial communities from Kellogg Biological Station, Michigan, USA - LAR L8-2 metaG... | ecosystem: Host-associated > Plants > Roots >...
CGAGGGAGAGCCGCGCATGCCCGCTCAATTATGTCTAATTTCTGTCGAGAGACTGTATAGTTTTTGCATGGAGTCTTCCGGGGATCGCCCGCTGCTGCGCATCGGTGAGCTGAGCCGGCGCCTGGGGGTCAGCGATTATGTGCTCCGGGCGTGGGAGAATCGCTACGGCCTGCTGCGGCCGGTGCGCTCACCGGGTGGCTTCCGGTTGTACTCCGAGGAGGACGAGTGGCGGATCCGCCGGATGCAGGCTTATCTCGCTGATGGGCTGTCCGCGGCCGAGGCCGCACGCGCCGCGCTCAGCGGCGACGCGAGTACCCCGTCCCGACGGCCCGCCGGGGCGCCTCTCGCCGCGTCTGCCGGGGACGGGCCGTCCGCTGCGCTCCGGCAGGCGCTGGACGCTTTCGACGAACCGGCCGCGCAGGCCGTCCTGGACCGGCTGCTCGCCGATCTCTCCGTGCCTGCCGTCTTGCGGGATCTCGTGCTGCCTTATCTCGCTGACCTCGGCGAGCGATGGCAGCGCGGGACGGCCAGCGTGGCCATGGAGCATTTCGCCAGCAATCTCATCCGCGGCCGACTCGCGGGGCTGGCCCGCGGCTGGGGTAGCGGGCACGGCCCGCAGGCCCTGCTCGCCTGCCCGCCTGGCGAGTTGCACGATATGGCGCTGATGGTTTTCGGCATCGTGCTGCACCGCAACGGGTGGCGGATCGGCTATCTCGGGGCGAGCACCCCGGTTGAGGAGCTGGAGCGGGCGGTCGAAGCCTCCTCTCCCGACCTGGTCGTCCTGGCCGCTACCCTTCCGGAGACCCTGGAGCCGCTCGGCCCGGAGCTCGCCTCACTGGCCCGGCGCGCACCGCTCGCCCTCGCCGGGGCCGGCGCCACGGCGCAGATCGCCCGCGCGGCGGGGGCCCGGCTGATGGCGGGCGACCCGGTGACCGAGGCCGAACTGACCGGGTGGTCGCGGTGAAAGTGCTCCTCACCGGCACCGGGGTGAATCGAGATGATCCACACGCCGTTCCGCGTCCACCGCGGCGTGCTCGCTGAGCCGGGCAATGGCCACGACGAGTTGCCGATCTCCAGAACCATCATGTCGTCGGTTATTCGGATTGCCATGACTGGCTCTTCGTTGACCGGGAGGTCCGGCAAACCAGTCGTCTATGTCCGGGGGACGCTATAACGGCCGTCTCGACGGCCTGCAGCTGCCCGGTATCACCGGCCAGGACCATCTTCGCGCTGCGCTCCTCAGCCAGGCTGACCAGGTCGGACAGGTCGGGAGCGGGGATCATCGAGGACTCGTCGATCAGCAGCAGAACGCCCTCGGCGATATCGAGCGGCCTGCGGCCGCCGCGCTGGCCGGGCAGGTGGCCCAGGGACTGGGCGGCGTTGTAGGACTCGGTCACGCCGGCGGCCAGGGTGTTGCGGGCGGACTGCGAGGGCGTGATCCCGACTACGGGCCGGCCGGCTGCGGCCCAGACCCGGGCGGCTTCGGTCATCACCCGCGTCTTCCCCGATCCGGCCGGCGCGTTGATCACTGAGACGCGCTTGCCGTCGGTCAGCACCGTCAGCACAGCCGCGGCCTGCTCGGCAGTCAGCTGCGTACGTTCGGGATAATGATGTTGAATTTCTTGCGCGCCTCCGGCCAGCGTGTCCTCGAGCCGCGCCAGGTCGGCGCCGAGTGCTCGCGCGGCGCCGGCGCGCGTCAGGCGCGGCGCCTGCCCCGGCTTACACGACGAGGCGTTCCTCCATGGCCAGCTGCACGCGGGTGGCGTACCGCACGCCGCCGTGCCGCTGGTAGACGCTGCGCCCGTCGGCGCGCAGCAGGCTGCGCGGAACCTCGACCGCCTCCGGCGCCTCTAGGCAGCCAGCCTCGATACTCAGCGGATCTACACACTGGACTTCATCACCATGCTTGAAAGCAGGCGGCTGTGTATCGACATGATCTTCTTTCAGGAGGGATTCGGCGCACGGGGCCGGAGTTCAGTGGCTGAGTAGCTACGCGGCTTGGGCTCCTAATCGAAGTATTGGATCTGAGTAATCCTCAAAGGACTCAGTACCTCTGCAGCCAAGCCGGTCTAGGGCCTCCAGTCCAAGCGCTAGCGTGCAGAGCCATGCCAGCAATAAACGGATGATGTCGTGGCCGTGAGCAGTACCGCGTACACGGACGGGGCCTCGCGCTTGCTCTCAAGCGCGGCATCGCGACTGGAGACGTCGACCGAGTCCGTCGTACGGTGGCGGCGTTCGAGGCCGTACTGACGGCCAACCCCACCCCGCATTTAGGACTGCCGGACGGAGGCAGCCAGCCGATGAGCCGCCAGGACAGCGCGAGCCGCGTCGGAGCGGGCAGGCCCGCACCGCCAACCAACGCCTCACCGACGTCGCCCGCCATGTCATCGACGCGGACTTCCCGCCCTGCCCCGCCGGGAACTGCGACGCCGCGGCGGGTACGAGGCGATGACACCCGCTCGGGAACCGTGCGATCCGGGGCAGGCCGCCGGCAAGCCGGCTAGGCCGTGGCGCTGATGTTCTTCAGCGGTTCCGAAGGTGCCCTGGATTTCGCGGCAGCCAGTTCCTCGCCGAGCTGGCGCAGGGCCTTGCTGCCCATCGCCTTGCGGACCTGCGGGAACCAGTCCTGTTCTTCTTCCTTGACGTGGTGGCGGACGTTCTCGATCAAGACGGTGACCTTCGCGGTGAACCGTTCGTCGGCCGGGTCCATCCCGGCGAGCTCGGACAGCATCCAGACGACCACGTGATGTTCCTCGATGCTCTCGAGCACGTGACCGGCGGTGTCCGGCGCGGCCTTGCGCGCCGCGGGATAGAAGAGGGTCTCTTCAATGTAGGCGTGGGTGGTCAGCTCTTTGATCATCTGGTCGGCGAGCTGCCGCTTGGTCTTGACCGCACGTTCGCCGGCCTTCTCGAACTGTTTGAACAGGCTCTCCACGGTCTTGTGGTCGTCCTTGAGCAGGGTTATCGCATCCATGACGCCTGCACTGCCCTAGGCAGCCGCTGTTATCCCGGCCGTCAGCCGGGAAAGCGCGGCTAGCGGGCCAGGTTGATGTGCGGGACCATGTTTGCCCGGCCACGCCGCGAGCTGATCAGGCGGGCCGTGACGCAACCGCACTCCGGTTTCTTCCTCCAGCAAGACGACGCCGAGGAGTCCCCGTCAGCCCGCCCGGAAATTGCGACCCAGTCCCACTGGTTCCGGGCGAACGTTCCTTGACGCGGCACTAGCCATGGAACTATCCGAGCGCCGCCAGGTTTCGTTGACGCTGCCAGGACGGCTGCCGCGGGCCCCGGCCAGCTGTTAATACGCCTGCGCGCGGCCGCGTTCGCTGCGGACAGGGTCTGTCTTTCGTGCTCGGCGCTGAGCCCTAACGGATGAGCGTTTCCTTCGGGTGGCCCTACGCAGAACTCGTTTCCCTCGCGGTCGGTAAGGACAGTCCGGGACTCAGCGGCGAAGGAATCTTAGGATGCTCATAATGCGACCATGCGCCAGCGGCGGGTCCGATGGCGGCTAACCGCTAACATCACAGCAGTCGTCACGAGGTGAGGTTCCGGTGATACGAGCACAGGGCGGGCACGGGCGCCGCAGCCGGCCGGGTCGTGGTCTGTCGCTGGACCGGATCGTCACGGTCACGCTGGAGCTGATGGATGAGCAGGGCATCGGAGCGGCGACGATGCGGGCGGTGTCGTCGCGGTTGGGGGTTCGCTCGATGTCGCTGTACCGGTATGTACAGGACCGTGATGAGCTGTTCGACGCGGTGGTGGAGCGGATCGTCAACGAGCTCGCCGACGATCCGGAAGTCCAGCTGCGTCCGGTGGACGGGTGGCGGCCGTACCTTGCCGGCATGGCGCACGGAGTACGCCGCTACGCCCGGGCGCATCCCCATGCTTTCCCGCTGGTTGCCACCCGCCCGCCGGCGGCTCCGTGGGTGAACCCGCCGCTTCGGTCGCTGCGCTGGGTCGAGGCGATGCTGACCGGATTGGCCCGGGAGGGGTTCAGCGACGAGCAGGTCCTGTTCACCTACCGCACGTTCAACGGCTTCCTGCTCGGTTACCTGCTCCTGGAAACCAGTGCCATGACGCTACGGGATCCGAAGCCGGGCGACGGATCCTTCACCGGTACCGACACTATTTCGGATGATGACGGCGGATCCGCCGGGCAGGCTGCCGCCCACCCGGTCATCGGCGGCCTGAGCCCCGCCCGTTCTGCCGGGCAGCGAGAGGCGCTCCAGGACGCCGACAGCGCACTCGAGCTGCTCGATCCCGCCGACGGCATTGACGCGAGGCGTTTCCCGACGGTGCATCGTCTAGCGGCGGGGCTAGCCCAGGACCGCTGGGAGGGGGAGTTCGAAACGGGCCTGGAAGACATGCTTGACCGCATTGCGGCGTTCGTGGCCGGCCACCTGGATGCCAGGCGAGATTGATGCCTAAAACGCGGCCGTTGCCTGCCGGACCGTCAGCCTGATCTTTCCTGTCGACGCCGTCGCCTGATCCCAGTTCCAACACGGGCGAGAAACCCCGGCGGTGGACCGCCTCGCGGCCGAGGTGCTGCCTAGGGCCAGGAGGGCGATGCCACGAAGTGGACACCGTAAGCTTCCAAAATAAACTTTCTACGTAAGTTTAATGCGTAAGCCTCGGGTAGTGAGGTGGCAGACCGGACGGCCCACGGGAACCTGGCCCGAGCAGGCTCAGACGCAGCTGCGAGGCCGCTGACCGCGGATGACCGCAAGTCACTCAATCAAGGAGATAGCCGGATGACAGACAACTACCCGCTCGCATCTACGCCGCCACAGCGCGGCGAGCCGCTCCCACCGGCATCGGCGGAGGAGCAGGGCACTGCTGACGTCGTTAAGAGTCAGGCGACCGACCTGAGTCACAGCAGTATTCAGACAGGAAAGCACGTGGCCGACGTTGCCCGGGAGCAGGCTTCGGGCGTTGCGGTGGAGGCCGGGCGTCAGGGCAGGGACCTGCTACACCAGGCTCAAGGCCAGCTGGAGGAGCAAGCGGCCCAGGGACAGCAGCGGCTGGCGAATCAACTGCTTTCGCTCAGTGATGAACTCCGTTCGATGGCAGATGCCTCCGCCCAGGGCGGCATGGCCGCCAGCCTGGCGAGTCAGGCGGCCGTGAGGGTCCGTCATGCCGGGCAGTGGCTGGATGACCGCAAGCCCAGCCAGGTGGCGGACGAGATGCAGTCCTTCGCGCGCCGCAGGCCGGCGGTATTCCTGGCCCTGGCGGTGGGAGCGGGCCTCGTGGCCGGCCGGCTCACCCGAGGACTCAAGGACGCAAATGGCGATAATTCCGCGGCGGCGCCTGCAGCTACGCAGGGGCTCAGCGGGCAGTGGGCCCAGCCCTCTGACATGGCCAGCTACCCGCCGGCAACGGCTGCGGGCGTCGGCGGCCAGACGCCGGGCCTTTCTGTCCCGGACAGCGGCCTGCCGCCAGCCGGCGGTGATCCGGCCTGGGAGGCCGGTCCGGCGTACGGCGAGCGGAGTCCCCTGGTCGCTGATGGCCAGGCGGGTCGTCAGGGCACGCTGTGAGTAGCCCGTTCAAGTCGTCCCTGCCGCCGCAGCCCGATTCGCGGCCATCGGTCGGCGAGCTGTTCTCAGACGTTTCCGTGGATCTCAGCACGCTCATGCGCCAGGAGGTGGAGCTGGCCAAGGCCGAGCTCCGCCAGTCGGCCACCCGGGCCGGGAAGGGCGCCGGGATGCTGGCGGGTGCCGGCATCAGCGGCTACATGGTCTTGCTGTTCGCCTCGGTCGCCGCGTGGTGGGGCATCGGCGACGCCACCGGTCATGGCTGGTCGGCGCTGATCGTAGCGGCAATCTGGCTGATTGTCGCGGCGATCCTCGGGCTGATGGGGCGCCGGGAGATCAGCGCAGTATCGGGCGTCCCGCAGACCGCGCAGACGGTGAAGAAGATTCCTGACGCAATAAGAGGAAACGAGGGCACATCATGACCAGCGATCCGGACCAGATCCGCGAGCAGATCGAGGAAACCCGCATCAGCCTAAGCGAGGACGTCAACACGCTGGCCGACACGGTCAACCCGGCGCATGCCGCAAAACGCAAGGCTGCTAGCGCACGTTCTGCCGTGCTTGGAGTGAAGGACAAGGTCATGGGTGCAGCGTCACAGTCCGTCTCCAGCACGACTTCCGCGGCGGGAGAAAAGGCATCGGCGGTTCACGAAAAGGCGTCAGCGGCTCCAGCCCGCCTTCGCCGTCAGGCGGCGGGTAACCCGCTGGCGGTCGGCCTGATCGCGGTAGGCGTCGGCTGGCTCGTCGGCTCGCTTCTGCCGGCCACCAGCGCCGAGGAGCGTGCGGCGATGAAGGTCAGGGAAACCGCCGCGCCAGCCGTCACCGGCGCGGCCAAGGACGCCGCGGCCGGCCTTCAGGACTCGGCAAAGCAGGCAGCCGAGTCGGTCAAGGCCGCAGCGGCCGACGCCACCGCCACCGTCAAGGATGAGACCGCCAGCTCGGCGCACGACGTCCGGGATCAGGCAAGGGCAGCCCGCGACACCGTAACCGACAGCCGCCGCTAGCCATCCTGGCAGCCGTATCCAACGCCACGCCGACGAGTTAGGGAGGGTGATAGCCGATGGCCAGATCGCAGACTACGGACAGCAGCGCCCCCGACGATGCGCCGAATAGCCCGACAGATCTAAGCGGCGGGTCCTGGCTCGCGGCTGCCAGGCGAGCCCTGAAGGAATATAAGGCCGACGACCTGCAGGACCGTGCGGCGGCGCTGACCTATTTCGGCATCCAGTCGATCTTCCCGGGTCTGCTTGTCCTGGTCTCCCTGCTCGGCATTCTCGGTAAGTCGGCCACCCAGCCGCTCATCACTAACCTGGGCAAGGCGCTGCCGTCGTCCGTGCGGACGATCATCATGAGCGATATCACCAATCTGCAGCACAGCCATGCAGCCTCCGGGATCCTGGGCATCGCCGGAATCGTGCTCGCACTGTGGTCGGCGTCCAACTACGTCGCGGCCTTCATGCGTGCCTCCAACGTCATTTACGACGTGCCCGAGGGCCGGCCGATCTGGAAAACCGCGCCGGTCCGCCTGGGCGTCACCGTGGTGACGATGATCTTGCTAGTTGCGGCGGCCGTCATCGTGGTCGTGACCGGCGGCCTGGCACAGAAAGTCGGGCACGTGCTCGGGCTCGGCTCGACAGCGGTCACTGTCTGGAACATCGCCAAGTGGCCGGTGCTGCTGATCATTATTGGCCTGATCCTCGCCATCTTGTTCTGGGCCAGCCCGAACGTCAAGCACGGCTTTCAGTGGGTCAGCCCCGGCGGCTTCATCGCCGTCGTGCTATGGCTGGTCGCCTCTGCTCTGTTCGCCGTCTACATCGCCAACTTCAGCCACTACAACAGGGTCTATGGCAGCCTCGCCGGCGTCATCATCTTCCTGATCTGGATGTGGATCTCCAATGTCGCCATCCTGCTCGGCGCCGAGTTCAACGCCGAGCTTGAGCGCGGCCGCGCCGTAGCGGCCGGGCATCCGGCCGGGCAGGAGCCTTTCTCGGAACTGCGGGACGACCGCAAGCTACGGGGGAAAGAAAGCAGTCACAGAGCTGAGTGAGAGGCTCTTCCAGCCCACGAAGGCCCGGTAGGCGGTTCTCACCGCACTGCAAGTGCCGAATTGAGCCATTCTTTGGATCAAGAGCGGCTCCTGCGGGCGCCGCTGGCCCGGCGTCAGCGCCGGGCTCTGCCTTGGTGGCCCGCCCGGCGCACGCCGGGCCACTGCGCAGGCGTCACGCGGTCAGCGGGCTTCTCCGGCAAGCTCGCTATTGCCGCGCTGCGCGGGCAGCCTCTGCCCGTCGCTGTCATAAGGTGTGCCGTCCACTCGCCGGAGGGCGCCTTGCCCGTCGGCGGATGTTTGCGCGAGGGCCTGGTCCAGGCTCGTGACACGGTGGATCACGCGGTCAATGCCGGTGATCTGGAAAATGCGGAAGCGGACAATGTCGGGGATGACCAGCAGCAGCTCCCCGCCTTCAGCCTGGGCGCGATTGTGTGCCGCCAGCAGAGTATGAAGCCCGGACGAATCACAAAACCGGGTCGCGGTCATGTCCACCACGAGCGTCCCGTGCCCATGCGCGGCTGCCTCCAGCAGGGCCGACCGCAGCGCATCGGCGTTGGTGACATCGATCTCCTCCGGCGCCGCCACGACCGGCACGCCGCTAACCACCTCAAAAGATGACATGCGGTCACCCACCTACGTTGTCTCCCAGCATGTGAACCCATCGCAGCTTCTCAATCGGGGCGCGAGGTCCGGACGACACGAAATGAAGTGGGCTGTGACAGCAAAGGTACATATCCAGGGCCATTCTCGTCCATGGTCAGCCTTGCCGCCCCGGAACCGTGCCCCCTTGGTAACCGCGCAACGTGCTCTTGTCTCTGCCGGGGCCTAGGGCTCAAGGATGGACCGGGAAGTGCAAGAGCAGCCACTGTCAGCGTTTGGCTGAGGCAGGGATTCACCCTCTCGCCATCGGCCAGGACAGGTCCTACCAGACTTGGCCCAGCGGGCGAAGGTCGTTCAGACAGTAGGGTGCTCACCTTCACCCGCAGGGCCAAGCCTGCTACCTGGATGGTGACCGACGGCGAGAGGATGAACCCTACGGGAGGGACGGCGCGTACGCGCCAGCGCAAGAGACGACGAGTACCAGGGCGACGAGGACCTAGAGAACTCTTCCGTACCCGGGGCTGCCGCCCGCACCCCGCGGCGTGGAACGCCAGCGAGTATAAAGCAGCAGGTCAGTCCCAGGGCACCCAGCGGGTCCTGATGGTGATACCGCCCTGCGGGCGCCCGCCAGCCAGCCGGGCCGTGCGGACGCAGAAATGCGACCACATGTTGAGCTGGACCTCCTTGGCCAGCCGCAGCTTGTTGTACAGCAGAGCCGACAGCCGATCGCCAGCCCTGGCCCAGGATTCGATCTCGAAGTGCAGGGCGTCGCCGTCCGGCGCGGCGCGGAACTCGATCTCGCCTGCTTCCAGGTGACCGGCCAGGGTCGCGAGCCTGAAGGACGCCTCGCCCCGGCGCACCACGCGAACGGGTCCGTCCCACGGGCCCGGCATGCGGACAACGAACTCATCGCCCTGCCGCAGGCTACCCTGGGCGCCGCGAGTCTTCCGAAACACCGCCATCTCGGGGGAAGCCTGGTTCAGCCTGGCGGATACCAGGTCGATCAGTGCTGACGGAGACATGCGGGTTCCGGCGATCCGCACCCCATACGAGCGATGCAGCATCGGGCCAACGCCCGCGTCCAGCGGCTGGAGCCGGTCCGCGAACCCGCTGGTACCGTACACGCGGCCGGGCAGGTCAGCGCGCGTACCCGCTTCCTCGGAGCGGTGCAGCGGAATCGTGCGCCACATGTAGCGCCAGCTGACTGCCGCGATCCCGACCGGCCAGCCCAAGACGGTCCGCAGCCGGACAGATCGGCTCACCGTCGTCATGCGTAAATGGTCGCACGGCGGGCAGCCATTTGCTGCGACGCAGGTGCGGAGTCGCAGGCGAGGACTGGGGGATGACCGATGACGTTGAGCGGAGCCCTGGGGAGGGCCGGGGTGCACAGCACACACTTCTACGCGACCTCGGTGGCCTCGATTGGCTTGTGCATTGGCTTGTGGATCCGGGCCAAGACCGTCGACCAGGAGGAGCGCGGTAACGCCGAACGCCGGGCGCTGTTCGTCGGCCTGTGGCCGCCGATGCTCTGGTTGATGGGCGATTCACTGAAAGCCGCCGAGTAGTGCGCGACTGGCTGCTTGGCCAGATCGACGAGGCGGGCGCGCTCGATGAGCTGTCCCGATTGCGCATCAACTACGATCTGGCGCACGCTCCAGAAAACGGCTTCCAGGCTGCTGAGGGGCACTGGCACGTCGACTCTGGCACCACTCGGCTCGGCCGGGAGGGACCTGGGCCGCCGGAGCATGGCGGCCTCTGGGAGGCCGCATGCCACCTGGTCGGCGAGTACGAGTTCGCCGACGCCCGGATCCTGCGCGGCGTCTACAGCAGGAACAGCGCGCTGCTCGGCCGGAACATGCTCCTTGAGGGACGGTTCTTCGGCCTGCGCTTCTACTTCGGCGTCCGGGTCACCGGAGTCATCGATGAAGAACGGGACGCCGGCGACGGTCCGGAGCGCGTGTGGGGCTGGTGTTACCAGACGCTGGAGGGCCACCTCGAACAAGGCCGTCTCAGCTATGAGGTGATCAAGCACCTGACGACAGGACAAGTGGCGTTCCGCGTCGCGGGATACTCGCGGCCCGCGCCCATCGGAAACCCCGTAGTCCGGCTGGGTTTCGCTCTGTTTGGCCGGCGGACCCAGCAGCGCTTCTACCGGAACATCCAGGTGCGGATCACCGACCTGGTAGGCGGAGCGCAGCGCGGCCGACCGCTGCCATCACCCGCGGTACGGGCGGACGGCATCGTGCTGGCGCCGTCGGGCGCCCGGCCGCATCCGCTAGAACGGCTCGCCTACGGGTGGACTCACCCGGGAAGCTGAATAGCCGGCTCCACAGGGGCAGGAGAGAGTGATGACTACCAGAACCACGAAAACCACACAGCGCACGGAACAAGACCTTCTCGGCGTCTACCTCAACGACCATCTGGCCGGCGCCACCGTCGGCCTGGAGCTGGTGCGGCGGATGGCTGCGTCCGCTGAGCCGGGATCCGAGTCGGCCACGGTCCGGAAAAGGCTGGTCAGCGAGATCGCGGCGGACCGGTCCGCGCTCATCAAAATCATGACCACCCTGGGGATCAAGATCCGCGGCTACAAGATGTTCGCGGCGTGGGCCGGCGAGAAGGCCGGGCGCCT
>Ga0207700_10002388_pt1 | contig 10797 bp, 9 predicted proteins | sample LARL82metaG_FD_184348 | JGI IMG/M metagenome (GOLD analysis project Ga0207700, IMG submission 184348) | Corn, switchgrass and miscanthus rhizosphere microbial communities from Kellogg Biological Station, Michigan, USA - LAR L8-2 metaG... | ecosystem: Host-associated > Plants > Roots >...
GTAGGAGCTTCGGCGGTTACACGCGCGGGCTGTCAAGGTGCTGCGATCGGCACCCAACTTGACCAGAAGATGGCAACCCGGCTCGAGCGCATCGGCGTCGCAGTGCCCCAATGCGCTGCTCGCGTCCTCGGCAAGCCCATCGGAGTAGAATCAGGGCGATCACTGTGCGTGTGCGCTGATCGTGCAACGTGTGCATCGAACCAGCGGATGAAGTCGGTCCACGCCAGACCGTGCGGACAGCAAGCTAGGCAAGCGTATGTGCTGGTCAGAGCGGGTGCGCCGCCAGGGACTCGAACCCCGAACCCGCGGATTAAGAGTGGACCGCTACGTGGCTCCAGGCGTTCTACCTGCACGGATAGCTCGACCATATCCCCAGAATGCACGCATTGAACTGAGATAGTGCCGATGCCCGCCCCACAAGCCGTCCCACGGCCTCCGCGACCGGCGCCTAGGGCACATCACTCAACGTGACGGAACAGCCGAGCTAAGGCATGACGGCCCAGGATCGGCCACCACCCCTTCCAAGGGGTGGCCGCAGTCCGCGTCGCCTGTAACCGTCCATCAACAGGGATGACCGTATCGGGTGGGTCGTCGCGGCGGACGCCGCTGCCGAACAAGGGCGGACGAGATCGCATTGCAGCGTGGAACTGGGCTGTCACGGCCGCGGCCGAAGCAGTCGATCCCGCGGTTCTAGCAGCGCTGCGCTCCCCTGGCGGGGTAATCCTCGACAGCCCGGACCACAACAAGGTTGCCAAGGCAACAAAGGACGCCGAAGCCCCTATCTTGCAGGGATTCCTTCCTAATCGATGGGCATCCTCACTCCCGTTCAGAGCCACCTGAGACCATCTCGTCTGCCCCACTCTTGCCCCACTCGCGTGTCGGGGGCAGATGAGCATCTCGTCGGCGAAGGGCCGCGCGTGGAGCCCTTTTTGGGCGGCTCTGCCGAGGCGGTCGGCCCCCGTGCGATGCAGAGGCTGTTGCGGCCTGGCGTGACCAGGGCGCCGCCGCCGCCCACGGTCCAGGCACCGCCCGGGGGGCGACGGCGGGGGCTGCACTAGTCTCCGCACAGCGAGGGGAGCGACAGTGGACCAGCAAGAGCGTCGCAAGTTCGTCCGCAGCCACCGGACCTGCGTGTTCGGTTACAACCGCGAGAAGGATGGCCCGGCGATGACCGTCGTCTACTACGTGATGAAAGGCAATGACCAGCTGCTGATCTCCACCATGGCCGCGGTCCAAGGCGCGGGTGGTGGGAGGTGGCCGGAAGGTCAGCATCTGCGTACTCGACGAGAAGTGGCCGCTCACCTGTGTCCAGGTGTACGGCGACGCGGTGGTCGACCGGGACCCAGGCTCGCCGCCGGCGTGCTGAATCAGGTGCTCGGCCTGATGGCCGGCGAACCGGTGCCGCCGGAACGGTGGCCGCAGGTCAAGGAGATGGCGCGGCGGGAGAACCGGGTGGTGATCCGGGTGCGGCCCTACGCGACGTTCGCGACCCCCGGCACGTGTACCAGACGAGCGACATCGACACGCTCACGCACTGGGCGAGCAACTCGATGCCGTGGTGATCACTGCGGACAGCGCGCACCTGGACACTGGAGCAGGCAGAAGCCTGGATGTCGCGCTTGACCCCTTTGCGGCTCGGCGCAGGGCCGGCTCATTGGTCAACCCGATCGCCATCTTCTGAAGCGGCAGGCCGGCCATTCACTTGCTGCGCATGAAGTTCGGCTGCGAAGATCGTGTAGAACAGGGCAGCTGCGCCACCAGGGACTCGAACCCCGAACCCGCGGATTGAGTCCTACATGTCCCTCCGGGACGCCCTGCCAGGCTGAAAGTTGGCAGGTGGCATCGGCCCCTTCAAGATCGGCCGGGGCGCGGGCAGGGCTGGGCACCGCACCCGATGCCATTAGTCACCTGCGACTATGCATGCTGGGTCCGCGGTCGGCAAGAGACTTTCGATTCAGAGGTCCTAACAGAATGACTCGTTCTCTGGTTTGCTGGTGCTGGACCGGTGGTCTCCTGGCGGGAGGCTGGCATGACTCAGCGCAGGTCGTGCGAGGTCGAAGGGCGGGCTGCGGGAGCCGATCGAGCCGCTGCTGCCGAAGGTCGAGCGTCGGTTTCCGGCACCCGGGCCGGCGGCGGCTGGGTGATCGCAAGGCGCTGTGCGGGATCTTGTTCGTGCTGTACACCGGCATCCCGTGGGAGTTCTTGCCGCAGGAGCTGGGTTACGGGTCGGGGATGACCTGCTGCAGGACGGAAGGAGCAGCTGACGCCCAACCGCGGCGCGGGGAGGATCGAGGACGCGCTGTGGGACGCATTCCTGCACAAGGCCAGGAGGCGCGGCCTGTCCAGCACCGACGCGATGCGCGAGATGATCCGGTCCTGGGCCGCCGAGCCGCCGGGCATGGTAGAGCCCGCGCCCCGCGTGCTGCGGGATGCGGGCTCCGCCGTGGATGCGGTCAGCCTGGACCGCTCGGGCTGATCAGCCGGCCTGGCTATAGGGCGTGCCGCCCACGTTGGCGTAGTTGAACAGGTAGTGGCCGCCGCCCACGGTGGTGTTGTCGCCGTGGAACAGCAGGCTCAGGACCGCGCCCAGCCCGGTGCCGGCCGGCTCGGTGGCCGGGACGTTGGACGGGTCCGGCGGGGTGGACGACTGGATGTCGTACCGGATCGAGCCGGTCACGGTGCCCTGGCTGGCCAGGATGCCGCCCGGGTCGGATGAGCCCTCGGAGGTCATCCGCGGGTCGGCGAAGCCGTGGTAGTTGCTGCCGCTCCCCACCTTGATCGTCACGTTCCAGTTGCCCGGGGCGGATTCCGGCTTGGCGGTGATCGTCTCGTGCAGGTTGTCGTAGCTCCACACCGGGCCGTTGCCGTTCGGCAGCATCTGGGTGGCGCTGCCGGACACGCTGGTGGTGTCCGGGTGCAGCGGTGAGTATGTCTTGGCGACGACCGGCAGGGTGGCCGTGCTGGTGCTGGCCATCGCCGGGACGGCTGCCGCAGCGACGCCGCCCAGTGCCGCGGCCGAGACCGCGGCGGTGATGATGATCCTTCTCACGTGAGAACCTTTCCTTTCACCCGGGCCCTTGCGGTCCGGGGAGTCTGTGATAGCCGCCGGGCCCCCGGCATTCCTGGGTCGAGGACGCGGGCCCGCCGGCGCGCGGCGCGGTCGCGCAGGCCGGCCGTTATGGCCTGGCCCACGGTCTACTGCCGACACCAGGGCAGGGCCTCGCGGGCCTCGTCGGCCTGCTCCTGGCGCTCCTGGTCGATCAGCTTCGCCTGCGCGCAGTACAACTGCCCGCAGGCCCGGGCAGACGCACTGCAGGCCCTCGAACGCCCCACCGGCCGTGCGCGCTTTCGGCGGCGTTCTGTTCGGCGCGGTCAGCGAGGATCGTGTCGGCCAGCTCCGGCCGCCCGGCGGCCGTGGCCACGTCCCGCCCCGCCAGCAGGGGCACAGGCCGGTGATCCACAGACGCGGCGCGTCAAGGCACGGACCGGTCGGCCTGGTGTGATTCCATAGTCGTTGAGATAGCTGGGAGAAAACTGAAGGTGTGCTGACCGCGGCCTGGGTCTTTTCTGATGACCGGCTAGCGGCTATCTGTGCCTGGCTCTGACGTCAAGGTGCCGCTGGCCAGGCGTGTCCTGAGGGCTCGCCCCGCAGGCGTCTATGCAGCAGCTTGGCGCGGGCGGACCAGGCGTGGGCACCGGGGCGGGCCCGGTCACCTGGTACCCGGCCGCTGCGGCGCCGCGGGAGGTGATCGTGGTGAACGAGATGATCCATCACGAAGGCGGGTCGGCCTCTGGCGGCGGCGGGTCCTGGTTGCTGCCCTTGGTGATCACCTTTGCGGCCACGTAGGTCGCCGCCACGCTGGTCGCTATCGTGTTGAGGTCCTGGGCCAGCAGGCCGGCCACGCTGCGCTGCGCTTCCTGCGGCTGCTCGGCCGGAACGGCCTGCTCTTGTGATCGATTTTCGTCCATACGCAGCAGTTATAGCCGGCTCGGTGGCAGCGGCGCAGCGACACGCCGCTCCCGACGCCCGACGACAGAAGAATGCGGAAACCCCGTGTTTTCAACGGTTTCCGGTTAGCCGATGGGCATCATCACACCCGTTCAGAGCCACTTGAGACCATCTGGCCTGCCCCACTTTTGCCCCACTCGCGATCGCCGCCATCCTCCGCGTCCTGGCCGCCGAGACCCGCCCCTGCTCCTGTACCTGTGCGCGTCTTCGCCTGAGTTCGCCCTGCACGGCCGCGCTGCCGTGCCGGACCCAGGGCACGGTGAGCCGTTCTAGTGCATTCGGGCCTGTCCAGGTCCATTGTCAGCATTCACGCTAGCTTCGGCGTCGGCTCATGAGCACGGCCGACAGCGCGGCCCCGATCAGCAGCGACCACATCGTCGCGTACAAGAACGCGAGGAAGCCGAAGATCCCGCCGATGGTCCCGTACAGCACGGTCGCGTTCTTGATCAGCTTGGTGAACACCAGTCCGCCCACGGCTGTCAGCGCCAGCCACGCGACGGTGAACAGTACAGCGCCCGGCAGCTGGTCCCGAAGCCTAATGCCCTTGCCCGGCGTGAGCAGGCGGTAGGTGATCAGGAAGAGCACGAAACCGCCGACGGCGCAGACGCCGAATTGCCAGAAGAACGCCAGCGTCGCCCGGTGCTGGGCCTGAAGCCTGGTCTCGATCCCGGCGAACACGGCCAGGGCCGCGAATGCGGCCACCATGAGGAATCCGAGCACCGAGCCCCAGATTCGCCCGGCGAGCAGGCCCGTCCACTCGGTGCGGAAGATCACGCCGAGCGCATGCCGTAGCCGGCTCGCGAAACCTGAGGCCGACCACAGCAGGCCGAGCAGCCCGATCACCCCGAGCGTCACCCGCCCGTCCACGGCGGCCTGCACCTGGGTCGTTACCACCGAGCTGAGCCCGGGCACCATGCTGACCACTTCGTTCACGGCTTGCTGGGAGGCTTGCGGATGTCCGGCCAGCACGAAGCCCAAGACGGACGAGGCGAAAAGGATAAGCGGCGGGAGCGCAAGAAACGAGCCGTAGGTCAGCGCGCCGGCGTGGGTGGCCAGGTCATCGATCCGCGGCCGGGCGGCGACCTCGACGACCGGGGCGATGAACCGGTAGGGCAGGCGGGGGAAACGCTGATGCAGGCGGTCCTGGCGCTCGTTGGCTCTCGCGCGCGCCAGCATCGACAGGCGTTCCCGCTCCCGCCGCTCGACGGTGCCGACTTCGGCTTGCTCGGCCTGCTCCGTCTTCACCGCCGAGCGGAGCCCGCGCCCCCGCTTCCCGGTCCACCGGTGCGCAGGTCGTCCGTCTTCACCGGGTTGCTGCCGGGCCGACGGGACGCTGTGCTTGCTGGCCTGGTATCGGCCACTCAGACGAGGCTCCTTGCTGGTGATCGGGTGCCTCCAATGCGCGGGTGTCGCAGCGGAGCGCGGGCGCCGACTCGCGCCTGTTCATCGCTAACGCCCAGTACATGCTGGCCAGCCTGCGCAAGCTCTCCAGGGATCTTGCCGTCTGGCTCATGCGCCGCTGTTCGCCGTCGAACACCATTACACCTGGCGACCTCGGCGGGTTCCATCCTCCAGAGGGGGTGAAAGACAAGTAATCACCCACAGCAGTCCCAGCTCCCGGGCCCTGGTTCGGCTGTTGCCGTTCTCGACGAATTGCTGGCGCCGTACTGCGCCTCCGGGCAGTGATCCAGATCGAGGCCCTTGTGGTAAGACCCTCCCGGAATCGCGACCCCGTGCGCCGCAGACCGGTGGACCCTGGTTCATCATCGCGGTCCACGCTCGGCTCCGCCTCGGATGCTGCTCCATGGCGACCCCGGACGACCGCGCCGGGTTCGCCCCATCTGGGTGATGTCTTTACCGCCATGTGCGCCGCACAATAGGGCTACTAGGGCGGGAAAGGCTGGCCGTAGCCGGGCGCCCTGGCCGTCCGGCCGGGCCGGGTGCGGGGAGCGCGCTCGCGGCGCGGTGCCGGGCGGTGTGATCGCCAGGACAGGAGGTGGGCCGGATGGCCGTAAGGAAGATCGCGCATCCGAGCATCGACGATCGCAAAGCCAGGGGCTTGGAGGCCCGGGATCGGGCGTCGCTGTCAAGCCATTTGAGGTGGCGCCCTGCGGCGGACCGTCCGGATCCGGTGGCGCTGCTGGAGGAGCAGAATCTGACCCGGGAGCCGGATCTGGTACCGGTCCGGCACGGCCGGATGATGGTCTCGCCGTTCACCTTCTACCGGGGCGCGGCCAAGATCATGGCTGCCGACCTGGCCGAGACGCCGGTGGCCGGGCTGGACGCCCAGCTGTGCGGGGATGCGCACCTGTCGAACTTCGGCGCGTTCGCCTCGCCGGAGCGGGTGCTGCTGTTTGACCTGAACGACTTCGACGAGACGCTGCCCGGGCCGTTCGAGTACGACGTGAAGCGGATGGCGGCCAGCTTCACGATCGCCGCCCGCAACAACGGCTTCTCCAAGGCGGACACGCAGGCGGCGACGCTCGCGTCGGTGCGGGCCTACCGGGAGGCGATGGCCAGCTTCGCGCAGATGGGGACGATGGACATCTGGTATGCGCACCTGGATGAGGACGAGCTCATGACCGGGATCCGCGCTGCCGTGTCCGGGGTGGCGAAGCAGGAGAAGTCAGCGAAGAGGGTGGGGAAGGCGGACAAGCAGGCGAAGGCGCCGAAGAAGGCCGAGGAGAAGGCGGCGAAGCGGGAGAAGGCGGACAGGCGGGAGGAGAAGGCGGCGAAGGCGGCGCAGAAGCGGGCGACGAAGAGCCTAGTGAAGGCGCACACCCGCGACAGCCTGCAGGCGCTGTCCAAGCTCGGCGAGCTGGTCAACGGGACCTACCGGATCGTCAGCCAGCCGCCGATCGTCGTCCCGGCCCGCGATCTGGCCGCCACCTACGGGCTGTCCCCGGACGAGGTCGTGCCGGTGCTGCACGATCAGTTCCGCGCCTACCGGGCCACCCTGCAGCCCGACCGGCGGCAACTGCTGGAGCGGTTCGAGATCGTGGACGCGGCCCGCAAGGTGGTCGGGGTGGGCAGCGTCGGCACCCGGGCGTTCATCGTGCTGCTGCAGGGCCGCGACGCGCAGGACCCGCTGTTCCTGCAGGTCAAGGAGGCGACGGCGTCGGTGCTCGAGCCCTACGTGCGGAAAAGCCAGTACCGCCAGCACGGCGAGCGGGTGGTGCAGGGGCAGCGGATGATGCAGGCCGCCAGCGACATCTACCTGGGCTGGACCAAGGGCCTGGACGTGCGCCGCAACTTCTACTGGCGCCAGCTGCGCGACATGAAGGGCTCGGCCATAGTCGAGGCGATGATCCCGCTCGGGCTCACCTACTACGCGGGCATCTGCGGGTGGACGCTGGCCCGGGCGCACGCCCGCTCCGGCGACCCGGTCGCCATCGCCGAATACCTGGGCGGCAGCGACGCGTTCGACACCTCGATCACCGACTTCTCGCGGCGCTACGCCGACCAGAACGAGAAGGACTACGAAGAGTTCGTGAACGCGGTCCGGTCTGGGAAGCTGGAAGCCGTCGAAGGCGTCTGAAGATCGGGTGCTGACACTGGCTGATCAGCGGTGAACGCCGAGTTCTTCGCGCTGGCGTTCAGCGCGGCGCTGAACCCGAAACTGCTGGCCATCGACCTGCTGCTGATCGAGAACCGGCGGCCGCGGGCGATGTTCTCGTGCCTGCTGCTCGGCGGCATGACCGTGGCCCTGACGATCGGCCTGCTGGACGTGCTCACTGTCCACGCCGATGCCCTCAAGGCCCAGGGAAAGGCGAGCGCCGGCGTCGACCTGGCCCTCGGCCTGCTCCTGCTTATCGTGGGCGCGCTGCTGGCCACCGGCCGCCTGCACGGCCGGGCACGGACAGCAGCCCCCGCAGGGGCGGGGCCGCAGGAGAAGCGGGAGAAGAAGGACAACTGGGCGCGACGGGTGCTGGGCGAGCCGAGGCTCGGGCTGGCCACGCTGATCGGCGCGCTGATCGGCCTCCCCGGCGCCAGCTACCTCACCGCGCTGCACCACCTGATCGCCGGGAATTACTCCACCGCGACGCAGGTCATCGCCGTCGTCGTCTTCGTCGTCATCGAATTCCTGCTGATCATCATCCCGTTCGCGTTCCTGGAGCTCCGGCCCGACGCCACCAAGGCGCTGCTCAAGCGCACCCAGGACTGGCTCGGACGCCATGCCCTGCAGCTTATGGCCGCGGTCGCGCTGGCCCTGGGCACCTACCTGGCCATCAGCGGCCTGGTCCGGCTGAGCTGACGCAAGCCAGGGGCAGCACCTGACGGAGACGGGCCCGATCCGGTGTTCACCCCGTTGGGGGGAAGCGCCGGGTCACGGCGGAAGCGAGCATGAGGCCATGACCACGCCCGAGTCCCTCAGCCCTGCTGCGCAGCCGCAGCTGCGTTGGGCTGCTGGACGTGGCGGTGTCTGCGGCCGGGTACGTCTTCCTGGCGCTGGTCAACTACCTTCAACTGGAGATCTTCACTCACCTGCGCCAACAGCCGGAAAGCTGCCACGGGCCGGGCTGGGAGCGATGCTAGCCGGTCGGCGATGACGAAGGAGTTCTTCGCGCTCGCGTCAATCCCAGCGCTGAACCGAAAGCTGCTGGCCCGCTGGCTCGGCGTGGCCGCGCTCGGACCGAATCGCATCGACCTGATGTCTTCATGTCGGCCTAATCGTTTGTTGCTGATGACCATCGCGGTGGATGTGGTCGCGCTGCATGGCTTGTACGCCTATGTCTGCCCGGAAACCAGGCCGCCTAGCACCCCCAGCGCGCTGACCGAAGCCTAGAGCCGGGGCGGGAGCATGCACGATGACTGTTGCACAGCCTGAGGGTCCGCTCAGTGAAGGAATCCGCACCCTTGAGGTGCGCTGGATCTTTCCCGGCGAGCTGGAGACCGTGGTTGCTGGGTGGTTCGGGCAGTTCACGGGCGGGACGGAGTCACGCCAGGACACCTACCTCGTCAGTCCGCATCTGCCCGGGCTGTCGGTGAAGGTCCGCGGGGGTCGGGCATTGGAGGTGAAGGTGTACCGGGGCAGTCCGGGGATCCTCGAGGTGGCGGGCCGCGCCCGCGGCCGCATGGAGTCCTGGCAGAAGTGGTCTTTTCCCTGTGGGCGGCTCAGTCAGGGCAGCGGGGAGGTGGCCGGCTGGCGGCAGGTGCACAAGAGGCGGCGAATCGGCTGGTTCTCGCCGGCCAGCGAGCCAATCTCGGCGCGCGTCCCGGCGCCGGGCGAGGAGCCAGGCTGCACGGTGGAGCTGACCGAGGTCTTCACGGGCAGCGAGGCCTGGTGGTCTCTGGGATTTGAGGCAACCGGGGCCGCGGATCTGGTCCGCGGCGAACTCCAGGCCAGCGCCGGACTCGTGTTCGCCGGGGCCCTGCCGGGTGACGTGGAACTCAGCATGGATCACTCCAGGTCCTATGCGGAGTGGCTGTGGCAGCGGTCGGGTGCTGAGGACAGGCAGCGATGACGGGATGCCCGCGGCGCGCGCGGTGGGCGATGGGCTCTGACCGGTAGTCGGGGTTACCGCACTCGATCTGCTCCGGCGGCCGATTGTCTCATTCTGATTCCTGCCGCCGCACTTGACCTGATCCGAGGCTTCGGATGACCATGGAGCGGCGGCCCTCTTGGGCGGATTGTCGGAGCCTGGGCGTTCTGGGGGCGAGCGGCGTATGGGTGATGCGGACGCGCGTCAGCTGGTCGGCCGGGCACAGCGCGCGGGCGGGCCGATGTTCGGTCTTGTCGTCTCGAGCTCCGCCGCCCGTCGATGCGGCCTGGGACGGTACGCCGGTCGCTGCTTATTGAACGGCCGACACACGACGATTCCCGTCCGATTGTCTCGGTCGTGGCGCCGCCTGGCTTCGGGAAGACGAGGCTGCTGTCGCAGTGGGCCGAGGCCAACGGCCAGGCCTTCGCGTGGGTCTCAGTAGAAGAACTGGACAACGACCCGAAGGTCTTGCTCACCTACGTCGCTGAAGCCCTCGATGCGGTCGAGCCGATCGACCAACGGGTGTTCGACGCGCTCGCTTCCCCGGGTAGTTCGGTGCCCGGCGTGTTGGGCGCCCGGAAGGCGGTGGGCGGCAGGGTGTCGTCCTTGGCATTGTCGATGAAGTCCTTGTACTGGCCGGGCTTGTCCACCTGCACGGCGTGCGGCAGGAAGCTCTGCCCGCCGTTGGCGGACCGCTGGAACAGCACGTGCGCGTCCACCGAGGTGTTGCAGGCCTCCTGCATGAACGCCACGTCCAGCGCGCCATCCGCCCGCTCTGGCTCTCGCTGGGCTGCGGTGTCGACTCCGGAGTTTCCGTCTTCCTGCTGAAACTCATCCCGGACACATCGTCTGCCGGACTCAGCGATCCGCTCAGGCAATGGCCGCTATCTGTTGATCGTCGGGCCGGTCGGTTTCCTGCTCAACCAGAATGCCTTCCACGCCGTCAAAGCGGGCCGGGCCCAGAGTGATCTTGCAGCGCCAGGTGAACGCCCGCCGCGGATGCGCGGCTGCGCGGCGCGCTTCTCGTGGTGACCGTCTGCACGTTCACGACACCTACGACTTTGCTGTCCTCTGTCTGCGCTGTCTGTCCGGCTGTTTCTCGCCTCCTTACCCGCGGTTCTGATCTTCTGTCTGCTGGCCTTGCCCTCCTGCTGCTGCATTCTGATCTTGTCCCGCTTGCCCATCACATCCGAGCACCATCTGGTGATCATGGTCAGCTTCCCGTGCCGTGATCTTCGGGCGGGTGGGGCTGGGGCACGTGCTCCGTCATGACGAGCGGGAGCAAGAGTGCGCGGACGTACTCCG
>Ga0207700_10002389_pt1 | contig 10796 bp, 11 predicted proteins | sample LARL82metaG_FD_184348 | JGI IMG/M metagenome (GOLD analysis project Ga0207700, IMG submission 184348) | Corn, switchgrass and miscanthus rhizosphere microbial communities from Kellogg Biological Station, Michigan, USA - LAR L8-2 metaG... | ecosystem: Host-associated > Plants > Roots >...
TTGGCTGCGGGCACGTTGGGACGAAGTTCAGGAATTGCGCTCACTGCCGTGCTCCTTCCGTGGACGCATTTGCGGTAGAAGTGTCGCCCCGCAATTGAGCTGGGGAGATCAGAACATCTGCCGTCATCCCGGGAACGTATGCGCCTTTGGGATTGTCCAGGCGAACTTTGAGAACGATGGTTTTGATGTCGCGCTTGCGGCGGCTAACGTCGCGCTGAGTAGCAAAGTCGGCTTCGGCGGATTTGTAGAAGACCTTGCCGGAAGTTACAGTGCCTCCGGGCAGACGTACTCGAAGCGTGTCTCCGATGCCGAGGTGATCGGAGTCGGTTTCAGGAATCGCCGCGCGCACCCAGGTGTCCGTGAAATCGACGATCGTCACGATAGGCTGACCGGGCGTGAGGTATTCGCCTTCGCGCGCCGCTCGAACGGAAACCGTACCGGTCACCGGGGCATAGACGTTGGTATAGCCAAGCCTGACTTCTGCTTCTTTCAACTGCGCTTCGGCATTGAGTAACTGTGCCCGAGTAGAAGCCACCGTGCTTTGTGCCGCATGCGCCTGATGCGTGTTGGCGATCGCGGAGTTTAAGTCTGCCTGCGAGGCATCAACCTGCTTCTGGAGCGATGCCACCACGGCCTGCTGTGCCTTCAGATTGGCCGCAGCCTGATCACTTTCCTGTTGCGACGCGACTCCCTGCTTGGCGAGTTCGATGGCACGACGGCTGTCGCTTTCCACGCGCTGCAGGGTCGCTTCTGCTTCCAGCAACTGCGCGCGTGCGGACTCCAGCCGTGCTTGCGCATTGGCTACACTGCTGGTCGTCGAGCCTTGGGTAGCTTCACTGGTGGCTTGGGTCGCCGCAACCTGCGAGCGCAAAGCGTCAATCGTGGCCGCAGCGGCGCGTGCCTGCGCTTCGAGCTCGGAAGGATCGAGCGTCGCGATCAGGTCGCGTTGCTTCACCTGCGTACCTTCATCGACCAGCAGCTTTGAAATCCTGCCGGCAGTTTGCGGCGAAACGATGATCTGGTTGGCATCGACGGTGCCGATCAGATCGAGGTCCGAGCCGCGCGGCGTAGAGAACAAGTAATAGCCGAGCGCGATCGCAAAAATAATGCCGAGAATAATGAAGAATTTGTTACGGGCGTTCACCGTACGCTCTCCTTGTGCTGTGTGGTGGGGCGGAGCCTTCCCTGCGCGACATCCCGAAAGGACGGAGTCGAATGGCAGCCCACCCCCGCCGGATTCATTTCCCCAGAAGTTGGAACAAATAATGCAGCCGTGATGAAATCAAGGACGGCAGCGCGTCGTTCGGCCACGCGCTCTGGCGACATCGGATCGCCTCCCATCATGATCTTGATCATGGGGGCTGCGGTGGTGAAGTAAAAGACGATCACTGAAACCATCGAAGGTATGAAGTGCATTGGATCGACGGGACGGAAATCGCCGCTTCGCATGCCCTCCCCCAGAAGTGCAGCCACTTGAGAAAAGATTGGCTGGAAGTACGCCTTCGCAATGCGTTGCAGGCGCGAGCTGTCGCGGCTGGCGCGAAGAAACTCAGCGTGCACAATGCGCGGATACAGTTGATTCGATGCGATGTAGTCGAAATGGGCGCAAATGTAAGCTTTGAGACGCTCGCGCGGAGGAAGTTCCTGCTTGAGAGCACTTTCTATCGCAACGCGCACGCCGCCGAAGACCTCGTCCAGGACAGCTTGATAGAGCGCCTCTTTGTCCTTGAAGTAGTAATAGAGCAACGCCTTGTTTACACCGGCGGATCGGGCAATAGCGTCGGTGCGCGCCCCGGCTACCCCCTCGCGCGCGAACTCGCGCACGGCGGCATCGAGGATCGCAGCACGGCTCTGTTCCGGCTGAGAACGCGTGCCCAAGCGGGATTTTGATGAAACCGTCATAATTAACTAACTGGTTAGTTATAACATGCAAATGCTTCTCGCGCAACCCAGGGATGCTCCTGATTTGAGCTAAGTTAAGGAGCGCGATCGCCGTCTATCAACAATGTGCCGAAGCTTCTGGACGCGTCGGGATTATCAAGTACACTCTTGCGTATCCAGTGTTCAAGAATGGGGAGTGGATGGCAAGGACTCTGATATTTTCAGCTTTCTTGTTTGTGTCGTTGGTGGGTCTTTCAGCACAAGAGCAGATACGCGGCCCATCAACGCCGGAAGAAAGAGCCCGAGCCGTGCGAATTGCTCAAGCACTGGAAGCACGTCCTACCGACGTATCACTACGCGATGACTATAAATGGCTATTGCGTTGGGCCGCTGAGGAGCCAGATCTTGCTTTCTCGATTTGTCCGGCCAATATGCCCTGGAATGACAAATACGAGCATAGCAGTGACTTGGCTGCAGTAGGTATGACCGCCACCGTCGCCTTCGTAATTCAACACCCTGACGAAGGAAAGGATGCGGCGACGGCAGGCGTAGCAGCGATGGAATCAATGTTGCGAGCGTATCAGAAGATCGTCGAGCAAGAGCCTCAAGCTCATTCTAAAGAGATGGATGATGTGATCGAGATTCAGAGCCAGGGCAAACTGGAAGAATACGTTCGTAGGCGTTGGGCGGACACATGCCAGAATCTTGTGATTCCTCTGGCAGATTCCCTCCTTTGTCACGGGAACGGCAATGATTCGACAAATTGCGTCACTCCACCACGGCAGATTCACTCACCGAAGCCCAAGTACCCGAAGACAGAACGTAAAGCACGTCATGAAGGGACGGTTGCACTGAAGCTGATTGTGGGTGCCGATGGCGTGCCGCTGGGGATTACAGTCTCACAAACTCTGAGTCCCGATTTTGACAAGGCAGCAATTGACGCCGTGAAGGAGTGGAGATTCTCTCCCGCGATGAAAGACGGCAAACCCGTCCCGGTTGCGATCTCCATGACAATAGCTTTCCAGCTTCGTTGATGCAAAGGGCGGGCGGTTTGTTGATCAAATCGCGATTGCGGTCATCGACCTCTGACAAGTACTCGGGAACCTTGGTGTTTTGCAATTAACCTGCAGATAATTTAGATACCACCTGCTATCGATGGTACCGGCAACACCTCGTCTTCATCCTTGAACGCGTAGTTCGCACCGCCGAGCAAGGGAACATCTTCGCCATTCACATGTGGGTTTAGGGAGCGGCGAGAATGGAGTTCTCGCGGCGGCCATTGAACTTGCCAGCCCGTTTACACTGTTCCTCATGAATGGAACCGAACTGCGCGAGTTCTTTACCGATGCGATTAGGTTCTGGGAGCCGCGTCGCGTCCTCTATAACGTCGCGCTTGCGATCATTGTGATTGCGTACTTTGTCGCCGGCTACCCGAATTCCAAGTCGGTGATCTCGATCGATTTTGCTCTGGGAATCTTCCTGCTCGCAGTCGCGGCCAACGTGGCTTATTGTGCAGCTTACCTGCCGGACGTGTTCGTCCAGGCCTCAGGTTTCAGAGACATGTGGAAGCGCGCCCGCTGGATCCTCTTTGTGGTTGGAACCCTGTTCGCCGCGGTGATCACCCGATTCATTGCTATGGGGATGTTCGGCGTGGCTCATTGATCGGACGATAGCCCTCAGCGTAAATGCACTTCCTACAGTAGAATTCAAGCGCTTGTCCGGATCGGAAGCATGAATCATTGCCTCAATGATTCAATTCTTCTAGACCAGCGGCTCTGCCCAACTCTGCATCCAAGGAATGCGATGCTCGTGCGAAAACTCTCTGCGTTGCTGGTGCTCATGGTGCTGTGCGTGAACAGCAGCCCCGTGCGCGCCTATTCTGTCCTGACGCACGAGCAGATTGTCGATCTTGCATGGGAAGACCACATTCAGCCGCTGCTGCTCAAGCGCTACCCGCAATCCACGCCCCAGGATTTGCGGCGGGCGCATGCTTTCGCTTACGGCGGCAGCCTGGTGCAGGACATGGGCTATTACCCCTTTGGCAACAAGTTCTTTAGCGACTTGGTCCACTATGTCCGCACCGGCGATTTTGTCGAGGCGCTGCTGCGCGATTCCTCTGACGTCAACGAATACGCCTTCGCCCTCGGTGCCCTGGCTCACTACTCTTCGGATAACGTAGGACACCCCGTCATCAACCAGGTCACCGCCATCGAATTTCCGAAACTGCGGGCAAAATTCGGCCACGAAGTTACTTATGCGGACGATCACAAGGCCCATATCCGCACGGAGTTTGGCTTCGATATGGTGCAGGTGGCGAAGAACCGCTACACTTCGGACCGCTATCACGATTTCATCGGATTCGAAATCGCCCAACCCTTGCTGGACCGCGCATTTCAGGAGACCTACGGATTGCCGTTGAAGGAAGTCCTTGGGGATGAGGATTTGGCGATTGGCAGCTTTCGGCGGGCAGTGAGCAAGTTCATCCCAGCAATGACGCGAGTTGCGTTACTCAATAAGCGTGCCGACTGGGTGCCAGAGTCGAAAACCTCCAGCCGCCAGAAATTTCTGTATCACATCTCACGCAGCAACTATGAAAAAGAATGGGGCAAGGGATACCGCCGTCCGGGTATCGGCTCGCGCATTCTGGCGTTCTTCCTGCGGCATATTCCAAAGGTTGGCCCGGCGACAGCCCTGGATTTCAAAGTGCCCAGCCAGCGCTCGGAAGACATGTACATCAAGAGCGTCGATGAAACCATCGACAACTACAACGGACTGCTTCGCGAGCTTGCGCACAACGATCTGAAGTTGCAGCAAAAGGATTGCGATACCGGCCGGCCCACCGCCCCCGGGGAATATCCGCTGACGGACTCAACTTACGCCAAGCTGCTCGATGAACTTGGCAAGGACGAGTTCAAGCAGGTTACGCCCGAGTTGCGCGACAACATCCTTGCGTTCTATGCCAATGCGGCGCAGACGAAGATGCGCCAGGAAAAATCCTGGAAACGAGCCGAGGCCGACTTAGATCGGCTGAAGGCTTGGAGTCTGCTCCCGACATCACCGCCCGGTACAGAGTAGTCGCCAACGGTTTTACGCTGTTATTGTTTCTCGTAGATCTCGTGGCGCTGTTGCGGATTGTCCTTTTGCGTGAATACGCGGGCGATGGTCTTGCCGTCCTCGGAGAGCGTCAACTTGGAAAGGTAGACCATGCTGCCATCGTCGGCGGTTCCTACCGCAACCAGCGACGGCCCGTCCCAGGTTGTTTTAACAAGAATGCCGTGTGAATCCCGCGATGGCTTGCCGTCGGTGGTGAAGGTCTCGCTTTCTTCGAATTGCTGCCCGCCGGCCGAGCCTTTCACGGTGTACTTGAAGACGGGATCCTTGTGGTCAACGTCGACCACTAACTCAGTAACGCCGGAGCCGCCCGTTTCGGACTTTTGCACGTTGAGCTTCCACGTTCCGGTGAAGTTCGGGTGGTCTTCGCCGAACAATGCCACAGCAGCGAAGAGCAGGGTCAAGACACAAAACAGCCTGTAGGTGTTCTTCATATGGTTCCATACGGTGAGTTACAAGGAAATGTTCCGTAACTTAGGGGACGGGTCGCCAGGTTCACGATTTGCTCAGCCTTCGAGATCAAGAAACGATATCGGGCCACATCACATCAGCCCGGGTGTCTCCGAGAGACGCTGAATTGGGTCGATCCCCGCGCTACGTGCCGAGCAGGTTTTCGGCGCTAAGGTTACAATTGCCGATTTACTGAACCAGACTGCTGTATCCATAGGAGGCGAAGTGTCGATGGCAAAATCTTCAAACCGCACTGTTCTTACCCGCCGAGAGGCGCTGATCCTTTCCGCCACCGCTGGTGTTGGTATAGCTGCCGGCAGCGCAGCCGCATCCGACAGCATCAAGACTGCGGCGCACCAGGAGCCCGGCAACTGCTCGACCCCGCTCTCGGCGGTTGCCAAGACGCAATACGGCAAGGTGCGAGGATTTGTCGATGGCGGTGTTCTCACCTTCAAGGGTGTCCCCTACGGCCAGACTACGGGCGGAGAGAACCGCTGGCTTCCCGCTAAGCCGCCTGCGCCGTGGACAGACGAATATCCAGCGCTGGTCTACGGAGCGAACTGTCCTCAGAACCTGCATACATGGACCAGCCCTGAGCAGACTTTCATCCAGGATTGGGACGACGGCTGGCAAAGCGAGGACATGCTCAAGCTGAACATCTGGACGCCGAGCCTGACCGGCAAGCGTCCCGTGATGTTTTATATGCATGGTGGAGGATTCAGTTTTGGATCTTCTTACGAACTGCCGTCGCACGAGGGTGCGCAGATGGCGCGACATCATGATGTCGTGCAAGTCTCCGTCAATCACCGCCTCAACATTCTTGGTTTCTTTGATGTGTCGGAAATTGGCGGCTCAGGCTATGAAGATTCCGTCAATGTGGGCATGACTGATCTTGTCGCTGCGCTTCGCTGGGTCCATGACAACATTGAGAACTTTGGCGGCGATCCCGACCGGGTAATGATTTACGGCCAATCTGGGGGTGGATCGAAGGTGACCACGTTGATGGGCATGCCCTCGGCTGCAGGCCTGTTCCATCGCGCCTCGGTGCAATCGGGCGGTGGCGGTAATAGCCCTAGCAAGGAGCAGCAAACGGAACTAGCACGTCTCGTAATGAAAGACCTCGGTCTCGCGCCGAACGACATCGGATCGCTTCAGAAAATGGAGTGGGCCAAGCTCTTCGCTGCCGGCAATGCAGCAGCCGCGAAGATCAATCCAGCGGGGCCGCCCTTCATGGGACCAGGAGCTCCGGGCAAGCCACGCGTGGGCTGGTCCCCGAGCGTGGACGGCAAGGTGATTAACATGCGCTCGTTCTTTGACGCCGCTCCTGAAATTTCCAAGAATGTGCCAATGCTGATCGGCTCTGTCACTGAAGAAGGGAATCGCATGTCTTCCAAGCCCACTGAAGAAGAGTGGCATGCGACCCTCGCCAAAGCCTATGGTGACGAAAAGGCGACTGCCATCATCACCGCGCTGAAGAAGGCATACCCGCAAAAGAAAATCCAAACGTTGTCGTATATGTGTACCGGCAATTTTCTGAACGGACTCGGCATGCGCAACAATGTCGTAAAAATGGCCAGATTAAAGCACGAGCTCAAAGCGGCCCCAGCGTACACCTACTACTTCACCTGGCAAACTCCCATCCTCGACGGCCTACCGGGCGCATGGCATACCGCGGAGCTTCAATTCTGCTTCGACAATACCAAGCGCTGCGAACAAGGCACGGGCAACACCCCCGAGGCGCAGGCGCTGGCGAAGAAGATGGCTTCGTCGTGGGCAGCGTTTGCAGCAACTGGGAACCCGAATGTGACAGGCCTGAGGTGGGAGCCGACTGACCCTGAAACGAATCAGACGATGGTTTGGGATAACGAATGCCGCATGGTGGATGATCCCGATGGCGAGGCGCGCAAGATCATTGCCTGAGGACGTGATCGCCGTTCGAACTATGTTGAAGCGCTTGCGATTGTTTCTATTTTATGTGCGCTTGCAGGATTGAGTTGTGGCAACTCTAGTGTGATGTGGGATTCACCAACACCTTGGTTCCACAGCCGTCACATCGAGTGCCGAGCCTCTAACACTTGGCCGTCCTGCATGTTGATTCGCAACTCAGGCGTACCGCCACGCGATCCGTCGGGCAGAGTTTCATAGACAGTCCAAATGCCATTCTCCAGTTGACCGTGGTAGGACAGAAACTTGTCTGCGTAATCTTTTCCAAAGACGGACCGGAATATTGGTTCGCGACGGCGACGGCAGTCACTTCATCAGGAATGACGCCATTCTCGGGAGGATTCGGCTTCGTATCCTTTGCCCTAAGACTTGTACCAAGAACAAGAAGGATGAGCAGGACTCTGGCATATTTCATCTTGGGCTCCGCCACACAGGTTATGCTGAGCTTGAGTTATCGCCAAGGTCAATGAGTGATATCGGTATTAATCGCCGGCAGCATAATATGTTTGACATGCCTGAGTGGAGATGGATTGCGCCAATCGCCCGCGCACTATTTGTTTCAGTTCTGGTGATGACGTCCGCCAGCCCACAAACGAAACGCACCAGATACCCGCTCACGCAGTTCAATAATGAAGGTTGCATGGCCAAGGGCCGCGTCCAAGACTGTGATGGGCCAGTTATGCACCAAATCCGTGCCGATGGCAAAACCGCAATTCCTATTCTGATTTCGCAGCTGACGGAAACTGCGCGGACAAAATATCAAATCGTTGATTACTGGGGCGACACTCGCTCCGGCGACGTTGCGTATGTCGTGCTAAATGATCTCTTTACCGATACCGGTTCACATTTCGGAATGCCCGATGTACCGAATTGGTCCGTTGTGATGAAGGGATGCAATAATTCGGCGGCCAGCTGCTGGGACAAGTACCTCCACAAAAATAGCAGGCTATCGGTACAACAAGCATGGATGCGTGCTTGGAAACGGAACAAACAAAGAATCCATTGGGACAATCAGGAGCAATGCTTTCGAGTATCCAAGACTTAAGATTCGCAACTGGCGGAAATCAGGCGATTTCACAAGAATGCGCTTTTCTTTCGCCTTTTCCTGGGATTTTGAGTGATATGGCGATTTTGCGCCAACCTGACTTCGATTCCCCATACAGCATCAAAGAAGATGCTTTTCTGAGGTCCCATGAGAATAGGGCTTATAGCACCGCCATTAATTCCAGTTCCGCCCGCCGACTACGGGGGGACCGAGCTTTTTGTGGCCCACTTGGCGTCCGCACTGCAGGACTTGGGGGTCGAAGTAGTCGTGTACGCGAACGGGGAATCTACCGTTCCGGTGAAGCGCCGTTCGATTTATGAACGCGCCGAGTGGCCAATTAAAGATCAGGCGAATGCGTGGATGCGCGACCTGAATCACACGTCATGGGCGGTCGCCGATGCCCAGGATAGTTGTGACGTCCTTCATGTGCAATCAGCACAAGGCATCACATTCTCGCGTTTTACGAATCGTCCTATGGTGCTGACGTTACACGGTCCTCACGACCCGAAGCTGAGCGAACTTTATTCATTCTTTCCCGGTGTCCACTATGTCTGCATCAGCCAGGCTCAATGCCGCGAAGAAGCGATGCCCCGCATGCACACGGTTCATCATGGTATCGATCTAGCACAGTATCGTTTGATCGAGAAGAAGCAGCAGTACCTCAGCTTCATCGGGCGAATTGCTCCGTTAAAAGGAACACATATTGCCATCGATGTTGCGAAGAGAACTGGAATTCCATTGAAAATCGCTGGCGAAATCCAGCCGCTCAACCGGGAATACTTTGAGCGGAAGATCAAACCGCATCTTGACGGCCAGTTGGTGGAATACATTGGCTTAGCCGACCTTCAGACGAAGAACGAACTCCTGGGCAACTCGATGGCAATGCTCTTCCCAATTCAGTGGAACGAACCCTTTGGATTGGTCATGGTTGAGGCCATGGCATGTGGCACGCCCGTATTGGCTATGCCTGGTGGCTCCGTCCCCGAAGTCGTTAACCCCGGAGTGTCGGGATACATCTGCCGTTCAGTTGTCGAGATGGCAAAACGAACGCGAGACCTCAACCTCAGCCCATCGGCAGTTCGAGCCTATGTTGAGGAGAACTTCTCGACATCTCGGATGGCGAAAGCTTACCTGCAGGTATACGAGTCCTCGTTACACGGCGAAGTGACCGAGAGAGTTGCATAATCTGCGGCTCCAGGTTAAGGCTCAGGCCTTTGTCAATGAGTGAAATTGCGATTTTGCGGTAATCGAACCTGCCCCAAGCCTGGCCGTATACTCCATCCATATGGATCGGTCGAGTGGATACGAAGCAGTCTCTCAAGAATTTCTTGCGCGTCGTGGCAGTCCTCGTAGTCGATCTACTGGAATCGGCGTGAAGGAAGTGCGGAAGTGGGCGAGAAAGCTAACGCACGGCAGCAGCGTCATTGATCTTGGCTGCGGACCGGGTTTCCCAATCACCGCGGTACTTGTCGAAGAAGGACTTCATGTCTTCGCGGTGGATGCGGCACCATCTTTTGTAGCAGCATTTCAACGAAATCTGCCCGACATACCCATAGTGTGCGAAGCCGTTCAGGAGTCGAGATTTTTCAATCGAAAGTTCGATGCTGCCTTAGCATGGGGGCTGATGTTCCTTCTGCAGGCTGAAGATCAGCATCGGCTAATTCGGAGTTTTGCCGAGATATTGCTCCCGAACGGACGCTTACTATTCACCGCACCCGCCAAAGCTGCCGTTTGGAACGATGCAATGACAGGGCTGGAATCAATCTCTTTAGGAGCGGACGCGTATAAGAAGCTGCTCAAGGCTGTTGAGTTGTTCGTCGCAGAGGAGTACGAGGATGAAGGCAAAAACCACTATTTCGACTGTCGTCAAGGGCCCGTGAATCTAGAATAGCGAAACCAGGATTTTGAGTGAAATAGAGATTCTTCACCAATCACTGCGTCTATTTTGCTTTTGGGTACGCATTCTTGATTGCTTCTTCAATGCACGTGGCTGCGAATATGGGGAAGTCTGCGGTTGGCGTCTCAGCAAAACGCTTGACCGACTTCATTAACCCAATATTGCCCTCTTGAATTAAGTCAAGCATGGGAATGCCAGATGCTGAGTGTTTCTCGGCAATGCTGGCAACCAGCGGAAGCTGGCTTTCAATTAACCTTCTCTCGATAACTTCGCCTCGCTGGGTTCCGATTGTTCCGCGCAGTTTTTCAAACAGAGTCGTTTCTTCGTGTTTCGTTAAAGGCTCTATCGTGCTGAGTTCCCGCATGTACATTGCAACGGGATCATCAGGACTATGCTTTTCCATACCGGTATTTTAAGGGCAGCGGCTCAATTTCCGTTAACAGGCGATTACACTCATTGAGATCAGAA
>Ga0207700_10002391_pt1 | contig 10794 bp, 11 predicted proteins | sample LARL82metaG_FD_184348 | JGI IMG/M metagenome (GOLD analysis project Ga0207700, IMG submission 184348) | Corn, switchgrass and miscanthus rhizosphere microbial communities from Kellogg Biological Station, Michigan, USA - LAR L8-2 metaG... | ecosystem: Host-associated > Plants > Roots >...
CTCACGTCATGAACGCCGACGACAAGGCCGATCGCTCAGCGGGCCGAGCGCATGTACTCGTCGATGGTACGGAAGATGGTGTCTGGCCCGCCTTCCCACGCGGGCTTGGGGTCCGGTTGCCCCGGAGCGGGCCGACAGAGCCCTCACGGTCGCGGGCCTGGGCCTCCTGCACGACTGAGCGTCCGCCTGCGTTTCACTCAATCAGGGCGACGCCGTTGTGGCCAGTGCGCGGTCGAATCGACGTATGGGAAGGAAGCCGGAGGCAGGGCCCCGGTCACAACGACATAGGAGGGCACCATGGCATCGGCGACAACCCGGTCGGCCAGCGGCACCGGCGGGCAGGTACAAGGCGGGGGGCTGATCACTTTCGCTGCGGTGCTGCTGGTGATCATCGGCTGCTTCAACCTGATCTACGCCATCGCCGCGATCGCCCACTCGCACGTGTTCACCGCCAACACGCACTATGTGTTCGCCAACCTGCGCACGTGGGGGTGGGTCACGCTGATCATCGGCGTGCTGCAGCTGCTGGCGGCGGCCGGGGTGGTGGCGGGCAACCAGCTGGCCCGCTGGTTCGCGGTAGCGGTGCTGGGGCTGAACGCCATCGACCAGATGTTCGTCGTCCCCGCCTACCCATTCTGGTCCCTGATGATCATCGCCGCCGACGTGGTCGCACTGTACGGGCTGTGCGCCTACGGCAGCCGCACCAACCTCGAATCCGCCTAACGCCACGCGCTGGCTGCTCCGAGCTGAAGCCAGGTGGGGTGGGGTGCATGCACGGGCGTCGCTGGGATGCGGCATCCGGCAGCTCGGGTCTCCTGGACGGCTGACCGCCGGGTCCTGGTTCACTTTCACTTCGTTTGGGCGATGGCACCGGCCCCGGCCCGCACTGTAATGGGTGGCTGTAGTAGCGAGCGGAGACCGCATGGGCCAGATAATGAGATTTCAGGAGATCCTGCGCAAGCTGGCGATCATCGACGAGGGCTTCCTCGCAGACCAGGCCAGGCTCGGGCTGGACCCGGCCGGTCCGACGGCTCTGGATGCCAAGACCGCCGCGCTGGTGCGGGTGGGGGTGCTGGCGGCGATCGGGGCGCCAGCGGTCGGCCTGGAATGGGGCACCACCCGGGCGCTGGCCACCGGGGCGACCGAAGACGAGATCGCCGGCGTGCTGCTGGCCATCGCCCCGGTGGCCGGGCTGGGCCGGGTGGTCGGCGCCGTCTCCGACGTGGCGGCCGCGCTCGGATACGACATCGAGGCCGCGCTGCACGACCCAGACGAGCACTGATGGCCCCCTGAGATGCTGACCACCGGGCGCAGCCGGACGAAGAGCGGGTTGTCGGCCGCCCAGTCCCATGCGGCTGTCCCTCTGGTGATTAGGTGCCGGATATGTGGCGGATCGGGATTGGCGGGCGTCCTGGCCCATCGGCAGCACACGAACCGGTCGCTATGCCGTTGGCTATCGAGTAGGCCTGGGTCACATCCACGTTCACCTGATCGATTTCGCCGTTGGCCTTTGCGGCTGCTTGCCTGGTGGCCTTGCCCGCGGCGGCGATAGCCGCCGTGGCTCCCGGTGTGGCTGGTGGCCCGCTGGCGGTGAGGTTCGCCAGATCGTTCTTGATGGCCGCGACATCCTGCGTTACCGCACCGATGTCAGAGCTCAGCGTGCTCAGATCAATGCTGACGGTGGAAGCATCCGTCTTGACGTTGGTGGCATCAATTTTGACGGTTGACACGTTGTAGCAGCCGGTTCCGAGGGCAGCATCGCTTTTCGTGGCAGCCATATCCGAGCTGGCCAGACGCGCGTCCGAACTGAGCGCACGCAGATCGCCGCCGACGAAGCCGTCATCGTGCTGAAGCGCCGCCAGATCGCTTTGCGCCTGCGCTTGACTTGCCTGGGGAAGGGGCACCCAGACGACGACACCTGTGATGATCAGGGCACCTACGATCGTGCAGGCAATGCCGATGACGAAGTTCCGCAGCAGGCGCGACGCGAGCTGCTTTTCTGTCTTATTCGTCAAGATCAGCTCGCCGCCCGTGCCGGTGTCGGCGTACATCACGAGCTGGCCCCATGGTGCGGTGCCAGAACCTTCGCTGCTGGGCTCGCCGTGATCGCGGCGCGACGGGCCGCGGGCATAGAGGGCATCGCCCGGCGCCAGCAGCTCCTCGTAGAAGCTCATTGTCTTGTTAAAACCGAAGAAGCTCTTGCTGCTGAGACCGCGCGCGCTCAAGAACTCCTCGAATCCCGGTGGCGCGTCGTGGAACTGGCCGGAATTACCGACCGACTGCTGATCGAGAACAACGTTGGCGCCATCCGGGATAATACGAGCCACCTCGCCCGAGCTGTCGTCGACGAAGAAGGGGCGGCCGTTGACCTCGTTCAGAACGGTCGACGAGCCCCCCGAATTGGCACTTGAACCATGAAACTCTGTCACCGTAACGCGCGTCCACACGGCCTGGCGGCCGCTTAGGGGTGCCTCGACCAGCCCTTTCTCGCTCGGCACGATATTTCCCTTGATCTCGACGGCCCCACCCATTGCTTGGCTGATGGGCGACGTGCCCGTCGCGAGAATGCGTTCACGCCGTGCAACGTTCTTCAGATTCGAGAGCACGAGAATCATGCCCGTCAAGACGAGGACCGCACCAAGGGATAGGAGGAAGCCATGCATCGTCATCCCCGCTTGAGACCAGGCACCTAATCGTTTGCCAGCACGGATTGGAGTGTACTGGCAGGCGCACGCTCATGCATGCGCCACATTGAGTACGACCTTAGTACCGGTGACCCGAGGAGCGGGCGGCGACGAGGGAGCCGGCCACCGGGAGCCAACGTGGGACTCCCAGAAAGGGTCCTGGTTACGGCGCCAGCAGCGACCAGAACACCTGCACGTCGAAATCTCCGCTCGACGGGTCGGGATCGCCGTAGATCTCCCAGCGAGGGCCCGCCAGCCGGTACCCGTTCGCCTTGCTCCACTCGCACACCACCTGATGAGTGTCGCCGATCTCGGCGATCGGGCCGGTGTGGGTCGCGGTGGCGACGAGCCCGCCCGGAAGCGTTGACGCGACAACATCCCCGGCGGGACCGAATGAGCCGCTGACCTGAACGCCGACTTCGACATTGGGAACATCGTCTTTGTACAGCATGATGTTGTGCCCCTGCTTGTAGAGCCCCTCCGGGGCGCCGCCGCGAAGAAAGCTCCACACCTTGTCCAGCATCGGGCCCCACATCGTCGGGAAGTCCGCCCACGTGGTCGCCGCCATTACTACCGCCGTCGGTGTCGGCCCGACGGTCTTCACGGTCACCTCGACAGCCATGGCGCGGAGCATACGCCGCCGCCCTGACCAGCACAGGTGCCACCCGCCGGAGCCTCTGGTCGCGACATGGATGACAGAGCTCGAATGGGTCTGGTCAGGTCGGTTCCGGTTCGAGGCTCACCGCCGGTCACCACCGCCGCCCATGGGGCTACCCGGCCGCCTCGGCGGCGCTCTTGAGATTGTTCAGCCACGACGTGAGCGACCCGTCGAGCACCCGCTGCATGCCTGCCACGTCGGCCTCGACGGGAGCGCCGGCGAAGGACTCGGTGGTCTCCACGTGAGTGCCAGCCGGGGTCGCCGTGAACACCCATTCGTGCACGCCGGTGATGCCATTGCCGGTGCCGCCCCACAAGACCCGGGACTGGTCCTGCACCGCGTAGATGGTGGAGGTCACTGTGAAGCCGAAGCTGGTCCAGGTGAACGATCCGCCCGGCGCGAAGGCCCCGTTCAGCTGGGCCGCTGTTATATCGGACTGCCAGGCTGGCCAGGCGTTGACGTCTTGATGCAGCGCCCAGACCCGGCTCAGCGGAGCGCTGATGTCAGTCTCATGATGCGCCAGGACCGGCGCGTCGCGGTCGACACTGGCAGGGGTATCCACCGTTGAGACCTTCCCGGGTCGCTGGACAACCGGCTCAGCTGCAACACTATCTGTGCCCCGAGCCCGTGATCTTGCCTGCCCCGGTTCGGGTCCCTCCGAGCGCGCACAGGTCACAGGCCTTACCCCGCTCCGGGGAGGGGTCTTTGTCGTTCCGATGTGGCGTGTCAGGCTGGTGCTGGTGCGATGGTGGGGAAGGTCCAGGTGCCGGTGAGGATCTCGGGCCGGGGCCGGTAGAGGCGGACCAGATAGTTCCAGCCGTCCATGATCGACAGTGCGATCGCGGCGAACATCCGGTCGGACTCAGCCCGGGCGAAATTATCGACGTTAACCTGCACCCCGGTCACGACCTCATGCTCTGCGGCTCGGGACCGGCCCGAGATCGCCGCGGCGGCTGAAACGAGAGGAACCGCTTGGGGGCCCATCGGGTTCAAAGCGGCATGAGGTTAAGAACCTCAGGGTCAGCCTCGACAACGGCCGCGCAGTGGTCCGAATGGCCCGGGCCATCGCCTAGCGGAGCCCCTGGCACAGGATGCGGGCTATCGTTTGGGGCGTGTCCGAGCCCCACGCACCGTTCCGCGGAAGCGCCACGCGCATCATCGACCGCGAACGAGAATGCCGCACGTTGGACCAGCTCCTCGCGGCGGTGCGGGGCGGGGAGAGCCGAGCCCTGATACTGCATGGCGAAGCTGGCGTGGGCAAGACGGCCCTGCTGGAGTACCTGTCCGAGCGGGCGTTCGACGCGGGCTGCCAGGTGGTGAGCGCGGCAGGGATCCAGTCCGAGATGGAGCTCGCGTTTGCCTCGCTGCACCAGTTGTGTACGCCGGTTTTAGATCGGCTGAATGCCATCCCAAAGCCGCAACGTGATGCCTTGTCCATCACGTTTGGTCTTACGAGCGGGCCCGTGCCCGACCGATTCTTGATCGGCCTGGCGGTACTGAGCCTGCTCGCTGAGGCGGCAGCCGACGCGCCACTGGTCTGCCGAGTGGATGATTTGCAGTGGATTGACAGTGCCTCCGCGCAGGTCCTTGCCTTCGTGGCCCGCCGGCTCGGATCGGAGTCGGTCGCCATGGTGTTTGGGTCACGAGTGACGACGGCCGACATGGCCGGGCTTCCGAAGGCGCTAGTCAAGGGCCTCGCCGACGAGTACGCACGGGCGCTGCTCGGGTCAGTCGTGCGTGGGCCAGTGGACCCTCAGGTACGCGACGAGATCGTCGCTGAGACGGGCGGCAACCCGCTGGCGTTGTTGGAGCTGCCCCGGGGGATGACCGCTGTTCAACTGGCGGGCGGGTTCGGGCTCCCCGGAACGCTCGGGCTGTCAGCCAGCATCGAGGAGAATTTCCGGCGCCGGGCCAAGGGCCTGTCCCCCGAAGCCAGGCGTCTGCTGCTGCTGGCCGCCGCCGAACCACTCGGCGACCCGGTGCTGCTATGGCGGGCCGCCGACCGGCTGGGAATCAGCACCACCGCGGCGCCACTGGTGGAAGACGCCGGCCTGATCGTATTCGGGACCCGGGTACGCTTCCGCCACCCCCTGGTGCGCTCAGCGGTCTATCAGTCGGCCTCCGCCCAGGAGAGGCGCCACGTGCATGCCGCCCTAGCGGAGGTCACCGATCCGGAGCTCGATCCTGACCGCCGCGCCTGGCATCGGGCCCAGGCCGTCCTCGGGCCCGACGAGGACGTCGCCGCCGAACTCGAACGCTCGGCGGGACGGGCCCAGGCGCGAGGCGGGCTGGCCGCCGCCGCGGCGTTCTTGGAACGCTCAGTGCGTCTGACAACCGACCCCGTGCTTCGCGCCGAACGCACGCTGGCGGCGGCGGCGGCCAACCTCCAGGCGGGAGCGTTCGACAACGCCCTCGAGCTGCTCACTACCGCCGCGGCTGGGCCGCTGGATGACTTTGCCAGCGCCCGCGTCGACCTGTTGCGAGGGCAGATCGCGTTCGCCTCGGGTCTGGGCAGCGATGCACCTCCGCAGCTGCTGAAAGCGGCCAAACGTCTGGAACCGTTCGACCCCGCCATGGCGCGTGAGACATACCTGGGGGCCTGGGGCGCAGCGCTGTTCGCCGGACCCCTGGCCGGCGCCGGCGACCTGGTCGAGGTGTCCCGCGCCGCTCTGGACCTGCCGAGGCCAGTGCACTCACGTGTGCTCGACCTCTTGCTGGAGGGTCTGGCGCTGCTCATCACCGACGGCCGTGCTGCTGCGGCACCGGTGCTGCGGCAAGCGACGCGCACCTTTGCCAGCGCAGACGTCCCCCCGGAGGAGCGGCTCCGGTGGGGCTGGCTGGCGCACGCGGCTGCTGCCGAACTGTGGGACGAGGACACGTGGAACGCGATTACGGTCCGGCAAACTCAAGTCGCGCGCGACGTGGGCGCGCTTGAGCAGCTGCCGCTCGACTTGAACTCACAGGCCATGACGGTCACCTGGAGGGGTGACTTTCCGGCCGCAGCCTTGCTGGTCGCGGAAGCCGATGCGGTCTGCGAGGCGACAGGGTCGCGTATGGCGCCCTACGCGAAGATGTTCCTCGCCGCTCTGCGGGGCAGCGAGGCTGAGGTTGCCGCGCTCACCAAGTCCGCCCTCGAGGAGGCCGCCACTGGCGGACAGGGCGTCAACGTGCCGTACGCGAACTGGGTGACCGCGATCGTCTGCAACGCTCTGGGCCGGTACGAGGAGGCGCTTTCCGCCGCGCTGCAAGCCACCGAGTACATGCCGGAGCTCTTCGTCTCCACATGGGCGGTGCCCGACTTGATCGAGGCGGCCGCCCGCGTCGGGAACACCAACGTGGCCCGCGATGCTCTCGAAAGGCTGTCGGAAACCGCACAGGCGGGCGGGACGGACCACGGGCTGGGGCTCGAGGCCCGGTCACGCGCCATCTTGAGCGAGGGCGAGGCTGCCGATCGCTTCTATCGCGAGGCGGTCGACCGCCTCAGCCGAACCCGGCTCCGTCCCGAACTCGCCCGCGCCCACCTTCTGTTTGGTGAGTGGCTGCGCCGTGAGCGGCGGCGGAGCGACGCACGGGCGCAATTGCGCACCGCCTGCGAGATGTTCGAGGCGATGGGCATGGAGGCGTTCGCCGAACGGACCAGGCGTGAGCTACGAGCCACCGGCGAGACCGCCCGCAAACGGAGTGTCGAGACAAATCGTGATCTGACGCCGCGGGAAGCCCAGATCGCCACGATGGCCCGCGATGGTCTGTCCAATGCCGAGATCGGTACCCGGCTGTTCGTCAGCGCCCACACGGTCGACTACCACCTGCGCAAGGTCTTCAACAAGCTCGACATCAGCTCGCGCAGTCAGCTCCATCTCGTCCTGCCTCGACAGCACGTCACGTAGTCATCGCGCACGATCTGGATGCTTTAGAGCAAATGGCCGCCCGACGTGTCCAGCCTGAGGGCTCCTGAACTGCGAAGACGCCTATCCCCCGTCCTGGGGTCAAGGGGTCGCCCGGCCCAGGCCCAGGCCCAGGCCCAGGAGACTACGAGATCACGAGATGCGACGGGACCCTACGGCCCGGCATTGTCGTTAGTGACGCAGCGCGGAGACGCACGGCGCCACGGGCACCGGGCCGGGCTTATGCCGCGGCATTGCCAGACCGCACAGAGGCAGGCGAACACATGCAGACCAGTTCGCGCGATCCGGAGACCCATAGTCCATCAGGCGTGGCCCCGCAGAGCCTTGAGCTGCGGCACTTGCGGTACTTCGCCGCCGTCGCCGACGCGGGCACCTTTACGCACGCGGCGGAGCGATTGTTCGTTAGCCAGCCGACACTGAGCCAGCAGATCCGGCGGCTGGAACAGATCGTGGGCACCCCGCTGCTGAACCGCCGCCGTGACGGCGTGCGGCTCACCGCGGCGGGGACCGCACTGCTGGAGACCGCCCGGGACGTGCTGTCGGCGGCCGATCACGCGGTCAGCCAGACCCGGCAGGCGGCGGGCCTGGGCCGGCCGCGATTGCGGTTTGTGCTGCCGCCCGATCTGCCCGAGTCGCTGGCCGTCCAGACCACCTCCAGGCTGCGATCGGCCGCCGATGCCGCCGGGGTCGCGCTCACCTGGATAGAGACAGCGCTCGATGCGGAGTTCTCGCCGATCCGCCAGCGCCAGGCCGACGCCGCCCTGGGCTGGCTCACCGCCAGCCCCGGCGCGCTCCCCGCCCCGCTGGAGGCGATGAGCCTGGGCGAGTTCGAGCCCGACGTGTGGATCCCGTCGGCGCACCCGGCGGCCAGTCGCGGCGTGATCGGCCTGGACGAGCTGGCCAGCCTGGACCTGATCCACGGCCCGCGCCGCGCCAGCCCCGCGGTCTACGACCGCTGGCTGGCCGCCCTGCGGGCCGCCGACCCGCGGTTTGCGTTCGCCGACCCGCCGGTGCGCCACTCCCTGCCGCTGGTGCTGGCCTTCGCCGCCACCGCCAGCCGACCCGCCGCGGTGCTGACCGGTCCCACCGTCATCGCCGGGCCCCCGCCCGGCGTGACCCGGCTCCCCCGCCCGGCCGGCACCAGTGACATGACCCGGGTCAGCATCGCCGGCCACCCGCTGACCGCCACCGCCGCCGTGGTGTGGCACGGCCACCTGCCCCGCCCGCTCCAGCAGATCCTGTTCGACACGGCCGACCGCATCACCCCACCAGCACCGGCCATCCCACAACCAGCACGGCCAAAGCCCCGGGCCATGGCACTACCGCAGAGCCGGGAGCCACCGGTTGGCACCACCGATTCTTGGGCAGGAAAAGGATCTTTGGCTGGAGGAGAGACATAGACCGGCCTTGACGTCGATCAGCACCTAACCGCCTGGCCCAGGGCGGCGAAGATCTCCAGGTGGCGGCGCAGGGTACCCCGCACTGCGGAGGCGGGGCAGCCCTCTGCGTGCCCGGCGCGGGTGTTCTACTGGGAACGTGCATCGTAAGCGGGTTCTCATTGACAGCACGCCCGGTGCTCAGTCCAGTGAGCCGGCTTCTGCCGTACTGACTGCCGAACGGACCGAGGAGGTGCGCGCCAGGGTCCGGCTGATGATCGAGATCACGGCCCGGGCGGGGGCCTATCGCAAAGGGCTGCTGGCCGCGGCCAAGCACCTCAGCCCGGAGGAGGCGGCGATCATCTCCGATCTGGAGCGGCATGGGCTCCAGGTGCCGCAGCTTCGTGATGTGCTCTGCGGTGGCCATGTGCTGATCGACGACCCGCAGCTGTACGAGGACTGGCGTTTTGCCGAGGTCAGCCATCCGCGCATCTCCAGCCACCACCGCGACATCGATAAGGCCCGCTACCCGGATATCGGGATGCGGGGGCTGGTGGTCAGGGAGAAGCTGCATGGGCGGACGGCTCAGGGCACCTGGGTGCAGCTGGAGAAGACCCCGGCCGCTTTCGGCCAGCGCAAGCTGCCCAGCCTAACCGACCTGCGACATCTCATGGACTACGTGGTCTACCGGGTTACCCGCAGCAACGTCGGTCCGTGGGGCCTGTCGCAGATGACCGAGCGACGCCCGATGTACCTGTCGCCTGATCTGGCCGTGCCCACGTCGCTGCCGCCGCCAGTTGCCGAGTCCCTGGTCTTGACGCTGCGCCGGATCTCGGCTGCCGACGACACCACCGCCGTGTCGCACGATCTCGCGAGCCGGTTCCCGCCGAGTCAGGCGGACCCGGCGAACGAGCTTGGCCAGGCGCTGACCGGCCGCGCCGGGAGGGGCCTGTTCGGCAACTCCCAGGTGTGGGTCACTGAGACGCCGCCCCGGAGCTTCGCGGCGATCTTGAGTCAGCTCCGTGAGCAGCCGCGGACGGCGGCGTTGTGGGCAGAAGCGGGGTCGTCATGAGTGACGCCGACGCGAAAGATGCCCCGGCCCCAGGCCTCAGGGAGGCGTCTGTCCCCGAAGGGCTCGTCTCGGCCGTGGTGAACCTGGTCGGCACTGGGCCAGTGCTGCTCGGCGCCTACACCATCGCCGAACTCACGGCCGTCGACGCGGTCGTGGACTTCCTGGAAGCCCGGCCATCGGACGAAGCGCTCACCGAGGCCGTCCGCTCGCTGGCGGCCCGCCAGCTGATCGTGGCCGGCCCACCCGGGGAGCAGGTGCAGGTACGCGGAGACCTGGGCATTGCGGTGGCCTTCGAGCAGCGCGCCCGGATGGTCCTGGATGCCCGTGCGACCGGCACCGGTCCCGCTGAGCCGTGGCGGATCCTGCTGCTCCCCCAGCCCGAGCGGATCTGCCTGCTGTTCCGTATCGACACCTTCGGCGTCCACCAGATCGGCCTGTACAAGCTCGACGAAGCCCTCAGCATCCTCACCGCGTGGCTGCCACGCGGGCCACGGGCGGAGCCTGATCCGGCGGCTGACGCCGACAGTGTGCTCTCCTCGTCCGAGCGCTCGGCACTGGTCACCGTCACCCACTACACCACGCAGGGGTCGGCCGAGATCGCTGGGGCCAGCACTGACCTGATCCTCGCCCACCACCACGGCCGGCTGCACCTCTTCTCCCGGGACCCGAACGACAAGGACAAGCTGGTGCCCAGCCCGCGCGAGGACAAGGACGTCCGGGACACGCTCGCCGATCTGCTGACGTAACATCCGCTGTCCTACCGCTGTACTACTCTGATGGTCATGGCGACGCGGAAGAAGCGCTCGATCTCGATGCCTCCCGACCTTGATGCGGAGATAGCCGCCGCGGCCGCGCGGGCGGGGATGAGTTACAGCGCGTGGCTGGCGGATACCGCGCGCAAGGAGTTCGCCATCCGGGCCGGGCTGGGTGCGGTCAGCCAATTCGAACGCGACCATGGGGCGTTCACCCCCGAAGAGCTAGCCGCGGCTGAGCAGTGGGCGGCCACGGCAGTCGAACGGGCCGGGCGGACCGGTAACAGCGCGAGGCGCCGGACCGCGTGATGGGCATCACCTACGACAGCGGCGCGCTCATCGCTGCT
>Ga0207700_10002394_pt1 | contig 10785 bp, 11 predicted proteins | sample LARL82metaG_FD_184348 | JGI IMG/M metagenome (GOLD analysis project Ga0207700, IMG submission 184348) | Corn, switchgrass and miscanthus rhizosphere microbial communities from Kellogg Biological Station, Michigan, USA - LAR L8-2 metaG... | ecosystem: Host-associated > Plants > Roots >...
AAAGATGATCAACGCGAGCAGGGGACTGAGATTCACCAGAGTTAGCCCACCCAGCACCGCAGCGTCTTCCCCAAGACTTAGCCCGATATTTGAAAACGGTTCCGGCGATGTATTGCTAGCAAGCCGCGTCGCTGCTTTCGCCGTGTGCGCAATGAGGCTCGTGCCTCCCGCCAACAACGCGACGATGACCGTAAGCGCGGGACTGGGATGACCGAGCACTTGAATCGCTAGCAAAGCGCCACCGATCGGGCGAATCACTGTGTGGACGGCGTCCCAGATTGAATCCACCCATGGAATTTTGTCGGCGAAAAATTCGAGCAAATAGAGAACACCGGCAATACTGATGATCCACGGGTTGCCGAGCACTTCGAGCGACTGATACTGCGGCGCGAGAGTGATCCAGTGAAAATGGATTGCAAGGCCAGTCGCAAAAACCGTGAGGTAAAGATTAACACCGGCGAGCGCAGCGAGGCCGAGCGCGACGCTGAGGAGATCAAGCCTTTCCACGGCGAAAGTATCTGCGCCAATTGATCAATGTCACGTGCGAGGTTGAGCGCGGCTCAAAATGACGAAATCCGAATGACGAATGACGAATGAATGCCGAAGCCCTAATGACGAAGCACGAGCCGACGCGCCGTATCTTTTTGTCATTCGCCATTAATTCTTCGAGCTTCGACATTCGACATTTGTCATTTGCCTCATTCGTCATTCGTCATTCATACTGGCGCCATGCTGGACATCCGTCTGATTCGCGAGAAACCGGATTTCGTCCGTGAGCGCCTTGCAGCGCGCGGCGACGGAGATGAGGCAAGGATCGACGACGTATTGCGAATCGACACCGAGCGGCGCAAAAGCGAGACTGAGCTGCAACGGCTACAGTCGGAGCGCAACCGTCTGAGCAAGGAGATCGGCGCGCGACGTTCGAATAAGGAAGCGAGCGAAGAACTTGAAGCCGAAGTGCGAAAGATCGGAGAACAAATCGCCGGTTCAACGCAGCGCGCCAACGCATTCGACGAAGAGCAGCGCAACTTACTTTTAGATATTCCAAATGTTCCGCATGCGAGCGTTCCCATTGGGAAGGATCCCAGCGCAAATCGGGTCGTCCGCAGTTGGGGCGAGAAGCCGGAATTAACCAACGCTGTCGATCACGTTGCGCTCGGCACGAGACTGAATCTCTTCAATCTCGAATGGGCGGCGAAACTGAGCGGGAGCGGTTTCATTTGTTTTACCGGTGCAGGCGCGAAGCTCGAGCGTGCGTTGATCAACTTCATGCTCGATCTGCACACGCGCGAGCATGGGTACTTTCAAATTAGTCCGCCCTTTCTAGTTCGGCGCGATTGCATGATCGGCACGACGCAGCTGCCGAAGTTTGAGGCCGACATGTACGGCTTGGAGGAGAATCGGCTTTTCCTCGCGCCAACAGCGGAAGTGCAATTAACAAATCTCCATCGCGAAGAGATCCTGGGCGTTGGCGATCTTCCGAAGAAATTCACTGCCTATACGCCCTGTTTCCGGCGCGAAGCAGGTGCCGCCGGGCGCGACACGCGTGGCATCATTCGAGTGCATCAATTCGACAAAGTCGAATTGGTGAAAATCGTTGCGCCGGAAAAATCTTACGAAGAACTTGAATCGCTTACTGCGGATGCGGAACGCGTGTTGCAACTGCTTGGGTTGCATTATCGAGTGATGGAGCTTTGCACCGGCGATTTGGGATTCGGCTCGGCCAAAACCTACGACATCGAAGTCTGGTCGCCCGGCTCCCGCGACGGCGGGACGTTTCTAGAGGTCTCGAGCTGCTCGAACTTTGAAGATTTTCAGGCTCGCCGGATGGAGATGCGTTTCAAAGATCGCGACGGGAAAAATCGCTTGTGCCACACGTTGAATGGTTCGGGTCTGGCGTTGCCGAGATTGTTTGCTGCGTTGATTGAGAATTATCAGCAGCCGGATGGCTCGGTACGCATACCGGAAAAGTTACAACATTATTTCGGCGCGAGTGAAATTCGGTCAGTGTAGCGGCGTTCGCCGCGGCGAACGCCGAACCGATGATCAGGCGCTTGGCACAAGCGCCTCTACAACTTCGTCGTTATTGCAACCCCGGTATTCCCAGGCCGGCGAGCCCGCCGCTGATTTTCGTCATCTCGGATTGCGCCAGCGCCTTGCCCTGCTCGATCGCTTGCTTCACCGCGCTTAACAACATTTCCTCAAGAAATTCCACGTCGTTCGGATCGACAACTTCCTTGTCGATCTTGATCGCGATGATGTCGCCAGAGCCGTTTGCCGTCACTTTCACTTTCCCGCCGGCCGCACTCACTTCGACGGTTTTCTGCTCGAGCTCGGCCTGAGTCTTGGCCATTTGCTCCTGCATCTTCTGCGCCTGCTTCATCAATTTGTTTAGATTCATGGGATCAAAGGCCTGTCACTTCGCTCGGAACGACAAAAGGCGGGTAGGATAAAGTTCACGATCTTACTCGTGCGTTGAATAGTTCGATGGCTTCCTGGATTAACGGTTCGTCTTTGAAATCTTGAGGCGATTGTTCCGTTATTGCTGCGTTCCTGGAAGCGAGTTCTTCGTTCACGGTTAGCTTCAAACTCAAATCCTTCCCAGCGATTTCATGCAAAAGTGTCTCAACGAACTTGCGATTCGCTTGTGTGCTCAAGATGTCCATCATGGGCTTGTCGCCGGACGCGAAACCGAGTTTAAAATTGCGCCCTTCAATTCCAAGAACGTGGGCTGCTGAAGCCGAGTTTCGCACAAAGCCCTTCTGTGCTGGAATCTTCGCAAGAACGCCCTCCCAAAGTTTCTGAGGCTCGATTGTCTCGCTCTTTTCCTCGACGCGCGTCTCGCCGTAGCCGGGGGCGGTGATCCCGGCTGTTTGTGTCATTGCTTTGGTTTCGCCGCGGTCAGCGCCTGCGACTACAGGTTTCGCACCACTGCCTTCGCGAAGCTCGCCTAATTTCTGAATCACTTCATCGAGCGTTGCTTGTCCGAGACTCTGGATCGCCTTGATGATCACGACTTCGAAATGGAGCTTCTTGTTAGGCGCCCATTTCATTCGCGCTTCTGCGGCGGCGAATTGATCGATCAGCTCAAGCAAACGGTCGGTAGAAATCAGTTCCGCGTGTGCGGTCAACGTTTTTTGAACGTCAGGGTCAACGTCTTCGTTCAGCGCATCAGGCTTGGCTCTGAACACGAGCAGATCGCGCAGATAAGCGATCAGGTCCGCCATGAGTCGCATCATATCTTTGCCGGCTTCGGATTGCTCGTGCAGCAGATCGATTGCTTCCGGTGTTTCGCCCCGCAAAATCCGCCCTGTTAAATCGCTTACTGTTTGTTCGCTGGTGAATCCGAAAACATTGAGCACATCGCTCTCGGTAATTTTTTCTCCGCAAAAGGCAACGAGCTGATCAAGCATCGACTCTGCATCGCGCAGGCCGCCTTCTGCGCCCCGTGCGATCGCGTGTGCGGCCGCAGGTTGCAGCGTGATCTGCTCTTTCTTCGCGATAAATTGCAGATGCTGTGCGATCAGATTTGCCGGGATACGATGCAGATCAAATCGCTGGCAACGGCTGAGGATGGTTGCCAGAACTTTCTGCGGCTCGGTTGTAGCAAAAATAAATTTCACGTGGTCTGGCGGCTCTTCCAATGTCTTCAAAAGCGCATTGAACGCAGCCGACGAAAGCATGTGCACCTCGTCGATGAGATAGATTTTGTAACGCCCTTTGGCAGGCGCATACCGAACGTTCTCGCGCAACTGGCGCACGTCCTCGACGCTGTTGTTGCTTGCGCCGTCGATTTCGATCACGTCGAGACTATTGCCGCCGGCGATCTCACGGCAGTTGTCGCACACGCCGCATGGCGTAACCGTCGGGCCTTTGATGCAGTTGAGCGACTTTGCCAAAATTCGTGCCGTCGAAGTTTTGCCAACGCCGCGTGGGCCAACAAAAAGGTACGCGTGCGCGAGCCGGTTTTGCGCCACTGCATTTTTCAACGTGCGCGAGACGTGGGTCTGGCCGACCAAATCGTCAAACGTCTGCGGCCGATACTTTCTGGCGAAAACCTCGTAATTCACGCGCTTAATCTAAACGGGAACGCACACCGGCGAAAGCTTTTGGCGATGCAAACTGAACGCTCCCGAATCGGCCCTACGTTCGGCAAAGCGGTGTCGCCCCGAGCAAAAAGGCCCCGCCAGTTTCCCGGCGGGGCCCTTTGTCAAACTGCCCGAATTTATCGGGTCATTGTCATGCAGCAAGCGCCGGGGCAGCAAGCGCCGCCACCGCAGCAGCCTGCGTTACTGGACGAGATCGTAGTCGCGCTCGTCAGCGTCATAATTGCTGCAATCAAAAGCAGATATTTCATGATTCTCTCCTGTTGAGATTTCGTGAACTCTCGGCTGCGTAAACTCGCACGCAGTGCGCGCGTATTTTGCGCCGAGCCGAACGCTGTGGAAGAGAATCAAATCCGCGGCGGCGGAGTCGGCGGCCGTTCGATTCGAGTAGACGCTGTTGCGTCGTCGATTGCAAAAGTGTGGCCACTAAAATGCGGAGTAGGGAACCCGCTTGACATCGGACAGAAAAGAATCAGCGTCGAGCACGAAACGGCGCAACAACTGTTGGGCTGCGATTCGTGCCCGCATGGCTGATGATGCGACGTCTGCTCATGCGTCATTTTGCACCCAGACATTTTCGAGCAGCAATCGGGCGCTTGCGTCACCGTGACCACGTTCGGTTTGGCCACTTCAGGGCAGAGAAAGGTAACGAGACAGGCAATCAACAAAGCACTCAGGCCGACTCTGCGCATGACGTTTAGAGCTTAAGGCCGGTCGGATCGAAATCAAAGAATGGCTTTCGACTTCTAAATGCGTTGATTGCAGAACGAAAATGGAAAACCATCTGCGAATCTAATTTCCCATGTTAACCACAACGAGATCGGCAATGGTCCTGCTTTTGTTCGGCATGGCTGTCCTGCTTGCTGCTGGCCCTCCGCCGGCGCTTAAGGATCCGTTTCTCGATAATTTCGTCGGCGACTGGAGTGTTACGCGCAAAATGGGCAACGGACGCACGATTGAAAGTATTGTCCGCGGCGAGTGGGTGCTGAAACACCAATTCATGGAACTTCATTACGGCGCCGGCGACAAAGCGTCGGAATACGAAGCACTCGTGTTTATCGGATTCGATGACGCCACGAAAAGCTACGTGTGTCATTGGGTAGATGTTTTCGGGGGCCGCTACTCTGGCGTCGGTCGTGGAAGGCTTGATCCAAACCTGGTAGGCATCGAATTTCAGTTCGATTCCAAGGAAGGCTCGCTGACGAACAAATTCAACTTCGATTCAGAGACGAAAAGCTGGAGGTCGCTGATTCGTCAGGAAGAGAACGGCCAGTGGAAGACCTTTGCCGAGGAAAAATGGACAAGAAAATAAAACCGATTGTCTTTCTCCTGCTTTCGCTCGCATTCGTGATCCATGTCTCCGGGCGCGAGCCGATTAAATCACCGCCGCCGGTAAAGCAGCTTCCCGAGGTCAAAGCTGTTCGCGCGCGCGATCTCGGTGTGCCGTTCGATGGCACGCCAGGGAAACTGAACTCGATCACGGATGTCCCCGGTGTGGAGGTCGGTTACACGACCTTGATCAGTGGCGAAGGAAAACTGGATGTTGGCAAAGGACCGGTGCGCACCGGCGTTACAGCAATCATTCCGCGCGGACACGATTCGCTCAACGACCCGGTTTACGCCGGCTATTTTAGCTTGAATGGCAACGGCGAAATGACTGGCACTGCATGGGTAGACGAAAGCGGGTTTTTGGAGGGACCCATCGTGATTACGAACACGCATAGCGTCGGTGTTGCTCGTGACGCTGTCATTGCCTGGAGAATTAAACACGGCGCGCCCGACACCACCGGATACTGGTGGAGTTTACCCGTCGTCGCCGAAACGTGGGACGGATGGCTTAATGACATCAACGGTTTTCATGTGAAACCGGAGGACGTGTTTCATGCTCTCGACACTGCGCATAGTAGCGTAATTGAAGAGGGGAGTGTCGGCGGTGGAACGGGAATGATCTGCTACGAGTTTAAAGGCGGAAACGGGACAGCCTCGCGCCAGATTGATATTCGCACTTCGAAAGACGCTCCGTCGCGAACCTTTGTAGTGGGCGTATTTCTGCAGGCGAACTTCGGCCGGCGGTCGCAGCTCGTGATCGCGGGCGTACCGGTGGGTAAAGAAATTCCCGGTGAAGTTTACAAGCAAGAGAGCGGCTCATGCATCGCTGTTGTTGCGACTGATGCGCCACTTTTGCCTAACCAGTTAAGGCGGCTAGCACGGCGTGTGTCCCTTGGGCTTGCGCGAACGGGAACAGTTTCCGGCAACGGCTCCGGCGATTTGTTCATCGCGTTTTCCACTGCGAATCCAAACGTCGCGAATCCGGATCAAGTGACGCACACCGTTCAAACAATTCCGAATGATCTGATGGATCCGCTTTTCACAGGCGTCGTCCAGGCCACCGAGGAAGCGGTCGTCAATGCACTCGTGGACAACCAATCGATGACCGGCCGCGACAATCACTATGTCGAAGCGCTTCCGCACGATCGCTTGCGCGAGCTCATGAAGCGCTTGCGCTGATGCGAACGTAGCACAGACATCATGCCTGTGGGGCAACTGGGCATTCCGCCTGGGTTCACGTGTCCCCGGCAGGAAAGAAGACCGCGAGCCGCCGCCGCTCCTGCGCCTTGGCGAGCGCGCTTTAGATCATCATGATCAGCAGTGGCACGACTTTTGTCGCAGCTATTTCCAGAACGTGTAACGTCAGTTTTTCGGCGCGTTCCTGGTCTTGCGCCGGCTGGCTATCGACGAACACGCGCAAATCGCGTTTCTGATTTTCAACGAAGTAATCGAAGTCTGCTTTGTCGATCTCTCGGTTTTTCAGAAGCACGAGACGCCGTTCAAGCTCCTCCGCGTTTTGCCGGACCAACTCGCTGGTATCGCCTTTCGCTTCCCCAAGCAGATCCTGAAATTCTTTCACCGCAGCTGCGGCCGATTCGTCGCCGACCTGATCGAGCGCGGAATCGAGCTCGGATTTTTTCCGCGAAGGCTTTTTGTGCTTTTTCTTACCGCCCGAGGGCATGATCGTAGATTTTGTTAACGTCCTTTTTCATTTCGCTCGCAAGTGCTGGAGTGATCTTGCCGCGGCTGGCCTTGCCTTTTAGATGCGCAGCATCAGCATCGAACTGCGCTTTAAGATCGACGAGCACCGGACGACGCGCCGTGAACTTCTCATCGGCGATGGCCTGCTGAAATTTTGCGTTGCCTTCGTTCACTTTTGCGGTGAACGCAGCAGCGTTGAATTTTTTACCAGGCACAGCAAACTCGTCGATAAAGGCAAGTTCAAAATTGCGCAGGCTTTCGATGGTAGCATCGCTTCCGGTTTTCGTGAACGTCGCTGTGCCGCAACTCGCAAGGAAGATCGCGGCAGCACAGAGGAAAACATTTCGAGACACAAGCGTCGACTTCATATGGCGGTCCTTTAAGTCGCCGATGTTGCGCCGATTCGCTTTCACGTGTCAAGACTTGAGAGCGAGGCCTCGCCTGAGGCCGGACCCAGTAGCTTTGATGTCCATCTTTATTGCTCGGTAGTTCCCGAAGTTGCCTGTGCTCTCCTGCTCGCACAGGGAACACCAAATGCCGCCAGGTTCATGATAATCATGATGAGCGCGAACAGGTAGAGTCCCATCGTTAATCCGATAGCGGCGTGCATCGCCAAAATGCACACCAGCCAGACGAAGCGAGTCTTTTTGAACCAAATGAAAATTGGGTAACTGACCTCGAGCAGACAGATCGAAATTCCGAGCACAGGTAGAGCGTATTTGAATCGAACAAGAACATCCGGCGGCACCACAGTAAAAGGTGGCCGGATCAGCGAGCGCCAAAGATTGGAGCCGTCCCACCAACCGTTGCCAAGACATTTTGCCAGCCCGCCGATAAAATAAACAAAGCACAGATGCACCTGTAGGACGCGCCGCCAGAACCCTAAGAGCTGCGGATTTTTCGGCTTTGCTTTTGTTACCCAACGATCGAAAGAGTAACGGTCGGGCAGCGGAGATAACATCAGGTAGAAAAGTGCCGTCGTCATAAAGGCATCAGCGCCGTAGGCGAGTAGCCCTCCGCTTTCGGCGGCGCAGAGGTGGACAAACCAGGCGACAATCGCTGCCGGGCGACAGAACAAACCCAGCAGCAAAAGGCAACCGGCGGACAGTAAGGCTACCCAGGCAACAGTGAGCACCGCTTCCTCGCTCATGTTGAGATTACGACCCAAAGCGACCAGCCAGCCAAACGTCGGGATCAAAGGACTATCGAAAGCGGTAATGGCTTCGCCCACTTCGCGACCAACAAGACCCTTGCCACTGCTGGCGAACAGATAGTACCAGTCGCTTCTCAGGAACAGCGCATACACAATTACCTGCAGACCCAAACCACTCCGCAGCACGGCAAGCCACGTGTCAGTCTCAAGTGGAAATAAGAAACCGATGAAGCGTTGCCAAAATTTTCGTAGCGGACTTAGCCCAACACTAATTTGCGAACCAGGGGATTTAACCACGGACTGCACGAATTAGACGGATAAGAGAATCAATGAGCTTGGAGAGGAGGGAATCAGGAGAATAGACAACGATTGCGCTACTGCTTTTGATCATCGCGCAGGCTGAAATCGAAGCTGAACATTGGTTGGAATGTTTCTGTTTTGCCTTGTTCAAACTCATTCATGCCAGGGGGATTAACCGCTCCGAAAGTTGCTCGAACCTTTTTCACACCCGGGTGCTCGCGCCAGACGGAGAAAGCCAGCATTTTGACGAGCACCTCGCGAACCGGTTCGTAACGTTCCTCGGACAACCTATCTAACAAACTCTCCAAACGCAGTGCGGCCGTTTTGCCGCGGACATGCGGTGACTCATATTCTGCACGCCCATCCTCGTAAAGCAGCTCCAACGTGAGTCGGTGCTGGCTTGGGACGTTGGGAGCGAAAAAGGTGTAGCCGGCCTGGATGCCAGCAGCATGCAGATAGGTTGCGATGCCTCTCCGAACGGGATTCGAAGGTCCGGCCTCTTTTGCCAGACACCAAGTGGCACCCAACTCACCCTTACCTGCGTACTCGTCCCAAGCTGACGGCAAAATCGTTGAACCTTCCGCTATCAACCAGAATACCCCCGCAAGGCAGACCGCGGTTAGTAAAAAGAAATGTATTCCAAACCATGCCACGTGAATTCGCTTCGAATACATTTCATGAACGCCCTGGCCGCGGAACAAGTGATTGTGTCAAACGGTAACGAGACCTCCCCCTGCTTCAGTACGCAATACGGCCAGTCCCGAACTCGAGACTGGCACCCTGTTCCGTACGCTAATCGGCAGGTTTAAAGCGTCGCCGCGACTGATTTTAAGTTTTCAGCCGCCGCGTTGTCGCCCGTTGGCAGGGCCATCTCGCAAAACCAAGAGCCATGGTCTGTGTGATTGTCAGCGTAGGCGCCGGTTGGAAGGGTCATCTCACAAAACCAAGAGCCACGGTCGGTGTGATTGTCAACGTATAGGGCTGTGGCGCTGTCCGTTCGAATGTTCTTCAACGTCAGCCAGGTTTGATTCTGCGCGGGTGTGTGCGTTGCGACGGTGCTGAGGCCGATAACGGCCACAGTAACCAGCATTGCCGCGACTAGACGAAGGGTGGATTTAGTAGTTGTCATATAAGCCCGCGTATCAGCGGTTTGGCCGACTGTCAAGGACAATTTAATCTTACGGAAATTTCCTTAAGGATTTCGACGAGTTGTTCGTAAGGAAAGATTCTTTTGCGTAAAAAGCAGAATCGTGGACCACATGCACGAGCGGGACCGCTACCAAAATCTATTCTGGCGAGAGAAAACTGCGGATCACGCGCTATCGCGAAGTGCTGGTGAAATCCCAATCCGGTGGCGATCATCATGACGCCTTGGGACGCGAGATATCGACTTGTTATGCGAATTGGCGAAACACAAGGCGGTCGCGGTGAATCTTCTATGACTTGTCTAACCGATCGCGATTCCAAAATTCTCGACACCTCCGCAGACGCGTGCGCACTATTTGCAGTTACGCGATTGTTCGTCTTCCGTGCGCGGTGGCCGCTGTTTGCGCTGTTTGAACGCTAGCTTGAGCGACTTGCTGCACAGTTTTCGTCAGCTCACCAATTATAATGCGAGGCAGCATGAGTGGCTCTGCGAGTTCGTCCGCGAGCGTCCCTCGCTACAAACTATCTTGTGCCCAAGCGTTTTGCGAAGCTTTGTAAGTGCGCCTGTGCCGCAGTCTGAACGTTATTTCGGCGCTAGTGAAGCGACAATCGCTTCAAACCGCGGATCGCCTCGTAGCGGATCCCACAGTGGATGCAGACGCAAGTAACCGTAGCTGATGTGGCTGGCCGGCAGGGTCGTTGTCTCAGCCAATCGCTGGACAGCGCGATCTTTCTCACCAGCCCACGCATAAATCACGGCGAGATATCGCACGAGCGTGGCCCCTTCAATGGCGTTTCTGCTAACTGGCGTCAACTCGACTGCGCGTTCGCCTTCGCGAATCGCATCCTCCTTGTTTCCGAGGAGGGCATCAACCACACCAAGTGCGCAAAGCGCAGCCGCATAGTTCGGTTGACTGTGCACTTTTTCGGTGAGCTCCTTTCGCGCGCCCTCAAAGGCCGCGCGAGCTCTCGACTCATCACCACGCCCCCACGCAGCAAGACCCTCACACCAGCCGTTAGGGAATGGAATGTATTCGTCAAAGCAACCAT
>Ga0207700_10002396_pt1 | contig 10777 bp, 10 predicted proteins | sample LARL82metaG_FD_184348 | JGI IMG/M metagenome (GOLD analysis project Ga0207700, IMG submission 184348) | Corn, switchgrass and miscanthus rhizosphere microbial communities from Kellogg Biological Station, Michigan, USA - LAR L8-2 metaG... | ecosystem: Host-associated > Plants > Roots >...
ACGCCGCCGTATTCTCGCCGTCGTCAGGCCGGCGATCCCGGCCGTGGTCATGGCGCCGTCCGGCGGTCGCAGATCCCGGGCCCGGTGCGGGCGATGCTGGTTGCAGTGCCCGGCGTATTCATCCAGAACCGCGCATAGGTGCCGCGGCCCGGCGATCAGCATCCGGTCGGTGACCTCGGCCCGTACTGTCCGCACCCGGCGTTCTGCAGATGCGTTTGCCCGTGGGCCGCGCGGCGGGATCCTCACCACCTCGATCCCCGCGCTGGCAAGCACCGCGTCGAAAGCCCCGGTGAACTGCCCAGCCCGGTCACCGATCAGGAACCGACACTGGCTAGCTGGCTCCCCCAGATCCATCAGCGGGTTGCGCGCCTGCTGAACCGTCCGCACGCCGTCCGGGTACCGGGTGATGCCGAGGACATGGGCATGGCGGGTGCCGATCTCGATAACGAAGAACACGTACAACCGGCGCAAGGTGATAGCGCAGTCCACGTGGAAGAAGTCGCAGGCAAGCAGGGCTGATGCTTGCGTGCGAGGGAACTGCCGCCAGGTCGGTCTGCCTCGCTGCGGCGCGGGCCGGATCCGCAGCCGTTTCAGCACTCGCCGCACCGCAGCGGCGCTCACCCCGATGCCCAGGCCGGGCAGCTCACCCTGGATCCGCCGGTAGCCCCAGCCCGGGTTCTCCCGCGCCATCCGCTCGATCAATGCCACGACCTGCCAATCCACGGGCGGTCTGCCGCCGCGGTGTGGATAAGTCCATCGCCTGCGGACCAGCCGCCGGTGCCAGCGAAGCAGCGTGTCCACCGCGAACAGCCGGCCGGTCCGCAATGACGGCGGGAGCAGCCGGGCCAGGGCAGCCAGCACCGCCCGATCAGCCCAGTCCGGCTTTGGCCTGGGGTGCTGCCGCCGCAGCACCGCCACCTCCTGACGCAGCACCAGCAGCTCGGCGTCCTTCGTTGCCGGCGAGCGCGCCAGCAGCACCATCCACCCGGTCAGACGAACGAATATCAGGTAGAGCATCCGTACGGTCACAAGCCCGTGATGCTGCCAGCCACACGACCACTACCGCAGCCAAACCAGCAGGTCAGCCACTCAGATCTCGTTTTGGAACCCTACAGCCGGTCAACGCCGGTGCCGCGGCGGGGTCAACGTGCAGCGCCCGCGGCGCGCCCGCGGGAGGACCAACGACATTCAGGCCCCGCAAGGTCGGCGTGGTCTCGGCTGCCCAGGCAGGCCTGTCTTGGCCCATGGACGGGGCTCCTGGCGGAATTGCCGTGCCAGGCCGAAGCAGGGGGCTCGCGGCCACTGCCGCCGAGCAGGAAGATGAACCCGTGCTCGCCGTGGGCTGGGCAGGGACGCGCAGCCCGAGCGGCGGCGGCAGCAGCTAGCCTGAACGTGACGGGAACAGATGTTCCGGCATGCCGTCCGGGACGCCTGCAGCGGCTGGCGGCCGCAGGGCTGGCCGGCAGACCCCGCGGGATCTGGGCCCGGAGGTGCGGTGATGACGATCGCTGAACTGCCGCTGGCCGACACGCTGGCGCGGCCGTTGCGGGATCTGCGGATCTCGGTCACTGACCGCTGCCAGTTCCGCTGCACCTACTGCATGCCGCGCGAGCTGTTCGGCCGTGACTTCGCGTTCCTGCCCCGCCAGGAGTTGCTCACCTTTGAAGAGCTGTCCCGGGTTGCCCGGGTATTCACCGGACTTGGCGTGCGCAAGCTGCGGCTAACCGGTGGCGAGCCGCTGCTGCGCCGCGACCTGGAGAAGCTGGTCGCGATGCTGGCCGCCGTCAACGGCGTCCAAGACATTGCCATGACCACCAACGGGACGCTGCTCGCCGGTAAGGCCCCGGCGTTGGCCGCCGCTGGGCTGCGCCGGGTCACCGTTAGCCTCGACTCCCTCGACAACGCGGTGTTCATGGCGCTCAACGACGCCCGGGTCCCGGTCGAGCGGGTCCTGGAGGCCATCGCCGCGGCCGCCGGGGCCGGGCTGCCGGTCAAGGTCAACATGGTGGTTAAGCGCGGGGTGAACGAGCAGTCGATCCTGCCCATGGCCGCGCACTTCCGGGGCACCGGGCGCGTGCTGCGGTTCATCGAGTACATGGACGTCGGCACCACCAACGGCTGGCGGCTGGACGATGTCGTGCCGGCCGCCGAGATCATCTCCCTGATCGGCAGCCAGTGGCCGCTGGAGCCGATCGCGCCGGCCTACCCCGGCGAGGTCGCAGCCCGCTACCGCTACCGTGACGGCGCCGGCGAGATCGGGATCATCGCCTCGGTGACCAAGCCGTTCTGCCGTGCCTGCACCCGCGCCCGGCTCTCAGCCGACGGCAAGCTCTACACCTGCCTATTCGCCGGGACCGGGCACGATCTGCGCGGCCCGCTGCGCGCAGGTGCCAGCGACCAGGCGCTGCGCAAGCACGTGACCGCCATCTGGACTCGGCGCGCCGACCGCTACTCTGAGCTGCGCACCCACCAGACCAGCCGCACGAAGGTGGGCCGGAAGGTGGAAATGTCGCACATCGGCGGCTAGCAAGCCCCGCGGCAACCGGGGAAGCCTGCGCAGGAGTCCTGCCACGGAAGCGCCGGTGAGGAAGTGGACCCGCCCATGACGTACTTGATCGCCGAGCCGCGCATCGACGTCAAGGACAAGGCCTGTGCCTGCAACCACCCGGCCGGCTGCCCGGCAGACCGGGCCGCCTGGCCCGCGTGCAGGTGACGGCATGTGGCACCGGTTGGAACTCCGGCTGACCCCCGCTGATGTCGGCAAGCGGGTCGTGATCCGCTGGCGCCCAGGACCGGCCGGCAGCAAGCAGATGACCGACGTGCTCGGCATTCTCGAGCAGGCGGACGCCAAGTCCTTCGCTGTCCGCACCAAAGACGGGAACCTCATCGTGATACCCGCCGACCGCGCCCTCGCCGGGAAAGTAGTACCACCACCGCCCGCCAGCGGACCCCGCGCCACGCCACACCGTTGAGCCCGCGCAGGCCAGGTGCCGCCGGAAGACCGCTGACCTCACACTGACGCCGCCCATCACCCGGCACCCCAGGTCCCGCATTGAACGGCACAGCCGCCAGCCCACACGGTGCTCTAACCTCATCTGTCGCAGGAGAGACGGTGCCAGAACCGGTGATTCTTTTACAGCTTCGTCCGGGAAGTCACCATCGACCGGCAGCACAAGGTCGGCGCTCGGAATCGCCCCGCCGAGCCGCCTCGTTCACGCTGAGTCATCGATCATGGACTTGGATGGCCGCGCAGTCCCGCCGAAGTGTTCGGCGCGGCACGCAGCTCGTACAGCATGATCGCGAAGGGCCACGCAGAACAGGACGTTCGGTCGCGCCGGTTCGCCGGTGCGGGCGATCAGGATCCTCGTTCCTGCGGTCGCTGGCGACTCGGTTGGGTGGAGTCAGCGAGGCACGGACCCGGCCGCTGCCGGCGGGGACTGCGTTGCTGCCTGAGGGCCCGTCTGGTGCGGCGGTTCAGGTTGATCAAATTGATTCTTTCGCATGCGTCCGCAGCGGCTCTGCGCAGGCTTGCCGTCAGTGCCCTGGGGCGAGGCCGCCGCCGGGGTGCACCGCCTCGGCCTGGCCGCGGCTGTTGTCCCGTCGTCCGGCGGTCTGGCCGGAGGCGCCTGACGCGTTACGGCGGGTTGCCTGGGCGAAGTTGCGGATGATCGTCTGGCCGGCGGTGGTGAGGATGGACTCGGGGTGGAACTGGATGCCCTCGGTCGGCTGAGCGGAGTGCCGTATTGCCATCGGGATCCGCCCGGTGGCGGTGGCGGTGACGGTCAGGAAGGGGGGTAGCGAGCCCTGGTCCACTATCAGCGAGTGGTAGCGGGTGGCCGGGAATGGCTGCGGCAGGCCGGCCAGGAAGCCGCGGCCGTCGTGCGCGATCGCTGACGTCTGGCCGTGCATGGGGCGGGGCGCGGCAACGATGCTGGCCCCGAACGCGGCGGCGATGGCCTGGTGTCCCAGGCAGATGCCCAGCAGCGGCGCCTGGCCGCCGCAGGCCCGCACCACGTCCATGCTGATCCCGGCGTCCGCGGGGGTGCATGGTCCCGGTGAGATCATCACGCCGGCCGGGCCGAACGCGGCGACCTGGTCGGCGGTCACTTCGTCGTTGCGGATGACCTCCACCCGGCAGCCGGTGGCGGTGAGCATGTGCGCGAGGTTGTAGGTGAAGGAGTCGTAGTTGTCGATCAGGACCGTGACCGGGCCGGCGCGTTCTCGTCGCCTTCCCGGCTGTGATGGGGGCCGGGGGCGGCCGGCGTGGCTTGCGGTGGCGTCTTGGCGGCGGGTGAGCGGCTGGGCGGCCAGGGATGCCGTCATCTGGCTGGCGACCGGGCCCGCGGGCCAGGCCGCCGGGCTGCCTGCGATCGACCGGACGGGCCGGATGCCGTGCACGGCGCTGGTGACGAACACCTCGCTGGCGGCCTGCAGCCCTGCCCTGGTTACCGGCGTCACGTTGACGCCCAGGCCCGCCACCCGGGCCGCGCGCAGCACGGCGTCCCTGGTCACGCCTGGCAGCAGCCGCCCGTCCGCGGGCGGGGTGTGCAGCACCTGGCCGATCACCGCGAACAGGTTCGCCCTGTCGGTCTCCAGCACGTGGCCGTCGGCGTCCTCGATCAGCAGCTGCTCGCCGGGCTGCAGGGCCATCGAGGCGGCCAGCTCGGTCACCAGCCGCCGGTCGAGCCACTTGTGCGCGCCGAGGCCGCCCCCGATCACCGCCGGGCGCAATCTCACCTCCGCGGGCGGCTGGTCCAGGGGTACGACCTGCACCAGGGCCCGCAGCGGCCCGCCGGCTGGCTGCACGGTGATCCGCAGCCGCCCGGACGGGTTGCCGGCGAGCTGGGCCGCCAGGTCGCCGCCGAGGGTCGCGGGCAGGCTCTTGCCGAACAGCTGCCGGGCGCTGGCCTCCAGCCGGGCGACATGGCGGGCCAGGCCGCTGGTGTCCCCGCCGGTGACCAGCAGCGAGGTGAACACCCCGGCGGCGGGCCGCGGCCGCAGCCACGGCCTGGCCACGGCGCCGCCGGCCCGGGCCCCCGCCGCGGGCACGCCAGCCTCGCCGCCGAGGCGGCCGCCGATGGCGCGGATCAGCGGGCCCGCCTTGAGCAGGCACTCGGCGTACTCGTCGGCGGCGGCCGAGTCCGCGACGATGCCGCCGCCGCTGCCCAGCCACACCCGTCCCGCACAGAACTCGAAGGTGCGGATGGCGACGTTCAGCTCGAGGCCCGCGACCGGGCTGCGATACCCCACGGCGCCGGTGTAAACCTCCCGCGGCGTCGCCTCCAGCTCATGGATGATCTCCACCGCCCGCACCTTCGGCGCGCCGGTCACCGACCCGGGCGGGAAGGCCGCGCGGATGAGGTCGCCGTCGCCGGCCAGCGCGCCGAGCGTCCCGCGCACATCGGAGACCAGATGCCACACCCCCGGGTGAGGCTCGACGCGGAGCAGCCGCGGGACCTGCACGCTGCCCGCGGCGCAGACCCGGCTGAGGTCATTGCGCATCAGGTCAACGATCATCACGTTCTCGGCCCGGTTCTTGGCCGAGCGCTCCAGCTCGGCGCGCTGCCGGGCGGCCTGCCGTCGGCGCGGCGACCGCCGGTGCGTGCCCTTGACCGGCCGGGACAGCACGGTCCTGCCCTTGCGGCGCAGGAACAGCTCGGGCGACAAGCTAGCCACCGCGCCGCCGGGCACGCGCAGGAACGCGGCATAGGGCGGCTGCAGGACCGCCGCCGCCTGGCAGAACGCGTCCAGCGGATCCCCGTCGAAGCCGGCCTCCAGCCGCAGGCAGATGTTCGCCTGGAAGATGTCGCCCCGCCGGATGTAGTCCACCGCCCGGCTGACCGCCGCCTTATGCTCGGCCGCCGGCGGCGCCAGCAGGAAGTCCCCGCAGCGGTAGCCGCGAGCCGGCCGCGAGCCCGCCCCGGCCCGGCGGGACAGCTCCTCGAACCGGTGCTCCAGGGCCTGTTCCCGGCCGGCGGTCCACAACGCCTCGAACCACCACTGCCCGGTGGCCCGGTCGCGGCGCAGCACATGGTCGTAGTAGCCAAACCACCACGCGGGCAGCTGCCGGGCGCCGCCCGGCGCGGGCGGCACTGGCAGCACCTCGCCGCCGAAGCCGAAGCCCAGGTAGCCGACCCAGCCGCCGCCGAAGCCGGGAAAGGCAGGATCCGCGCGCTCCGCCCGCAGCTGCCCGGCGCGGTCAGCGTGCCCGCTCGCGCCGCCGCCGGCCCCCGCGCCCGCGGCACGGGGGGCGTCAAGGACATCGGCGAGGGACTGGGGCGGGCTGCGCACCAGCGCAGGCTCCGAGCTGACCACATCCGCGCCATCGGCCCAGGCCCCGAGGAGCGCAACCGGATGCGCATCCGACCGCACCAGCCGCAGGACCTCGACCGGAGCCAGGTCCCAGCCCAGCGGGCGACACGCCACGCGAGAAGCCGAGCCGCGCCGCACCTTGCCTCCCAGGCAGCCAACCACGATATCCCGCCAGTGAACCAGCCGGCATCCGCAGGCCGCGGGCCGGACAAGCACCCGCCGCACCCACCGGCGGCAGGCCCTCGCCGCAACCATAGTCGCCTCCCGCCCGGCCGCGCCGGCGTCAGGCTCCGGCCAGAACCGCGAGCGCGCGCCTCCCGGCAGCGAACCGGCAAAGGGCCGCGTCCGGCCTAGCGCGTCGCCGATACCGGGCCCATGCCAGAACGAAGAGTCACCTGCGCAGACTGCGGAGCTTCCCAGATGTTCCCGGACGGCGACTGGGAGAAAGCCCAGCGCGCTGCGATCGATGCCCGGGCGCAGGCGCACAAACTGGCCGCGCACCACGGGAAAGCAGTCGCGGGCTGGAGCCTCGATCCGAACCCGGCCTGCGATCGCGACTAAGCGGGACACCGGACCAGCCCAGATCAGAACCCGGCAGGCGGGCCTTCTCTGATTCGGCCAACGACGACGTGTACACGCGGTCGGGTGCCCGCTGCGAATGCACCCAGAGCAGTCACCCGGTGATCCCGGCCTCATGCGGCACGCGCCACCTCGCCCAGCACGTGTGAAGGCGGTCACCGGAGGACCTCAGCGCGCCCGGGCACCTGGTGGGGCCATCTCAGGGAGCGGGCCAGCAATGGCCGGATCTCCCGGGGAGCCGATCATGGCGCGAGAACCTGAGTTCAAGATCTTCAAGAGCACCGAGGGCCAGTATTACTGGCGTCTTGAAGCCGCCGGCAGCCGGGTTGTCGCCTGGTCGGGCAGCCCCGCGCCGTCAAGCAGGCGTGCGTGAACGACGTGTACTGGATCAAGGACAACGCATCACAGATCATGATCTACGACTACACCGGGGAGTAGCCGCACGACAGGCACGCAACCCAGTGACCGGGATGCCCCGGCGACCCGCAGCGAGCGTGTGGCTGGCGGCCCGCGGGGCGGAAGGGCCGGTCACAGTCCAACGCAGCCATGCCGTGTGGGGTTGATGGACCGGACTACGGCGTCACGCGCTGGGCAAGTGCCGGGATGCAGAAGCGGTACACGAGGATAGAGGGCCACTACTCCCGGTGCGCCGCCGCGCCGGAGGCGAGAGGGACCGCAGCGGGGCAGCCCGGGGTTCAGCGGCCGCCCTCTTGGCGACGCCGCCAGCGCTCCTCCAGCCGCCCCATCGGCCCGGATCCCGCCTGCTTGGCAGCCCGCCGGCCCTTGGCGGCGCGCCGCTCCTTGCCCGAGCCCCTGGCCTGGGCGGGGGCGCGCCTGGTGGTGATGCCGGTCATGCGCCGGTAGCTGGTCACCGCCCACAGGCTGCAGGCGAGCATGACCACAAAGCCCGCCACCGCGATCAGGACGACATTGATCACCACCCCGGCGGCCAGCAGCCCGGCGCCGATCACGAACCCGAGCGCCGCCCCGACGACCCGGCGCCGGTAGTGCACCCGCGGGTCGGCCGCGCGCACGGCATCAGCAAACCGCGGGTCACCGGCGCGGAGCGCCTGCTCGATCTGCTCGAGCTGGCGCTGCTCGTGCTCAGAGAGCGGCACGATGCCCTCCATGCAACCCAGGCGGTGCGGGACGCTCTTGTGGGCGTTCGCCTGACGGCCTGGCCCATGTCCAGGGTACGCGCGCGAGTGCGCGCCTGCGGAAGAGCACATCGCAGCAGGGCGCGGGAATTGCACGCCGCTCGGGCCGGTGGCGTCACTGCGGCCACTCCCGCATTTCACCAACAGCCCCGCGCATCTACTGATCCAATCACCTCGGCGTATGTTGCCCGTCCCCGTGGTCGCCCGGCCGCCGGGCACGCTTGGACGCCGTACGGTTTACCCCGCGGTTCCGTGACAGGCTGGCCCCAAGCAATCGCGGGAAGCGCGGGCCCCGGCCGCCAAGGCGGGCACCGCATCCACAGCGAAGAAGGCCAGGATGGCGCAGGGCCCGGTGAAGTGGTTCAACGGCGAGAAGGGCTACGGCTTCATCGCGGTCGAGGGCGGCCCGGACGCGTTCGTGCACTTCAGCGCGATCGCCGGCGGCTGCCGCAGCCTGGGGAAGGGCAGAAGGTCGAGTTCGACATCACCCAGGGCCAGAAGGGACCCCAGGCGGAAAACGTCAAGGTCATCGGCTGAACCCATCGGCAGGGGACAACGTCGGCGCCACGGCAGATTGCCCCTCACCAAGATCAACGGCTGCACTGCGAAGGGCCGCGATCGGCATGTCACCAGGTGCGCCTGCTGGGTCATGGATTGCGCAGAGAGCTCTCGTCAGACTCGGCGATGCCGCCGGCCTCGACGGCCCGCAATCCCCGGCCGAGACGCTCGCGAGCCTGCCGCAGGAGCTTAAGCGAGTTGGTGAAGGTGCTCTGCGCAGCGGCGCGCTCCAGATCAGCCTTGTGCTCTTCGATCAGGTGCCTGAAGGGCCGCAGCGACCTCGTCGGCCGCCTTGAGCGCTTGATAGATGGCCCGTTCCCGCGCGATGTCGTCCACCATGCGGCGATTATTCCGCGCGGCCGACCCCCCCAATGAGTCCGGGCACCGGGCGTCCCCAGCAGCGATGTCCGCACCATGCCGCTGATCGCTTGGCCGGCGCAGGCACGCGTCACGGGGGTGATCATTTTGTGGTGGGCTCAGGTTGGCGTGTCAGTTGCTGCTGGCGGGCTGGCCGCCGGGGTGGCCGATGTCCCCGGATGGCGGAGTCTGGCGCGGCTGGCGAGCAGGTGGCGGTAGGCGCCGGCGTAGACCGCGGCCGCGGCGCTGGGGGTGAACTGGCGTGCATACGCCCGGCCTGGGCCGGGGTCGGGCCGCTGTCCGGCCAGGACGCGCGACAGCGCCGCTGCGAGGGCGTGCGGGTCATCGGGCGTGACCAGGACGCCGCGGCCGTCGCCCAGGGTGCGCGCCAGGCCATCGACCGCAGTGCCGACCACCGGGACGCCGAGCCCGAGCGCCACCACCGCGCTTTGCGACCACGACTCCTCCCGTGAGGGCACGACATGGACGGCGGCCCCAGAGACATAGCGGGACGGCTGATAAGACCAGCCCGGAAAGCGCACCACCCTCTGCAGCCCGCGGGCCCGGATCAGCCGGATCAGCGCCTGGCGCGCGGGGCCGTCGCCGACCAGGTAGGCCGGCGGGGGCACGTCGAGCAGGGCGAGCGCCTCAACGAGCACGTCGGGTGCCTTGTCGGCGCGGAACCGGCCGGTGAAGGTCAGCCGCGGCGAGGCCAGCCCCGGCCACGGCCTGGCGGAAAGGCCCTCCACCGACGAGCGCCCCTCGCGCAGCCGGCCGCCGAGGCCCAGCCCCGCCGCCCACGCGCTAACCGCCGGCCCATGAGCAAAGAACAGGTCGACCCGGCGCGCCGCAGCCCGGGCCTGCGCGGTGCGGTCGCCGCCCGGCCAGGACATCTGGTTGTGCTCGCTGGCCACCAGCGGCACCTGCGGCGGCACCGCCCGGGCCGCCGCCCACCAGGCCCCCACCATGTGCGCGTGCACCAGATCCGCGGGCGCCAGCCGAGGGCCAAGCCAGTCGGCAAACCCGGGCTCAGGCGTCCACTGCAGGCTGTCCGGGTTCACCAGCTCGCTCATCCGAAACGCGTCGGCAGCAAAGCCGTAGCGGGCAGCAAGCGCCACCCCAGACGGTGTCGCGTCACCGGCCAGCAAGGTAGTCGCCACGCCGTGCCGGCGCAGCGCCGCCGACAGCAGCAGCGCCGACAGCTGCGCCCCGCCGGGTTCCAGCACGCCCAGCACCCGAACCACCCGCATCGGCCGCCCACCCCCAGCGCGGTCACCCTTCCCGAACCCCGGCACCAGCCCCGCCCGCGCCACGCCGGCGCGACAGCGCAGCCCCGGGCACCTGGAATGCCGACAGTAACCGCACGCCAGAAAACTCCCTTCACCCAGCGCCGCACAGCTCACAATGGCAAGCTCACGCCGCTGAGGGCGCGCGGCGCTGAGCCAGTGACGGGCTAATGAGCAGCCTCGTACTGGCGCATGACGTCGCTGCTGATCCGCCCGCGCTCGGAGACTTTCAGGCGATGCCTCCGGAGCCCTTCGGATACGAGGGCCGAGACCTCGTGACCCGCTACTGGGGCCCGCCAGTTCGGCGCGGGCCGCAGGTTCGACCTCGTGCCGACCCGAGCCAACGGCCAGCCCGCGTTCGGGGCCTACCTGCGCGTCCCGGCCGGAATCCGCCACGCGGCCGGCTTCTACGTGCTCACCCTGGCCGGCGACCGGATCTGCGCCATGACCCGCTTCGAGGCCAGCGTGCTGCCGTGGTTCGGGCTACCTCGATCGCTCCCGGCCCGGTGACCAGCCTTGGAGCAGCGA
>Ga0207700_10002398_pt1 | contig 10770 bp, 6 predicted proteins | sample LARL82metaG_FD_184348 | JGI IMG/M metagenome (GOLD analysis project Ga0207700, IMG submission 184348) | Corn, switchgrass and miscanthus rhizosphere microbial communities from Kellogg Biological Station, Michigan, USA - LAR L8-2 metaG... | ecosystem: Host-associated > Plants > Roots >...
GGTTGATGCTCGCATTGGCCATCTGCGCCAACAGCACCGTCTTCAGCTGGATCGACGGCACCATGCTGCATCCGATTCCGGGCGCCAGCGATACCGGCAGCCTGGTCAGCGTGATGCGCGGCCAATGGAATCTTTCTCCGGCGCCTCCGCTCTCCTATCTCGATTACCGCGACCTGCGCGATCAGAACCATTCCTTCAGCGGCATGCTCGCCTACCATCACGACTGGCTTACGCTCACTGGCGGGGCTGCTCCAGAGCGCATCTACGTCGCCAATGTTTCGGCAAATTATTTCGATCTGCTCGGCGTCAGGCCAGCGCTTGGCCGTTTCTTCCTTCCACAGGAAGAGGCCCAGGAGGGTGGTGTACCGTTCGTCGTCCTCAGCTATTCGTTGTGGAAGAACCGCTGGAACGGCGACCCCATCATCGTCGGCAAATCCATTGAAATCGCTCGTCATTCTGCAACGGTCATCGGCGTAGCGCCTGAAGGTTTTATTGGCGCGATGCCCGGCATTCGCCAGGATGCATGGCTGCCCTTCGATCCGATCGGCACCGAGCATTGGCGCATCACGCACCGCAGCGCATACTTCCTCAATGTGCTCGGCCGTCTGCGTCCCGGCGTCACCCGGGAACAGGCCACGAAGGACCTCGATGGCATCATGCAGCGGATCGTCGCCGGCTATCCCAACGACCATCTCGGTACCAACACCATTACCCTCGATCCGCTTTGGCGCTCTCCGTTCGGCGCAAATATATATCTCTCCAGATCGCTGCCGATTCTTTTGGCAATTGCCACGGTTGTGCTGCTACTTACTTGCGTCAATGTGGCAACACTTGCTCTTGTTCGTCTCGTGGCTCGCCGGCGCGAGACCGCCATTCGCGAGTCTCTTGGCGCGACCCGCATCCAGCTTATGCGCCAGATGATCATCGAAGGACTTTTTGTCTCCCTCGCCGGTGGAGCGCTCGCCATGCTCCTCACCGCCTGGACCGCCAAACGCTTTGCCGACTTCATTCCGGCAAATTCAAATCCCACGGTTCTCAACGGAACCGTCGACAACTCCGTAGTCCTTGTCATTGTTTCGCTGTCGGTGCTCGCCACCCTCATCTGTGGAGCGTTCCCTGCTCTCCGTTCGAGCAAAGTCAATACTGCGGAAGTGCTGAAGGAAGAAACCGCCAGCATCTCCAGCGGCCATCATCGGCGTCTTCTCAGCGGCCTGGTGGTTACACAGGTTGCGCTTTCGCTCGCCTTGCTGATCACCTCGGCGCTGTTCCTGCGCACGCTGAGAAATGTGAGCGTGGCGAATCCGGGCTTCGATCAGGATCACGTGCTGATCGCCTCAGTCGGCGTCAATATTGCCGGCTATCCTCCCGACGCCGCAATCCTTATCCGCCATCGCATTCTCGATCGTGTCTCCATGCTTCCCGGCGTGACTGCCGCTGCACTCACTGACTGGGTGCCCATGAGCTTTACGCGCAAAACCCTCGACACGTGGCCGGAAGGCTACGTTCCGCGCCCTCATGAGAACCTCGAAGTCCGCCACGCCGACGTCACAGCCGGCTACTTCCAGACAATCGGCATGCAGATCATTGCCGGCCGCGACTTTACGCCGGACGACAATGAGAAGGCTCTTCGCGTAGCCATCATCGACGAGACGGTCGCGCGCCGTTTCTGGAACTCCGACAACCCAATCGGACGCCGCATTCGCATCCGGGGCAGCTCTTTCTCCGTCGTCGGCCTTGTCAAAAACACCAAGCACCAATCGATGAACGAGCAACTCGAACCCATGATTTATCTGAGCAATTTCCAGCAGGGAGACCCTGAAGTCATTGTGCAGGTCCGCACCAAGGGCGATCCAAACGTGCTTGCCCCGGCCGTCGTCAATGCGATCCAGCAAATCGATCACAGCCTGCCTGTCTACGACGTTCATTCCCTTCGCGAAGCCACACAACTTTCCAGCATCTTTGCTGTGCTTGCCAGCACCTTCGCCGGAATCTTCGCTGTCCTGGCCCTTGTGCTTGCAGCCACCGGCATCTACGGAGTCGTGGCCTATCGCACCCAACTCCGCACTCACGAGATCGGTATTCGCATCGCGCTTGGCGCAACGCGCGGCGACGTCCTCCGCCTCGTCCTCATGCAGGGAGTTCAGCTTACGGTCATCGGCCTCGTGCTTGGCCTCGCGCTCGCTTACGGGCTCACCCGCATCTCTTCGGGAATGCTCTATGGCGTCAGCGCCACCGATCCCACGACGGCGATTGCCGTTATCTTCATCCTCGGAGCCATTGCCGTACTGGCCTGCTACTTGCCCGCGCATCGCGCCATGCGGGTCAATCCGGTATCCGCAATCCGCGAGCAGTAAATTGATGTCGGTCGGCCTTATCTCGAGATGCCGACAACGGATTTTGCGAATTCACTATTTTCCGCGATCTGGATCATAAAGTCGGCCACATCTGCGCGTGGGATTGAGAATCCGAATGCCGGCAGATGTCCATCGCGTACGCGAATATTTCTGGTACGTGGCTTGTCTGTCAGCTGCGGTGGACGAACGATTGCGATATCCAGACCGCTGGCGCTTAAAGTGGCTTCCATGCCCGTGGCGTCCTCCACGACGCCCGGAAAAAACAAGCGGCCGAAAAGGTAAGCCGGCGGCATCAGCGCATCTTTGAACAGGAAGGCCGTTGATACCACGATGGCGCGTCTGACCTCGGCTTTGTTCATGGCATCGGTGAGGGATGTGGCAAAGTCGCGCAAAAGATGGGCATCGGTCGGCGCAATCGGCACGCGAGGACCAAACGCGGATAACACCGCATCCTGGCCTTTCATTACGCGGGCAAGTTCCGATGCATTCAACGTGTCTCCGGTAGCGATGGAGATGCGGCCTTCGAGAGGCCTGAGGCGCTCCGGTGAGCGGACGAATGCCGTTACCGCATGGCCGCGCGTTATCGATTGACGAACAATCTCAATACCAATACCGCCAGTCGCGCCGAGAACCAGCAAATTCATTTCTATGCGATCTCCCAGGGGAATTCAGTCGTTCGGCCGAACGCGCTTGAAAGCGCCGCTTGTTACTTTGGGGGCTGAACTGCCGGCCGCACGGGCGGATTCCACGGACGCACCTCAACCACCGCGCGATTCCGCAGCGCAGGGTGGGACTCTGCGATGCGTGTAGCTTCTTCAAGGTCGCGTGCCTCAAGGAACAGAAGCGCGGTAACCGGCCATTCATTTACAGGAAGCGATGCGCTCGCGTTCTCGCCGCGGACAGAACCCTCGGGAGCCAGAATGCGGGATCGAGTTTATGGCCTTCGGAATTGATGCGCTGTGCCCAGCCGGCCACGTCTGCGGTGATACGCTGGCGCTCTTCTGGCGTTGGCGTTGGCGGCCCTTGTCGGAAGATGATGACAAACGTCTTCATGGGTTCTCCTGGATTTGTGGCGGGTTTTGGGGCAGATGGAGTTTGCGACTGCATGCAGTTAGCTGTGGCTGCCAACAATGCCGCGCAAAGAACTGTGCGCAATCGGGTGCGCATTCGAGTTGCATCGCGTGCGAGTTTCGATGTGTCTCTCATGTTGTCAGGCTATGCGATATTCTCGCCGTCGAATTGTACAAATTCGGCGTCCTCGAAACTTCGCCGAATGCTCAGCAGAAGGCCGTGGCCGTCGCGAAGAAGCGCTCCGGGGATTGCCCTGTGAACCGCCTGAAATCCTTGATGAAGTGGGGCTGGTCGGCATATCCGGCAATATGCGCAATGTCCGTGAGGCTGGCGCCCGCACGGCGCAACCGCACAACGTGGCGAAGTCGCACCAGGGCCGCGAACTTCTTGGGCGACGCGCCGACCTCACGCCGAAAACGCCGCTCGAGCGCGCTCTGGCTCAGCCCCAGCTGGCGCGCGAGGCGATCGATGCGGATTGAACCACGCGTTGCACGGATGGTGTGCACAGCAGCCGCAACAAGCAAATCGGGCGTGCGATTGCGAAGTTGCTCAAGCAAGATCTTTTCCACGACCTCTACGCGCTCCAAATTGTGTGGAGACTCGTAGAGCTGTTCTTCCACAAGAGACAATTGCGACCGCCGCACCTGGGATTCCAGGGGTATCGTTCCGTTGAACAGGCGTTCAGCCGGTTCGCGCAGAAGTGCGGCAGCGCCGGTTGGGGTGAACATGGCAAGTACATTGGCGCAACTGCCGGCGTGCGTTAGAGTGCGTGTCCTGTCCCAAAGACCGGTTACCAGTGCATTGGGAACCTTGGCATCGTTGATGACGCAACTGCCTTTGAAGCGAAATGCAGCTACCATCCCGGTGCCGGGGAGAAGGGTGTTGGACCACCCAGAGGTGTACTCCACAATGAGAAAACGCTGAATGTAAGGGCGAAGCTTTTCGCTCGGTGCGAGCGTGGCGGTGCGCATGGGTGAATTCCGCGCGGGCGAGGCAACATCCTGCATATTCTGTGGGAGATGCTTCTTCGCCCGCCGAAGTTTCAGAGATTCACCAATCGCAGGCTACATGCCGCTGCCGCGGCTAGCCGGCGGGACAATGCTGTTCATGCGCAGGTAAACCACCATCTGGCCGTAGTGATCCATCATGTGCGCAAGGCCGAAGGCAGACATGCCGCCGCGCGTCCCGTGCGCCGTCATCACAAATGCATTTTCGCTCGTGATGCCGTCCACGTAGCTGTGCGCCTGCTTGAAAGAGTCCTTGAGCGCCTGGATAATGTCGGCTTTGCTGGTGAGCTTCTCAATGGCATCGGACTTCGCCTTGCCGTCGGCCTCAGACATATCGCCGCCGAAGAAGTACCAGTTAGCCTCGGCCACGTGCTTGACCTGCGCTCCAAAGCTGCGCACGCCCTTGAAGTCTCCCGCGCCCTCCGGGGGAGCGAAGTTGAATTTGTCTTCCGGCATGGCTTCGGCGGCGTCAACAAATTCCTTCTCCATACCGCTGAGCAGCTTTCCGTAGGTAGCTGCGGGTGTCATCTGTGTGCCGACTGCGGGCTTGGCAGGTGCGGCGGCCTGGGCGAACGCGAATGAGGGAGCGGCCGCCACGGCGCAACAAAGCAGCAGGCGAGTGGCAAAGCGTGAGGGGATATGCATTGAATCTCTCCTTGCGCGGCCGCTTCATTCGAGATGGAGAAATACAAAGTTCAGGCCGCGTGATGGCAAATCTAGCAGACCGATGTCCCCGAAGATAGCGGGATTATGTGAATCTGTTGCAGAATGCAGAAAAACCTCGCCAAGGCGGCCTCGCAATACGTTGACCGCCGCGTTCTTCCTTCGCCGCTCTAAAATCGCGCATCCGCACGCTTCAGCCTCATCCCACGCAAACGTCAATCCGTCACAAAATTGAAAGTCTCCACTTGACATTCAAGTACAATGCATTGTCTACTTGGATGCCAAGTGAAGAAGATGACTCTACCCATTTTGCAGGGCACACTCGACCTCATGATTCTCCGCACCCTGGCCACCATGGGGCCGCAACATGCCTATGGCATTGCCAGCCGGCTCGAACAGGTTTCAGGCGACCAGCTGAACCTTAACCAGGGCACCATTTATCCAGCGCTGGTGCGCCTCGAGCAGCATGGTTGGACACGTGGCTCCTGGGGCAAAACCGAAAACAACCGCGAGGCAAAGTACTACACCATCACCAGGGCCGGCTTGAAAGCGCTCGACGAAGAGACCACCCGCTGGCGGCAGATGGCGGGCGTGGTGGAAAAACTCCTGGCGGAGGAGCAGTAGCCATGGCTCGCATGCGAAGACTCTTCGCCAGACTCCGCAGCTTGTTCCGCAACAATCAGGTCGAACACGAGCTTGCGCGCGAGGTCGCCGCGCATCTCACTTTGCTCACGGATGACTTCGAGCGTCGCGGCATGTCGCCGGATGAAGCGCGCCTGGCGGCTAAGCGCGCCTATGGCGGCGTAGAACAGGCCAGGCAGGCACATCGTGATGAGCGGTCGTTTCTTTGGATCGAGCAAGCTATACAGGACCTGCGTTATGCGCTGCGCATGCTGGCCAAATCGCCGGGCTTTGCCACTGTCGTTATTTTCACCCTCGCTCTCGGCATCGGCGCCAACACCGCGATCTTCACCGAAATTGACGCGGTGCTGCTGCGTTCGCTGCCCGCCGCGGATCCGCAACACCTGGTGATCCTGGAGTGGAGCGCCCAGCATAAAGGGAAGTTTGAAAGCAGGAGCAGCTACGGCGACTGCAGCCAGGAATGCTCTTTCTCGGTGCCGTTCTTTCAGGCGATGCGCAGCAACGCGCGCACGCTCGCACAGATTGCCGCGTTTGCCGGCCCCATCGAAGTAAACTTCAGCGGCAGTGGGCCGGCGAACATGACGCGCGGTCTCTTTGTCACCGGAGATTATTTTCAGACCCTCGGACAAAACGCCTTCCTGGGGCGACCACTGGGGCCTGCCGACGATTCACAATCCGCGCCGCCGGCGATTGTGTTGGATTACGGCTACTGGCAGCGCGATTTCGGCGGCGATGCATCCGTGGTCGGGCGCGTGGTGCGCCTCAACAAAGTCGATGCAACGGTCGTTGGAATCGCCGGACCCGGCTTCAAGAGTCTGACCCCTGGGAAACATCAGGACTTCTTCATGCCCATGTCCCTTGCCAGACTTGTACAGAGCGAATGGTGGGATAACGACAATCGGCTCGCCGATCCAGGCACCTGGTGGGTCTCGATCGCCGGTCGTCTCAAGCCCGGCGTTTCCATTGCACAGGCGCAAGCTGAAATCACAACACTCTTCCGCGCGGAAACAATGCATGGAGCAAAACCTGTTTTCAAAGAAGCGGACGCACCAAGGATTCTGCTGCTTCCCGCACACGAGGCGCTGGATGGAGAAAGCAGCCAGATCGCTCCTATGCTCACGCTGATCATGATTGCGGTTGGCTTGATCCTGCTGGTTGCGTGCGCGAATGTGGCGGGTCTGATCCTCGCGCGCTCAACAAGGCGGCAGAAAGAGCTCGCTGTGCGCCAGGCGCTGGGTGCGGGACGTTCGCGAATCGCGCGCCAGCTGCTGACCGAGAGCATGTTGCTATCGTTCGCTGGAGGCTCACTGGGTGTGTTGTTTGCGGTATGGGGTGTTGAGGCGATTACGAAGTTTGTATCGAACGGAGCGAACGAGCCTTTCGCGTATACCATCGCCCCCGACTGGCGCGTGCTGTCATTTACGCTGGCCCTGACGCTTGCCACGGGACTGCTGTGCGGACTCGCCCCAGCGCTGCGTGGATTGCGAGGCGACCTCACGCCATCCCTTCGCGAAAATTCCTCGTCGACTCCCGGCACTGTGCCGCAAGCGGGCAGACGTTTTCGCCTTGGCGATGCCCTCGTGGTTGCGCAGGTTGCGCTCTCCATCGTGGTGCTGGTCGGCGCGGGACTTCTGGTGAGGACATTGCAGAAGCTGCAATCGATCGATCCCGGATTCGACACGCAAAACATTCTCCTGTTCGGCATCAATCCCAATCTCGCGGGCTACACCGACCGGCAGGCCTCGCAGCTTTACTGGCAACTGCGGGAACGCTTCGCGGCTTTGCCCGGCGTCGTCTCGGCGAGCTATTCCGAGAGCGCGCTGCTCAGCCGGAGCTGGTCGAGCACCGATATTCATCTCGATGGCGCGCCGCCCAAATCAAACGTGGAAACACAGGAGCTCTCTGTGGGGGCTGATTTCTTTCGGATGATGCGGATCCCCATGCGGGCCGGCCGATCATTCACCGTGCAGGACTTTGCCGACGCGCAGAAAGCAAGAGAGGCGCGAGCCGCTGCGAAAGAGAACAGGGTGGCGTCTGCCAGCGCCGCACCCGCGGCAACGCAGGGGGTACCGGTGCCGGTTGTCGTCAACCATGCGTTTGCCGCGAAGTTTTTCCCGAACCAGGATCCCCTGGGAAGGCACATCGGCAACTCGCAGGAAGATGAGCCCGCAAAGACGCCGCAACCCGGCTACCGCATTATCGGAGTGGTCGGCGACACACACTACGAAAGTCCGCAAAGCGAGATTCAGCCGACGATGTTCGAACCACTGGTGGGCAACAGCGCCCACTTTGAGCTGCGTACTTCCGGCGATCCCACCGCGCTGGTGAAGCAGGTGCGATCCATCGTTGCGCAGGCCGACATCAACCTGCCGCTCTTCGACGTCCGCACGCAGACGCAGCAGATTGAGCAGACGCTCTTCAAGGAGCGGCTGATGTCGCGCCTGTCGAGTTTCTTCGCGATCCTCGCGCTGGTGCTGGCCTGCATCGGCCTGTATGGACTGCTTTCGTACGAAGTGGCGCGTCGCACACGTGAACTCGGCATCCGCATGGCTCTCGGCGCGCAGAGAACCAACCTGATGCGGCTCGTGGTACGGCAGGGAATCACGCTCGCCTTTGTTGGTGCGATCGTTGGCGTCGGCGCGTCGATGGCCGTCACCAGGCTCATGACCAGCATGCTCTACGGCGTGCGGCCCAACGATCCCGCCACCTTCGCATCCGTCTCGATATTGCTTCTGCTTGTGGCTTTCGCAGCATGCGCAATACCCGCTCGCCGCGCGATGCGCATCGACCCCATGGTTGCGCTGCGAGAAGAGTAGGCCGGGCCACTTAGCTTGACTTACGCCATGAAAGCAACGAAAGGATAGTTCGCGGAGGCCAAAGTAACAATGGCGCAGTGGAGACGAGTCGTTGCCAAATTCGCTAATCTTGTTCGCAGCCAAAAAGTTGAAGCAGAACTTGCGCGCGAAGTTGCGTCGCATCTGGCCTTGCTCGCGGAAGAATTCGAACGTCGCGGCATGACGCCGGAAGAAGCGCGCATCGCCGCAAAGCGTGCCTACGGAGGCGTGGAGCAGGCCAAGCAGGCACATCGCGATGCCCGATCCGTGATGTGGATCGAGCAGACCTTGCAGGATCTTCGCCATGCCGGTCGTACACTGGCCCGCAGCCCCGGGTTCGCATTTGTTGCCATCGCTACGCTGGCCCTGGGAGTCGGCGTCAACACTACGCTGTTTACCGCGTATGATGCGGTCGCGCTCAAGCAGCTGCCGGTTGCCGAAGCAAGCAGCGTTGTGCGCCTCATGCGGACCCTCGATAGCCGCTTCATTGGCGAGAACCAGTACGCCTTTTCCTATCCCGAATACGTCAACCTTCGCGACCGCCAGAACGCGTTTCAAAGTGTAGTCGCCGGCAGTTGGCCGGTGCGAGTCCTTGTTGCAGATGCGGACAAAACCGGCGGTGGCTCTACTCAATTCAAAACGGCGCAAGTGCAGATCGTCTCCGGCAACTACTTCGCGGCCCTTGGAATCAACGCAATGTTCGGCCGCATCTTCGGGCCCGATGAGGATCGTGTTCCCGACGGGAATCCGGTTGTGGTGCTTAGTCACGCATACTGGCAGCGCCAGTTTCGCGGTGACCCGCAGGCGCTGGGAAGAACCATAAGAATCGGCAACACATCCTTCACCATCATCGGTGTTGCACCGCGCGAGTTTACCGGGACAAGCCTCAATCCACAGGTTCCCGATCTGTGGGCGCCGGTTTCGATGCAGCAGCAACTCGTTCCCGGTCAGGACTGGATGCACAAGCCCTCGGACTTTGAGTTCCAGGTTCTCGCACGACTCGATCCCGGCGTTGGGTTCAAACAGGCGCAGGCTGAGACCGATGCGCTGATTCGCCAGTTCGCCACCACGTATGTCACCCGGGACCACACGCTTTCTGTCCTGCTGCAGCGCACGGCATTCTTCGGCAATACCGATGATCCTCGTTTTCGCGCCGGTGTCGGAGCCGTGATGATTCTCTTCGCGCTGGTCCTGCTGGTGGCCTGCGCCAACGTCACGAATATGCTGGTGGCGCGCGCCGCCGCTCGGCAAAAAGAGATCGGCGTTCGCCTTGCGATGGGAGCCAGCCGGGCGCGCGTGGTGCGGCATCTTCTCACCGAAAGCATGCTGCTCGCGCTGGGCGGCGGTATTGCCGGACTGACGCTGGCAGCGGCCGCCAGCAAACTTCTTTGGGTCGCGCTCAACCAGATACTGGTGCGTCAACTCGGCAGCGATTTCGTTTTGAGCCTGAATCTCAGTCCCGATGCGCGCGTGCTCGCCTATGCGCTCGGCGTGGCCGTCGCAACGGGTTTCCTGTTCGGGCTTTCGCCGGCATTGCAGTTCACGAAGCCCGACCTGAACACTTCGCTCAAGGATGAGAGCACGTCGTTCGGTCGCGGCGTGACGCGCTCGCGACTCCGGGGATTGCTGATCGGCGGGCAGGTTGCAGTTTCGATGCTCCTCCTCACTACGGCTGGCCTCCTCATCCGCGGCCTCGCGCGCTCACAGGCTGCTGAGCCTGGTTTCGACACTCACGGCGTTTACCTGCTGCGTGCCGATTACGGAGACGATCCTGTCAAAGCGACCGCCAAGTTTCACCGGGTGGCCGATTGGCTCAAGACTCTGCCGGATGTTGCGAACGTCTCCTACGGCACGGCCCCGATGATGGGAACCTGGATTCCGCATATCACCATCAAGAGCGGCGGTGCTTTGCAGGGATCGATCGAATCTCGGACTCTCGCGGGTTATGCATCCGACAACTTCCTGAACACGCTGGGAATCGCGCTTCTGCGCGGCCGCAATTTCACCCCGCAGGAATCAGCCAGGGGCGCGCACGTCGCCGTCATCAGCGCTTCCGCTGCACGCCTCATTTGGCCGAATCAGGATTCCTTGGGCAAACACTTCCAACTCGACCTGCACTTCGATGGCAAGCTCACCGAATTTGAAGTCATCGGCATTGCTAGGGATGTGCGATTCGCAAACCTTACGCGCATCGACCCC
>Ga0207700_10002405_pt1 | contig 10756 bp, 10 predicted proteins | sample LARL82metaG_FD_184348 | JGI IMG/M metagenome (GOLD analysis project Ga0207700, IMG submission 184348) | Corn, switchgrass and miscanthus rhizosphere microbial communities from Kellogg Biological Station, Michigan, USA - LAR L8-2 metaG... | ecosystem: Host-associated > Plants > Roots >...
GTCAAAAACCACATTCCGGTAGTGGCGGCAACTGGCTCACAATCTCTTGCTGAGACAATCGAAATTACGGCCGGCGCGGAGAAGGCGGGCGCAGACGCGCTGCTGATCGTCACGCCGTATTACATCAAGCCGTCGCAAGCCGGGCTGGTCGAGTACTTCGCAACCATCGGAGCGCGCACGCGTCTGCCGCTGATGATTTATCACATTCCTGGCCGCGCGGCGGTTTCGGTAACTACTGCCACGGTAGAACGCATCGCCGAGCGCACGCCTACTCTGGTTGGCATGAAACACGCCGCCAACGATCTGGAGCTGCTGACCGAGATTCTCGCGCGCCTGGGGCCGGAGTTTCGGGTCTTCTGCGGACTCGAATCGCTGAGTCTTCCGATGCTGGCGATCGGGGCGTGTGGCTTGATGAACGCGGTAGGGAACCTGGCGGCGGGGCGCGTCGCGGCGCTTTACAACGAAGCGGCAGGCGGGAATCTGGACGCCGCCCGCAAACTGCATTTCGAGTTGTTCGGCCTGAATCGCGCGATTTTCTTGGACACGAATCCGATTCCGTTGAAGTACATGATGAACCGGTTGGGCATGCTCGACTCCGCCGAACTCCGGCTGCCGCTAGTAGCGCTCGATGCTGAACGCGGCAAGATTCTGGATGACGTGCTCGCGAAGGCAGGCTTGTTGCAGATGCAGAGCGTCGCGCGCTAGCTCTTGCTTTCGACGAACTTCGAACCGCCGGCCATGATTCCGTCCCAACGGCCGCGCAGGTCCACGTGAATATCAAACTGATCTAAGATCCGCATGACGATGTGATTGACGATATCGTCCACCGACCGCGGGTGATTGTAGAACGCGGGCACTGGCGGCAGAATCACAACGCCCATGCGCGACAGCTTCAACATATTCTCCAGGTGGATATCGTGCAGGGGCGCTTCGCGAACCACCAGCACCAGTTTGCGCCGCTCTTTCAAGATCACGTCGGCCGCGCGATGGACCAGTTGATCGCCGGTGCCATGTGCGATGGAGGCGAGGGTCCGCATGCTGCACGGACAGACCACCATTCCACGAGTCAGGAACGAGCCGCTCGATATCGCCGCGCCTTGATCGTGCGCGCGGTAATTGTGGGTTGCCAGGCTCGCGACATCTTCCGCGCTATAGTTCGTCTCGTGCACGAGGGTCCGAATGGCCCACTTACTCATCACCAGATGCGATTCCACCCCGGCACCTTGCAGCGCCTGCAGCAGACGTACTCCGAGGATGGTGCCGGTGGCGCCCGTGAGGCCTACGATCAATCGAGGCGGCGCGGTATCTGGCATTTAGTGGTACACCAGAGCATTGAAAAAGAGCTTGAAATTCTGGTAGCTCTGCGCGCGATACTGGGGCCGCATTCCGAACAAGATCATGCGTCCGTTGCCCATCGGCACATCCAGCAGCGCGGCTTTCTCGGTCAGATATTTTTCACCGAGCAGCCAGCCGGAAGCGAGCACAGCTTTGGAAGGATAACGTGCAACGACCTGCGCCTCGGGCGCTTCCCAGGTAGGGCTGCCTTCGCTCCACAGCGTGATTTCCTGCGGCATACCGTAGGCCAGCGGGCTCCTGGTGTCGAGCGATACGTTTAGCAGCGACCCGGGTGAGTAAAACTCTTTGCTTTCCACGCCGCGCAGCACGTTGCGCGCCTTCACGCCTAGGTCCTGTGTGGCGTAATCGGAGGCATGATTGAAGAAAATCAGCGTGCCGCCCTGCTCGACGAATTCTTTGAGCGCGGCCGCACCTTTTTCGCCCAGGCCACCGCAATATTCGGGCGGCATTGTTCCAGCGCGATGCCCTTGCGCGATCTGCTGACGCGGCTGATCGGGAATCACGATCGCATCGAAGCGCTGCTTGAGATTGCCGGCCTGTACGTCGCCGTTTTCGATGTTGGCGTAGCCGAAGCCAAAATCCTCCAGCAGCCATCGCGTCCAGCCTTCGTCCATGCTAGGGACGAAGCTCTTGTAGATGCCGATGCGCGGAGCCGCCACCGATTTCCGGCCCTCGCCCGCACTCGCGAAGAAATCACCGCTGGCTGGATCGCGGTACACCGGCTTGCCGGCTTTCCAGATCTTGGTCACTTCTTTCCAGGAGTAAACGTCAGAGGCCGGCAGCGCCCCGGCAGCTTTGGGATGATTCAGCTCGAAGGCGAACTGGGTGGCGGGCTTCAGCGTGGCGTCGAACTTCTGATCGATGGTCGCGACCTCGACACCCATCTGTAAGGGCAGCGTTTGCGCCGTCACATCGTAGGGGCGCTTGGGAGGGCCGCCGGGATACAACCGCAGATCCGGATAATTCTGGCGCTCCAGCAGCGTTTTGGCCCAACCCGAAAAGGGCTGCTGCATCCGGATGACATAACTTCCGTTGGCGTATTGCTTCCCGCCGGCATTGAAAAGGTCGGAGGCGCGCTCGATTTCGATGTCACCGAAAGCCAGGGTCTCGAGCATCTTCTTCGCGGCCCCGGGATCGCGCTGTGCGGCCGGAATTACGAACGCATAGGGAGACGTCCGCTCCACTCCGTGCTTGTTGATCTCGTAGAAATAGCGCAGCATATCCGAGCGCCGCGCCGCCGCCTGATAAAGCAACGATTCCCAGGCGATTTCCTGGTAGTCGATGATGTCGCGCAGATGCCATTGACCGGACATCCAGGGATTCAGATAATTCCAGCTCCGCTCACGAGGATTGTAGCCGAGCGCGTTGTCGGTGATCTGATCAGGCGTGATCGTCATGGGCGTGGCCAATTTCGCGCTGGCAGATTCGGTGAGGATGCGCGCGCCGCCATGATAGGCCTGATACTGCCGCGCGGGCGACCAGAAATCGTACATTGCATTCATGGCGATCCCGGTTTTGCCGGCGGCCGCTAGATCCACCGCCATGCCCGTTCCAATCATGCTGCAGATGTTGGCCAGGATCGGATCGATGTTCGGATCCACCGGGTCCATCCATGGTGGAACGAAAATGCGCGCGGTATTCGAGCCCATCTGGTGCACGTCGTAGACAATTTGTGGATGCCAGGTGTTTTCGAGCGTCGCCGTGTTGCGGGTCTCGGGCTGGCTGAAAATGTACCAGTCGCGATTGTCGTCGTGGCCGACATATTTGTGATAAAGCTCCGGCGGCGAAGTGCCGTCGTAAGGTGTGCCGCGCGTCTTGCGATACCACTTGGTCACGATATCCACGCCATCCGGATTTTGCGATGGCTCCAGCAGCAGGATGACATTGTCGAGAATCGCTTTGAATTTCGGATTGTTTTCCTCGGTCAGCAGCCGGTAGGCGAACTCGATCGACGTGTGCGTGGATGCGACTTCCGTCGCGTGGATGGAGCAAGTGATCATCACGATCACCTTGCCCTCGTTCATGAGCCGGAGTGCTTCGGCGGGAGTGGTGCGGCGCGGGTCGGCAAGACGCTTCTGGATGTCGAGAAAGTGGTCGAGATTCTTGATATTGGCCGCTGAGGATATGGTGACGGCGATCTGCGGACGGCCGTCGGCTGTTTTTCCGAGCTCCTGGAAACGGATGCGGTCGCTGGACTTGGGGAGCGCCTGAAAATAGCTGACGACTTTATCCCAGTCGAGCAGTTCATTGTCGACACCGATCTTGTGACCGAGGTGACTCTCGGGGGTGGGTACCGCGGCGAATGCGGGGAATAACAGGATGAGGGCAACAGCAATAAGTCTAATCATCATCATTGGTGGTGGCCGGGCTCTGCTAGCCCGCTGCGGATTTATTATGCCATGAATCACTGGTGTTAACCGTTAACGGGATTGCTTGGGTTTGGCAGAGTACATGCAACTTTCTCCTCTGAGGTAAGGATTTCATGAAGTTGGCCGTACGCCGCCGCTCGGTCAGGAAGATTGTTCTCGCCGCCTTGCCAGTTTTACTCGTGGCGAACGCCTTCCCCCAAACGCCGGAAGGATCTAAGTCGAAAGATCCGCTCGAACGTGAGTCACCCCAAAGTTCGATCTATTCATTTCTGCAGGTTTGTCACGCGCACGATTATGAAAAGGCGGCGAAATATCTGGACCTCCGAAAGCTGCCCGCCGAACAGCGATTGAAAGACGGACCGCAGCTCGCACAACAGCTGCAACAGATTCTCGACCGCGACGCCACGTTCGATGTCGCCAACCTGAGCCACGAACCGGAGGGCAACCGGGCGGGGGGGCTTCGACCGAATCGCGAGAAAGTCGACTCCTTCACTGCGAACGGCCAATCGGTCGATCTCGAACTCGAGCGGATCAGACTGCGAGCTGGGATTTGGGTGTGGCAATTTTCTTGGGATAGCATCGAGCGCATCCCGCAGATTGTGCGGCTGACCACCGACACACCGGTTGAAAAGCACTTACCCGATCCGCTGGTTAGCTGGAAGATTGCCGGCACGCCGGCCTGGCGCGTGATCGGATTGTTCCTGCTGGCGCTGGCTCTGGCGGCCCTCTCGCGGATGCTCTCACGACTTGCTCTGGTGTGCTGCGAGCCGCTTTTGAAACGTGTTCTGCCGAGGATGAACCGCAGCGTGCTGGCCGAGTTCATAGGGCCGCTGGCCCTGCTGCTGGCCGTTGTTCTCTTTCGAGCAGGAATGGGCTGGCTCGAACCTTCGCCCAGGCTGCACTTGTTTCTCGCCCGAACGCTGACGGTATTGTTCTTCGCAGCGTTATTCTGGGTAAGTTCGGCGATCGTGGACCTCTCGGTTGGGCGCCTTCGCAGCGCACTACGCGAGAAGCATCGAGGGTTTTATTCGGTGCTGCCCTTGGCGTCGCGCATTACCAAGTTGATCGTCTTGGCACTGATGATCGTGGCCGTCTTGAGTTCGTGGGGTTACAACACGACGACCATTCTGGCCGGGCTCGGAGTCGGTGGAATCGCGATCGCGCTGGCGGCGCAGAAGACTCTCGAGAATCTGTTCGGCGGCGTCTCTATTATCAGCGACCGTCCCGTGGCCGTGGGCGACTACTGCAAGTTCGGGGACAAAGAGGGAACGGTGGAAGACATCGGGTTGCGCTCCACTCGCGTGCGCGCGCCGGATCGCACGCTGGTGACGGTTCCAAACGGCCAGTTTGCTTCCATGACCATCGAAAATATTTCGGCCCGTGACAAGATGTTGTTCCACTTTACGTTGAATCTGCGCCGCGACACTAAGCCGGACCAGGTTCGCATGCTGCTCGACGCCATCAAGAAGATCCTGAGTGAAACTCCTAAGGTTGAAGCGGGAACCGCGCCGGTACACTTCGCGGGCGTGGGAAAAGACTCCCTCGATTTAGAAATGTCGGCGTTTATTCTGACTCAAAATGGCGACGAGTTCGTCCAGATCCAGCAAGACCTTTATCTGCGAATTCTCGATGCCGTCGTGGCCGCAGGGACCACGGTCGCTTTACCGCCGCAAGCCAATCTGCCCCCGGTGAATGGGCAGCCTGCGCCACAGCCGGTGGGGTCGAACGGCCGTTGACGGAGCGCGTCACGCCGGCTTTTGGGCAACCAATTCCGCTACCGGCCGCTGATGGCAAGCTTCCCGTGATGCGCCCTCGTACTCGTGCAGGATCTTCCACTCGGCGAAGAAGGCTCGCAACTCGCCAGGCCGCGCGCGGGTGGGTGTTCCATGCGGTTGATCGGGGTCGGCCAGATGTACGATGGCGACGACGATGCCACCCAGCCGAACTCCAGATTGCATCTTCGGGATCAGGCTGCGCTGAAGATAGTAACAGTCGCAGATGAGATCATACGCGCCTGGCTCGATCTCGAATTCGCCGCGTTCGAGATCGGCGACTCGGGCGTCGACGTTGAGCTCTTGCTCACGCGCTCGCTCCTCGAGGATTTCGACCGCAAGGGGCGAGCCATCGATCGCAGTGACGCGCCAACCGTGCCCCGCCAAGAACAAGGAATTGCGGCCCACTCCGCAAGCCAGGTCGAGTGCGCGTCCAATCTTAAGCTCCTGGCTGAAGCGAGTGATCAAGGGTGACGGCTCGGTAAATAACTGCTCGCCGGCGTGGTAGCGCTGGTTCCACTGCTCGATGCTCAAGCGGCCTTGGCTTGCTTGGCGGCTTTCTTGAAGACCCGATTCAGGATTCTGACGCCGCGATCGATCTCCTTCTCGGTGATGATATAAGGCGGTAAAAAGCGCAGGACCGTATCGTGCGTGCAGTTCAGGAGCAGCCCTTCTTCCATGGCATCCAAGACGATCTGCTTGCCGGGAATCGCCAGCTCGACACCGATCATCAGGCCCTTGCCCCGAACTTCCCGGATGAACGAATAGCGCCGCTGCAGCTCTTCGAGCTTCATGCGGAAGTAGTTTCCCGCCTGCTCGATGTTCGGCAGCAGCCCTTCCAGGATGTCCAGGAATTCGATGGCAACGCGGCAGGCCAAGGGCCCCCCGCCGAAGGTGGAACCGTGCATTCCCGATCCGAGGCCCAGCGCGGCTTTGTCGTTGGCGACGATCACGCCCAGAGGAATGCCGCAGGCTAGCGGCTTGGCAGCCACCATGATGTCCGGCAGAACGATCGGATCGGCCAGTTGATAGGCGAAGTATTTGCCCGGCCGTCCTACGCCGCACTGGATTTCGTCGAACAGAAGTAACGCATCGTAGCGATCGGCTAGCTCGCGGGCCTTGCGGGCATACTCGGTAGTCATCGGGAAGATGCCGCCTTCACCCTGAATCCACTCCATGACGATTCCCGCGGTCCGCTCGTTCACCACCTGCTCAAGGGCCGTGATGTCGTTAGCGGGAACAAACTTTGCACCGGCCACGAGAGGCTCGAAGTCTTTGCGGTACTTTTCCTGGCCGGTGATCGAGAGGGCGCCAAAGGTCCTGCCATGAAAAGAATTGTGAAGGGCAACGACTTCGTACTTGTCGGGACGGATCTTGGTGCCATGCGCACGGATCATCTTCAGAGCGCCTTCCATCGACTCAGCGCCCGAGTTACAGAAGAAGGTGCGCTGGAGGCCGCTGATCTTGGCCAGCCGCTCGGCCAGTGGGCCTTGATACTCGTGATAGTAGAGGTTGGACGTATGCAGCAGCAGCGCGGCCTGCTCACGGATGGTCCTTACCAGCCGGGGATGGGAATGCCCCAGGGCGTTGACGCCGATGCCCGCCAGCAGGTCCAGATAGCGCTTGCCGGATGAGTTGTAGACGTAGCAACCCTTGCCGCGGTGCAGGATGAGCGGATAGCGGGCGTAATTTTGAACTAAGTACTGGCTTTCGAGCGATTGGATCTGCTCGAGGATGCTGGGGTGCGCCGCGGAAACGGTGGACATAGCACCATAATAGCGTGCAAGCGTCCGCTTTCAGGAGCAGCCCGGAACCAGCTTTACTTCGACGCAGCAGCGATCTCGGTGTTCTCTTTGGGCTCCTCGACGGTGATATAAACCGGTTGTTCCAAGATGAGCGGTTGTTTGCCGGCGGTCTTCACCACCAGTTGCAGCCGGCCCGGTTTCACCGAAGGCGGAATGCGGAACTCGATGGTGTCATCCTTCTGGTCCAGCACCTTCACCTTCATGTCCAGCGTGTGGTCCGACAGGTAGACCTCGTCGACCTTGGCTTTTCCGAGAGAAATACCGTGGATCCGCAGGACGGCGCCGACTTTTCCACCATTGGGCTGCACGTCGTTCATTTGAGGCGTTTGCGCCGATAACGCTCCGGCGAGCCCGAAACAGAACAGTGAGGTTACAAACATCAGTCGCATCAAAAGTACGCTCCGTAATAGGACTTTACTCCCAGTACGAATGGCTAGCAATCCAACGAAAGTATCAAATCGGATAGAGAAACATACTTAGGAATCGGGGGGAGGGAAATACCTAGGGAATAGGAAAGGGCGGGCTGGCTGGAGGAGGGCCAACCCGCGGAGGATACTAGCGTTCTGCGTTCAGATGGAGACCTTTATGAATGGCGTAGAGGGCCAGTTCCAGGCGATCGGACACACCGAGTTTGTCGAAGATGTTGTGGAGATGGTTCTTGACGGTCTGTTCGCTGATGAACATTTTCTCGGCCATCTCTTTGTTCTTGTAGCCCTGAGCGACCAATTGGACAATTTCGCGCTCGCGCTGGCTGAGGGGCGAGCGTTCTCGCGATTTGCCGGAGCCGGAAGAGCCGACTTCACCAGGCGCGGCGAATTGGCGCATAACTGCGGCGGTGGTATGGGAATCGAGCCAAATCTCGCCGCCGTGGACTTTGCGGATGCTTTTGATGATCAGCTCCGGGGCGGTCTGCTTGAGCACGATGCCGGAACAGCCCAGCTTCATGGCCTGCACAAACTCGTTCTTGTCTTCGGAAGCCGTCAGGATGATGACCCGCGTTCGTTTGTTGGTTTGCTGGAGCGCCTGTAGCGCCGATAACCCATCCAGATTGGGCATGCGTAGATCCAGCAGCAGTACGTCCGGATCGAGCTCCTGGACTTTGTCCAGAACCTCGCAGCCGTCGCAGGCCTCTCCCACCACCTGGACGTCTTCTTCCAGGGTGAGAAGCTTCTTTAGCCCATCCCGTACGATAGGGTGGTCATCGGCGATAAGGACTCTGATCACGCCCTTCCTAGCCTCCAAGAGATTCGGACGAACTTCGGTGTTATTCTCGATTGTCGCAAAACCTTCGCTCATAATGTTATGTATCGACCACCTGCTTACCGATTCTACAGGGGTACTGGTACGGGATCAATTTCAGGTAATGCTTAAACCGGCCTAGCGAAATCACTTAGATCTTCGCCCGGGCCAGTCCCATTTGTACGGCCGCCGAGCCCGTAAACCCATGGGAGCAGGGCAGCTGACGCTTTCCAAATCGGTACTCCCTCCCTGTTTGCAATGGCAATCCCCTGCCGCAAGACAGATTATTGCCGCGCGGATAGCACTAATCCGCTGAGAACGAATGGCTGATCTCCTTTGGCGCTCGGCTTGCTCTTGTTGCCGGCGTGATCAATCGCGTCACGAATCAAATTGAGCACTACATGGACTTGTTGAGTGCCCGGCAAAAATTGGTAGCTTCCAATATAGCGAATGTGGACACCCCTGGGTATAAGACCAAGGATATCGATTTCCAGTTCGAGTTCATGAGCCTGGCCCAGGATGCCTCACCTAACGTAGTCGAGCCGCAGGGATTAGTGGTTAAGAACGATGGCAACAACGTGAGCATGGATCGTGAGGCCCGGCTGCTCTCTGAAAATACCTTGCGATTCAACCTGGTCACCAATCTGATGAGGTCCCAATTGAAGACCATCAACAACGCCATTCAGGAGAAATCAGGATGAGCCTACTTTCTGTACTGTCAGTCAGCGCGTCGGGGATGGCGGCGCAACGGATGCGTGCCGAACTGCTGGTGGAAAACCTGGCGAATTCCGAGACCACCCGTACTCCCGAAGGCGGTCCCTATCGGCGGAAAGATGCAGTCTTCACCAGCGCTCCGCAGAACTCAGCCTTTGCGGCGGTCTTCCAGACGGAAATGGGCACGGGCGTCAATGGAGTCGAGGTCTCCGATGTCGTCGAAGATACCCGAGAACCGGATAAGCGGTATATGCCCGGCCATCCCGATGCGGATAAAGACGGCTATGTAGCGTTTCCGAGAATCAATCCTGCCGAGGATATGGTGGACTTGCTGGGCGCTCAGCGCGGCTACCAGGGGAACGTGGCGGCGATGACAGCGATCAAGGACATGATTCTGCGGTCGATCGACCTGATGAAGTAATAAATGTCTATACCGATCACACCCATCCGTCCGCCGGCCGGCATACCTCAAATTGACCCGTTTAGCTCCACCAAGGGTTCGTCGGGCGCTTTCCAATCGGTGCTTTCCGACGCGATCGGCCGGGTGGAGCAGTTCCAGCAGAATTCGCAGACCGCGATTGGTAAATTTCTGTCCGGGGAAGACGAGGAGGTCCATAAGGTCGCACTCGCGACGCAGCAGGCCGAAATTGCATTCGATCTCTTTCTGCAGGTCCGCAACAAAGTAGTGTCGGCCTATCAAGAGGTAATGCGGATGCAAATGTAAGTTCCGAATACGATGAAACGACTTATAGACAGCCTGACCTGGAAGCAAATCCTCTCCATCGTTGTGGTGGCGGGAGGCGTGATTGCCGGTTTGGTCTCCTTGTCGCGGTGGAACCAGGAACGCGACTTCCGCCCACTCTACAGTTCACTTTCGCCTGAAGACGCCGCAGCGGTATTAACAAAAGTGCGGGAAGCGGGCACCGAATTCCGCCTGTCGGACAATGGCACGACGGTCTTGGTCCCCTCGGGCAAAGTTGCCGAGGTGCGCCTGCAATTAGCGTCTGCCGGGATTCCCAAGAGCGGCCGGATCGGATTTGAGCTTTTCGACAAGACCAACTTCGGGGCCAGCGACTTTGCCGAGCAGGTGAACTATCACAGGGCGCTGGAGGGTGAACTAGAGCGCTCGGTCATGTCGATTGCGGTGGTGGAGCAGGCGCGGGTTCACATTACGCTGGCCAAAGACTCGGTTTTTCTGGAATCGCGCCAGCCCGCCAAAGCGAGCGTGCTGGTAAAGCTGCGGCCTGGCTCGCAATTGACGGCGCAAAATGTGGCCGCCATCTGCCAGCTGACCGCCAGCGCCGTGGATGGCCTGGCACCCGAAGCGGTTTCGGTGGTAGACATGCGCGGGAACCTCCTGAATCGGGCTCGACGGACGGCCACGGCAGAGGACCCCGGACCCTCGGGCGCGGCGCTCGATTACCGGCAGCAGATCGAGCACGATTTACTGACAAAAATCAACAGCACCCTGGAACCGCTGTTGGGACAGGATAAATTTCGG
>Ga0207700_10002406_pt1 | contig 10756 bp, 11 predicted proteins | sample LARL82metaG_FD_184348 | JGI IMG/M metagenome (GOLD analysis project Ga0207700, IMG submission 184348) | Corn, switchgrass and miscanthus rhizosphere microbial communities from Kellogg Biological Station, Michigan, USA - LAR L8-2 metaG... | ecosystem: Host-associated > Plants > Roots >...
GCAATAATCGACGCGGGCCCGGCCTCGGCGGCGGCAAGGCCCGGCAGGAGCAGCAGGCCCGGCCCGAGGATCGCCCCGATGTAGAGCGCGGCGCCGCGGGAGGTCGTCAGGTGCTGCTGCGAGTCAACTGGCTGCTGTTTTGCGTCTGTGAGGGCCATAGGTCCACCATCGCCTAAATGGGCTCGCACGCGATGGCAAATATGCCGCAGGTAGGGCGCCTCTGCGCAACTCCGTTGCGCACCGAAGGCTCTAAGCTTCATTCTATGCCTGAGCATCTTCCGGACAGAGTGGATCGTGCCATCGTGGCCAGGCTCCAGCGTGACGGCCGCATCGCCAACGTCGATCTCGCGGACGCCATCTCGCTCTCGCCGTCGGCCTGCCTGCGCCGCGTGAAAGCGCTGGAGGCCAGCGGCATCATTGCCGGGTACCGCGCGGAGGTCAGCCGGGTGCGGGCCGGGCTCGGCCTGACCGTCTTCATCGGCCTGAAGGTCGAGGGGCAGTCGCCGCAGACGGCGGCCCAGATCGAGCAGTCGCTGCTGGCCATCCCGGCCGTCGTCGCCTGCTACCTGGTCTCCGGAACCAGCGACTTCCTCGTGGAGGCGGCCATACCGGATCTCGCGAGCTACGAGCAACTGCTGCTGGCGCAGATCCTGGCGATCCCCGCTATCACCGAAGCCCAGAGCACGTTCGCGATCCGGACGATCCTGTCCCGCGGTCCGCTTCCCCTGGACCACTGGCGGAACTAGCCCAGCTTGATCGTGGTCGATCACACGCGTGCGGGACCCAGCGATCGACCACGATCATGGAAGTGGTGTGGCGGCGCCCGGGCTGAGCCTGGGCTGTTGCGACGCCGCCGGTCCATGCACACTGGTGGCGTGGCTGCGCAGCGTCGGTCACGCGGCGATGACATGGGAGTCCAGGCATGCAACCGTCAGTTCCGGTGATTGACCTCACGCCGTGGTTCAGCGGAGATGAGACGGCCCGCGCGGGTGTCGCCGCTCAGGTGGACGCGGCGCTGCAGAGCGTGGGCTTCTTCCTGATCACCGGACATGGCGTGCCGGACGAACTGCGCGCGCGGGTGCGTGCGCAGGCGCGGGCGTTCTTCGCGCTGCCGCGCGAGACCAAGCAGGGCTACGCCGTGACCGTCGGCGGCCGGGGCTGGCTGCCGCCGGGCGTCGAGGCGAACGGCTATGCCGAGGGCACGCAGACACCGCCGGACCTGAAGGAGTCCTTCGCCGTCGGCGCCGATCGGCCGACGGGAGACCCGGAGGTCGACGGGTACTGGTTCCAGCGCAACGTCTACCCGGCCGAGGTGCCCGCGCTGGAACCCGCCGTCCTGGCCTACCTGGCCCGCATGCGCGGGCTCGCCGACGAACTGCTGGTGCTGTGCGCGGCGTCGCTCGGGCTGGAAGCCGGCTTCTTCACCCGGTACACCGGGCACGCCACCCACACGATGAACATCAACTGGTACCCGCCGATGGCGGTGGTCGGCGCACCAGAGCCCGGCCAGTTCCGGATCGGCCCGCACACCGATTTCGGCACGGTCACCATCCTCGACCGCGAGCCGGGCCGCGGTGGCCTGCAGGTGTGGACCGAGCAGGACGGCTGGCAGGACGCGCCCTACGAGCCCGGTGCCTTCACGATCAACACCGGTGACCTGCTCGCCCGCTGGAGCGGCGACCGGTGGAAGTCCAACCGGCACCGCGTGCTCCCGCCACAGGCCGAGGCGCCGGAGGAGGATCTCGTCTCGCTCGTCTACTTCTACGAGGCCGACCACGACGCCGTGATCGAGTCGCTGCAGCCGCCGATCGGCAAGCCCAACCGCTACGAGCCGGTCGTGTCCGCGCAGTTCCTCAAGACGCGCCTGGACGCGATCACGATCGGTTAGCCGCCGGCCGGGCGGCTACGGGGCGGGAAGAGCAGCCGAACCGCCGGGCTGGCATTCGGCGGCGCGGGCGAGGAACAGGGCGCGTTCGCGTTCGTTGCCCGTGAGCGCCGCGGCGCGGGCGAACTCGGCGCGGGCCTCGGCGAACCTGCCGAGCTTGGCCAGCAGGTCACCCCGGACGGCGGGAAGCTGCGCGTACCGGGCCAGTGCGGGCTGGCCGGTGAGTGTGTCGGCGATCCCCAGGCCCTGGTCCGGGCCGAAGGCCATGCCGACGGCGACGGCCCGGTTCAGCTCGACGACCGGGGACGAGGTCAGGTGGGCGAGCACCACGTACAGCGCGGCGATGCGCTCCCAGTCGGTGCCGGCGACCGACGCCGCCCGGGCGTGGCAGGCGGCGATCTCGGCCTGCACGGTGTAGGGCCCGGGCGCCCCGCCGGCCTGCTCCGCCCGGGCCAGGGCGGCCAGGCCGCGGCGGATCAGCAGCCGGTCCCAGCGGCGCCGGTCCTGATCGGTGAGCAGCACCGGCTCGCCGGACGGCCCGGTGCGGGCCCCGATGCGGGACGCCTGCAGTTCCATCAGCGCGACGAGCCCGTGCACCTCGGTCTGCCGCGGCATGAGCCCCGCGAGGACGCGGCCGAGCCGCAGCGCCTCCGCGGACAGCTCGGGCCGGATCCAGTCGCCGCCCGAGGTGGCCGCGTAGCCCTCGTTGAAGATCAGGTAGATAACCTCGAGAACCGAGCCAAGCCGCTCCGTGAGCTCGCCGGGTGCGGGGATCTCGAAGGGGACCTTCGCCTCGGACAGGGCGCGTTTCGCGCGGACGATGCGCTGCGCGATCGTCGGCTCGCCGACCAGGAACGCCCGGGCGATCTCGTGCGTGGTCAGGCCGCCGACCAGCCGGAGCGTCAGCGCCGCCCGTGCCTGCTCCGGCAGGATCGGGTGGCAGGCGACGAAGATGAGGCGGAGCAGGTCATCGCCGATGTGGTCGTCCATCTTGTCGACGTCGGGTTCGCCGAGCGCCTGGCCCTGCGTTTCCATGTCACGGCCTATCTCCCGCAGCTTCTGGTCGTAGCGGGCGCGGCGCCGGACCAGGTCGATGGCCCGGTGCTTCGCGGTCGCCATCAGCCAGGCGCCCGGCCCGTCGGGTACGCCCTGGACGGGCCACTGCTCCATCGCGATCACCAGGGCGTCCTGGGCGAGTTCCTCGGCAGCACCGACGTCGCCGGTGATCCGGGCCAGGCCGGCGATGAGGCGGGGCGACTCGATCCGCCAGACCGCCTCGATCGCCGAGCGCGTGGCCTCGGCGCTATCCACCGTCGCCCGGCCCCATCACCTGAAGGATGTCGGTCCGCCCTTCCCAGCCGGGCCACAGGTCCCGGTGCAGCCGGACGAACCGGGACGCCCACTCGATGGCTTCTTCCCTGGACCGCAGGTCGTACAGGGCGTAGCTGATCAGTTCCTTGGACTCGGTGAACGGGCCGTCGGTGACGGTCACCTTGCCGCCCGCCAGCGTGACCCGGGCGCCGGCCTCGCTGGGCAGCAGCCCGGCGGTGTCCAGCAGCACGCCGGCGGCGGTGGCCTCGCCACCCAGCTTCATGATCGCCTCGAACAGTGCCGGGGGCGGCGGGGTCGCCGGGTTCGTCCCGGTCAGCAGCATCAGGTAGCGCATCTCAAGTTCTCCTATTCTTGGCTGTTCTTACCTGTTGCCAGCGGTATCAAGCCGCGGCGGACACCTGCCGGTAGAGATGGACGGAGACGACGGCGAGCCAGGTGAAGGCGGCCAGCACGGCGGCATAGAACGGCAGCACAACGGCGCTGGCCGCCGATCCGGTGGCCACGCCGGCGAACGCGGCACCGAACACGATACCGGTGAGCAGGGAATACCAGGCCAGGCCGCGGTGGCCCCGGCGGGAGAAGTAACGGGCGAACGCGCAGCAGGAGGCGATCAGTGCGGCGAACCCGATGCTCGCCGCGATCAGGTGCCCGGCGCCGTGCCAGCTGACGTGCGCGGCCCTGCCCAGCGGGGCGCCCGGGCCGAAGCCGCTGGCCGGATCGGCACTGAATACGCCCGCCCCGATCAGGCCCGCGCCGTAGATCGCGGTCAGCCGGGGCGCCCAGCGGCTCGCCATGGCCCGGCGCATCCCGGCCGCGGCCGCGATCGTCATCGCGCCCGCCAGCAGGAACGTGGCGATCTGGATCCAGCCGAGCGGGCCGTTGCTCAGCAGGCTCGCGTCGTCATGGGCGATACGGAAACCGTGCCGGGTCAGGCCCTGGACCAGGACCGAGACCTCGAACACGACTCCGGCGAGGACACCGTAGCCGAGCAGCGACTTGGTGACGCGCTGGGCGGGCGTGCAGGCCCGGGCCTGCGGGCGGGTGATGGCGGTGGTGGTCATGACGGTCCGTCCTCCTGGGGTCCGGGGCGGACCGGCTGTTCGATCCGCCCTCTGCCCTTGCCTCGAACGACCACCGCGGGACTCGACAAAGCCAGGAGATTTTTTCTGCCGCTGCACGGAGCATGCCGCCGTGCCGAGCCTGCCGGGACGCGGCTCCCTAGGACGGCACCCGGCGACGGCACGCCTAGCAGGACCAGCCGGCCTGAGCGGCTGGTCCTGCCGGGGCTACTTCAGCGGGCCGTGCTACTTGTCCAGGACGGCCGCGTCGGCGCCGCCCTCCTCGCCGAGGATGGAGCCGATCATCGCCACCGACTGCGGGCGCCGCGCCCGCAGCCAGAGCAGCACCCCGATGCCGAGGAGCAGCCAGACTACGGCCGCGAACGGCGTCCACTTGAGGATGCCCGGCGGGGTCGGGTGCACCGAGCCGTACCACGCCAAGGCGAAGACCACCGCGCCGACCACCGGTACCACGACGTGCACGATCGGGTTCCACCTGCGGGATTCGCGGGTCTGCCAGAAGAACCTGACGCCGCCGAGGCAGACCATGATGTACACCACGATGATCAGCAGCGTGCCCAACGTGGCCCAGAAGTAGTAGTTGCTGAACGGCGCGCCGAACGTCGCGTCCGAGAACGGGTAGCCCACCAGCAGGGCCATCACGATGGCCACCGCGGTGACCGCGAGCGTGGCGTTGACCGGGGTCTTGAACCGCGGGTGGGTGCGCCCGAACGCCGCGGGCAGCACGCCCTCACGGCCCATCGAGAACAGGGTCCGCGCGGCCGCCGTGGCGCAGGCCACGCACACGATGAACGCCGCGGCCATGCCACCGATCTCGACCAGCGTGCCGAGCCACGGGCCGACATACGTGACGGCGGTGGTCTTCAGCGCGACCGGGTCGGCGCCGAACTTCGCCCCGTTGTTGACGCCGAAGCCGATGTCGATCGAGTACGTGGTCCACAGGTAGAAGATGACCACGAACGCGGTGGCCACGATGATCGCGATCGGGATGTTGCGCCGCGGGTTCGAGGTCTCCTCGCCGAAGTCGGCGGCGGTCTCGAAGCCGATGTACGAGGTCACGCCGAGGATGATCCCGTAGAACACACCGCTGAAGCCGCCCTTGTTGGAATGGCTGAAGCTGAACGCCGACAGCGCCTGCCCGTTGCTGCCGCCCTTGGCCGTGGTGACCACGTCAACGATCAGGATGATCGCAATGGTGACGACGCCGACGATGATCTGCACCCGCGTGGTGACGTGGATCTTGATCGTGGACAGCACCAGAAACAGCGCCATCCCGATGAAGAAGAACAGGATCCACAGGTCCGGGTTGACGTGCAGCAGGTCGGCGGCGAGGAAGCCGACCCCGGACATCGTCATCGGGACGAAGCAGATGAAGCCGAAGAAGTACAGCCAGCCGGCCATGAAGCCGGCCTCCTTGCCGAGGCTGCGGCTGGTGTAGGTGTAGGCGTACCCGGCCGCCGCCATCCGGCGGGTGAAGCCGATGACGACGAACGCCAGCGCCAGGCAGGCGATGCCGCCAAGCAGGAATGCCAGCGGGGTGGACCCGCCGCTGACCGCGGCGACGCCGGTGACGTTCAGCAGCATCGCCATGCCGGGGGCGATCACCGAAATCGAGATCGCGATGGCGTCCACCAGGCGCAGCGAGCCATGGGCAAGCTCGCCGGTCGCGGCCCCGGGTATCAGGGCGGGGTCGGTTTTGGCCATGTCGTGTTCCTCTCACTCAGACGGCCGGCAATCACCTCCGGTCCGTCTCGGGGGTCTGGGATAACGTGCCGGCCCCGTTGCTCTCCGGCATCAGGACGGTGCCGGAGCCGAGGTAGTAGTCGAAGGCCAGCGGGGTGCATTCATGCTCGATCAGCCAGGCGAGGAACCGCTGGTGCACCGGGTGGGCGCGGTACTCCTCCATCGTGGCCACGTCGGGGAACTCGGTGTAGAGCAGGTAGCCGTAGCCGCGGGTGCGCGCCCCGCTCAGGTCCGTGCCAAAACGGCACTTGGTCATCAGCCCGATCTCGCTGGGCCAGGACGCCACCATGCCGCGCATCTGCGCGGCCTCGTCCTCGGTCAGCTCGCGAGGAAAGCTGAACAGCACCACGTGCTGGAGGGTCATCACGGCTCCTGTTTCGCAGCATTACGGCGGCCGGGGCCGCCGGTCGTCAGTAGAACTCGAAGTACTCACGCATCTCCCAGTCGGTGACGTCCTGCCCCTCGGCTGGCGGGTTCTGCGCCACCGCCGCGTCGTGGCGGGCCAGCTCCGCGCGCTTCATCTGGAGCAGGTAGTCGACGAGCGTGCCGCCGAACGCATCACGGAAGAAGGTGTCCTTGTCGAGTGCTGCGACGGCGTCCGCCAGGGACGTCGGCAGCATCGGCGCCTCCACGGCGTAGGGGTCCGCCTCGATCGGCGCGGGCGGGGCCAGCTTGCGCCTGATGCCGTCGAGCCCGGCGGCGATGTTGGCCGCCATGTACAGGTACGGGTTGGCGGCCGGCTCGCCCATCCGGTTCTCCACGTGGCTGTTCGCGTCGCCGGGCGCGCCCTGGGCCCGGATCAGCGCGCCGCGGTTCTCCAGCGCCCAGGTCACCCGGTCCGGGGCGAAGGAGTAGGGGCGGAACCGCTTGTAGCCGTTCACGGTGGGGGCGGCGAACACGGTCATCGGCATCGCGTGCTCGATCAGCCCGGCCACGAACTGGCGGCCGGTCTCGGACAGGTAGTCGTCCTCGCTGGCGAACGCGTTGTGCCCGTCGGTGCGCCGCAGCAGCGACTCGTGCAGATGCCACCCCGAGGAGAAGAAGTTCGGCAGCGCCGGGCGGCACATGAACGTCGCGAGCAGCCCGCGGCGCTGGCACATCTGCTTGACCGCGGAGCGGAACAGCACGACCGCGTCCGCGGCGGCAAGGCCGCCGATCGGGCTGAAGCTGAACTCCATCTGGCCCGGGCCCCACTCGTCCTCCATCGAGCGTGGCGGCAGCCCCACCGCGGCCAGGCCGTCGCGGATCGCCTCAAGGGTGGCGGCCACGCTGTCCAGGCGCACTTCCGACAGGTACTGGTAGCCAAGCTCGAACACGCTCACACCGGGCGGTGGCGGCGTGAAGCCGGCGTTCTCCGGCGTGACCGGCTCGCCGGTGAGCCTGACGATGTAGTACTCGATCTCGATCCCGGCGAGGAAGTCGTAGCCGGCCTCGCCGAGGTCGCCCAGCATGCGCCGCATCAGCCCGCGCCCGTCCAGCGGCATCGGCTGGCCGTTGGAGAAATAGGTGTCGCACAGCAGCCACCCGGTGCTGTCGGCCCACGGCAGCACCTGGAACGTGGCCGGGTCGGGCACCAGGACGATGTCGGGGAACCCGGTGAACTCGTCGATGCCGAACCCGCCACCCGCGGCGAACGCCGGCACGAACACCTGGTTGCCGGTGTCCAGGCTGTAGATCGCCCCGGAGAAGTCGAGGCCGTTGTACATCGCGGCGACGGCCACCTCCGGTGCCAGCGACTTGCTGCGCGGGTGGCCGTGCTGGTCGACGACCGTCAGGCGGACGGTGCGCAGCCCGCGCTCGCGGATCTGGCTGGCCACCGCTTGGGCGGCCGCGGCCTGCTCCGGCGTGTACAGGCCATGCCGCGCAACAAATCCGGCCTGGCCCACCCCGGTGACGCCGGACCGGTCTGGTGTGGGGCTTCCCATCATCTGGCTGGCCTCCGATCAGGCAGTGCCCTGCGCACGGCGCGGGCCGTGCCGGTCATGTTCGCTGCCTTGCCTTGCTGGCCCGGGGCGGCGGCAAGCCGCCCCCCGGACCCCCCAGCGCTGGCCCGGGGGGCGACCCCCCGGAACCCCCCGCTGGCCCAAGGCCCCGTTCCTTCGTCACGGGGCCCTTGGCCTTGCGCTGGCTCATGATCTCCAGCATGGCGGCAGTGAAGTTTTCGGGTTCGACATCGGCGAGCGACAGGAACGTCTCGGTCCGCTGCACGCCGTTGATCTGGAAAATCTTGGTGAGCAGGAGTTCGCGCAGGTGTGCGTGATCCCGGACGCGCAGCCGTACCAGCAGGTCAAGGCCGCCGGTCACCACGCTCATGTCCTGGGCCTCCGGCATCGCCCTGATGGCACCGATGATCTCGCTCAGGTCCATGCCGGGCCCGGCCGTCACCGCGAGATAGACGACGACGGGGAACCCGAGCGCCGCCCAGTCGACGTCCACCCGGTAGCCGCGGATGGCTCCGCTGCGCTCCAGCCGGGCAAGCCGGTCGGCCACGGCGGGCGGGGACATCTCGACGGCGCGGGCGAGGGCACGCTGGGACTGGCGCGCATCCGTCGCGAGCGCGCGCAGCAACGCCAGGTCAAGCTCGTCGACCTCCACCTTCGGGGAAGACGGGGCGGCGACCTCGGCCAGCTTGGCGAGCGGAGCTGAGCTAGTTGCCATTTGCCAGGTAGCCCATCTCGTGAACCCCGACCGTGTGAGATATAGTGCAAGCAGGACTTATCAATGTAAGTACGGACTGGCCAAGATTTTTACATTTGTAAACTTTGCTGTCAAGAGAGGCGAGCAACAGCAAGCATGGCCGGTCGGAGAGGGACAGGCACATGACCGCAGCCCTTGAGCAGCACGACTGGAGCGCGGACCTCGCCCAGCGGACCCGCACCCTGGGCGGCGGCGAGATCACCGCCATCCTCGCCCTGGCCGGTGCCACCGATGTGATCACGTTCTCCGGCGGCTTCCCGGACCCGGCGACGTTCCCCACCGAGATCCTGGGCCAGATCGCGGGGCGGCTCATAGCCGGCGACGCCGCGGTTGCCCTGCAGTACACCGCGACCGAGGGCATCGCCGGGGTCCGCGACTATGTCGCCGGGCGCCTGGAGTCGCTGGAGGGGACACGCCCCGGCCCGGGTGAACTGATGATCACCAGCGGTGGCATCGACTGCATGGAACTGCTCGCCAAGAGCTACCTCGACCCCGGGGACGTGGTGGTCGTGGAATCGCCCACCTACCTGGGCGGCATCATGGCGTTCCGTGGGTATGAGGCGGACGTGCGCGGCATCCCGATGGACGACGGCGGCATGCGCGTCGATGTGCTCGCCAGCCTGCTGGCCGGGGGGTTGCGGCCCAAGATCGTTTACACGATCCCTGACTACCAGAACCCCACCGGCCTGTCGATGAGCGCCGAGCGCCGCACCGAACTGGTCGGCCTGGCCCGCCGCTACGGGTTCCTGATCTGTGAGGACGTCGCCTACCGGGAGCTTGGCTTCGGCGCCCCGCCACCGGCCAGCCTCTGGTCGCTCGCGCCCGACGTGGTGCTGCAGGCGGGCACCGGCTCGAAGATCTTCTTCCCAGGGGTGCGGCTCGGCTGGGCGGCAGGGCCACAGCAGGTCATCGGCAGGCTCGTGGTCGCCAAGCAGAACTCCGACCAGTGCTCCGGCGCGCTCGGCCAGCGGATGTTCGAGGAGTACGGCCGGGCCGGGCACCTGGACCGGCAGATCGTCGCGTCCCGCGCGCTCTACGCTCGCCGTGCCGAACTGACGACGCAGGCGCTGGCCGCCCACATGCCGGACGGCACCACATGGACAACGCCGCGGGGCGGGTTCTACGTCTGGCTGGCCGCCCCCGGCGGAGTTGACACGGTGGCGCTTTCGGCGGCGGCCAGGGATCGCAAGGTGGCCTACGTCCCGGGCCGCCCGTTCTACCCCGGCGATGCCGGGGCCACGCAGATCCGGCTTGCCTACAGCCGGGTCGCGGACCATCTCATTGACGAGGGCATCCGCCGCATCGGCGAGGTCCTGAAGACAGGCATGGAGGACCAGTGAGCGAAGCGCTTGGCGACGCTGCCAGTCACTTCACCACGGAGGCGCTGGGCGAACGCGGCGGGGTCGGCCGGTACGTGAACGTGGACTCGGCCACCCCGGTGGAGTTCCTGCCCGGGCTCGGGTTCCGGCCCGTACTCGGGCAGCGCGGCATGGTGAACTTCGTCAGCTTGGAGCCGGGCACGGAGGCGCCGCGGCACGTGCACGAGGAAGAGCAGATCGTGATCGTGATCGACGGCGAGTTCACCTTCGACCTGGACGGGGACGTGCGCACCATGCGCAGGGGAGACGTCGCGGTGGTGCCGGCCTGGGTCCCGCACGGCGCCTGGACGACCGACAGCAGCTGCCTGGAGATCGACGTGTTCGTCCCGCCGCGGGAGAGCCTGCTCAAGCTGGCGGAGGCGCAGGCCGCCGAGGCGGCCGCGTCCGGAGAGCAGGAGCACGGCGCCGGGCCGGACGGTGCGTAGGTGGACCTGGGGCTGGCCGGGCGGCGCGCGGTAGTCACCGGCGGATCCAAGGGCATCGGCAAGGAGGCGATCGCCGCCGAGCTGATGGCCGAGGGGGCGGCGGTGATGATCTGCTCGCGGCATCAGGACGAGCTGGACGCGGCAGCCGTAGAGCTGGTCAAACAGATGCCCGATGGCAGCGCCGGCTCGGTCCGCGCGATGCCCTGCGACGTGACG
>Ga0207700_10002407_pt1 | contig 10750 bp, 10 predicted proteins | sample LARL82metaG_FD_184348 | JGI IMG/M metagenome (GOLD analysis project Ga0207700, IMG submission 184348) | Corn, switchgrass and miscanthus rhizosphere microbial communities from Kellogg Biological Station, Michigan, USA - LAR L8-2 metaG... | ecosystem: Host-associated > Plants > Roots >...
CGGCACGTTTCAGACGGTCACGGCTGCCTGCAATCAGCGAATTGGCGAGCTTCTCGAACTGCACTCTTTCTTCCGGAGTGGGATGCCGGCCATTAAACTCAAGAGCGTCATACGTCTCTAACATCGCGTCCGTCGGCACAAGAGAAATGTTCTTCTCCGCCATTTTCTGCAGGACGTCGTCGGGAATGGTATAGCCGTGCTCGATGGAATCGACGCCGGCCATAACTGCGTTCCGAGTCGGTTGATCTCCAGACGCATGCGCCGCTACCTTCCGGCCGAGCCGATGCGCCTCCTGGACAATGGCGGATAGTTCTTCAGGTGATAACATCTGCAAACCGGATTGCACGATCACCTTGATGCAGTCCGCGCCATCGTAAACGGCCTGTTGAACTGCTCGTCTCGCCTCGTCCACGCCGTTGATCACGGCGTATTCTTGCGAGATAATCCCCTGGCTCTCTGGCGCTAACACACCAAACTGTCCACCAATTGGCGCGAGAGCGCGGGTGGAAACAACCATCCGAGGCCCGAGCACCCATCCCTGCTCTATCGCATTTCGCAACGCGACATCTCCGTTGCGGCCGGAATTGCCCAGATCCCGCACGGTCGTGATCCCGGCTTCAAGGTCCTGAAGGCCCAAGAACGCGCCGCGGAGCGCGCGTTCTGCCGTGCTCATCTGAGTTACTTCCAGCACCAGGTTCATGGCGCCGCCCCCGATTCCGTTGTTCTGGTTCGACAGGAGATGCGTATGAGAATCGATTAGTCCGGGCAAGATCGTAGCTTTGCCAAGATCGATGACTTTAGCTCTCGGAGGCAGAGAAATGTCCTGTCCAACGGCGGAGATTCGGTCACCTTGTATCAGGATGGTCGCCCGGGTGATCGGTACATTCCCATTTCCGTCGATCAGTCGTGCAGCCCGGATAGCAAGAACGGAGGACGATTCCTGCGAAAGAAGAGACGTCGCAGCAAATTGTGCGAATAGAAAAAGGCAGACTCCCGTTGAGTAGGGCCGGCAATGTGCCACAGAGCTTCGCTTTCCCCCTTGTCGCAAAGGATAGCAGACGGTTTCGAGATCCTCCTGGACCTTCTCATCAGAGTTTCGGAAAAATGCGAATCTCACTGTCCATGAGGGTGCGAAAAAGGCCGGGAACGGCTTGCGCGTTCTGAATCGGGTCCTTGTGTTTGTGCCGGCTTACAGAATCGCGAACCGCGAGGGGGCGGACCTGTTGACGCCTGGCCCGCACGGGCGCCCCGGCCGTTTCCAGTACAATAGAAGCCATATGCTCAGATCGCTGTCCTGTTCTGTAGCGGCCTTGCTTTTGCTTGCGGCAAACGGCCCGGCCCAACCCAAGAAAACGGCTCTCGATAAGTCCACTCTCGAGAACTATGTCCGCCACATGTTCGTGATGGAAAAGCAGGTTACTGTCAAGGTCGGTGATCCGAAGCCGTCGCAATTTGCCGGGTACCTCGAAGTCACGGTTTCTGCTTCGCTCGGGGATGCGCACCAGGATTTCCCGTTTCTGGTTTCCCAGGACGGCGGCAAAATCGTCCAGGGCAATTTCACGTTCTTCGACATCAACCAGAATCCGTTCAAGGCGGAATTGGACAAGCTGAAGACCGAGAGCGCTCCCGATAAAGGAACGCAAGGCGCGCCGGTGGTGATTGTCGAGTTCAGCGATTTCGAGTGCCCGTATTGCAAGAATGAAGCGGGAGTACTGAAGCAGAATCTACTGCAAACCTATCCCAAGCAGGTGCATCTCTACTACAAGCAGTTTCCGCTGCAGTCGCTGCATCCCTGGGCCAAGGCGGCGGCGATGGCCTCGCGCTGCGTCTACAAGCAGAACCACGATGCCTTCTGGGCCTACCACGACTGGATCTTCGACAAACAGTCGGACATTACCCCGGAGAACCTCAAGGACAAGGTGCTGGAGTTTGCCAAAGGCCAGAAGGGCCTCGATGCGGCGCAACTGGGAAGCTGCATGGATACCAAGGCGACGGAAGCCGAGGTGGAAAAAGATATCGCCGAAGGGCACGCCGTGAACGTGGATTCCACCCCGACGCTCTTTGTCAACGGCCGGAAGATTGCGTCCGCCGTCGACTGGCCGACCTTGAAGTCGATCATCGATTACGAGATCGAATATCAGAAGACCGCCAAGAATGCCGGCGAAGATTGCGGCTGCTCCGTCAAGCTGGAACTGCCGGTAGGGGCAACCGAGCCGAATGCGCCGCTCGGGTCTTCGCTGTCCAACAAGAAGTAAGGTTTCTCTCGGAGGCAGTATGAAAATCAAGTTGCGGAAGGCCGGGCTGTTGCCCGTCCTCTGCTCGATCGCCGGGAGCGGGTTCGGCGCATCCGCGGTATTGGATCCCAGCGCCTATCTGGAGGATGTGAAATACCTGGCATCTCCGGAGCTGAAGGGCCGGGCCACCGGCACTCCTGAGCTGGAAAAGGCGGCGGCGTTCATTGCGGCGAAATTCCAGGCCGATGGGCTGAAGCCGGCGGATGGAAAGAGTTATCTGCAGGCCTTCGAGGTGACCACCAACGCGCGGCTGGGAAAAGCCAATCGTTTCCACTTCACCCAGGGCGGACACACGACGGTTCTTCATTTCGAGGACGATTTCGTGCCGCTGAACCTCTCGTCCGCGGGCAAGTTGGCGGGTTCCGTAGTCTTCGTGGGCTACGGGATCACGGCGCCCGAGTACGGCTACGACGATTACGCCGGGATCGATGTCAAAGGGAAAATCGTTTTGCTGCTGCGGCACGAGCCGCAGGAACTCGACGAAAAGAGTGTGTTCGAAGGCAAGAGCTTTACGCAGCATTCGCAATTCGCCAGCAAGGCCTCGAATGCGAAGATTCATGGCGCCGCGGGCGTGATTCTCATCAACGATCGACCGAATCACCGCAACGATGCCGACAAACTCGAACCGTTTGGAAACACCGCCGGCCCGGCGAATGCCGGGATTCCGATTGTTCAGGTGGAAGAAGACAAGATCGAAAGCTGGTTTGCCACCGTGGGCCGCAGCCTGGACGCGATCATGGCGGGGATTGACAAGGATCTCAAGCCGGAGTCGTTTGCGTTTCCCGATTCCCTCAAAGTGGACGCCAACCTGGATCTGGAGCGGGCCGTCAAGACGGTGCACAACGTTGCGGGATACTTGCCGGGCGAGACGGATGAATATGTGATCCTGGGCGCGCATTACGATCATCTCGGCATGGGCGGGCAATACGCTTTGGACCAGGATATGAACGGGACGATCCATCCAGGGGCGGATGACAATGCTTCGGGCACCGCCGGGGTGATCGAATTGGCGCATTGGTTTTCCACTCAGCCGAAACAGAAGCGCGGCATTCTGTTTGTGACGTTCGCGGGGGAGGAACTGGGTTTGCTCGGCTCGAGCTTTTACGTGACGCATCCCGACTATCCGCTGGCCAAGGCCGTCGCCATGATCAACATGGACATGATCGGGCGCATCCGGGGCAGCAAGGTTTATATCGGCGGCGCGGGAACCGGATCGACGCTACGCCCCATGTTGGAACGCATCACACCGAAGTACGGGCTGAACATGGACTATTCCGAAACTTCTGGCTATGGCGCAAGCGATCATGCTTCTTTCACGACGAAGGAAGTTCCCGTGCTGTTCTTCTTCTCCGGGCTGCACAGCGATTATCACAAGGCGAGCGACACCTGGGACAAGATCGACGCGCCGGACGCCACCAAGCTTCTGCAGTTGGTGGCGGAAGTGACGGACACGTTGCGCGAGGAATCGGGCCGGCCGCAGTATGTGCGGGTGGCGCCTGCGGGCCACGGGGACGGCGCGGTGGGCTCATCGAGCGTGGGAGGCGTCGGCGGATACGGTCCGTATTTTGGCTCGGTGCCCGATTTCGGCGAGGGCATCAACGGAGTGAAATTCTCCGATGTCACGCCCGGATCTCCGGCGGCGCAGGCGGGTCTGAAAGCCGACGACATCATGACCGAATTCGACGGCAAGCCGATGCAGAACCTTTACGACTTTACCTATGCGCTGCGAGCCAAAAAACCGGGCGATGTGGTGAAGGTGAAGGTGCAGCGCGGCGGGAAGCCGCTCGAAGTGACGGTGACGCTGACGAAGCGTCCGTAGTTCTAAAATTGCAATATGGCTGCAGGCGGAACACCCGCTCGCTTCGCGTGGCTGCGGCAGCGGGCGAGTGTGACCTGGAGCGAACTGGCCTCCGCTGTAAAAGCGCTGAGTTCCGACCGCCGGGTCATCGTGCTTTGGCTCATTTTATTCGCGTATGAGGGATTCCACGCGCTCTCGACGGAAGACCCGGTGGACCGTTTCCTCGGCCGGCATGTCTATAATTTTTGCACGCAGTTTTTTCGGAAGCCACGCCCTCACTCCATCACCCTTGTAGAGATTGACCCGCAATACGAGCCGCCGGAAGCGGTCGGCTCCGATTTGGCAAAGGGCCGCGAATATCTGGCCGCGCTGCTCGACCGCGTGGCCCAAGCGCGGCCGGCCAGCATCGTCGTTGATGCGCGCTTCCCGTCGGACTCCCCTGATGGAGGTTTGCCGGGGATGGTGAGCAAAATCCGCTCGGAGCAAATACCGGTCCTCATCGGATGCAATGACCGTTCGGCGGCGCAAGCGAAGGCCGAGATCCCCCCGGGCTTGGCTCGTTCATTGGAAGATAATTCCGGAGTGGTGCTGCTGCGCACCTGGTTCGATGATGGCTGTGGACTGCTGACATTCGCCGAAGACATCCGCCGCGTTCCAATCAAGTGGCCCACGAAGACCTCCAATTCGCTCGCTGGCGACGGCTTTAGGTGGCGCGAGACTCTGTCGGCCGCAGCGGCTCAAGAGCACGACCGGGACTACCTGACCGAGGGGACTCTCAGCGATTTGACCGGGCGGCAACCATTCGTCAGCTTCATTAAGGAATCGCGATTCCATACCCTGCGTGCGTTGGACGTGTTGTGCGGGGAGCGGAGGAGCGACTACCGCACCTGCGACAACCAGCCGGTTTCGGCGATCCGACGCCAGACCGTTGACGATGCCCTGCGGAGCCGCATCGTGCTGGTCGGCTATATCGATTCCAATGACCAATACCGCACCGTGGCGGGCTCGATGCCCGGCTTTTTGGTGCACGCCAATTACATCGAAGCGCTGCTCGACGACCGGGTGATTTATGCGGCCTCACTCTGGTGGACCTTATTAGCAAGCCTGGTTTGGTTCTTGCTGATCGAGTTCGTATTTCACGCGATCGACCTGTGGTCCGCAATCCTGATTTCGACATTTCTCTCGGTCGCCTTCACGGTCGGCGTGCTGGCGTTTGCGGTCTTGATTACCGGATACTATGTAGACCTGCTGTTTCCGAGCTTCTTCCTGATCGTGATTCGGTCCTTGATGATACGGTCCAAAGAGAAGGAGGGCACGACATGAAACTAACGTTTCGCTTTCGTCATTTGATGGCGTGCTTCGGCGCATTGACGGCGCTGTTGACCGGGGCATGTACGACCACCAGCCCGCCCGATAAGCCGGGAGGAAGGACGGCCGAGGTGGTACAGCCCCGCGGGTCTGAAGTGGAAGCTGTTCGGGCGCAGCTTTCGTCGACGGCGGATGCGAGCACACAGACGACCATCTCGATTCCACGTGGCACTAAACAGGTGGAGCTCGAACTGCCCAAGGCCGCTGCCGTTCCGCCGGGAACGACGGCCGAGATCGCGCGGGCCGATGGTTCCCAGAAGAGCCAGGTAACGGTCGAAACGGCCCCGGGTAAGCCGTCCCGCGTGACGTTCGACCCCAAAATCTTCGATTGGGGCCAAGTCGCCAAATCAACAAGCGGGTCTGTCGCGGAGCAGTACAACCTGAGTATCAAATCGGCAACCAAGACCGACACCTATCCGATTCGAATCGAACGCCAAATCGAATAATGGGTGGAGAGGAAGCGCTTACAAATCCGGGAAAAGTTCCTGAAGGGTTTTGAGCAGGTCTGAGGGGAAAAACGGTTTGCCTAAAAATCGCACGCGGTCGGATTTCGGCGTCTTGCCCCGATAGCGTCCCGAGATCAGCAGCGCATATGCGTGCGGGTGCAATTGCAGAATTTTCTCGGTCAGCTTGCGGCCGTCCATTTCGGGGAGGCCGATATCGGAGATCAACAGGTGGATCGGGCCGGCTTCGGCGATGCGCAGCGCTTCGCTCGGCTTGGGCGCCACGTGAATCTGGAAGTTGCGCGGCTTGAGCATCTTCTCGACGAGCTTGAGCATTTGGGGCTCGTCATCGACGATTAATACGGTACGCGCGGGCTGGGTCATGAAGGTGCGTCTCAGATTACTTTAGTGGCGCCGCCGTCCATATCAATCAGCGCTCCCTGTAGGAACCGGCCCTCCGGGCTGACCACGAACGCGACCAGCGCGGCAATATCGTCGGGCTCGCCGATGCGGGTGACGTGGGAGGCGGCGATGATTTTCTTTTCGGCGGTGGCGTGATCGACGCCGTGTTCGCGGGCCATATCTTCCAGTCTTTGGATGTAGCGCGCGGTGCGCACGTTTCCCGGATTTATCGTATTGACCTGGACGCCGTCGCGGATGCCGAGGTCGGCGATCGCTTTGGTGAACGAGAGCAGCGCGGCATTTACGGAGCCGCCGATGGCGAATTGCGCGCCGGGCATGCGTCCGCCGACGCCCGAGATGTTGACCACCGAGCCGGCGGCCGTTTTGAGCGAGGGCCAGGCGGCGCGGGTGAGGCGCACGGCGCCGAAGAATTTCAAGGCAAAGCCGTCGGCCCAATCGGCGTCGGATAATTCCGTGAATTCGCCGCGTTTGGTGGCGCCGGCGTTGTTGACGACGATATCGATCTGGCCGTAGGTGGACTTGGCGAAGTCGGCTACGCGCGCGCCGGCTTCGGGAGTGCGGAGGTCGACCGGGACAAACGCAGCCGAGCCGCCCTTGGCGGCGATCTCGCGCTCGGTTTCTTTCAGCAGTTTCTCATCGCGAGCACAGAGCACGACGCGCGCGCCTTCGCCAGCGAGGCGCGCGGCGATCGCTTTACCGATACCGCGATTGGCCCCTGTAACAATTGCCGTTTTTCCGCGAAGCCGTTTCTCCATCGTGACGAAGATAGCACAACGATCCCTGGGCAGAGCTCACAACAGGGCGTCTGCGAGGCAATTCGGGGACAGGCAACGAAATTCCTGCACGCCGGTGTAGGTAGTCAAGGTTAAGCGGTGGGGAAGTTTCGTCGGTGGGCGACGCATTGCGGCGACTTGACAGGAGCCAGCGCAATCGTTTAACGTTATATCGTTAAACGATTATGCCCCGCACCAAACTCAATCCGCTGCCTACGGTGGCATTTCACATTTTGATGGCGCTGGCGGACGAAGATCTGCACGGGTATGGCATCATGCGCGCCGTGGCTGAACTGACGGATGGCAAGGTGCGGCTGGGTCCGGGAACCCTGTATGGCTCGATCAAGACTTTGCTGGAAGCGAAGTTGATCGAGGAAGTGGACGAGCGCCGCGACGACGAATTGGGGGAAGAGCGGCGGCGCTATTACCGCCTGACGGGGGCGGGACGCCGGTTCGCGCGGGAGGAAGCCGAGCGGCTGGCGGGCATGGTGCGGCTGGCGCGGGCCAAGCGAATCTATAGGGGGGCGCATGTCTGAGAGAGTTTACCGCTGGCTGATCCGGCTCTACCCGCGCGCGTTCCAGGAAGAGTACGGCGCGGCCTCGCGGCAGTTGTTTCGTGACCGATGGAATACGGAGCGGAGCTTCCTGGCAAGATGCCGGCTTTGGTTCGACGTGCTCGGCGATCTGGCGATCTCGATTCCGCGGGAATACCGGCGGCCGGTGAGTCCGAAGCCCGTTAGTGGATACCGGCTTTCGGAAGCAGCCGTGGATGCGATGCCGCAGCACAGCCTTGTGCCCCCATTCCTGGCACTTTTGACCGCTCTCATCATGGGGTGGCTGGGCGACGCTCCGCACGTGCCGCTTTTCATCGGGTACGCATTGCTCGCCTTGCCGCTCACCGGCGGGCCGCTCTGGCATAAACGGACCGCTCGGCGCCACCTGCTGAGCCTGGAACTGTTTCTGGAGCCAGACCGGATTGAGCGCAAACAGGCGGGGTGCGATCTGACGCTCGAGCGGAGCGAAATCGCGCGCATTTTTGAGGGCGCGGGTGGGCTGATAGTTTCCGGTCCCGATCGAAAAATGATCTGGGTGCCGCGGCGTTTGAACCGATACGAGCAGGTGCGGGAGCATCTCGCCGCTTGGATGCCGATTGAGACTCCGGAGCCGCCTGAGCACGCTTTGCGGGTCAAGCCGCGCTACGCAGTGTCCTTTCTGGTCCCTTCGTATGTCTCGGCAGTGCTGGTCCGCTCGCCGGTGTGGTCGGTGGGATTGACACTGCCGGCGGCTATCGGCCTGCTGGTTCTGTCGCGGGCCGCGCTGCGGCGGCCTTTCAAATTGCCGCCCGTTCTCATCATGTTCGGACCGCTCGCGGTGCTGATCGTCAAGAACGTGCTGCTGTTCTGGCGCTAGCGCCTACGTTCACTCGTCTGCGAAGCAATTCGGGGGCTGGCAACGAAATTCCTGCGTGCCGCTGTACGCAGGAGGGGGCGGCGGCGGGGAAGTTTCGTCGGCAGTCCCCGAATTGAGTATGCTGAACGGGTGACATCGGCGACCGAGACGGCCGGGAAATCCAAAGTCGGTGCGGTGATCCGGGTGGCTTGCGGGAATTGCCTGGAAATGTATGATTTTCAAGTCTTCGGCTACTACGCGCCGGCCATCGGGCTGGCGTTTTTTCCGAGCGGCAGCGCCTTCGCCGGGTTGATGCTTTCGCTGATGACCTTCGGCGCGGGCTTTCTCATGCGGCCGCTGGGCGCTGTCGTGTTGGGCGCTTATATCGATCATCATGGCCGCCGTGCAGGTTTGCTGCTGACGCTGGCGCTGATGGCGGTGGGGACGCTCTCGATTGCGGTTGTTCCGGGCTACGCCACGATCGGCATCGCGGCGCCGCTGCTCGTAGTAGGCGGGCGGCTGATTCAGGGGCTCTCGGCGGGGGTCGAGCTGGGCGGCGTTTCGGTGTACCTCTCCGAGATCGCCACCCCCAGACGCAAGGGATTCTACGTGGCGTGGCAGTCGGGCAGCCAGCAGGTGGCGGTGATGTTCGCCGCGCTGCTCGGCATTGTCCTCACGGCGAACCTTTCGGGCGACCAGATGACGCGCTGGGGATGGCGCCTCCCGCTGCTGGCCGGCTGCCTGTTGCTGCCGCTGCTGTTCTTCATGCGGCGCTCACTCCAAGAAACGGAGGCTTTCCAAGCGCGGCGCAGCCGCCCGTCTACGCGCACGATTGTGAGGATTCTGTTCGCGAACTGGCGGGTGGTCGGGCTGGGCATGATGATGTCGACCATGACCACGGTCAGCTTCTACATGATCACCGCCTACACCCCGACTTTCGGCAGTACCGTGCTGCACCTGGCGGCCACCGGCAACCTGGTGGTGACGCTATGTGTCGGCGCGTGCAATTTCATCCTGCTGCCGGTATCCGGCGCGCTTTCGGACCGGATCGGCCGCCGGCCACTCTTGTTCGCATGCACAGGGCTGGCGCTGCTGACCGCCTACCCGGCCCTATCCTGGCTGGTGGCGGGCCCGTCCTTCGCCCGCCTGTTGGCGGTGGAACTGTGGCTGGCGGCGCTCTATGCCACCTACAACGGAGCCATGGCAGTCTTCTTAACTGAAATTATGCCGGTGGAAGTTAGGATTTCCGGCTTCTCCCTGGCCTACAGTTCGGCCACAGCACTATTTGGCGGTTTTACCCCAGCAATCTGTACCTACCTCATCCATATTACCGGAAACCGTGCAATTCCAGGGGTTTGGCTGTCCTTTGCGGCCGCCTGCGGAATGATTGCGGCGCTCGCATTATCTCCAAAGATATTGGGAAAATCCCCGGATATGTAACTGGATTTTTGGAGGAATAGCCCGTACCGAACTGGCGGAGCGCCGTCCAGATGGTAAAATCGAATCCTATGTCAGTCCCGTAACCCTCGCGCGGGAGAAGTCTCTCCCTACCGTACCTCGGCCGAGTCGGCCCTCTGGCAGCGGCGTAGCTGCTGGCCCAACATATTCAAAACACAGGAGGTTTATGTATGCGAAAACTGTTGACCAGTGGTATGGCAGTCTTTGCGGGAATGGTAGCATTACCGGCGGATGTCTCGCCGCAGCAGCAAGCCAAAGGAATACCGGTGGCGGATCACCGGCAGGATCCCCGTTCGAAAACGTTGCAGAGGTTCTTTCGAAAAGGGAATTGCCCGGCGCAGAACTATTCCGATGTTTTTCTGGAAGCCGCGGATGCGAACGATCTGGACTGGCGCCTGCTCCCCAGCATTTCCTTTGTAGAATCGACCGGCGGCAAACAGGCGAAAAACAATAACCTCTTCGGGTGGGATTCCGGCCGCGCCGAGTTTCCCTCGCCCATCGCGGGAATCCATGAAGTGGGCTCGCGTCTGGCTCATTCGAGCCTGTATCGGGACAAGGATGTGGACGGCATCCTGGCGCTGTACAATCCCAACGCCGATTACGCCGAGAAGGTGAAATCGGTGATGCGGCAGATCTCGCCTTCCGAGTAACGGCGCACCAAAATTCGGCAAACTGGCGGTCGGCTTCCGGAGCGGGCGTTGACAACCCGCGACGGATCGGCGTATATTTGCTAACATACTGATCTCACAGTGGTTTGCTACCGAGGGCGCATGGTCTCGATCACCTGGATGCTTGGCCGACGGC
>Ga0207700_10002410_pt1 | contig 10739 bp, 10 predicted proteins | sample LARL82metaG_FD_184348 | JGI IMG/M metagenome (GOLD analysis project Ga0207700, IMG submission 184348) | Corn, switchgrass and miscanthus rhizosphere microbial communities from Kellogg Biological Station, Michigan, USA - LAR L8-2 metaG... | ecosystem: Host-associated > Plants > Roots >...
TCGATCAGCGCGCCCAGCTATCAGAACGCTTACCGGGCCGTCGGCAGCGTTGACTGGAACATCAGCGACCGCGACCAGGTCCGCGGGCGATACATTTACAACCGCTTATCGGGCTTGGATACGAGCGCGAGCCTTCCCATATTTTTCGTCACCGCGCAGCATGAAATCCTTTTCGTGCCGGCGCATCATCAACATCAGAACAGCTAGCCGGGGTTGATCGTATTTTTTCAACTGGCTTTCGACCGAATGAACGGCAGTCCGCAATTTGCCCTGCAAGCCGTCATTTTCATTGAAGCCGATTAACTTCTGCGCCGCCGCGACGTTGGAGAATCGCGTCGTGTACATGTTGATTCCCGGTCGAAAGGAGCTTGCTTGTCGGAGCGGGTCGCCATCCGGCAGGGATCCAGTCAATTGCTCGATCTCGGACAAATATTGGTTGGATGCCGTCAGGATCGCTTCGTGGTTCGCAACCTTCTTGTCATCGGGCTTCTGGAGAAATTCGGTTGCGATCTGACGTGCCTGAAGCAGGCTTTCAGAGATTTTTGCCGTCGAAAGGGCAAGCCTGCCGAAATCGTCCGCGGTGCGCCGACTTGTGTCCTCGATGCGCATACCGATCAAATTGATGATCCCGACGACTGCGACGCCTGTGAAGCCGAGGGCAAAAATCTGCGTTCGCAAACCCAGCGACAACAACTTCCTTGAACTCGCCGGGCCACGGTCCGCGTTTACGCCTGTCAGCGGAATAGGGAACTGTGTCACGGGTCATCTGCCTTTCGGAACTTCAATTCCTTTGGTGTCTACTAAGATTCAAGAGCCATGGTTCTCGCAGGGGCTACTAGTATCGAGCCACACTCCTCGTGACATTCGGAAGTTCGCGGCGCGGGCATTGCCGACGGATGTCACGACCCATATTTCGGCTACTCTGCAAACAGATCAGATGGCATCGTTAGAAGCCGCGCAACGTTACGCGGCAAACGCAGATTTGCGCGCGGCATTGCGCGGTTGGCCAAGTCAAAGCAGGGGCCCTCGGGATCAAATTCCCAAGCCCCGGTCGTACCAGCGTAACTAATCGGAATTTCGATATGGTTAATATGGAACCAGTCCCGACGCCTCCGGGCATCGAACGATGCCTGTCTTGGACCAGGAGCGGCGCCCATTGTCGGCAATGCGGGGTACTTCCGACACACCAATCCGCGGATGGGGTTAGAGGGGGGCGCATTCGCGCGACCCGTTGGCCCGCCATGAATTCCGGCTATTTGATCTTGTCGTAGGCAGCGGCGAAATCGGTCAGCGGCATCGGGATGCTGATGGTTTCCTTGCCCATATTCTGGAACGATACCTTCAATTGCTTGCCCGATCGCAGCGTCGCCAGCATGTCCGGCGCGATCGGTGTCGAGGCGTAGCAGCCGCGGTTCTCGCAAGTCTGGATCTGCAAATCGACGGCCTTGCCATCGTCGACCTGCAACTTGGCGCCGACCGGCAGGTTGATCCCGAGCGGCAATTGCACGAGCGCGACCGGCGTATGGGTGTCGCTGGGCACGCGGACGTTGACCAATACGACCAATTGTCCGGTCTTGGTGAGGATCGCAGTCTCTTCGATGGCGCATTCGAGCGGCGCATCGCGGCTCGCGCTGGCGCATCGCGCCGCCCAGCCGGGAGCGGCGGCCGCTTGGTTGGCCGGCGCAGCATCGCTCTGCGGCGCTGCCACCGGCGGCGCCGCCGTTTGGGCCGAGCGTGGGCCTGGTTTGGATTTTGCGGCTTGCTGAGCGTGACCCGGTTCGGCCGATCCAAATGCGAGCGCGGTCAGGAGAATTGCGAGCTTTGCGGAAATCTTCACGGCGGCTCCGGAATGCTGCATTCCGATGAGCCGGCGGGGGATCGAAGTCAAGTCACTCGGCCGCTTCTTTGACCGGTCCATGTTCGGCCGCGTCGTCCGCGTCTTTGGCCAGCTCCGAGCGGCCCCAGCCCGAAAACGCGTTGGAGAGCCGGTCGAGATAGAGATACACCACAGGCGTCGTGAACAGCGTGAGCGCCTGGCTGACGATCAGGCCGCCAACCATCGCGTAACCCAGCGGCTGGCGGATCTCCGATCCGGTTCCGGTTCCGAGCATTAGCGGCACGCCGCCGAGCATGGCCGCCATGGTCGTCATCATGATCGGGCGGAAGCGCAAGATGGCGGCTTTGCGGATCGACTGTTCCGGCGACAGGTGCTCCTCGCGCTCGGCCGCGATCGCGAAGTCGACCATCATGATGCCGTTCTTCTTGACGATGCCGATCAACAGGATGATGCCGATCAGTGCAATCAGGCTGAAGTCGTAGCCGAACGCCATCAGGATCGCGAGCGCGCCGACGCCAGCCGAAGGCAGCGTGGACAGAATGGTGATCGGGTGGATGTAGCTTTCGTAGAGAATGCCGAGGATCAGATAGACCACGACCAGTGCGGCGAGGATCAGAAGCGGCACGGTGCCGAGCGACTGCTGGAACGCCTGCGCGGTACCCTGGAAGCTTGAGTTGAGCGTCGCCGGCGTGCCGAGATCGGCCATCGATCGCTGGACCGCGTCGGTGGCTTGGCCGAGCGCCACGCCCTGCGCAAGGTTGAAGCTGATGGTGATCGCCGGGAATTGGCCCTGGTGGCTGATCGAGAGCGGGCGCACCGGCACGCTGGTCCAGCTCGCAAAGGTCGCGAGCGGCACCTGGTCGCCGGTGGTCGGCGATTTGACGTAGAGCTTGTCGAGCGTGTCGAGCTTGCCTTGCAATTCAGGCAGTATCTCCAGGATCACGTGATAGCTGTTGAGCTGGGTGAAATACTGCGTGACCTGGCGCTGGCCGAACGCGTCATACAGCGTGTCGTCGATCAGCTGCGGATAGATGCCGTAGCGCGAGGCGGTGTCGCGATTGATCGACAGCGTCAGCGTCGTCCCCGTGGCCTGCTGGTCGGTTGCGACGTCGCGTAGCTCGGGCAGGGTCTGCATCTTCGCAAGAACCTTCGGCGCCCATTCGTTCAGCTCGGCCAGATTGGCATCCTGCAGCGTGAACTCGAACTGCGTGCGCGTCGGCCGGCCGCCGAGCCGGACGTCCTGCGCCGCCTGCATATAGAGCCGGGCGCCCGGGACCGCTTCAAGTTTGGGACGCAGGCGGGAGATGACCTGCTGGGCGTTGGCCTTGCGCTCGTTGCGCGGCTTCAGCGTGATGAAAAGGTTGCCGTTGTTGCCGGCCCTGCCGCTGCCGCCGATCGCCATCGCCACGGTTGCGACGTCCGGATCCTCCATCACGATCTTGCTCAGCGCCTCCTGCCGGCTCTTCATGGCCTCAAAGGAAATGTCCTGGGAGGCTTCGGAGGTGGCGGTGATCAGGCCGTTGTCCTGCTGCGGAAAGAACCCTTTCGGGATGACCACGAACAAATAGACCGACAGACCAAGCGTTGCGAAGAAGATCAGAAGCGTCGTCAGCTTCCAGCGCATCGCAACATCGAGGCCGCGCCCATAGGCGTGGAGCAGCGAGTCGAACGCCCGCTCGCTCCACTGGTAGAATTTGCCGTGTTTGGTTTCGCCGTGGGCGCGCAGGAAGCGCGACGCCATCATCGGGGTCAAGGTCAGCGACACCACCATGGACACGAAGATCGTCATCGCCAGCGTCACCGCGAACTCGCGGAACAGCCGTCCGATGATGCCGCCCATCAACAATAGCGGGATCAGCACCGCGACCAGCGAAACGCTGATCGACACGATCGTGAATCCGATTTCGCTGGCGCCTTTGAAGGCGGCGGCGAGCGGCTTCTCGCCTTCCTCGATATAGCGCGTGATGTTTTCCAGCATCACGATGGCGTCGTCGACCACGAAGCCGACGGCGATCGTGAGCGCCATCAATGACAGATTGTCGAGCGTATAGCCGAATACCCACATCAACGCGCAGGCGCCGAGCAACGCGAGCGGCACCGTCACGGTCGGGATCACGGTGGCCCAGAAGCTGCGCAGGAAGATGAAGATCACCATGACCACCAGGAGGATGGTCAACAGCAGCGTAAACTGCACGTCCTCGACCGCGGCGCGGATGGTCTGGGTGCGATCGGAGATGATCTCGATCTTGATCGCCGGCGGAATGGCCGCGACCAGGCGCGGCAACAGCGATTTGATCTTGTCGACGGTCTCGATGACGTTGGCGCCGGGCTGCTTGAAAACCACCAGGAATACGCCGCGCTTGCCGTTGGCCCAGGCCGCCTGCTTGGCGTCTTCCGGTCCGGTGACCGCCCGGCCGATATCACGGATCCGCAACGGCCCGCCGTTGCGGTAGGCGATGATGACGTCGTTCCAGTCCTTGGAATCGAGCATCTGGTCGTTGGCGTAGATCGTGTAGGCCCGCTTGTCGCCGTCGATGTTGCCCTTCGGGCTGTCGACGGTGGTGATCGCGATCTGGTTGCGCACGTCTTCCAGCGACAAGCCCTTGGCCACGAGCTTGGCCGGGTCGACCTGGACGCGGATCGACGGCTTCTGCTGACCGCCGATAATGACCTGCGCCACGCCGGAAATCTGGCTGATCTGCTGCGCGAGCTGGGCGTCGACGGCGTCGCTGACGGTGGTCAGCGGCAACGCTTCGGAGGTCGCCGACAACAACAGGATCGGCGAATCCGCCGGGTTGACCTTGCGGTAGGTCGGCGGCGACGGCAGGTTCTTGGGCAACTGGCCGCTGGCCGCGTTGATCCCGCCCTGCACGTCGTTGGCGGCGCCGTCGATATTGCGGTTGAGGTCGAACTGGATCGTGACCGCGGCGGTGCCGAGATAGCTGGTCGACGTCATCTGGGCGATGCCGGGAATTTGCGCGAATTGCCGCTCCAGCGGCTGCGCCACCGACGTCGCCATGGTTTCGGGGCTCGCGCCCGGCAAAGTCGCGGTGACCTGAATGGTCGGGAAGTCGACCTGCGGCAGCGGGGCGACCGGAAGCAGGGGATAGGCGACGAGGCCGACGAACAGGATGCCCGCCATCAACAGCGACGTGCCGATGGGGTAGCGAATGAAGGGTGCTGAAATTCCCTCGTTCATTCCTGCCGGACCTTGGGCTGCGCCGGATTCGAGCTCGCCACCGCGGTAGAGACGACGCTGCCGGGCTGGACCTTGAACTGGCCGCCGGTGATCACCTGTTGGCCCGGCGTCAGCCCCTCATCGACCACGGACCGCCCGTCGATCGATTGGCTGACCTTGACCTTGCGCAACTCCGCCTTGTTGTCCTGATTGACGGTGTAGGCGTAGAGGCCGTCGGTCGAGTGCTGGATTGCGTCATCCGGGACCACGGTCGCATCCTTCAGCGTCCTTACCAAGAGCCGGGTCGAAACCGATTGTCCGGGCCACAGCGCATGGTTCTTGTTGTCGAACACCGCCTTGAGCCGAATAGTCCCGCTGGTGGTGTCGACCTGGTTGTTGACCACCGACAGCTTTCCTTCCGCCAACGGCTTCTTGCCGTCGGTGGTGATCGCGATGACCTTGAGCGGGCTCACCGCTTGCGCCTCGTTGATGTAAGGCAATTGCTCTTCGGGCGCCGTGAAAATCACCGCGATCGGCTCGATCTGGGTGATGGTCACGATCCCGGTTTGGGTAGACGCATTGACGATGTTGCCCAAATCGACCTGTCGCAACCCGACAACGCCCGAGATCGGCGCCTTCACCTGGGTATAGTCGAGCTGGGTCTGGGCGTTGGAGATGGCAGCCTCATCGGCCGCGATCTGCGCGGTCAACTGCGCAACCGTCGAACGCTGCGTGTCGGTCTGCTGCCTGGTCGCGAATTCGCCGAGCTTGGTGTAGCGTTGCAGATCGAGATTGGCGTTGGCCAGATTGGCTTCGTCCTGCACCTTCTTGGCCTTGGCCTGATCGAACGCGGCCTGGAACGGCCGCGGATCGATCTCGGCGAGCAGATCGCCCTGATTGACCGATTGACCTTCCTGGAACGCGATCTTGTCGATCTGTCCGTCGACGCGGGTCCGCACAAGCACGGTGTTGAACGCTTGGACGGCTCCGAGCCCGGTCAGGTAAACCGGAAAGTCGGTCTTTTCGACCGGCGCGATCGACACCCGGATCGGCGGCGCCTTCGGTGCGGACTTCTGGGCATTCGCCGCAACGTCTGCGCCATGAAAGCGATACCAGCCGTAATAGCCGGCCCCAGCCACGGCCAATACCAGTAAAATCCAGCGAGTTGTCCGCGACTTCTTCATGTTGGCTCTTAACGTTCAAAAAATAACAATAAAGCCTATTCCAAACCGTTCCCAGAGTACCCAGCTATAATATGCGTGCACTTAATGTGTAAACACACTATAACTTGAGAAAACATAAACAATTGGCAAGGTTTGAGGGACCGCCGAGGCTGATGTCAATTGACCTGAAACGCGAGTTGATTGCACAGCTGGTCGAAAGCTCGCGGCTGTTGCGCAACTATATCGACCACCGCGCCAAGACACGCGGCACCACGCGTGCGCAATGGATCGTGCTGTTTCGGTTGCGCAAGCAGGAAGGCTTGTCCCAGGTCGATCTCGCCGACGTGCTCGAACTACAGCCGATCTCGCTGGTGCGGCTGCTCGATCGCCTGGTCGAGCACGGCCTGCTCGAGCGGCGCCATGACCCCAAGGACCGCCGCGCCAACCGGTTGTTTCTCACCGCAAGCGGACGTCAGCTGGTCGATGACCTCGACTCTTTGCGCGACTCCATCGCATCGGATGTTTTGCGCGACCTGCCTGACGCTGCGATCAAAACCAGCCTCAAGACGCTCCAGGACATCAAGGAGCGGATCAAGACTTTGGCCGACCCGCCCGGCCACGTCGCGGCGAAGTAACGGCCTGGCTCAAGCGAATGACCCTGAAACGGTCAAACTGACGGGTATTCATGGTAACCGGATCGCTGTGAGGTCGACGCGTACACGTCACTAGGCGCGTTCTCCGGGATGTCATATCATCACAGGGATGAGTGCCGGACGGTTCCGGCACTCCGCTCGAGGCCTATGCCGACATGAGATGGTTCCGATCGAGAGTGAGATTTGGGTCGCGGTTTGCGCTTTTTGCGCTCGCGATCCAGTTTCTGCTGTCGTTCGGACATTTCCATGGTAGCGCGCAGGCGGCATCCATCAACACGATCGGATTTACCGCCGGGCATTTGCACGCATTGGGCAGCCTCTCGCATGCGAACACTTCCGGCCCGATCCGCTTGAAGAGTTCAGGCGATGCGCCTGGCGGCCAGCCAGATGACGACTGTGCGATCTGTGCCGTCATGGCGCTGGCCAACGCGCTGGTGGATACCTCGCCGCCTTGCTTGCCGAGCCCTCAGGCTGTTGCGTTCCGCTATCTGGCCGTTGACGCCGCGTTCGCCGATCCGAACCCGGCCCGCGCCGCATTCCAGCCGCGCGCTCCGCCAATCGGCTGATATCGGCGGCCGGCATGGGCGCGTTGGCGCCCGATTCCGCCGCGTCGTGATAACCCGCTTGGCATGCCGCAAAGCCCTGACTAGCCGGATGCCTGCGTTATAATATGATCCGGCTACTGGACCGAAAAAATGAAAACAATATTCCTTAGGGCCGCCGCTGCCGCAGCCTTCGCGCTCGTTGTGATGTCGCTGATTTCGGCGCAACCTCTGTCTGCCCAGCAGGCGGCTTCCCCGCCGCAGCCGCTTCCCGCGCCCTCGCAACCGGCCGCCAATCCGGCACCAGCCGCGCCGGCGGGGCAGCCGCTCGCGCCTTCGACGGCCGCTCCGTCCACCTCGGCATCCGAGGCGACCACGATCCCCGCCGACAGCAGGCCGCTGAAATCGACGACGGTGGCGCTGCGCGAATTGTCGCCGTGGTCGATGTTTCTGTCGGCAGATGTCCTGGTCAAGGCGGTGATGATTGGCCTTGCCTTCGCCTCGCTCGTGACCTGGACGATCTTTATCGCAAAGATAATCGAGCTTACGGTGGCGCAACGCAAGCTGACTTCCGCGCTCGGCACGATCGCCGACTCCCGCTCGCTGGCGGAAGCGCAATTCGCGCTGGGCAGCAAGACCGGCGTATTGTCGGCGTTCCTGGCGGCTGCGATACGCGAGGCGCGGCTGTCGGCCGGCATTTCGTCCGACAGCGGCATCAAGGAACGCGCCGCATCGAGCTTCGCCGAGATTTCGCGCGCCGAAGCGCGGCGTATCCGGCTCGGCATGGGATTGCTCGCGACCATCGGCGCGACCTCGCCGTTCGTCGGGCTGTTCGGCACGGTGTGGGGCATCATGAACAGCTTTGTCGGCATCTCGAAGGCGCAGACCACCAATCTCGCCGTGGTCGCGCCCGGTATCGCCGAGGCGCTGCTCGCCACCGCGATCGGGCTCGTCGCCGCGATCCCGGCGGTGATCATCTACAATCATTTCGCGCGCGTGACCAAAACCTATCTCGAACTGGTGGGCCGCGCCTCGGGCGCGGCAGCCCGGCTGTTGTCGCGCGATCTCGACCGTACCCATGTCAATTCGCGCGCGGCGGAGTGAGCGATGAGTGCTTCGATCGTAGAAGGTGGGTTTGACGACGACGAGGATTTCGCGGAGGCGCATGAAATCAACGTCACGCCCTTTATCGACGTCATGCTGGTGCTGTTGATCATCTTCATGGTGGCGGCGCCGCTTTCGACCGTCGATTTGCCGATCGACCTGCCGTCGTCGACCGCGACGGCGCAGAAGAAGCCGGACAAGCCGACCTATGTCAGCATCAAGCCGGATCTCGCGGTCGCGATCGGGGAAACCCCGGTCAAGCGGGTCGATCTGGTGCGCTCGCTCGATGCCATGGCCGATGTCAGCAAGGATAACTTCATCTTCCTGCGTGCCGACCGTGCCGTGCCTTACGGTGAACTGATGGACGTGCTCGAGATCTTGCGGGCAGGGGGCTATCCGAAAATCAAGCTGGTGGCGCTGGAAAGCGTTCCGGATACGGCTGCGCAGGCAGCGCCGGCGGCAAGTTCAAAGCCGTGAATACAGAGATCGCGTTATGAATGGCCTCGAGTTCGAGCAAAAACCTTCGCAGCGGTTGTGGATCTTTGCTGGCCTAAGCGCACTCGCGCTCCACCTCGGCGGGGCAGCACTTGCGGTCGCGCATCTGCGCAGCGATGACCTCGACGATGCCCTCGGCGCGCCGGCAATCGAGATCGGGCTGGAAATGTCCTCGCCCAAGCTCGAACCCACCGACCTGCCGCCGGGTCCGGATACGGATGCTTCGGTTGCTTCGCCGGCGATGGCCGAACAGAAGGCGGAGTTGAAGGAATCCGAGCTGCCGAAGGATACCCCGACCGAGACCGAGAATCCGGATCGCGTGGTGACGCCAAACGACGCCAAAAAGCCGGTGGAGGATGACGCCAAGATCGCCGCGGTGCAGACCCAGGCCTCGCAGGAATCGGTCGCCGCGGAAGCAACGGCCACCCCGAGCTCCGACAACATGCCGCAAGGGACGCGCTCGGTCGCACCCGCGCAAGGCACCGGCGCCACCGCTCAGCGCATTCGCGCCACCTGGCAGAAGGAATTGATTGCCCATCTCGACAAGCACAAGCGCTATCCGGCGGACCGCTTGCTCAAGAGCGCCGAGATCCTGGTCGGCTTCGCGCTCGACCGCGCCGGGCATGTGCTCTCGGCGAGTATCGTCAAGGGATCGGGCGATGCCGCGTTCGACCAGGCGGCGCTTGCGATGATCCGGCGCTCCGATCCTGTGCCGCAGCCGCCGCCGCTGATCGCCGACGAGGGGCTGAATTTCACGCTGCCGGTGATTTTCCGCCTCAAGGGCAAGAGCTAGGGCGCGAGAGGTGAGCGCGGCGACGCTGGGTTGGCTAAGGAAAAACGAAGTTCCCGCCTTGGACCGCAACGGGTATCGGTCAACTAAAGTCTCTAGCAAGGCAAAAAGCCGGCGCTAAGAAAATCGCAAAGGCATTGAATCGCACTCCGGGTGCGACAACGGTAAAAGCCGCATATGCATATGTTGGACGTGTCGCTCAGCACGAGGGGTAATTGAAGGCAAAGGTCGCGATAATTAGCAAGTAGTCTGCCACATTTGAATTGGACGGCTTTCTTTTTGATTTGCCGGAACGAACCACTGTATGCTCGGTTGTCATATGTTCCCGACCATTAAGGAGACGGGATGACAAACAGAATGATCCCAACAAGTATGGTCAGCAGAATCGACAGGGCGATTGGTCCACTAAGTCCGGCCCGAACCCGAATCAGACGCCTGGCCAACAGACGCAAAATCCAAACCAGGGCGGCCAGCAGAGCGGCGGCCAACAAAGAGATCCGCAACGCTGATGGAAACGAACTACTCGCTTCGACGAGCAGTTTTGTTTATGCTCTTCCGGCTCACAAATCCGCCTTCTTCGACACTTCCCATTCTTAGGCGCACGATGCCCTTCAGTCCATGCCCTCAGAGGAGGTAGCTATGGAACATCAATTTTTCATTCGTCAGCAAAACCTCAAGCTCTATCGCAGTCTCGTGGCTGCATCGGAAGTGGCGGCAGCGAAAGCGGACGCGCGGCAGGAGAAGCTTTTAAAGCTACTGGCAGAGGAAGTAGCGAACGAACCGCCGCCCAGAAAGAACTAAGGCGCTCGAGGCCGGCATGAGCGGCCTAACCTGTCAACAGATTGCATTGGCACGCGAAAGATGTTCATGCCTAAGCAAAGGCTTCACACCCACGAAGAAGTCTTTAAAGATCATGTCTCCGGTCAGTATGACGAAACCATATTTCGTTTCAGAGTGCCGGGTGGCTGGATTTATAC